>Ga0210394_10001156_pt1 | contig 44416 bp, 38 predicted proteins | sample IncBWC12MmetaG_FD_160121 | JGI IMG/M metagenome (GOLD analysis project Ga0210394, IMG submission 160121) | Forest soil microbial communities from Barre Woods Harvard Forest LTER site, Petersham, Massachusetts, United States - Inc-BW-C-12-M | ecosystem: Environmental > Terrestrial > Soil >...
TCGATAGGCTGCCCGGTACCAGGAAGGCAGCTCCCACACCCTGAATACTCCGTCCGAGCACTAACTGCTGAATGTTCGAGGCAAGACCGCAGCCGATAGAAGCAGCCGCGAAAATTCCTACGCCACCCAGGAACATCAATCGGCGGCCGAACAAGTCGCCGAGGGAACCGCCGACGAGAATCAAAGCCCCCAAAAATAAGCCATAAGACTCGACCACCCATTGCACACCGACGACGGTTGCGTGGAGATTTGCTTGGAGCGCAGGCAAAGCGACATTGACGACAGTGCTGTCGATAAAGGCCATGCTTGAACCGAGAATTGTCGCCGCCAGGATCCAACGTCCATTCTGCGCTGCGCATGGGGTGTCAGCGTTCACCGACCGGAGCACGGTTTCATCGCATGGCGGTCTCATAAAGGTTATGGATGCATCCTCATGCAGATAAGGTTCCGGTAGATCCCCGGTTGTCTATAAGGCTTCCACGCGGCAAGTTCGAGGCATCGGAGAATCCTGCTATCCTTTCCACGATCGGACAGCTCTGGTTACCTACTGCGGAAGGATCTGCATTTTCAAAAAGAAAATCAACCTCAGCACTTCTCTCGCAGGTCAAGCTGTAGGCATCAAAGAGGTTGACGAGGGTATCTGACTGGTCAGTTTTATGGACTATGATCTCGGTTACATCGATCTTGAGGAGAAGACTCTGCAGCCCCTAGACAACCCTTTTGGCCCAGGGGTGTAAGCTATGTCTTAGGTACGATGTGTAACCCATGTCTCCGGGCCGGACCCCATGACTGAATGGCGGAGCATGCAGTCCGCTGCGAACTATTCTCCACCGAATTCCCTGCTAACAGGGAAAAATACAGGGAACTTCGGGAGTTCATCGCCTGGAACCCGCGCGAAATGCCGATTTAGAGGGGCTTTCGGCGAAAAACTTAGGATCTGCGAGTAGTCGAAACAGGGTATTAACAGGCGCGGTATCAGGGAATACTGAGGAGGCCAACAGGGAAATCGGAGATTGTAGACGACTGACGTGTGACGGAGCTTATCCTTCGCGGAATCTTTCTGGTGCGCAAGCTGGAGATCGATAGGTTCTATCAGTGCGGCGCGTCGGCCCTGTATCCGGATGCCTGACATGCGATCTCAGTTGTAAGAGCGGTGCTTGATGAACTATTCAGGGCGAACGGGCGTCCTATTTCCGGAGTACTCGATACAGCCGCTCTTTGTACCGTCATGGGTCCAGCTAGGAAAGCGCTGCGACCCGCTTGGATCGCGCTGGCGAAGGCACCGGCCATGCGGACCGGATCCGTTGCACGCGAGACGGCGGTGTTTAGCAACACGCCATCGAAACCCCACTCCATCACCTGACAGGCATGAGACGGGACACCGATGCCCGCATCGATTATCAGGGGAATTTCGGGGACACGTTGGCGAAGTTCACGCAAAGCAAGTGCGTTGCGTGGGCCTTGACCAGTTCCAATGGGAGCCGCCCAGGGCATGAGCACATCACAACCGGCATCGATCAGACGCCTGCAAAGAACCAAGTCTTCCGTGCAATACGGCAAGACTTGGAAGCCAAGTTTCACCAGTTCGGTCGCGGCCTCAACAAGACCAAACGGGTCTGGCTGCAAATTGATTTCGTCTCCGATAACCTCGAGTTTTATGAGATCGATCTGAAACAATTCACGCGCCATGCATGCCGTCTTAATGGCCTCACGCGCACTGAGACAGCCTGCGGTGTTAGGAAGAATTGTCCGCTGCGTCTCTCGAAGCAGATTCCAAAAAGATTGACCAGAATCCTTTGAGCCTGAGAGCTGCCGGCGCACAGTGACCGTGAGCATTGCAGGGTCGGCGGCACTGATCGCGTCGGATAATAGGGACGGCGAATCGTAGCGTGCAGTCCCGAGCAGCAGGCGGCTTGTAAAACTCCGCCCATACAAAGTCAGTTGATCTTCAATCGCCCGGCCTTTCATTTCAACCTCCTGCCGTGGGATGAACGATATCGATCCTGTCGCCCGGGTAGATCCAGCACTCTTCAAAGCCTCCCCGCAGAACAACTTCGTCGTTGAGAGCCACGGCGAACGGAGCCGGCGGCGACAGTGAAAGCAGCAATACCGCGAGCGTCTGAGGCCCGGGCAATGAGTGCGGCTGGCCGTTCACTACGATAAACATATCTCTACCTCACCCTGAACGTCGGCTAAAGTGGTTACGCTGCTTCTAGCCGCCGCAGTCAGATTTATAGAAAGCGTTGGGGTGAGGTTTCAAACGCACCCGAACGGTCGTAGCATCCGGCTATCTCGCTGAGGCTCCTTTTGGGGGCGTTGAAGTCCTTTCGGCGAGAAAAACCAGCAGCTCACGGTTCACGATTTCCGAATGCGTCCAAGTGATACAGTGCGGCCCACCCTCCACCACGACCAGGCGGGCTCCCTTGATCAGTTTCGCGGTCCGCTGACCCGCAGCGGTGATGGGTAGAATCCGGTCGGCATCGCCGTGCATGACCAGCGTGGGGACCTTGATGCGCGCCAGGTCCTTGCGGAAGTCCGTGTGCCACGTGCTGACGCATTCGAAAGAGGCTATCGCAGAGGAGCCGGCTGCGACATTCCAGCTGGCTTGGACGGTTTGCTCGCTGACGAACTTTCCCATCAGCACGTCAGTGTTATAAAAATTCTTTAAGAATTCGGTGAAGAACGCGTAACGGTCTGCCTTGACGGCGGTCTCGATGCCAGTAAACACGTTTTTGTCCACACCCTCTGGATTGTCGGGCGTCTTGAGCAGGTACGGAGGTATCCCGGAAAGGATCACCGCTTTGCTGACGTTATCCGAACCGTATTTCCCGCTATATCGAGCGACTTCGCCACCGCCCATCGAGAATCCGACCAGCGCGAAATCACGCAACTCAAGTTTTGTGATGAGCTTGTGCAGGTCTTCCGCGAATGTGTCGTAGTCGTAGCCGGTCGTGGGCTGGCTGGACTTACCGAATCCGCGGCGGTCGTATGTAATCACCCGGTAACCCGCGGCCAACAGGACTCCGAGTTGTTTCTCCCATGACGCTCCGCTCAGCGGATACCCATGGATGAGCACCACCGGCTTTCCTACGCCATGATCTTCATAGTAGAGATCGATGTTGCTGGAGTTTTCCTTGCCGACAGTGACGTATGACATTTGATATTCTCCTTTTCATCTAACTTGGTCGTGCTTCTTGCTTTCTTACGAGTTAAAGGTTCATGGTCGATCGCTCTGTGCTCGTCGGCTGTCTGCCCATCATAGGCATCAAGTTTGGCGGTACGGGAAGGTTCTGACGTAGACAGGGCCAGCGTCCAACTGGCGCAGACGACTCCTGCACTGTCAGAAGGGCCATTACCTCTTCGACGACAGTGGGCGTTAGTAAGAATCCATGACGATAAAGCCCATTCACGTAGAGCACCTGCCTTTCATGATCGAAGTGAAGCGCCGGCAGATTGTCCGGCAGGGCCGGTCGCACTTGCGTGTTGAATTCGAGGATCCGTGCTTCGGCTAAGGCAGGAAGCACAGAATAGGCTGAAGTCAGGAGCTCGAGAGCTCCGCGGACGGAAACAGGCGAGCGATCATCGCCCTCAATGCAAGTTGCGCCGACAACAAGTTTTCCGTTCGCACGGGGAACGATGTATACCGGGTAGCGCGGATGCAAAAGCCGCAACATGTGATGCAGTTCGATCTCGGGCGCGTCCAGACGCATGATCTCACCGCGAACGCCGCGGAGCTTCGGCCAATCGTGTTTAGCGCCCGCGCCACGACAATCGACGACAATTCCAGCAGGGGGGAGTGTGCCATCTGCAATGAAGGCCTTCCACCGACACTCGACGCCTGCTACATCGAGAGCGATGGCCACCGCCTTCAAGAGTCCGCGATTATCGACCTGCGCTTCATTTGGAATATGTAACGCTTCGAAGAATCGAGTTCCCAGGGTAGGTGCTAGTTCCCCAACTTGCGGACCTTCGAGGCGCTTGACACTCGCATCCGATTGCCGCGATGCTATCATTCTTTGAGCGCGAACGGCTTCTCCCGAATTCTCGCGGTGCCACAGCAAGAGGGTTCCTTCGTCGTTATAGAAGACCGGAGCCGGCAGCTCAGCCAACCATTGCGGCCAAAGGGAAAGGCTATGCGCCCCCATTGACGCAATTTGCGGGTCGGAGTCAATGACTTCCGTCGTCGGAGCTATCATCCCCGCTGCCACCCAAGCTGCCGAATCTTCTCCTCTGCTGCTCGCAGCGTCGTAAAGGACAACACGCGCACCAGCCCGCGACGCGCGCCAAGCCAGACAGCGGCCAAGCAAGCCACCGCCAACGACCGCGATGTCCGCCTGCGTCATACATAGACCTCGCCGCCACGTTCAATAAATTCGCGCGACTTTTCCGCCATGCCAGACTGGGCACCTTCTCCATACTTTGCGCGGATCTCCTCGGTGATCTTCATCGAGCAGAACTTTGGTCCACACATCGAGCAGAAGTGGGCGGTTTTTGCGCCTTCGTGGGGCAGGGTTTCGTCGTGGAACTCACGGGCGCGATCCGGATCGAGGCTCAGGTTGAACTGATCTTCCCACCGAAACTCGAAACGCGCTTTGGAGAGAGCGTTGTCGCGAAGCTGCGCCCCCGGCCATCCCTTGGCCAAGTCCGCGGCATGCGCGGCGATTTTGTAGCTGATGATGCCTGTGCGGACATCCTCTTTGTTCGGAAGGCCAAGATGCTCTTTGGGCGTTACGTAGCAGAGCATCGCCGTTCCGAACCACCCTATCTGCGCCGCCCCAATCGCACTGGTTATGTGATCGTAGCCGGGTGCAATGTCGGTTACGAGCGGACCAAGCGTGTAAAAAGGAGCCTCGAAACAGTGGCGCAACTCCTGGTCCATGTTTTCCTGGATGCCCTGCATCGGGACATGCCCGGGACCTTCAATCATCACTTGTACGTCATGCTTCCAAGCGCGCTGTGTCAATTCACCGAGAGTGCGTAATTCGGCGAACTGCGCGTCGTCATTAGCATCATAAATCGAACCGGGGCGAAGACCATCACCCAAACTAAACGAGACGTCGTAGGTCTTCATGATTTCGCAGATTTCATCGAAATTCGTGTAGAGGAAATTCTCCTGATGGTGCGCGAGGCACCACTTCGCCATGATCGAGCCTCCGCGTGACACGATACCCGTCAGGCGTTTCGCTGTGAGCGGAATCCAGGGCAGCCGAACACCGGCGTGCAGAGTAAAATAGTCGACACCCTGCTCGGCCTGCTCGGTGAGCGTATCGCGCATTAATTCCCAAGTAAGCTCTTCAGCGCGCCCTTCTACCTTTTCGAGCGCCTGGTAGATAGGCACGGTTCCGATGGGCACGGGAGAGTTGCGAAGGATCCATTCCCGGAGTTCGTGAATGTTTTTGCCCGTTGAAAGATCCATGATCGTATCGGCGCCCCAATACGTGGCCCAGATCATCTTGTCCACCTCTTCAGCGGGAGAAGAAGTCACCGCAGAATTGCCGATGTTGGCGTTGATTTTTACTTTGAAGTTGCGCCCGATGATCGTCGGTTCCAGCTCCAGGTGGTTGATGTTGGCTGGAATAATCGCGCGTCCGGCAGCAACTTCCTTGCGAACAAACTCGGGTGTGATCTGTTCCGGGAGCTGCGCCCCAAGAGACTGTCCCGGATGCTGACGCAGGATCGATGCGTAGCCGGGATCTTGCAACAAGCGCTCCAGCAGCATCGACTCACGCAAAGCCACGAACTCCATCTCGGGCGTAACGATCCCTTTGCGTGCGTAGTGCATCTGCGTAACGTTTGTCCCTTTGTTCGCGCGGCGATACATAAAAAGAGAAGGAAAGCGCAAATGGTAGGTCAGCAGGTCTCTTTCCCGGCGACGGGCGTACTCGGAGCTGGGAATGCTAAGGATCTCCGTATCATTGCGTTGATTGATCCACTCTCTGCGAAGCGCAGGCAGCCCGCGAGCCAGGTCAATGCAGACTTCGGGATCTGTGTACGCGCCCGAGGTGTCATACACGGGCAGAGGAGGATTCACTTCGGTGCCATGACTGTGATTCGTAGCCGAAAGAACGATCTCTCGAAAGGGGACGCGCAGCCCCGCACGGCCTCCATCAAAGTAACGTTTTTGCGATGCGGGATAGGATGACGGGGTGCGAATTGTTGAAAAGGTTGTAGATTCCTTCAGCATTTGATCCTCTTCTCTTTTCGAAAATCTGTTTTGCGCAGTGCGCAGCCATGTCGGCGCGGACCTGCGCCGTTCGTCATTCCTCAGAACCTATAGTTGGCCGCAATCGCGAGTGCGTTGTTTGCTTTGATGTTGATTCCTGGCGCAATATTTGCACCGAGATGGCCTGTTCCAATGTCGATGCTCCATTTCGAGTCGGGCAGACGAGCGATCCTAACGGCGTAGATAAGGTCGGTGGGCAGGGATGCGGTAGGGACATACTTGATTCTTCTAGGTTCCTGGTCGACTTCAAAAGCTGGGGTGATCACCAGAACGTTCTTTATCGGGATTGGGAAAGCGACGCCACCGAATGCCCGAGCTTCCCAATCGAGGGTGTTCCCACCATAGCCGTACTTTTGTGCGTTGGTACCGCGAACGCCGGCGCTCCCTACAAAACCGAACTTTTCCCCGATCATGAAGAGTTTTGTGCCAACGAGGTAGACATCACCGTTCGTTGCATTCTTGTGCTTGACGGCCTGTACGACGAAGGGATCATTCGTTCGGAGCACTCCGCCCACGGAAATGGTGGGCAAATATTTGTGGCCGCGATAGTTCGCCGGTAGGATCTTCGCCTTGAAGTTAAAGATATTCATCCCGCTGAAGTTGAAAAGAGGACTGATCGCAGGATCTCCGCCGTCCGTGTGGTTGCTACGGGTGTACCCGAATTCCAGCCAGTCTCCAAATCCCTCTTCGACTCCAATGTTGATGTAGTCTCCGGCGACGGGGCCGGCGTCGACGGCGTGGAAACTGACTGTTGGCCCACCGAACTTGTTTTGAGGTGACGGGACGACTTCGGCCATGGGTTGAAGAAATATTCCGGACTCACCGTCCATGGTCAAAGACTGCGCATTCGCCCGCGGCGTGAGGAACAGCGCGGCCAGGACCAGTGCGGTTACTGTAATGTACTTCGCGAGTTTTCGATTGATGACCACTTCCTTGACCCTTTCGAATTCGCTGGGCCGACAGCTGACCGCTGTGCGGCCCAGCGTTTAGAGACACTAGTCGGCTACGGGTGGTACGAGGAGCCGCTACTATCGGGCGATGGGAATCGCGATGACTCGTTATACGGCCGCATCTCCATACAATTGCTTAATGCGGGTATGTGCGAAGGCGAGAGTTTTGGGCATATCCATTCGCCCGCCAATGATCTCGATGTATGCCCCCGATTTACTCTCGCGGGCCGCTTTCATTGCCGCGTCGAGCTCGCCGAGAGTCTCGACACGTGCTGTTACCCAGTCAGCGCATCCCAACGCCCGCGGCAAATCTGCATAGCGCCACTTTGCCAGATCGTTGTAGGACCAGTCTGGGTTCGGTTCCAGCGCGCGCTCCACCATGTAGCCGTCGTTGTTGAGAACAAAAATGATCGGATTGGCACCGTAGCGCCCCATATTTCCGATTTCGTTGGCGGTTAATTGATGAGAGCCTTCGCCAGTGATGAGGACCGTTCTCCGCTTGGGGTCAGCGAGCGCTATCCCGAAGGTGGCTCCCGTGGCCCATCCAATCGACCCCCATAACATTTGTATGTGCACCTGCACATCATTGGCGAGCGTCATGGGCGCAACTCCTAAGGTTGAACTCCCGCTTTCCAGAACAACGTTATCGCCCGGACGGATAAATGCCGCGTAGCGAGGATAGAGTTGATCCATGGTGATCTTGTCCGACGGATTTCCATATACAGGTTGAGCTTGCTCAGGTGTCCTTCTGTAGGGAGGCGCGGGCGATTTGACTTTTGCGAGTGCAGCCAGCACGTCGACGAGTCGAACATCCCCGAATATCTGTTCTCCAATACGAACATCATTCAACCCGATCGAGACGAACCGTGCGGGATCAAGTCGCTGAGAGAAGCCCGCGGTAGTTTCATCGTTGAGGCTGATCCCGCCGAGATCAAGCACCAATTCCGCGTCCTCGACAATCTGCCGCGTCTTCTCTGCGGATGCCGCTCCCGCATACACACCAGCAAATTGTGGATGGCTTTCATCGATGATGCACTTTTCCATCGTCGTGGTAGCAAACGGGCAGCCCAGCGCCTCGATCGCCTGTTTGGCCTCCTTCTGCAGGCCGAGACGAGACAGAGTGAATGCCGGGAAGGCAACAATGGATTTTGCCTTTCGTACCAGTTCAGCTATGGCGGCGACTGCCGTTTCTAGGGACGCTTCGCCAGACTTGAGTGTGACAGGACTCACGTCAGTCAGCCTGAGCAGCGCCAGCGCATAGTCTCCCGGAATGACGATGTAAGCAGGTTGATTATTGCGTCGCGCCTCCAAAATCACACGTTCCATTTCAATGACGCAGTTATCGGGGTCGATTACGGCGTGGCAACAGGCCGCTTGAGCGGAAATGTTGACGAAGTTTCCAAAAACTCCGTCGCCAAAAGTGTGGTGCATTATTTTGTGCAAGCGCTGGTTCTGGTGGGACGGCATGCCGACGAGATGGTAGACGAGTGAGCGTTCGGCTCTCGCACCCATCACTCCGTTGATCGCCGATAACTCGCCCACCGCATAGGTCGTCGACAGCATTGCCGCGCCCCGAACGCGTGCATAGCCATCGGCAGCGTAGGACGCATTCAATTCATTTGAGCAGCCGACCCATCTGATGTTCGGGTTGCGATCGACTGCGTCACAGACCGGGAACGCGTAGTCTCCCGGTACGCCGAAACAGTCCGTGATACCCTCATCGGCAAGTCGCTGGACGATATAGTCGATCACACGGACTGCTTTCCCAGTCGAAGACTCTGCGGTTTCCTTTTTCGTTGTTCTCATCGGATAACTCCTTTCATTCGGAGACGTCGGTGCTCATCTCACGAGCGAATATTCGCAAACTCCGTCAAATCTGAAAACGTGAGCAACGGTTAGCTCACAGTGATTACCTATCTAACTTGTCGTCGGGTTCGCGGCGAGGAGGCGGACGTGGATCGAAGCGCTAAGAACAACGACAACAGTCAATTCATAGGTGGATTCCTATCGCAGTAACCGAATCGGAAAGGAGGGAACTTGGAACTCTGTCAGATGAAATCAGCTTCATTTTACGGCAGGGCGTTGCCGCCACACGACCCTGAGAGCAGCAACCAAGGGAATGGAGAGATACACCCCCACGATTCCGCCTACGGCGCCTCCGACCATGACCGCAAATATCGCAAGGAGCGGATGAATCTCCAGTTCGTGCCCCATTACTCGCGGTGAGATTGCATAGTCCATGCAAACCCGCCATGCGCCGAGCAGGGCGAGCATCCAAATCCAATGGGAGTGCGCGAGAGCCCCGGCGCTTACGATTGTTGCTGCCGCCATCATCCACCCCGCGATAGGAATAAATTCCAGAATCCCCGCGATTACGCCGAGAGCCAGTGGATGCGGGAAGCCGAGCGCTAACATTGCTGCAGACGAAAAGAGAAACGACGAGATTCCGAGAACCACTTTCGCGCGAATGTAATGCTGAAGCATGACGTTGAGTTCCACTGCTACCGATTGAACTTCGTCGACATTGTCACCTGCAGATACAAGAAGAATGACCTGTTTCGCGAGCTCCTCTCCATCGTTAAGGAAAAATATGGCGAGGATGGGAATCACAAGAATGGCCCCCGCTATCTCCAACCCGGATCGCTCGACTTCCTGTTTTGCATTTTCGATCTCTGAGCGGTGCGCCTGTAGAAAAGCTCGCAACCTGAAGGTTTGCGTATCTGTCCATCCAAGGTTGCTCCCCAAACTGTCCGCGATTTCTCCGCTGGCCAAGTTGTCGGCTAACGTAGGAATCTCTCGCACCAGGCTGCTGGACGGCCTATGGAAATCAGGAGCGAATGCGTGAAAAACGAAAGCCAGCAAGAAAAGAAATACCAAATAGGCCTCAAAAATGTGTGGGCCTTTTAGGCTCTTGAACAACAGAGAGTGCCGTTGCAGGAATTTGACATGTGGGTTGATCAAATAGGCGAACAGAATCGAGAAGGCGAAAATTACGATGACCGCTCGCGCGAGATATATGATGGCCAGCAGCATCGCGACTACGATGACCGTGACGAGGACGCTTAGGGTGCGACGATCCAGTAACTTCATAGAGCTCCAGCTTTCATCATGCCCGGTAGTTGTCAATCCGTGCGCGCTTCCAGTTTTTGTTTGATTGCTTCAAGAGCTTTTTCGAGTGAAGAGCGCGTTTTGTCGACAGCAACTTTCCGCACTATGCCACCCTTCAATCCGGTCAGACCCGCTTGCTGTGAGCCTTTAAGAGTGATCAGATAAATTCCCGACTGTTTTGGGTTCTCTGCGTCTCTGACGCACACCGTCATGTCCAGGGCGGTCTCGAAATAGTGACTTGCATAGAGCTGCTTCAAAGCGACTGCGTTTGCAGGATCCGTCGCACTCGCGCCTCGATAAATAATCGCCTGATTCACTCGGATCGTAGGCTTCAGTCCAAAGTTCACTTTCTCCCAATAAAAGTGCGATTCGATATCATTCGATTTCGCATTGGGATAGTCGAGCAGGTAACGATCGAGTTCGGACAGGTAGACGGGGAGAGCCTTCGACCGACTCAACAACGATTGAAACGTGTCCGCTACATTTGCGGGGTGATTCTTGTCCCGGTAGGTGCCCAAGGCAGCGTTACCTCCCTGCTGGTAGCGCGAGAGGGCTTCCAATACCAACTGCTTCGCCAAGCGATTCACTTGTTCGGCAGGATCCGGAGCAGACCAGTCCACTGAACGCTGGAACGCCTCCATGGCGTCGCTGGGCAACTGAACCTCGCAGTGGCCTGGTTTGCATGTTTTCAACTGCTGAATGTCGTCAGCCTCTAGTGTGAAGCCATCGAGGTCCGAAAGCCGGGGAGGATCGCTAAACTTTTGAATCGCGAGATAACTGGGAAGCTTTCGTAATGAATCTACGTCCGATGCTAGCTTTAAGTAGTCCTCGGGAGTGGATTGCACGTATACCGCACCAATTACGAACACCTCATCAGGAGTCCGTGAGTCCAGAATCCGAGCAACCGCTTTGCCGCCTCGAATCTTAGTAATTTGATCGTCGTTCAGGCCGACATACTCTCGAAAGAACTTGAATGGCTCGATGGCCCCGTCATTTGGATGAGCCCCTTTTGCGACAAAGGGCAATGGCATGGCGACAAGCAGGATGACAAATCGGATTAGGGCTTTCATCGGTTGATTTCTCTCCAATACGTGTTTCTATCCCTTCTTCGGGAAAAGAAACTGCATCTGGAACCTTGCCGACCATTTGCTCGTCCCGTTTGGGTGTTCGGCATTTCCGAAGAATTGCGAGTAGATGTTTACGGGTACCTTCCCAAAATGCACGATTTTTCCGACTCCACCACCAACTGGCACGACCCATCGTTCAGTATCCACCTTCCAATTCGCCGTGATGACCGGCGATGAGACCACATACCATTTGTGTGGCAGGTTGTAGTTCACGAAGGGCTGCGTCAGAAACTGGTTCACATCCGGTCGTGCCCGCGGTCCTGCCACAGACCAATAGTTTTGCGTGAGCGCCCCGTACAACCAGTGACCCTGAATCTTTAGAACAACGACAGTGGGTCCGAGGCTCAGCTTCTTTGTCCCATAAATGTTTTGTGTAGCGGTGGGGGCGGAAATGACCGGTCCCGCGCCCCAAATAATCCCGCCCGGGCCAGCTTTGGTCGGTGAGAAGAACAACGATTCTTGGATGTCTCCTAACCCGCTATTCCCGTTGATTCCTGGGGCAAGTTCAGGTGTCTGAATTATAGGTATGACGGTTCGCGTAATCAGATTCCAATCCCTCGATAAGCGGATCGGAACAACAGGTTTCATCTGTAGGACGTACTCGTCCTCTTTATTGATTCCTGTCTGAGGGTAGAAATCATTCTCGAGCGGCACTGAGATTACGTGCGCGATCGGGTTCTGCGCTGTCTTAGCTATGTCTGGAGATCCCTCTGTCTGATTCTGCTCTTGCTTGGGGTCTGGAGGGCCCTGTGTCGCACTCTGCGTTTGCGCAGCTACGAGTGAAGGGTCCTGCGTCGTGTTTTGCTGCTGCTGAGCAACGTCTGAAGATTGCTGTGCCCAGGTTTGTGGAGCACCGACGAACAGCATACTCAACGCCACGAGAACGGCGCCACAAGTTGCGTGAACTGTGAGTCGGCGTGCGGACAGACCTCCAGACAGGATTGTCCTATTGTCTGGATAGAATCCTTCGGCGCTCTGATTCGAAGGCTTTCGCAATTTTGTAAGTGAGATTACAGCGTGAAATTGGTCCATGATTACTCCCTTTCTTGTTTTCGCTGATTCAGAATCGCGCCCTAACGGCAAGAATCCGTTTTCCTGAGAACCGTTTTGTGGCCGTCCTTCGCACACTTTAGGTGGTTGCTGCGAAGTGCGGAATGTGAGCAACAGCTAGCTCACAGTGATCGGGGCCGCGATTGGGTGTGGCAGAGGGACAAGAAAGACGTAAGAGGCAAAGGTTCGGCCGCTGTTTTCGAACCGGCCGAGAAACGCCACGGCCACAGTACGGTCAAGATCAGCATCGTTGAGGACACTAAAACTGTTGGGGAAAGGAACAGAACGACAGCTCGACGACGGCATGGCTCACCGTGATTGGGCTCGCGAGAAACCGGTCGAGATGGATCCCTAGTTTTTCGAAGCGCAGCCGATGTTGTCTTAGGAAAGCGTTAGGGCTGAACCAGGGTCGGCGCAGGCTTGCCGTTCAGGACCGCATCTACATTATCCAGGGTTAGCATACCCATTGCTGTCCGGGTTTCGATCGTGGCGGTGCCGATGTGCGGCAACAGAAATGTATTTTTCAGCGAGACATATTCTGGGTGAAGTTTCGGCTCGCCTTCAAATACATCTAGTCCGGCAGCGGCTACCCGACCGTTCTTGAGAGCAGCGATGAGGTCGTCGTCGACCACCAATTCACCGCGGGCGGTGTTCACCACGATGGCCCCGGGAGGCAGAAGGCTTATGGCTTTGGAGTTCAAGAAATGGTGGGTCTGAGGAGTTTCCGGGGCGTGCAGGCTCAAGAACTGGCTTACGCGAAGTAGATCTGACGGATCCTTGTGGTAAACGGCGTCACCTGCGATTTCTCCAGGTAACTCAGAAGGGTTGCAATAGTGAATCTTCATTCTGAATCCTCGCGCTCGACGCGCCATCGCTTGTCCCACGCGCCCCATTCCGAAAATCCCGAGGATCTTGCCACCAACTTGCCACCCCAAGAGCATTTCGGGAGTCATGGGCCTCCATGCTCCTGTTCGAACCAGCTCCTGGGCCTCGTAGGCGCGACGCGAAGCACCAAGCAAAAGCAGCATGGCGATGTCGGCCGTTGCTTCATGGTTGACGCCAGGGGTATAGGCAACCGAAATTTTCCTGCGAGCGGCGGCCTCCAGATCGATATGCTCAAAACCCACCGAGTATGTGGCAATGATTTTTATCGTGGGCGAGAGTTTCTCGAAAAACCCAGAGTCCAATCGGTCTGCCGGTGTGATGAACAGGGCGTCGGCGCCTTCGGCGGCATCGAGCATGTCCTGCTGGCTGAAAGGAAACTGGTTGGGATTTCGCCGGGCGCTGTGATCGCGATCGATACGGTCTTCAATTTCCTTCGGATAACGGCTGGTTACCACCAGAATTGGCTTAATCACACGTATCTCCTTGCGCGCGACGAGGACGATGCAAAGTCCGCATTCGCAGCTTTCTCGGAACCTCCATGAAAACTCCAGCCTTCAGCTGCCATTTTGAACGGCAGACGTAACAGACGAACTCGCCGAAACATTGAGAAATCGGATCTGAGTTATGTGGCGAGGTTCGGAACAAGAATCAATTTCTTGTTCACAAACTCTTCAATCCCAAGGCTGGAAAGTTCCCTTCCATACCCGGAGCGCTTAATGCCGCCAAACGGCAGATCCGGCGCGCTCACAGCGGGATAATTGATGAAGACCATCCCCGCCTCAATACGACTCGCCACTCGCTTGCCTTTTTCGAGGTCGGACGTATACACCGATCCGCCGAGGCCAAACGGCGAATCGTTGGCGATTGCAATGGCTTCGTCCTCATCCGTTGCTGGAAAAATGAGTGCAACAGGCCCAAAGAACTCCTGTTTGTAAGCTGGGTTGTCCGGAGTCACGTTGGTCAAAATCGTGGGCTCCAAAAAGGCGCCGACCCCGCCGAATCGGCGGCCGCCAAGCGCTATCTTGGCTCCATGATCTGTCGCATCCTTTATTTGCTGAAGGATGAGTTGAAGAGCTGCATCGGAGGAGAGCGGACCCAGGGTGACAGTTTCGTCGAGTGGGTTTCCCAGTTTCAGCGCCTTGGCTGCAGCTATGAATCTAGGAAGAAACTTGTCCAGCATCGATCCGACCACGATAAAACGCTTCGATGCAACACAAGTTTGCCCGTTGTTTTCGAACCGACCGAGCAAGGCCATGGCTACAGCGTGGTCAAGATCAGCATCGTCGAGGACAATGAACGCGTCACTGCCCCCGAGTTCCATCGTTGATTTCTTTAGATTTTTGCCTGCTCTGGACGCAAGCGCCTCTCCCGCGCGCTCGGAACCAGTGAGGGTGATACCCTTTACGCGAGGGTCGTCGATCAAGGATCCGGCCTGGTCATTGCTCAGGAATAAATTGGTGTACACGCCTTCGGGTACACCGGCCTGATGAAGAACCCGTTCGAAAGCGATCGCACATTGGGGAACACCAGACGCGTGTTTGAGGAGTATCACATTGCCGGACATTAGGTGTGGCCCCACAACGCGGGCTAACTGGTAATACGGGTAGTTCCAGGGTTGAATGCTGAGAAGAACACCCAAAGGTGAACACTCGAGGTGGGCATCACCCATTCCAGAGTTGAGTTGCTTCGGCGCGAGGAAGGCTTCCGCATTGTCCGCAAAGTACTGCATGATCGAAGCGCTGAGTTCAACTTCACCGCGGCTCTCCGCGATTCTCTTGCCCATTTCCAATGTGGCGAGGCGAGCGAGTTCCTCTTTGTTTTTCAGAAGTAACTCGGCGGACGTGGCAATGATCTTCGAACGCTCAATGATCGGTCGTGCTGCCCACGTTCGAAACGCTTTGTCCGCCGTGGCCAAAGCGTTCATCATCTGCTCATCTGTGTGTTCTGTGAAAATCTTGAGTACTTCTCCCGTTGCCGGATTAGCGCTGCGGTATGCCACTTTAGGCTCCTATCGTTATGGGGTAACTTCCGTCGTCATGACCGCGTTCTGAACTGCGACCACTACATTCGCACGCTCTTTCAAAGTAAAGAATGTGAGCAACGGCTAGCTCACGGTGATTACATCCATTGAGCCAGCCTCCAAATAGGCTTGCGAAATGGACCCGTTAAGTGGGTAAATTCTTGAAGAGCACCAACCCATGGGGCCACGCTTGGCCGGTTTTTTCCCTTTGAGATGAGGTCGAAATTATCGCCCGTGCGGATTCCCCGGATGTATGATTCCCGCCAGGACTTGTTCAATTGCCTGAATTTGTTTCCCGTGGACGTTCTCCCTTGCAACGAACGCAGCGAGGAAAGTTCGCTGTTGGTGAATGCTTCATCGAGTGCTATGCGCGAAACGCGTAAGAACATAACGGGTGTGAACAAGAAGACAATCGCGTTCGTCGCTGCAGTCCTACTGTTGACCGGTAGTGTTTGCCTCGCACAGGTCGCTGGAGGGACCATTTCAGGGAGTGTGATAGATAGCTCGGGAAGCGTGATTGCCGGAGCGCAGATAACTGTTACGAACTCCGAGACGGCTACCCTCCGGTCCGTAAACGCAAACAACGACGGGATTTACACGGCTCCGAACCTGGTGCCTGGTACCTATGACATCAGTGCGTCTAAGAACGGCTTTGAAACGGTAGTGAGAACCGGTGTTCTTGTGAAGGTAGGCTTCGAGGACGTAATCGACTTCAAGCTAGACCCGGGCGAGGTTAGGACAAGAATCGAAGTTTCAGGCACACCGCCCGATATCCAATTGGCCAGTTCAACCTTGGAGGCGACCGAGAACTCCCCAGCGGTTCGCGAATTGCCTCTGAACGGGCGCGACTGGACGACTCTGGCACTGCTACAACCGGGAGTTGCCGGCGTGGATCAATATCCGCTCGGTCTTAGTAACCAACGGTCAAACCGCGGTCTCGGGACGCAGTTGAGCATCGGCGGAACACGGCCACAAGGGAACAACTACCGACTCGACGGGATCAGCATAAACGACTATTCCAACGGAGGGCCCGGCAGTGTTCTCGGTATCTTGCTCGGCGTCGAGGCGGTTCAGGAATTCTCTGTCGTAACAAACAGTGCGCCAGCCAGCTATGGAAGGACGTCGGGAGGAGTGATCAATTCTATTACGCGCTCTGGCACAAATGAGGTACACGGCTCTGTCTATGAATTCTTGCGCAACAGCGCGCTCGACGCCCGCAATTTCTTCGATACAACTCAATCTCCGCCCCCGTTCCGGCGCAATCAGTTCGGAGCCGATGCTGGAGGGCCGATTATCAAAAGCAAGTTCTTTGTTTTTGCCGACTACGAAGGAATTCGTCAGTTGCTTTCAACAACAACGGTGGACATTGTGCCTTCTGCCGCGGCACGCACCGGACATCTAGCCGCAGGTACTATTAGTGTGGATCCAAGAGTAGTGCCGTATTTGGCGCTCTATCCCCTTCCGAACGGTCCGGTCGAGGGTGATACCGGCAATTTCACTCTTGCCACCCCGCAGAACGCCAACGAGGACTTCTTTACCTCTCGCGCGGACTTGACAATCGCGAAGAGTGATAGCCTGTTCGGAACCTACATGTTCGACAATGGAAGAACGGAAGGACCGGATTCCTTCGATAACAATGTCATCGGGACCCTGTCCCGCCGTCAAGCTGCAGTTCTCGAGGAAACGCACTTATTCGGTGCCCAAATGTCCAACACGGCACGATTGGGTTTCAGCCGTGTAGTCTCGCAAGCGCCAAAGAGCTTAAAGGCGATTAACCCTCTGGCGGTAGACACGTCGCTCGGCTTTTTGCCTGACCAACCTGTGGGAGCTATAACGAACTCGGAACTCTCGTCGTTTCCTGGGGGCTTGGGCGCCGTCGGGGAGTTCGATTTTCGTTATAATTCTTATCAGTTCTACGATGATGCGTTCGCGACTTCAGGAACTCATTCCCTAAAGTTTGGTTTTGCTTTTGAAAACCTCCGGGACAATGAACTCGGCAAAACCAGCCCGCTAGGCGACTTCGTGTTCGGATCGCTTTCCGATTTCCTGCAGGACCAGCCAACGTCGTTTAACGCGCCAATCGGAAGTGGAATCACGCCACGCGCCCTCCGGCAGTCGATTTATGCTGGATACTTCATGGATGACTGGAGAGCGAGGCCCAATTTGACTCTCAATTTGGGGCTGCGTTATGAAGCAGCGACGGTCCCGAGCGAAGTACAGGGGAAACTCTCGAATCTGCCATCGTTGACATCAACAACCCCACACCTCGGAGATCCTTTCTTCTCAAATCCGACGAAGCTCGATTTTGAACCGAGGATGGGCATTGCGTGGGATCCATTAGGTAACGGTAAAACATCCATCCGCGGTGGATTTGGAATTTTCGATAACTTACCTCTCCCATACCTATTTGCGGTGACTAGCTTGTTGTCGGCTCCGTTTTTTGAGTTGGGCGACGACACGAACCTGCCGCAGCGATCGTTTCCGAACGGAGCATTTTCGCTATTAACGACGCCCACGCTTCGCTACGCGTATATTCAGCCGCATCCTCCGCGCAGCTATGACATGGAATGGAACTTCAACATTCAGCGGAGCATTGCTCCGAATACGGTGCTGCAAGTGGGCTACACGGGATCGCGCGGCGTTCATCTTCCCTACTTCACAAACAATTTCGACATGGTGCTCCCAACGTTGACGCCGCAGGGCTATATATGGCCGGTGAATGGAGTTCTTCTGAACCCGAACGTAGGCCAGATTTCCGGCACTATGTGGAACTCCGATTCCATTTTCCATGCCCTCGAGGCACAGGTAACTCGCCAACTCAGCAAAGGACTGCAAGCCGGGGTGTCCTACGCGTGGGGCAAGATTACTGACTCGGGTTCGGAATCGGCGAACAGCAACCCAGGTACCTTCGTGAATAGCTCCCCTCGGCTTTGGTTCGATGAGAGAAATGGGCGAGGACTCGCTGACTTCGACATACGTCAAAACCTCTCGGCCAACTACATCTGGGTAATCCCGAGTCTCAAAACCAAGCCACGAGCCGTGCAATGGGCAGTAAATGGTTGGCAATGGGGAGGGATTCTGCACATTGCTTCCGGCGAACCGTTCACACCTATAATCACTGGTGACCCGTTAGGAATGAAGGGCGATCAGTTCGACCGGCCGGATGTACTGAGTGGTCCGGGATGCGGCGGCTCTCTTGTGAATCCGGGAAATCCGTTTGACTACATCAAGACGCAGTGTTTTGCTTTTCCCAATCCAAGCACGCGGTTTGGAGATGCGGGGCGCAATATTCTCATCGGTCCAGGCATTCTCAATCTGGATACCTCGCTATTTCGCGACATAGGCCGCTTAGAGAAGTTTCATGCGCAATTCCGAGCAGAGTTCTTCAACGTCTTGAATCACGCGAATTTTGCCTCACCGGTGGCCCCGACCAACGACACCAGCCTGTTTGGAGCTGACGGAACCCGGATTTCTTCGGCGGGCGTCATTACTTCCACCGCGACCACTTCACGCCAGATACAGTTTGGACTGAAACTCATCTGGTAGAGACCGGGTTCGGTCAGGGTTAACTCTTGCATCGCTACATTCGCTCAGTAAGATATGGCACGATGAAGAAAAGCCATGGACGAGTACGAGTGGCTCTCGCGCCAGGCAGTGTTTTGGCCTGCCTGTTGGTGTTGTGTCCATGTGCGTTGGCGCTGAATCCCGCGCTAGACGTCAGTCAGTACGCGCATACTGCCTGGAAAGTCCGGGAGGGCTTTGCCAAAGGCTCCATTCTCTCAATCGCCCAGACGCCCGACGGGTATCTCTGGGTGGGGACCGCATTCGGTTTGGTTCGCTTCGATGGCGTGCGGAATATCCCTTGGCAGCCGCCGGGTCAGAGTCTCCCCTCTAGCACCATCACGAGCCTAGTCGCGGCGCGCGACGGGACTCTTTGGGTCGGCACAAGGAATGGGCTTTCAAGCTGGAAGAACGGCAAGCTCACTCAGTACGCGGAGTTGGTTGGATCGGGCATCCGTGCTTTAGCTGAAGATCATGAGGGCTCGATATGGGTCGGCACGGACGGTCCACCCGATGGAAAACTCTGCGAAATTCGGAACGGCGGCATCCGGTGCCACCCGGAAATGGCAGGCGTTACCGGCGGCGTCTTCGGGTTGCACGAGGACCGCGAGGGGAATCTCTGGGTCGGGTTGAATATGGGCGTGTGGCGATGGAAACCTGGGCCACCAGTTTTCTATACGGTGCCAGGCCTACCGGGCGGAAGAATGCAGAGTATGGTGGATAGCGACGATGGCGCTCTCTTGATCGCCACAACGGGCGCGATCATGCGCTTGGCTAACGGAAAAGCCGAGGTCGTACATCGGTACCCCGCCGCGAAGGAGGGATTCCGTTTCCTGAGAATGCTCCGCGATCGCGACGGCGGTCTGTGGGTCGGACCTGCGGGCCGCGGCATTTTGCATATACACCAAGGACGGACCGATGTGTTTTCCCAATCGGACGGCCTGTCGGGCGACGAGATTTACGATTTGTTTGAAGATATTGAGGGCAGTATCTGGGTCGCCACCGTCAACGGGCTTGACCGTTTTCGCGAACTTCCCGTGGTCACGTATTCCACGAACGAAGGCTTATCGGATACGTCGGGAGGTATCTTGGCGGCGAGGGAGGGAGGCGTTTGGATCGCCACCCTAGATGGGCTAAACCGCTTGGATCAGGGCCAGGTTAAGGTGTACCACCAACACCGCGCCAGCGGGGCCGCTCAAGAGACTGCCGGCAGCGGAGTGCCGGATGAGGGTGTTGGATCTCTTTTTCAGGACTCTCGCGGGCGAATCTGGGTTTCCACCCTAACCGGGATCGGCTACTTGGAGAATGATCGGTTTGTTCCTATCGCAACTCCTGGAGGGCCAGTGGCCTCCCTCACTGAGGATACTTCGGGCAATCTGTGGATCGCCAGCCATGACCTCGGACTCTTCCGAATGTCTCAGCGTAATGAGTTGCAACAGATTCCCTGGGCCGCACTGGGACACAAGGATCCTGCGGTAGTTCTGGCGGCCGATCCTTTGCAAGGCGGCCTATGGCTCGGATTCTCCCAGGGTGGCATCGTCTATTTTCGCGACGGCCACGTGCATTCGTACTACTCAGCCGCCGAAGGATTGGGCAAGGGCCGTGTCAATCACCTTCGGTTCGACGGGCAAGGCGCGCTCTGGATAGCCACTGACGGCGGGCTCGGCCAATTGAAGAACGACCGCATCGCTACGTTGTCGAGCAAGAGTGGATTGCCCTGCGATGCGGTCCAGTGGACGATGGAAGACGAGGCCCATTCGGTCTGGCTGATGATGCCCTGCGGCTTGGTGCGGGTTGTTCGCTCCGACTTGGATGCGTGGGCTAATGCTGAGGACAAGACCAGCCGCAGGGTACACGCCACAGTTTTCGATGGTTCCGATGGACTAAGGACTCTCGCTGTTCTTACCAGTGATTATACGCCGCATGTCACCAAATCATCAGACGGGAAACTGTGGTTCGTTGCCCCAGACGGCATCAGCGTTGTCGATCCGCGTCACCTTCCCTTCAACAACCTTCCGCCGCCGGTGCACATCGAGCAGGTCACCGCAGACCGCAAAACATACGATCTGAATTCGGGCATTGCAGGGCCCGCGCGCCTGCCGCCACTCATTCGCGACTTGGAAATTGACTACACGGCGCTCAGTTTGGTCGCGCCGGAAAAGGTGTTCTTTCGGTACAAACTGGAAGGCCGGGATCGCGATTGGCAGGATGTAGGCAACCGCCGCCAAGCGTTCTACAACAATCTCCCTCCGCGCGACTATCGCTTCCGCGTCCTGGCTTGCAACAACAGCGGAGTGTGGAACGAGACCGGCGCTTTCTTGGATTTCTCTGTGGCCCCGGCGTACTACCAGACTACTTGGTTCCGTTTGGCGTGCGTCGCCGCTTTTCTGGCTGTGCTTTGGGCGGCTTATCAATTGCGCTCGCGCCAGCTTGCGCAACAATTCACTATGACGCTGGAAGCGCGCGTCAACGAACGGACGCGGATCGCGCGCGAGCTCCATGATTCGCTTTTGCAAGGCTTTCAGGGACTGATGTTTCGGTTGCAGGCAGTACGCGACCAGCTTCCCGGGCGTCCTAGCGAAGCCATGCGAGCGCTTGACATCGCGCTGGAGCGCGGCGACAAAGCCATCGCGGAGGGACGTGATACGGTGTCTGACTTGCGGGAGCCCATAGTCGGCGACAGAGACGTCTCGGAAGCATTGACCGCTCTGAGCGAGGAATTGGCCGCGCAGAGTGACACCGGCCCCGTCCCGATCGTACGCGTGCTGGTGCAGGGAAAATCGCGGGAGCTCAATCCGATGATGCGCGATGAAATCTACCGCATTGGGCGCGAGGCCTTGCGAAATGCGTTCCGTCATGCGAAGGCGCGGAAGATCGAAGCCGAGATTACATACGGCAACTCCGAGTTACTACTGCACGTGCGCGACGACGGGAACGGAATTGTTCCCGAGGTTGTCATTCAGGGTGCTCGCGCGGGACATTGGGGGCTGCCCGGGATGCGCGAACGGGCCAAGAGCTTTGGCGGGAAGTTGGAAGTCTGGAGTGAACGCGGGACCGGAACTGAAATCAGGTTGGCCGTCCCTGCCTCCATTGCTTATGGCAAATCGGAGGTTCGTCGCGGACGTTGGTCGCTACGAAAAAAGGCTGGGGGGACCGATGGGCAACAGTCCTAAGATGGGCGCCAGTCCTACTCAAATTCGCGTTCTCTCGGCTGACGACCACGCTCTCATCCGAGAAGGTATCGCCGCTCTGATTGGCAACCAGAAGGACATGCGTTTGGTCGCCGAAGCATCGAACGGACGGGAGGCGATTGAAGAGTTCCGATCGCACCATCCTGATATCACTTTGATGGACGTCCAGATGCCGGAAATGAATGGGATCGATGCCCTCATTGCGATTCGCAGCGAATTTCCGGACGCACGAATCATCATGTTAACAACCTTTGCTGGCGACGTTTTGTGCAAGCGCGCGATGCAAGCCGGCGCTCAAGCATACATTTTGAAAGGCAACGTGCGGAGAGATCTTTTGGACATAATCCGAGCTGTTCGTGCAGGCAAGAAGTTTATTCACGCGGAGGTCGCCGCTGAGCTCGCTAGCCATGTTGTCGATGACTCTTTGAGTGAAAGGGAGGTCGAGGTTCTCTCACTCATTGCGGCCGGGAATTCCAACAAGCTGATCGCCGATCAGCTATCGATTTCGGAGGATACTGTCAAGGGCCACGTCAAGAGCATCCTTTCCAAGCTTGACGTCAATGACCGGACTCACGCCGTAACTGTGGGTTTGAAGCGTGGAATCATCGAGCTATAACCTGCTGTAAACCACCCAAAAGTGTCCAACTGGCCCCCCCAATCTGGGGATTCGGGCTGTTCTTGATTCCGTTACATTAATTGCGTGCGACTGCGCAATTACAAAGAATCAGGGTGAGAACTTGCAACGATTGTTTACGATGTTTCCTGACGGTTGGCCAGGTGCTGGACTCTTCCTCCTGCGTCTAGCCGCAGCCATTCCCTTACTGATTGGCGCCACCCCGGGATTTTTTGGTGCGCCCCAGACCGGCGTTTACGAAAAATACATCACGATCGCCGTCGGAAGTTTGCTGCTGGCCGGATTATGGACGCCCGTAGCGGGAGCTCTGCAAGCAATCATAGAAGTTTGGTTCGGCTTCTTTCAAGGAGGCGGGACGGGCGTGCACTTTCTACTCGCGGCGCTCGGCTTAAGCCTAGTCATGCTCGGACCCGGCGCGTGGTCTGTGGATGCTCGGCTATTCGGCAGGAAGCGGATTGATATTCGTCCACGCTAGAGTTTTCCGTCCTACTCGCCTTGCACAGCTACCAATGCGCTGTCGAATGTCCAATAAACCTCGCTCTCTATTTTGTCAAAGCCAGACCTACGGCAAGCGTTTTCGAAATCCTTTGCGGAGCAACGGTCCTTATCTTGGCGCTTCACCTTGCAGCTCAAGGGCGTAATTCCCGCCAGGCAGCCCACTCCAATCATTCGATAACCCTAAAGAGGCATTGCTCGGCTCCTCAAGGTAGTCATTTAGCGGGACCCGAAACGACTGCGAGATTCGACTACAATTGGGTTTGTTTGGAGGTATAGACGCACCGCATTATCTACACACGCAATCAGGGTGCGGTGAAATTCTCGCCCGTTGCGAGGCAGTTGGCTGGCGTCAAGCTGGAAAACTGTCTGATACATCCGAAAGTCGGTCGAGCACGAAAAAGGTCGAACGAGGCGCCGCCGAATTCGCTGAAAGGCTTTTGCTGTCCTCGCGACAATGTGTTCGTGAGTGAGGAGTCTCATGAGTGTGAACTTGGTTGTGAGCGAACCCAAGATTGAAGGCAAGATTTCCGACGAAACGATTCGCGAGGGCCTCTCACGCGTTCTTGAGAGCTCGATGTTTGCTCAATCGGACCGGCTCAGCCGGTTTCTTCGCTTCACGGTCGAAACGACGTTAGCAGGCGAGGCGGACACGCTTAAAGAATACCTGATCGGCACGGAGGTATACGAACGCAACTCTTCGTATCATCCCGGTGAAGATTCAATTGTCCGCAGCGAGGCTCGCAGGCTACGCAGCAAATTAAAGGAATACTACGATTCCGTCGGCAAGAACGACCCCGTCCTTATCTATTATCGTCCTGGCAGTTATGTACCAGCCTTTCGGCCGCAGACCAGTGAAGGCGGCGAGCATACGTTGACAAATGCCAAGCCGGGTGAACTCTTGATTCGAATCTGGCGAAACGTTCAGGCTGACGAATACGACGGCGTGCAAGTAGAAGTTCAGGCCCGCATGACGAATGATCAAGCGCGATATGGGGAAACAGCGTCTAACGCATTCGATCTATTCCATCGCCTGGCTTCATTCGCGGCAAAAGATTCTAAGTCTTTCGAGTCGAATCTCGCTCGGCAAACAGTTTCTACCACTGTGACAAAGCCAGTACCGATCAAGTCCCGCAGCATTCGCACCAGAGAGAGCAGACCTGTTCGTGCGGCGGTCAGCAAAGTTGATCGTGCGAGATCTCGGTACAACCAGCTTTAGCAGTTCGTGTTGTGCAGTTTCAGAGCATGGAGGGTGATCGGTTTCGAGATTGCTCGAAGATAGCGACAGAGGCTCTCTTCAGTGGATTGGCATATTGGGCTAGCCGCGCTCCTGAAAAACCCCTCTTTCAGCGAAGAACAATAGTGAAGTTTAATGCTTCCGCTGTGGATGGACCCGCCAGTGCCACCCCAAAAACCCTCCGCGCTTCCGCGTCGGGAAAACAACGCTCGTCCCACACATCGCGTTCCCCTTCGGCCACGATCCGTTGCCCCTCATCGATATACTTCTCGGCCCCAGAACTGTTCTATCGTCGGAGAGAAATTCAGACCCTCAAGCCAACGCCGAATTGGGCTGTTCACGCCCGAAACTTGCACAGTTCGCGGGAAAACTGGAACAGAGAGAAAACGGTTGGCGGAGGGGGTGGGATTCGAACCCACGAGACCCTTTCGGGCCTAACGGTTTTCAAGACCGCCGCTATCGGCCACTCAGCCACCCCTCCGTAAGGATTCTCTAGATTTCCGTTGCACAAGAATAGGTCTTCTCCGGAAGACGTTTCCAGAAGATCCACGATGGAATGATATCGCTTCACTGTCAATTCATCGATAGATCCGGTAGTGTCCTAATTTGAACGATGCCTTGCGCAGGGTGAAAGGTGGGAGTGAGTTAGTTGCCCTTTCAATCGGTCAAAGGCTATACGCCAGGGGATGCTTGGGCTCGTAAAGCATAATGTCGTCCGCGCCAGGTACGGCCATCATGACCACGAGTCCGTACCCGTGATCCTGAACTTCGCCGCGGAACTCCGCTCCTTTGCCCTTCAGTTCAGCGACCGTGTGTGAGATGTCGTCGCACATCAGGGAGATCAGATGGTGCCGCGGCGATTCGTACGTCTTGCCATCGTAGACGCTGTGGGTCGGGTGCACGCCCATCTCACTCCGCCCGGTCTTAAAAATCAGCCAACCCGCGCCTCCGCCCAGCGCATCCTCGACGTAGGGCCAGCCGAGGACGTCGCGAAGGAATGCGCGCGTTGCGGGGGCATCGTCGGAATAAATCAGGGTGTGGATGCTGGTGATCATCAGACTGAACTACTGAAATCGCCTAGAATTTTACTATTTCGGTTTATTGCCAATCAAGAAGCCGTTCATCGCACTGGAGATCGAAACTAGGACACTACCATAGATGCTGGAATGTTCCTCCGGAGCGCATCAAGCTGGATATTCGAAATGACGAATTGTTTTGCGTCATTCATTTTCTGAAGCGTCTTGCTTATCGCCGGGCGTGGGCCGCTTTATGCTTCTTTAGCATCTGTCGAGGCTGACCGCGTTCGATTTCCTTCTCTTCACTGATAGCCGAATGCACCATATAAGCCGAGCGCGTCATACCTACCCGTTCCGCCAATTGATCGATCTTAGAGATTTGGCTTTCCCGAGCCGTGATGTTCACGCGAACTGTCCTCTCTAGATTAGCGGGTACCAGGAACGCTACGGCACCCTTCAAAGCAGGATCGTAGGCAATATCGTCAACTGTTGACGGTTCTGGGATTGCTTCGCCGTCTTCTACCATCCCTTCGATATGTAGTGCTAAAGCTTCCGCAGCCATTCGCCGGGCCTCTTCAAGATTTCTCCCAGCCGTCACAACGCCGGGAAAATCCGGAAAGCTAACACCGAAATCGGATTTACTTTCCTTATGCAAATATGCGATGTAATCCACGCTCGTTACCTCAATTTGATTCCGGCCTGTTTCTCCATACTCTTTAAAGTGCCGATAGGTATGTCCCGCTCGGGATGTGGCACCGTCACCCTGCCGGATTTCATTGGATGATTAAACTGCTTGTGACTCCCTCTGTGAGCAACTTCATACCAGCCGTCTGCTACCAAGCGCTTTATAACCTCCCGGCTGGACGTGCGTAATAATACACACTTTTTACACACGAATCAAGCGCGGGGAAACAAGGTGTCCTTTGCCAGGTCGATAACGCCCTTGGCATCGCAACAGAATGGCTAAAGCTGAGCTTGTTACGCTCGGGTGCGTGAGGGGCCGGAAATTCGCGACTGTCACCAAATCGTCACTAAAGTTGGCGCAAAACAGGCAAAAATTAACAAACTCCAGAAAATTGAAAGCGCCGCTATCTGACAGCTGGCAAAGGAATTTAGCTGGATTTTGTGTCAGATAGCAAAACGGCGATTTAATTTTTCAAGACCGCCGCTATCAACCACTCAGTCACCCCTCCGAAATTCATTTGGGCATTGTGACTTACAGCCCGATCTAACTGCCGCTTGATTTCGCTCGGGTGGCAGTTACGAACTGTTCGCCATTGCCATTCAACCCAAGGGGAGAGTGCGCGCCGGCGGATGAAGAAGCGGCCGCTGAGAATTTGGGAAGAAATTCTGGAGTGATGTCATTTCTAGACATAGATGACATGTGTTAGAATTCTGTCAGAGGGAACCTTCCGATGAAGTCAAAAACACGCATGCGTGTCAACGAGAACGGCCGAGTCGTCATTCCTGCTTCTTTTCGCCGGGCGCTTGGTATCAGCATAGGAGACGAAGTGATCTTGCGAATCGTAGACGACGAATTGCGTATCACAACGTTGAGGCGGCGCTTGCAGGGGGCCCAACGTCTTGTCCGCAAGCACGTAAAGCCAAGTACCTCTCTGGTTGACGAATTGATTGCCGAGCGCCATGAGGCCGCACGAAATGAATAGGATCGTGGTGGACGCTTCCGCTCTACTCGCAGTACTGAATCAGGAAGCTGGGGCGGAAAGACTGACGCCAGAACTCTTGAACGCAGCGGCCAGTAGCACTGTCAACCTGGCCGAAGTACAAGGCAAGCTTGTTGACCGGGGCCTAAGCAGCGACGACGCGTGGGAAGCCACGCTCAGTCCGATCCGGGAAGCTGTCAGTTTTACCCCCGAGCATGCCCGGCTTGCCGGTGACTTGGTGAGACGAACTCGTCCATATGACTTGTCGTTAGGGGATCGAGTGTGTTTAGCCCTGGGGATCGTCCTTAGGGCTCCCGTATATACCGCCGACCGATCATGGAAAAATCTCAAGATTGGAATCCGCATTCACGTAATCCGATAATCGCGATTGGAGACTGAGGTGCCAGGGCCCGAAAATCGAGCTGTCACCAAACTGGCACTAAGACAAGCGCAAAACAGGCAAAAAACAGCGAAGAGCGAATCCAGTTTTCAATTCAACTAACGGTTTGCCGGTCTGAGGATTATAGAAAACGCCTTCCTTCTTTTTGTTCTGCTTCGAAGCTTCAAGAACATTGTCCTACCATCACCTCCCAGGCGATTCTCGCGGTTGCGAGTTCTCAGGCGCGGTTTTGCCCGGCTCCGTCTGACCCCGAAACGGTTGACGGCCTGACGGGGTATCGCTTGATGCCTCGCGAACGAAGAAGAGCAGTGAAAACGGGGCCCGGCAGCGCCGGACCCCGTAAACGAGTTTGGCTATCCTGCGGCAGCCTGGCTCGTGGCCTTGGACATCCTCTTTTGCATTTCCTCCGGAGAAACGTCTTCGATGTGAGTGGCGATCGACCACATGTGGCCGAAAGGATCGACGATGGTGGCAGTGCGGTCGCCGTAGAACTCGTCCTTTACAGGGCGGACGAGCTTGGCGCCGGAGCTGACGGCTTTTTCCGCGATCTTGTCAACATTCTCAAAATAGGTGTGGAGGCTGCTCGAAACACCCCCGAGGGTTTTGGGACTTTTGGCGCCGATCTCCAGATTTTCATCGGCGAGCATGACAACCGAATCACCAATTTGCAACTCGGCGTGCATGATCCTGCCGTTCGGGCCGGGCATGCGCATCCGTTCCTTTGCGCCGAAAACGCTCTTGTAATAATCGATGGCGTCGGCGGCGCCCTTAATAAACAAGTACGGCGTAATGCTGTGGTATCCGTCGGGAATTGGTTTTACCTTGGCCATTTTTTCACCTCGTCTTGCAGGAATGAGATTGCGGAACGCTGGGTTCCGCCGGGCCGGTCGAAGCAAGATTCTACATCGATTGTGTGTATGGAGTGTTACGGACCACAGGCTCACCAGCCGCTGGGGCTCTGAGCACTTCTGGGCGGCGCGGCTGCCGGTTCAATCGGCCAAATCGCTTCCGGCCTGACCATTGATCGAGAGTGCCATCCCTTCGGATGCGATCTTTCCTCCCAGCGCGATGACGGAGCGAATGAGTTTCGTCGCGAACGTGCCGCTCGGCCCGGACGGTACGGCCGAGCGGCTGAAATTACGTCTGCGTGGAGATGAGATCCCTCCGCTGACCAAAATCGTGCGGGCGGAGCCGGAAGCGTCGTTGTTCACCGTTCCTCCAAATTTCAAGGTGGTGGCCGGGCCTCCGCCGATCGTCTATCGGACCAACTAGTAGTGTTTCCAGACCGCCGGCGATCTTCTCGGAAGCATCCGATGGCACTCGTTTTCGGCATCTCGCAGCTCAACGCATGAAAATCGGGAGCAGCTTCTATGCGAGAGAACGGCTGGTAGGTACCAGCAGCAACTTGAGCGCCGCGCGACGCGCCTCACACCGCGTGTTCTCCAAACAACGGCGGAGGCAGACGGCGCGCTTGACACAACAAACTAACCTGTTAACACTAGGCCGTTTCCATCGCAGGCTCGGAGGCGCTCGAGATGGCCAGCAAACTCAAGATTCGCGTGAACGAGCGCGTGATGGAAATCACGGCGGCGCCCGATACACCTCTGCTGTACGTCCTCTCCGATGAACTACAGCTGCAAGGCCCGCGCTTTGGATGCGGACTCGCGCAGTGCGGCTCGTGCTCGGTGCTGATGAATGGCGAAGAAATCAGATCGTGCGTGACGCCCGTGTCCGCAGTCGAGGACAAATCCGTGACGACGCTCGAAGGATTGCCCGCGTGGTACGCGAAACAGAAAAAGCTTGGCAAGGCTCCCGCGCTGCATCCCGTGCAGCAGGCCTTCATTGACGAGCAGGCCGTCCAGTGCGGCTACTGCTTCAACGGCATGATCATCCAAGCCGCTGAACTCCTCTCGAAAACGCCTCAGCCGACCGAAGCGCAAATTCGCACCGCGATGAACGGCCATCTGTGTCGGTGCGGCAGCTACCCGCGCGTGATCAAAGCGATTCATCGCGCCGCCCAGGCGGCACGATGAGCGGCGCGAAAACAACCAGCGCAAAACCGGCGCCCTCTCGCCTATTTCCCCGCCGCGAATTTCTAAAAGCCGGTGGCGCGCTGGTCATCGGATTCAGCATGAGGGGATTTCTCAGCGGCGGCGCGCTCGGGTCGCAAGGAGCCGCGATCGTGCGGGGAAGCGTAGCCGGTCCCCCCGATCCAAAACAAATTGATACGTGGCTCGCCATCCATGCCGACAACACGGCGACCGTCTACATCGGTTACGTCGAGCTCGGCCAGGGCTCGACGACCTCGCTTCTGCAAATCGCGGCCGAGGAGCTCGACCTCGACATGAGCCAAGTCGGCACGATTCGCCTCGACACAAATATCACGCCGAATCAGGGCGGGACGTACTCGAGTTCGTCCATCGCTCGCGGGAGCCCGGCAATCCGCACGGCTGCCGCGGAGGCTCGCCAGGCATTGCTACAGCTTGCGTCGAAAAAACTCGACGCACCCAGCGAGCGCCTGACGGTGTCTCGAGGAATCGTGGCTGTGAAGGATTCGGCGGGCGGCGCGCGCTCTGTCACCTATGGCGAGCTGGTGGGCGACAAGCCGTTCAGCCTCGCATTTACCGGTACTGCATCGTTAAAACGTGTTGCGGATTACAAGCTCGTGGGCAAAAGCCCTACCAGGAACGACATCCCCGACAAAGTCAGCGGCAAATACGTTTACCTGCAGCACGTGCGCCTGCCGGGAATGGTGCACGGCCGCGTCATTCGCCCGCGTGGCCAGGGCGTATACGGAGCGGGAGCAAAAGTCGCGGGCCTTGACGAATCATCGATCGCCGATATTCCGGGCGCGCGCATCTTGCGCAAGGGTGATTTCGTCGGCGTGGTCGCCGACCGCGAATGGGACGCGGTTCGGGCCGCGCAACGACTGAAAGTAACCTGGGACATGCCCGCCACGCTCCCGGGCAGCGACGGTTTGTACGACGCGATGCGCGCAGAAAAAACCACGGACCGAGTTGTGCTCGAACGGGGCGACGTGACCGGCGCGCTTGCGCAAGCCGTGCACGTTGCCTCGGGAAATTATCACGCTCCCTATCAAGCGCACGCGGGGTTCGGGCCCAATGGCGCGCTCGCGGACGTGAAAGCCGATTCCGCGCTGGTCATCTGCTCCACGCAGGATGTGTACGCCACGCGCAACACGTTGGCTGGCGTGCTCGGGATGCCCGCCCAGAAAGTGCGCGTGCAATATTACGAGGGATCGGGCACCTACGGCCATAGTTGCTACGACGACGTCGCGCAGGCGGCCGCAATTCTGTCGCAGCTCGCGGGCAAGCCGGTGCGGCTGCAGTTCATGCGCTGGGATGAACACGGTTGGGATAACTATGGCCCTGCGCACGTCGGCGAGATCCGCGCGGCGGCTGACGCCGGAGGCAAAATCGTCGCATATCAATACGACGGCTGGCACCACAACTGGAGCGCCATCGAGACATCCGCGCAGCTCGCGCTCGGAACGCCCGCCGCGGAGTGGAGACTCGGCGCGGCCCAACAGGTGAACCCGTCCGATTGCGGCGGGATGTACGACATTCCCAACGTCCGCCTGGTGAATCATCAGGTGCCAGGGCTGAAATATTTAAAGGGCGCGTGGCTGCGCTCGCCGCTCGATCTTTCGTTTTCGTTCGCTTCGGAGCAGACAATTGACGAGCTCGCGCGCCTCACGGGGACGGATGCCTATCAGTTCCGCCAGCACAATATTAAGGACGAGCGCTGGATGGGTGTGCTCGATGCGGTCGCGCAGACGTCCAAGTGGGAACCGCGCCCACCTGCTTTGAAGCTTTCCGACGCGAAAATCGCCACCGGCCGCGGAATTGGACTCGGCACGCATCTCACGTCGTATGGCGGCGCCGTCGCTGAAATCGAAGTGAACAAAGAAACGGGCCAGGTCAGGGTGAAGCACATGTACGGCGCGATTGACGCGGGCCTCGCGGTGAATCCCGCGTTCATCGAAAATCAAATTAGCGGACAGCTGGTGCAAACCGTGAGCCGCATGCTGCACGAGGAAGTCACGTTCAACAAGACGAACGTCACGAGTCTTGACTGGAACAGTTATCCGATCCTGCGCTTTGAGCAATGCCCCGAAGTCACGCCCGTCGTCGTGCAGCGCGTGGACCAGAAATCCACCGGCGCCGGCGAAGAGGTGATGGCAGCAGCAGCCGGGGCGATCGCGAATGCTTTTTTTGACGCGACGGGCGTGCACATGCGGGAATTTCCGTTGACGCCGAACCGCGTTCTAGCTGCGCTGCGTCGTAGCTAACGCACTCTTTTCAGAATTCACAGGAGGATTAACAATGCCGGCGACCAGCTTTTCCGTTTTCTGCGCCGTACTTTCGCTCATGGTGCTGTTGCCGTCCGGCTCCGAGCCAGCGAGCACCTCCTTGAAAGCGTCGGCGGATTCGGGATCGCGGAAATTCGCCGAGCTAAGCGACCGGTTCGTGAAAAATTCGCTCGCACTTTCGCCGACAAGCGCTTCGCAGGCCGGATATCACGTTCACGTTGATCCGAAAACGGGCAACAAGATCGAACTCGATGCGGAACTCGACGACATGAGCCTGAAGGCCATGGACACGCAGCGCGAATTCTACTCCAGCTGGCGAGGGCGATTTCGCACCGAGACGCCGCTCGCGGCGCTCGATCCGCAGGATGCCGCCGATTGGCAGCTCATTGACGATCAGATTGGCCTGAACCTGCTCGAATTCGACAGGATTCAGAATTATCGCCACAACCCTACCGTGCCAGTCGAACTGATCGGCAACGCGCTTTTTCTGCCGCTGACCCAGAGTTACGCGCCGCACGATGTGCGCCTCGGCCATGTACTCTCGCGCGTCCGCCAGATCCCGCGACTGCTCGACCAGGTGAAGGCGTACCTCAGCGATGCAGACCCGATCTTCATACGCACGGCTGTCGCGGAAAACGACGGGAACATTGATCTCATTCAGAACGAGATCGCCAAGGAAATTCCCGAACACTCGGCGCTCAAATTGGAGTACGACCAGGTCGCGCCAGCCGCGATCGTCTCGCTGAAAGATTTTTCGGCGTGGCTCAAGGACGATCTCGGCAAGCGCCCGTCGCGGCTGACCTGGCGCCTGGGCAAGGTATTCTACGATCAGAAATTTCGGCTGGTGATGGAGACAGATGTCACGCCGGACGCGCTGCTGGCCGATGCCGAAGGTGAACTGAAGGACGTGCGCGCCGAGATGCTCGGGCTCGCTCTGCCCATGCACGCGCAAATGTTTCCGTCGCATGGCGATCATTCCGACCTAACCGGCCGCGACCGCGAAAATCAGATCATCGGCGAAGTGCTGCAGAAAATCTCGGACGATCATTGCCGCCCCGACCAATTGCAGCAGACGATCCAGGCTGACCTCGCCGGCATCATCGCGTTCATCCGCGAGAAGAAAATCGTATCGCTCAGTTCGCGCGACAATTTGAAAGTGATCCCCACGCCGCTTTTCATGCGCGGCATTTATTCCGTCGCGGGATTTCATAGCGCCCCTCCGCTCGAGCCGCACGCCGAGGCCGAATACTGGGTAACGCCGATTGATCCCAGAGCCCCGGCGGCCAGCACCGAATCCCGACTGCGCGAATACAACAACTTCACGCTGCAATGGCTCTCGCTGCACGAAGCGCTGCCGGGACATTACGTGCAGGCTGAGCACGCGAACAGTATTCAGCCCGAATCGCGCCGCTTGCTCCGTGCGATTTTCGGGAATGGCGCCTACGTGGAAGGTTGGGCGGAATACGGCGCGCAGGTGATGATGGACGAGGGCTTCCTCAATAACGATCCGCGCTTCCGCATGATGATGCGCAAAATCCGCCTTCGCCTGCTGGCCAACACAATCCTCGACGTCAAAATGCAGACTATGGGCATGACCGACGAGCAGGCCATGGACCTGATGACCAAAGATGCGTTTCAAACACAGGCCGAAGCCGAAGGAAAACTTTTGCGCGCCAAACTCAGCTCCACGCAATTGCCCACATACTTCGTCGGCCTGCGCGAATGGTTTGCCGTCCGCAAGGAGTATCAAGCCAAGGCCGGAAACAAGTTCGACATGCTGAAGTTCCACGATCTTGTCCTCGATCAGGGCGCTCTGCCCGTTCCGATCGTCGGAAAACTCGTGATGCCAACGGCGGGGCAGTGATCTCCTCCGCGCGAGACACACGAACGTCATGAACGTCCGCGCAGCGGTGGCACACGAAGGCCGTTCCTCGTTCTCGATCGAAGAACTCGAGATGAGCGAGCCGGGGCCGGACAACATTCTGGTTCGCATGGCCGGCTGCGGACTTTGCCACACCGACGTGAAAGCGCGCGAGGGAACGATGGGCGTCCCGATGCCGGCCGTGCTCGGCCATGAGGGAGCGGGAATCGTCGAACGGGTCGGCGAGCGCGTCACCAAAGTGAAACCCGGCGACTATGTCGTCCTCACCGGCGATTCCTGCGGTGCTTGCCCGACGTGCCTTGCAGGCGATCCCGCATATTGCGACCGCATGTCGCCGCTGAATTTCATGGACGGACGAGCGGGCGAGCCCGGCTCGTTCCAGAAGGGCGGCCTCGCGATTCACGGCCACTTCTTCGGCCAGTCGTCATTCGCAGATTATGCCGTCACCGGAGAGCGCAACACGATTCCCGTGCGCAAGGACGCGCCGCTCGAAATTCTCGGCGTGCTCGGCTGCGGCGTGCAGACGGGCGCGGGCGCAATCATGAATTCCCTGCACCCACCTGGGGGCAGCTCGGTCGCGATCTTTGGCGCGGGTTCGGTGGGACTCAGCGCCGTGATGGGCGCCGTCGTCCGCGGCTGCTCGGCGATCATCGCAGTGGACGTGCTCGAATCGCGGCTGGCAATGGCTCGGCAGGTCGGCGCAACGCACACTGTGCTCGCCGGTCCGCAAGTGAAAGTCGCTGAGGAGATTCGCAAAGCCGTCCCGTCCGGAGTTGGTTATGCGTTTGACACCACCGGCCGCGCGGATAGCAATCAGCAGGCGCTCGAATCGCTGGCCGCAAAGGGCTGCTTCGGATTCTGCGCGGTACCGGCGGAGGCTCCGAAAATGTCACGGGTGATGATTCGCGGCCTCTCGATTCGCGGGATCGTTCAAGGCGACAGCGTGCCGGATACCTTTATTCCGTATCTCGTCGAATTGCACATGGACGGCCGCTTCCCATTCGACAAACTCGTGACGAAGTATCCATTCGAGAAAATTAATCAGGCGATCGAGGACCAGGCGGCCGGCAAAGTCGTGAAGCCCGTTTTCACATTCGCATCGCTGGATCACACCCCATAAAGGAACAGGCCCCGGCCATAACTAAATACCGGGGCCCGCCACTCTAGCCGTTCGAAACGATTTCGGACGGCTCGGTTTATTCCCGGTTTTGCGATACCACGCCAATCGTGGTTCCGATCACATCGCCCGAGACCACCAATTCTACGCGGCGATTCTGTTGTCGCCCTTCCGCGGTATCGTTGGACGCAACGGGTTGCGTCTTGCCAAACCCTTGCGCCGTCATCGAAGCCATGGGAATGCTTTGTTTGCCGAGATAGTCCCTCACCGCTTCCGCGCGTTTTTCGGAAAGGTCCTGATTGTAACTGTCGCTGCCCACACTGTCGGTATCGCCTTCGATGGCCAGCAAGAGTGATGGGTAGGCGAGAACGATTCCCGAAATTTTCGCCAGTTTTTCACGCGCCAGTGGACGGAGCGTGTACTTGCCCGTGTCGAAAAGCACGTCGGACATGTTGACGACGAGACCGCGAGCGGTGTCGCGCGTGGCGAGAATTGCGTTGAATTGCAGCAGCAGGCTGGCGCGAAGTGCTTCCCGATCCTTCAAAGCTTGCTGGAGTTGTTGATCTGACGCAGCTGCAGCGGCTCGATTCCGATCGGAATCCGCCTGTGCGGCTTGTTGCTGCAACTGTGCGTCAGCCGTGGCTTGTTCGGCAGTTGCACGCTTGCTATTTGCATCCGCCGCTGCATTCTCAGCCTGTGTCCGCTGGGCGTTCGCGTCCGCAGCGGCGCTTTCCGCTTGTGCGCGCTGGCGCACTGCGTCGGCCGTTTGTGCTTCGGCATTCTGCCGAGCCTGCATATCCTGCTGTGATTGAGCCTTGGCATCCCTTTCCCGGCCTTCCGCGGCTCGTTTCTCCGCGTTCACCCGGTCGTCTTCCCTGCGCTTCATCGAAATCTCGGTGGCGTCTTCCGCCGTCTGCACCACTTCACGCGACACCGAAATCAGCGCCTTCTTTTCAACGTGCCTGGCGGTGGCCAGACCATCCGCCTCTTTCATTTGGCGAACCGCATTCTCGTAACTTTCGCTGGCGTACTGTTCGGCGCCCTCCGAATGGGCGATGCGCACAGCATTGCGCGCTTCAAAGAATTCGAGCGGCAATTTCGCGTTCAAAACAACCGGATCAAACGTGTATCCGCTGGGGATGTACCCGCCGCGACCGATCAGTTCGTACTTGGCGTCCACCGCTTCCGTTGTTCCATTGGTTTCCGCCGTCGTCACATTCTCGAGCACGACCACATTGCTCGGGCGCCGCACCGCATAATAAGGTTCCGCGGTCACGATCATGGCGAACGCCTGAAGATTTGTGGTGACGTCCAGCTTGCTGCGATGATTGTCGCCCACCAATACTTCGCCCAAATTTGCCGGCCGGCCCTCGGGCGAAATTGCCCAAAGCACATAGGTAAGGTACTCATTGCCAAATGTCACGGGATTCTGCAGCTCTCCAAATTCCACTTTGACTTCCATGACGCCGCGATCGGTTCTTACGTCCGCGTGGCCATTCGCGGCGGGCATCAGGTCCGTGCCGCGGAAATCGATCTGCGTGCTGGAATGCCGGTGCCCATAGTTCACGGCGGGCGTCGTGCGGCTGATGACGTTCGTCTGGGCCTGCGCGGTTGCGCCCAACGTCATGGCAAATACAAGGAACAACTTTGTGATCTTCACTGGAAATCTCCTTTATGTGCATACGCCTGCGGAACCACAACACACCCTGCCCGCAGCCTATTAAATCGGTCCGATCCGAAGGCGACTTTAGCCGTGATGCGGGAGGGCTAGGAACACGCGACGGACGATTCCCAGTATTAGGACTTGCCAATATCAATACTGTCCGCTATCGCACATGTTCCAGAAACCATCCGTCGCCATGGGCACAGCCAGGGGGTCCTACGGCGGGGTTTGCATGGGTGGTATCGCCGCAATCGCGCACAACGTAGGTTGCTCGAACCTCATAGAGCATCGGCGTCGCGTCCGCCGCTTAAGACGGTGGCGTGACTGGGCAGCTTACTTAAGGTAGGTGCGAACGATTTCGATCACGTCGTCAGCCGCTTCTTCCGAGGACTTCGTATTGCGCGGCATGTGATTGCGAATGTGATCCTCCAGAAGCTCTCCCATCAGACTGTTGATGGATCCCCGTGCGGCGGCCAGACGCTGCAACACGTCCGCGCATTGCTCATCGTCGTTCAAGCCCCGCAAAACGCTCTCGAGCTGCCCGATGACTTTTTTCGTTCGGGTTACCAGATCCAATTTTTCTCGGGTTAAATGTGACATTGTTCTTGACTACCCTAGGGGGGTATAGTATCACACCTCCCGGCGGGGAATCCAGTCCTCCTGAGGGCAATCGAGTATATGGAAACCGTTGGTCCGCATGCGACGATTTCTCGGCCTGAGTCGCTTTGAACCGTTTGTTAACCGAGCGCGGCCGCTCGCATGTGATTTAGTTGGTTGCAGGCGATTTGGGCAAAATACCGTGTTCGCGAAGACGATGCTCTCTCGTGCCAAACGCGTGCGGTTGATTCTTTGCCTGTTCCTGGTGTGCGTGGCCGCGCCGCCCTTCGCGCGTGCCCAAGTTTCGGCGCCAGCGTCGCCGCAAAGCACACAGACGAATCAGACCACGGCGCCTGCGCCGCACGATTCGAGCGCGAATCCAAACAGTCCCACGCCGAACGAGTCGAATGACTCTGCGGGCTCTGACTCGCTCACACTTTTCCCGCATTCCGACACAAGCCGTTACTGGATCTCCGGCCAAGCGAACATCATCCTCGAATGGCATTCCGCCTTCCCGGCGAAATACAGCGGACAAAATAGCATGAAGGCTGCAGCGGAGAACGACACGTCGAAGGTCTATACGCTTTATCTCGGCTACGAACTCACGCCCACAACGGAAGTTTTTTTTGATGTCGAAAGCGCGGGAGGTCACGGCCTCAGCAATGCCCTCGGCCTCGCCGGCATTACCAACCTCGACGTCGTGCGCAACACGACTCTCAGCCAGGATCCCTACGTCGCGCGACTGATGCTGCGCCAGATCATTCCTCTCACCGGCGAACGCGTCGAATCCGACCGCGACGAGTTCCATCTCGCCACGTCGGTTCCTGCGCGGCGAATCGAGTTTCGCGTCGGCAAATTCGGCATGGCCGACTTTTTTGATCTCAACACCTGGGGCTCCGATAGCCACCTGCAATTCCTGAACTGGACGGTGGACAATGATGGCGCCTATGACTACGCCGCAAACACGCGCGGCTACACCGATGGCGTGATTCTCGAATACGACGACCACTGGTTCTCGGCTCGCTTCACCGAGGCTCTAATGCCGAAAGTGGCGAATGGCATCAATCTCGATGCGGATATCGCGCGCGCACGGGCCGAAAATCTGGAACTCGAAGCCACCGGAAAGCGGATCGCGCATCGTGACGGGACGGTGCGCTTACTGGGCTACCTGAATCACGCCGACATGGGCAACTACCGCGAGGCCATTAACGAGTATCTCGCGGGCGATAAGACGTCTCCGCCGGACATTATCGCGACACGCCAACAGGGCCGCCACAAATACGGATTCGAATTGAACTTCGAGCAGGAGGTCGTATCAGATGTTGGCGTTTTCGGGCGTCTCGGCTGGAGCGATGGCCGCAACGAATCATTCGCTTACACCGAAGACGATCGCACTCTCGAGCTTGGTGGTTTCACGAAGGGAACATTCTGGAATCGGCGCAACGACCGCGCCGGCGTCGCGTTCGTGGCCAACGGAATCGTCGCGGCTCACCAGCAGTATCTGGCCCTTGGCGGACTAGGCTTCCTGCTCGGCGACGGCGCCCTGACCTATGGCCCGGAGAAAATTTTCGAGGGCTTCTATACCGCGCATCTATGGCGCGGCTTCTTCGCGTCCTTCGACATCCAGCACATTAATAATCCTGGCTACAACCAAGCCCGCGGACCCGTCACCGTGCCCGGCTTGCGCTTCCATGTTGATTTCTGACAAACCGATCAGAATCGTCGTCCTGAGCGAACCAGGCGAGCCGAAGGGTTCTTTTGAGTGAATTCGGCCCCCTCGCATTCCCCAACGAATAGATTCGTAGTCGCTTAATTATTGGGCTTGGCTTGGCCTGGTACCGGACTCACCGTCGGATTCGCCGCTCCGGCGGTGATCAATATTACCGGCGGGGCCGGCTTCAGCGCGTCGAGCGCTTCAGGTGGCAACTTGTCCGCGCGCGCCACCAACGCGGTTACCTGCCACAATTGCTCGTCCGCGAGCGACGCCTGAAAGCCGGGCATTCCGGTGAGCCGTATGCCGTTCTTCACCTTCCAGTATGTAACACCGGCCGGATCGTCGCTCACCCGGCCATCCACCGTGAAAAGCTGGGGAGGTTTTGGAAACTCGCCCTGCGCCACGGGCGGTACGGCCTGCCCCGGCAACCCGTGGCAAAACGCGCAGTCTTTCTGGTATACGTTCGCGCCGCTCACGAGTTCCGATGTCGCTGAGCCCGAAACATTGCGCGTCGGAGCTTCACGCCTGATTCGCGCATAAAGAGCAGCACCAGCGATTGCCGCCTCAAACGGAATGGGTGGATCCGACGTCGCCACGGGCATGCGCCCGGTCGCCACATACACCCCGAATGCCAGCGGCAGGATCAGCAGCCCCACGACTAGACCGATCACAAATGATTTCATGTTCGCCCTCCCCTTGTCCCCGGCGGCCCGTCCCGCGTCAGCCAGGCTCGGGGAATTGTACCTTGCGGATCGGCCGCCGATGCGCGAACAATACCGCACAAATTCCGGGAGGCATTCAACCATGTTCCAAACCGACTTGCTCAAGGGCCGCACGATTTTGATTACCGGCGGTGGCACGGGCTTGGGCCGCGCGATGGCGCTGCGCTTTGCCGAACTCGGCGCCACCGTGTTTCTGGTCGGCCGCCGCGAAGATCCGCTCAAGGAAACTGCCCGCGACCTTGTCGCCAAGGGAGCGCGCGCGGCATGGTTCTCAGCAGACGTTCGCGATTTCGCTGCCGTCGAGCAGTCACTCGCTCGAGCGGAAAAGGAATTCGGCCGCCCGTTCGGAGGAATCGACACGCTGGTCAACAATGCCGCCGGAAATTTCATCGCGCGCACCGAAAAGCTATCGCCGCATGCGTTCAACGCCGTCGTGGGGATCGTCCTCCAAGGCGCGTTCCATTTCACCCTCGCGCTCGGCCGGCGATGGATCGAGGCGAAGCAGCCTGGGACCGTTCTCAATATCGTCACCACCTACGCCGACGCCAACTGCGGCTCGGGCTTCGTTGTTCCCTCCGCATGCGCCAAGTCCGGCGTTCTTGCGATGACACGGTCTCTCGCCGTCGAATGGGCGCGCCATCACATCCGGCTCAACGCGATTGCTCCCGGACCGTTCCCGACTCAGGGCGCCTTCTCGCGCCTTGTGCCGTCGAAGGAACTCGAAGAACGCGCGAGGAATCATCACCCGATGAAACGCTTCGGCCGGCCCGAGGAGCTTGCCAACCTCGCGGCCTATCTGGTCAGCGAGCAGGCCGGGTACATCAACGGCGAGTGCGTCGTAATTGACGGCGGCGAATGGATCAACGGCGCCGGAGAATTCAATCACTTCGCCGAAATGTCGGACGCGGACTGGGACGCGATGGAAGGGGCGCGCAAGAAATAAAATTGCGCGAAATGACCGCGCGACGAATTACTCTTGCAGAATTTTCCACGCGTTTTGTTGATGTCGACGCGCCGACAGATCGAAGATTGTCGCGCGCGCTTTTCAGAAATCGCGCGCGCTAAGACCACTTCCGCTTTTCGGAATCTCGCGGCTAAAACTCATGCTTTGAGGTCGATGCTGATCGCCTCGCCAGCATCGGTATGACGAAGAGCCTATCGATAGCCATGTTGACATACGAAGTGCCAATCGATAGGATGCTCGGGGGTTTTACCACATGGAGAAAGCAAAGGTTCGCGTCTCTCCCAAGTTCCAAGTCGTGATCCCCAAGGCTCTCCGCGAAGAGCTCAAAATCGAGCCGGGACAGGAACTCCTGATGTACGCGCTCGACGGGTCGCTGCGCCTCGTGCCGCGCCGTTCGATCAAGGAGCTCCGCGGGATCGCCAAAGGTCTCAAATGGAAAGACGACTATCGTGACCACACGGAGCGGTTCTGAACTCTACCTCGTTGACTCCACCGGATGGCTCGAATACCTGACCGAAGACTCCAAGGCGCCTGCGTTTGCTCATTATCTCGAAGGCGAAGCCTCGGTTCTGGTCCCCTCGGTGGTCATCTTTGAGGTCTATCGGCACCTTGCGAAACAACGCGGCAGGACATTGGCGGACCGGTTCGCCTCCCAGGCGCTCCTCCGCAAAGTCATCCCGTTGGACGAAACCGTCGCCCTCGCGGCCGCCAACGTGAGCCTCGAGCATCGCCTCAACGGCACCGACGCCATCGTCTACGCCACAGCACGAGTCTGCCAGGCCCAGCTCGTCACCGCGAACACCCACTTTCGCGGCCTCCCCGGCGTCATTATCCCCTGACCGCACAAAAGGTTAAAGTGTAGCGCCACAGCCTTAAGCGCGGCATTGCCTTGTGTTTCCGGCATGCCGCGGCGACCTCCGACCGGCGGGGATTCTGCGATTCGATGGTTTTTTGCGAAAAGCACGCCATTTCGTGCCCGTCGCCCCACCTAGACAATCTCCGGCCCAGCCGCCTTCCTGGGAGCCAGTATCATTGTCGGGCGCGGCTTTGCGAGGGTGCCTGACGGCCCCTACGGCCATTAGGAGACAAACTACTCCGAGACGTTTTTGTTCCAGGTGGGAGGGGAGAGCTAGCTCAGCGCCTTCTTGAGCCGCTTCGTGGTCTTCATCAACTGCTTCTTCAGGGCATCAACCTGCTTGGAAATATCTTCAAGCTCGCCCTTGGCCATCACTCCGGCCCTCGCGACTTTGTGTGCCGTTCGATCCGCCTTGCCAATTGCGGCGCCAATCTTTTTCGCCGCATTCGTGAGCCTGCTCTTTTTCGCCATTTTTCATTTTCTCCCTTCGCCTGCACCGGCAGTATCGCACGCACCCGCGCTCTTCGCCCCCCACTTTTTTGACAAGTGCGAAGTTCGCACCCTGCCACGCTGGGCGTGCGCATCCGCAGATCTTTGCACCAACAACCGGATGAAATCGCTCAGGGATCGTGCTACGGTAATTGGCGCTTATGATCCTGATGGAAGATGGGGAATTCGTAGGCGCGGTCGAGCCGGACTGCGGTCTCGCGCCCAACTCAGCGCCGATTCTAATCGACACGCTGTCCATCCGAAATGACGCTCACGTATTGAAAATAAACGCTGGGTTCTAATCGACACAGCCAGGGCCCGGACGATCGCCACAAAAATGGACAACATTCAAATCACGCTGCCGGATGGTTCGACTCGCGACGTGCCCAGCGGCACCACCTCCGCGCAGGTTGCGGGCCAGATCGGGCCGCGCCTCGCCAAGGATGCGCTCGTCGCGCGCGTTGATGGCGAGCTGGTAGATCTTTCAAAGCCGCTCGACCGCAGTGTCAAGCTCTCGATCCTTACGGCGAAAGATCCTGACGCTGTGCAGGTGTTTCGACATTCCGCCGCGCATCTGTTGGCCGCTGCCGTGCTCGAGCTTTATCCCAACGTGAAACTCGGCGTCGGGCCGCCGATAGAAAATGGATTCTTTTACGAGTTCGTGCGCGAGCAGCCGTTCACTCCCGAGGACCTCGAAAAAATCGAGGTCAAAATGCACGAGCTGGCGGCGAAAGACATTCCGAACCAGCGCAAGTGGATCCCCAAGCCCGAAGCGCTCGAGCTTTATCGCAATTCGAACCAGGAATTCAAATGCGAGCTGGTGGAGGAAAAGGCTGTCGAGCCGATGGTTTCGTTCTACACCACCGGAAAATTCATAGACTTCTGCCGCGGCCCGCACATTCCCTCGACCGGCCGCATCAAGGCGTTCAAGCTTATGAACGTCGCGGGTGCCTACTGGAAAGGCCAGGAAGGCAATCCGCAGATGCAGCGCATCTATGGCGCCTGCTTCGTCGAGCCGAAGGAACTCGAGGAATATCTTCATAAACTTGAGGAAGCGAAGCGCCGCGACCATCGCAAGCTCGGCGCCGAGCTCGATCTTTTCAGCATTCAGGACGAGGCCGGCCCGGGGCTGATCTTCTGGCACCCGAAGGGCGGCATCATTCGCCGCATCATGGAAGATTGGCTGCGCACCGAACTCACCCGCCGCGGCTACGATCTCGTCTATACGCCGCACATCATGCGGCTCGACCTCTGGAAGACCAGTGGTCATGCCAATTTCTATCGCGAGAACATGTTTGGCCCGGTCGAAGTCGAAAAGGCCGATTACCAGCTCAAGCCCATGAATTGCCCGGGCCACATATTGATTTTCAAATCGCACCTGCGCAGCTATCGCGAGCTGCCGATCCGCTTGGCGGAGCTGGGCACCGTCTATCGCTACGAGCGGTCGGGCGTGCTACACGGCCTGCTGCGCGTCCGCGGCTTCACTCAGGACGACGCGCACATCTTCTGCATGCCTGACCAGATCGAAAAAGAAGTGCAGGACTGCGTCGAATTCGCCTGGGAGGTGCTGCGCGTCTTCGGCTTCAAGGATTACCTCGTCGAACTCTCCGGAGGCGATCCCGCGCATCCTGAAATTTACGCCGGAACTCCTGAAGATTGGAAACGCGCGGAGGATGCGCTCACCAGCACGCTGAAGCGCATGAACGTCCCCTACCAATACATTCCCGGCGAGGCCGCATTCTACGGCCCGAAAATTGACGTCAAGCTGGTGGACGCAATCGGCCGCTCCTGGCAACTCTCGACCGTGCAGTTCGATTTCAATTTGCCCGGGCGCTTCGAACTCGAGTACGTCGGTGAAGATGGCGGTCGCCACCGCCCCCTGATGGTGCATCGCGCTCTATGGGGCTCGGTCGAGCGATTTTTTGGCGTGCTGATCGAGCACTATGCCGGAGCATTTCCGGCGTGGCTCGCTCCCGTGCAAGCTTCGGTGCTGCCGCTGAGCGAGAAGACGGCGGAATACGCGCACAAGATCACCAAGCAGCTCCAGGACGCCGGCTTCCGCGTACATCTCGATGACCGGAACGAAAAGTTGCAGGCGAAAATTCGCGATGCGCAACTGCAAAAAATTCCCTACATGCTCGTCCTCGGGGGACGAGAGGCTGAAGCGGGCACGGTTGGCGTTCGCCATCGCACCAAGGGCGATCTCGGCCCGCGTCCGGTAGAGCAATTCATCGCGGACCTTCGCGCCGAGGTTGATACTCGCGCAGCGCTGTAGCACGCGATCTCCGCTGACGAAATGAGAGTCTCGACCGTAAAACTCGCCGCATTGTTTGCAGGTTTGGCGCTGGTGTGCTGGTCCGCCCGGCCGCAGTCGCAGGACGATCGCAGCTGGACGGACAAGCATTTCATGGCGGCCTTCGACGAATTTTTTCCTATCGAGCATGCCGAGGGTGATTTCATCGCCGTTCGCGCCCACCGTGATAGCGTGAACGACGTCCCTGAATTCTCGGTGGTTCTG
>Ga0210394_10001157_pt1 | contig 44344 bp, 71 predicted proteins | sample IncBWC12MmetaG_FD_160121 | JGI IMG/M metagenome (GOLD analysis project Ga0210394, IMG submission 160121) | Forest soil microbial communities from Barre Woods Harvard Forest LTER site, Petersham, Massachusetts, United States - Inc-BW-C-12-M | ecosystem: Environmental > Terrestrial > Soil >...
GAGGTTCCCAGGATCGTCATGTTGCCGCCAGCTACCGTGAAGGGCAGTTGGTGGAGTGTTTGACTTCCGCCCACGGACGTAACGCGGGTGAACGTAGACGTTCCGGTTGCTATGTCCTCGTACCCGATCTGACCCTTAGTCACTAATCCGGCCACTATAGTCTCCTAGTGCAAAATCGTTGGAGCTGGCAAAACCTTGTTTTGGAAGTTGTCGCAGCAATCGTCTGAGTCGATCAGCCAATAGCCTTCTTTGCTGCGCTTCTTTTCATACAGTAAGCCGAGTTCATCATCGGCGGTCACTATCGGATGATGGCATTCGCTGTCATGCTCCCACTTGCAATTTCCGCATTCGCGTGGCGGGATATTGTCTTTGCCCGTTACAAATCCAGCGGTGTGCGTACCGTCAAAGGGCTGCATATCCTCTGCGGTGTTCTGCACCAATGGCTTATAGATTGGGCGTGCTCCATTGGAATCGATAACGACGATCCCACCCTCCCAAACGACGCTTGCTCGGGCGTAATCCATCTCCTGCCTAACGTAACCGTATTGCTTGCAGACCCACGCGCTAACCGAGCGGTGAGTGGCAATCACCGGGATATTCTTGGTCTTTTGGCGGATGGCCAGAATTGCAGCGAACGCCCGTTGTAACCGCTTCTCGAATTGCGGCCCGCTTTCGTCGTCTCCGAGGTTGCGCAGATCGGTCATGGAGCGAACCGTTTCCAGCCCCAGGATGCCAGAGCATATTTCGAGCGCCTGTTCTGCCCTTTTAAGGTCAGATGAGACTCCCCACTTGGGTTGCTGTCCTGCTGGACGTTGGTCCTTGATGTAATTCGCCGCATCGCGTATCTGCGCGATCCCGAAAGCATTCATGGGGATTTGCGTTTGGCCTTCGTGCTTGGGGCTTTTGTCTGTGACACCGTGTCTAAGAACGTAAGCCAGAACCATCAGTAATAGCGGCGACTGTTCCTGTAGGCTCGAATGGACGGGTTGGCCATCGAACGGTCAAAGCTCCTGCCCGGAATCATGGAAGTGGGCCGCGTCTGATCCTGATGGCGGGTCAGCTCCAATACGGGCACCAGCTTTTGCTTATAGCTTTGCAGCACCTTGGCCGCTTTTTTCATGTCGCTCTTGAGCAACGCGAGATACACGGCGTAGTATTTCAGGGCCAACTGAGCGACTAATGGAAGCGAAGTTGTGTCGGTATCGTTTACCAGTGTCGCCGGAAGTGGTACATGGTGGAGCGTGACATTGGTATTGGCCGAAGGGGGAGGCCAGAGCAGGAACTGATCGTAAGAAAATGGCACAAAGCCTTGCGACTGATTGGTGCTGTCTTTCTCCCACTGATACATCCCGCCGTATTGCTTATCGAGCGATAGCAGGAACGAAGGAAATAGTCTCAAGCTGCCCCATATCGCTGGACCGTAAATCCACAAAGGGGTCAGCATGTCGGCTGGCATACGGTAAAGCGAGAGATTCTGAAGCACTGGCACCGACTCATCTGTTTGCAGGATGCGCGTATCGAGCACGATCCTTAGAATGGCGTGATTGATGTATGCATTCAGTTCCGCTGTAGTCCACAGGCCATCATTCTGCAATTCGTTCAGGTATCGCTTAACGCTGTCCCGGAAGTTCTTGAGGGTATAGTTGACAATCATGATCCGTAAGAGGGTTTCAAATCTAGCTGCATTGGATATCCGATACTGTTCATGCGCTGGGCAAACAGGCTTCCCTCTTCAAATGGCTCCAAAGACTTAACCCGCGTGGCCCACCAACGCGCCTTATTCTCTAAGATCGATTCCATCCATTCTCCATACGCCTGAAACCAACCCTGCGCAGCCTCTAGGTCCTGAAACTCACCTTCGCGTAGAAAGCACTTCATCAGGGCGTAGAACACAAGGCCGAAATGACATTGGATCGGCAATTGGGGGGTATCGGTGTCAAGCACGAGGGGATCGGGTATGCGTACAAAGGCCATGCCGATATTCAGCTTGTCGCTGGTAAAAATGGCTATTTCGCCCACTTCGGGTCCGGGGAATGGGTTGTAAGATCGATCCGGCCGGAATCCCATAATCGTTTCCGTGCTATCCGTTACTTGGATAACAATTCCGGTTTCCTGATTGAAGGCGATTGCCGTACCATCGTCTAGGGTGAGCGCCGCAACCGCGCCGGTTTCCTGATTGAAGGTATAGACGGTGCCATTCTGAGAGGGGGTAGGATAAGGAGAGAGCGTTGCCTGCTGACCGAATTGGGGGAAGTAAAACCGGAAGGGATTGTTGTTTGGAGCCGCCCGCCAGCTTGGGTCATCACGATCTAATTCGTATTCGTTGGTCTGGGGCAGAAAGACCCGATCCCAAGTGAGGCGGATAAACTGCTGCGCCGTAGCGCGGGCCGTATAGGTTGAGACAGAGGCCGTGCAAACGATGGTGTCGAAATCCTGGAACCAGCTTGTAACTTGCTGTGTGTAGAATATGCCCTCGTTGATGTAGTCGTTGATTTCCGCTACGGTCCAGGACAGCGAATTGGCATCGGTCGATGTGTTCAAAAGGTAGAGTTCGACCTGAGAGCGGAGCGTTCCGAGGTTAAGCGATTCAGACATGCACTGTATCTATCGGTGTTTCGCGTAACACTGACGAATGCGGCATCGTTTTATCGTGCGCCAAGCTAACCTCTGGCCGTGGGTGCCGATGCTGCCCAGAGCGCCACAAACGATAAACCTCATCTATCCTGGCAAGCACTCGCTTGGCAGGTATCATGGTGCATAGCGGCGCAGGCGGTCCCAGCCCGGTCGCATCCTTCAATTCATCAGGAATCTTATAGGGGCAGGTCCAGACCGTTCCTACCCCGCTCGGGCCACTGGCATTCTCAAACGAATGAGTCGATCCCTTGCAGGTTGGGCACTCGGAATTGACCGAATGGATGTAGTGCAGGACGTGGCAGGGGTGGCAAAAGACTTCTTTAGGATCGGGCGCTATACAGAAATCATTCAACCAGTACTTGCATAAGTTTTCGTGGCTGGAGTGAGAGAGCATTGTAATTTTCGGAGTCGGGAAACACCCAGCGGCGTTCAAGATCCCTGTCTCTGGTCCAATGACTAGGTCCACATATTTGGTCATCACTAACGAAGTACGCAACTTCCACTTTCCCGCTCTCGGTAAGTATCGGTTCGATTCGGAGCGTTCTATAAGGGCGCATTCTTGATCTCCAACACTGATAAGTAGCACGTCAGGGTTCTTGATTACAAGTTCTTGGGCGACCTGCTGAAAGTAAGGATACCGCTTGTGGTAACTCGAACCAGATAGTACCCACATGACAATAAAACGGCCCGGATATTTGTCCCTAAAGCCTTGGGCCATGCATTCTTCTTGGTCGCTGAAGAAGAGTTCGCCATTCATCCCCCTATCTGGATAACCCGCTTTGGCAAGGTGATTGTCGTAGTAATTGGTCTCCCCAACTTGCTGCTGCACGGTGCGAATGGCGTTGTAGAACTTATTTTGCTCATTCAATTCGGGATGCTTTTGCCCGATCTGCTCCATCATGTGCATCAAGCGAGAGTCGGGCACGAGAAGAGTCTCTTCCGCCGCTCCTGTGAGATTGATGAACTTGTCGTATTTGGTGGCGAGTTCGTTCCAGTAATCGAATAGCGGCCCTGACACTACCCCCTTATTAGGTACATAATCCCTGATCTGTGGGGCTATCTCATCCACGTATGGGCAATGCTTCAAAACCTCTTTCGCTAATTCCGATCCATTCAGCGTGACGTGGTAGCCTTCCTCTTTGAGCTTTTTGAGGACAGGGACGGACTGAATGAAATCTCCAATCGCGCCGTACCGTACGACAAGGGCACGCTTCTGGTTATTACGTGATAGACCTCGATGCGGTGAAGCTGCCGAAGCAAGCTTGCGATAGACCTGGAGGAAGCTGTATTCGTCTTTATCGCCCCTGATTTCATCGGCCAATACCTCCGCAGCCCCGATCTTGGCTATGGCATCTCTAATCTCTTGGGGATGGAAGTCGCATTGGTGGTAGATGTTTGCGCCCTCTTCACCCTTGTTAGGGTAGAAGTTCTCCCAATCCTCGCGGCCCATTTCCTTCGCCACCTTGCGCGTCAGTGGCAGATAGAGAATTAAATTCCCTCCGAGCTTAACGAGCCTCCACCACTCCATGAGAACCGCTTCTGTGTAATGCATATCCTCAAGGGTGTGCGAGGAATAGACGTAATCGAAGGACTCATCCGTTAGCATGGTGAGGTTCGATACGTCCGCAATCAGATCGGCCTCTTTGCAGGCCATCGAGGAAAAGCCACCATCCACTCCCAGGCAGCTTGTTTCGCGGGTCTTTTCGACTTTAAGCTTCCAGCATCCGCAGCCTAGATCTACGCCGTGGCCGTAGACGAAGGGCGCTATTCTGTCGTGTACTTTCTGTGTTTCGTTGCCCTCTATGGCGTCAATCTTCCAGGTCAACCATTAACCTCCGCAATTTAATCCACCACCCAATTTGTACCATTGCAATAAGCCCCGACATGATTCGCTCCGCCGCCTACTATGGTCGATCCGAATGTATTTACCGTGGAGTTGTTCACGTTGGCTCTTTGCCCTTCGAGGCTGGCACCGCAGGCGGGAAGGGATGCAAATGCTTGCGGCGTCAGAGCGACAAATCCAAGAGAGCCTAAGCTGGCCTTAGATGCCGTATCTGGAACCGTCCCGCTTGCATTGGAATTTGGTGTAGCCCCGCTCTCGAAGAGGGATAGCCACGAACCATTTCCAGTCGCGCCGATTTGATGTACCTCTGTGAACCCTTCCAGGCCCACGCAATAGATGTTGGAATATAAGCAGTACTTCCAACCCAAATTGGAAGCCGCCGCGTTCGCTGCGGGAGTAGCGGAGGAAATTGACGTACTGCTGTTAAATGGATAAAGCTCGACCGACTCCCCTCCGGGGTTGTTATAGATTTGGAGATTGGTAGGGCTGGACGTGTTGTTGAAAATTCCACCAGTTTTGTTGCCTCGCACGTCATTCCCGATAACGTTTATTCCCGTGAATCCGGTCTGCTGTCCTGAAACAGCGAGACACACACCGTAAGCTTGGGTAGGCGACCCCTGGTCGTCATAGGCTCGATTGTTGGCAATCAATCCCTCGGAAAGAGTCGCGGTCCCACCGGAGGCCAAGAAAAGTTCTATGCCGCAATGTGTCCCACTACTGGCTGTGCTCGCATTCTTAACGATGTTGTTGGTGATCGTAAAGCCATGCGATTGGCTGGCACTGCCTACGTCGATTAGCAGCCCGACTCCACTGGACTTATCACAGAGGTTCCCGGCCATGATTATGTCGCTACCACCAAGCTCAACGCATCCTCCAGTAATGGGACCGGAGGCATTGCCAGTGATGCGATTCCCAATCACGGTGACTCGCTGCGCTGGCGGAAGATCGGTAATTCCCAGAGAGGTGCCGCTTCCCACGGCGATGTAATTGTTGCTCACTAGGACATCGTTCCACTGCGCCATGTCAATTATGTTCGCTGCGGAGGTTGGGCAGTTAAAGGTATTATCCGAAATCAGTATCCCGGCACCGCCAAGAGTGCCGCTGCCCAGGGCAACACCGTAGCCCCCGCAGCCATTTACAGTATTTCCTACGACCGATACCTGCCCAGCAGCAGCGGCATTTGAGAAGATCGCAAAGTTATAGCCGGAATTGGAGGAGCGATTCCCTTCGATGCGGACCCGGATGGGGGAATTGATCGTTATATCTCCGCACAAAGCGGCCACACATCCGACTCTCTGGGCGTTGTTCTCAAAATCGTTGTCGGCAATCAGCGAATCGGAAAGAGATGTGTCGATACCGATGCCGTCGTTCCACGAATTGATGGGGCGCATTCTTTGTACGATTAACTTACTCACAACTCCACCCTTGATCGTGTCAGAGCCTCCTGTTTGGTTCGCGCGGTTTACATCAATGGTGAAATCTGTAAATGTCACGTTGCCCATCGTGCCGTGAGCGCCGCCAGATGCGAGCTGAAACATTGGGTTATTCGCACTCCCGCCGTTGGCCCGCTGAATGGTCGAGACAAACTCACCGGAACCCTGAATCCAACTGCCGTCATAAGCCAAGAGCGCTGAACTCTCGACTGAAATAGCGCAGGTCTGCGGGGGTAAAATGATGTGCGCCCCCTGACCACCCTTATCCATCGCTGCTTGAATACCAGCAGCCGTACACGGATACGTCAACCCATCCACGAAGATGATGGAGTTAAGGGAGGATGGATTCGCAGAAAATATCCATGTGCCGTGCTGCCCGCTGTTATCCGGCTGGCAATCGTAGTGATTGCCGGTAGCCGTATCTACGTAGTATTGGTAGACCGTACAGTTTTGCAATGGTCCAGTTCCAGGAGCACCCACACCCGTAAGCAATTGTGGCGTGTAAGAATTGCCTTGGGCGAATCCCAGAACCGGCAAAAGCAGCAGGCTAATTAACGCGAATACGTTTTTCATTCTCGATGGCTCTCGATGCATCCACAAGCAAAAGCCTTCCCGCTTCATAACGCAGGTGAACCAGTGGCAGGTTATCCGTAGGCGCTGCGGGCCAATGGGATGATTTCACCCGTAGCATCAGCACCGTAAAGCGATGGCTGACCTCGATCCCGTCAAGCTCGGAATCGAGAGGCAACAACCCATCGGCCAGATCCACCAAAATGTCGAAGAATAGTTCCGGCTTCATGGCGAAGCAGTGTTCCCACGGAGCGGTCAGGGACGTGAAGTAGAATTGAATCTGGCTATCTATGCCTTCGTCCTTGAACCCAATGCCCTGAAACTCAGCATCGGCTGGGATCGGCAAGTTGGGCTGCGTGTCACGGAAAAGCGCAAGCATCTGTTCGGGCCGAATCACGAACCCGCGCGAATACTTCGCTCCTCTTAGAACGGAGGAGCGGCCAGAATGTGTAGCGTTGAACTTCTTGAGTTCGCCGTTAGCTGGCATTTACCCACCGATAGTCTTGCGAGAGAACGTTGTCCCGCCCAAACACTTCATTCACCGCCTTTGTCGCCCCCGGACATTCAGAAAAGCCGTAATCATCGAAACGAATAATTCCCCCCGCAACCATGCGAGGCTTGAAAAACTCACAGGCTGCTTTAGTCGGGAGATAGTGGTCGAGATCGATATGAACAAACCGGAATGGGCGATCAACGATCAGGGTGTCTGGTATAAATCCGGGGATGATTACGGCTCTCGGAATAAGCGCGCATACTTCTTCAATCGAAGTATCGGCATAACGGCCCCTGGGATGCCGGACAGGATCATCGAACTTTCCCGGTTCGCCATGCCCCTGGAAGGAATCGAAAAGCCAAAGCGTTTCATTGCGATCCATTCCTGCGGCTATTTTCTGGGCCATATAGCCCTTCCAGACTCCGCACTCTGCGTAATCGCCAAACGGAAGTGCGCGGACAGCCTCAAGCATTTCATCTATGTTCATGGGATTGAGGGCGGCTGCCGCAACAACCGCCCCATTGGAGTTTCAGACAAATTGCGGTGCCACGACGGGAATCAGCGTCGTTGCTCCCAACGTCTGTGTAGCCGAAGCCGTACCGACTGCCACCAGGCCAACGGTAAAGGACGAACCGGCAGCCAGGGCAATGGACGGAACGAAGGTGGCAAACGCGCTTGACCCGGACGACTGAGCAAGGGTGCTGGTGGGCGCTACGCTAACCTGCCCGGTGCTGGTGGTGGTTCCCACAATTACATAGGGACGCACGCCAGCCGGAAAGCTGGACGGGGTAGCGGTGACAACGCCCGTGATACTGCAAAGGAAGGTGGCTTCCGCAACGGGGAAAATGCCGGTGACGGCGGTTCCGGGAGCAATGGCCCCGGAAGCGGTCATCACCACATTTTGCGCGGCAAGGGTGGCGGTACCGACGTAGACGCGAGTATCGTTATATGACATGGTTCGTCGGTCTCCTTTATTTGCTCGTGATGTGAGCGATTCGTTCGCTCCCATCGGTTTGTTGGTTCCAAATCTTCTGGAAGCCAAGTAGGGCGTACCACGCGATACCCTGTGACCGGCCATAATCGGTCGGCACTTTCTCGCGCAGTTCCTCGGGGATGGCAACGCCTTCCATCACGGCGTCGAAGCCGACAGCTACGGCCTCGCCTGCTGTTGTGGTGGTGCCGGGAGCGTTGGACAGTACGTTGGTCTCTTCCACGAATCGGCCCATGTAGTACCGGCCAGCCTCACCGCGATACAGGTACTCCGAAAGCGTCTCGGAATACTTGGTCACGTCCACGAAGCCGCCCGTCTGGGTGTCGGAGAAAAAGCCAGACAACGCACCGACAGAGCAAATCACAACGTAGGACTGCCCGTCGTAGAAGGGAATGTTCTTTTTGCGCATGTCATCGCAAATCGCACGCCAGTTGGTGCCGTTGAGGTTCGAGCTGGCCGTGGTCGATGCGGTGCCATTCGTTGAGCTGTTGACCGAGTTCGACAAAGAGCAAACGTAGGTCAAGTCGCTAGATTGGAACTGCGCTCCAGCAACGGAGTCGAGCGTAATCGCCATATCGTTCATCAGCGTTTGCACAACCGAGTTATCGACATCCAACTCGGAAAGGGCTACTAGCTGATTGGTGAACGGAATGGCGTTCGCGTACTCGTTGATGGTGAGGGTTCCCTGGTTGATGGTGAAATTGCTTTCAGGGATGGTGGCGGTTTCAGAGAGGCCCGAAGTGTTGCCAGCGGTAACGATTGGCTGAAGCTTGTCGAAGTAGACTTTGTTACCTCGACGCGCTCCCTTGGCTCCCTTGATCTGCACGAATTGGCGAAACCGTTTGAGCGGCTGCGCCTTGATACGAAGTTGGAGGCTTAATTCGTTGTTGGTGAAAAAGCCGCCCAAACTATTCGTACCGAATAGCTGTGAAGGCATAAAGACTCCTCTACCGCTGAATTAAACAACCGCCCTTAGCGTCTAAGGCCGCGTTGGGAGCGTTTGCTCTGATCCTGCAGCCACGCAACGTGAGAATCCGTAACCTCACCTTGCGTTTGAGGAGCCCTCGGAGAGGGTTGTTCCGTGGCTAGGGGGGGAGCGGTATTGCTGAGAAGCGGTATAACCCGCGTCTCTTGCGTGAGTGCTTCCTTTGCACCTTCTGATCGGATTTTCCCGGTAAATGATCGGAAATTGTCCGTGGCCTTATTGAGCAAGGCGGCGGGGTCCCGGGCAAGTACGGGGTCCGACTGTGCAAGCAAGGTAGCTTCAAAAGCCACACGCACTTCATGTTCAGAAATGTCGGGGTTATTCTTGCGCCAGTCGCCCGCAATCTGTTGGGCGGCCAGTGCCGTCGTAACCCGTTGCACTACGTTCTTTTCGATGTACTCCTTTGGGTTAGATACAAAGTCGTTGAGAATGCGGTTATTCTCAGCCTGCTCTGCCGCTATCTGCTCGGGTGTCTTGACTACGGGCGCTGGCGGAGTAGCCAGTGCAGCACGTTCGCGTTCGGCCTTCTCTTGCCCTTGCCGCGTGATTAGCTTCTGGGCTTCTATGTAACCTTGTTCAAGATCGTCTACGGATTTGAATTTACCAGCATAAACCTTTGGAGGCTCAGGAGGCCCTTGTTCGGGCGCAGCTTGAGGCGGTATGGCTTCCGGCTTAACTTCAGGGCTTGGCTCATTGTTCGGCGCATCGCTAGGTCGAGATGTTTGTTCAGCATCGAGATTGCGGAATCCGAGATCATTTCCCGGCCTAAGCGCTTCTGACGACGTGTCACGTATCCTCCCATCTGGCCCTTCGTCGGCCATACGGCGCTGTTTAATCGGAATGGGTTGATTGACTACTTCTACTTTGACCGGAACCGGGACCGGCGATGGCGGAATTGGCGGCCCTCCCACATCTCCCACGGGGGCTTCGCGTGGATCAAGTGGTTTTCCAATATCGCCACCATACAATTCAGTTGTTAATGTCCTATCCATCAATTCCTCACTATCGCGTTTTTCACGAAGGTAGTCGTATCCCGCCCGATGGCTGCTTCCCTTCCCGCCAAAACGCCAGAGGCTATATCCGCATTGCGCTCAGTGGTAAGCAGGAAGTCTTTCAGGAAACGTAAAGCTCTCAGGTAGAGCCGCAATTCAGGCACTACCTTTTCATCGCAAATCTCAAGCTGCTGCTGCGCCCAAAGTATTTCCCGATCTGCCTGGGTAACGATGAGTTGATAGCCCATCGAGTCCTTGATTTCGTCAATGGCCCTGCCGCGCTCAATCCAGCCCTTAAGTTCATCGTTGGGACGGCTAAACCATTTCGACTTGATCCCGCCCCGGAGCCTGTCGATAGTGGAACTGGCTGCTTCGACAAACTCCTTCAGCTTCTTGCGGGAGTCTAGTTGTTCCTGTGTGGGGCTAGAAGCCACCACGCCCACCTTCCCACACGCCGAACATGAATATGCCGATCAATAAGCCGAGATAATGGGCGGCCCTTCTCATTTCACCCTCTTCAACCGTGGATTAGCCTTCTTGGCAGACGCCGAAGCGTGGCGCGTGGAATTGGCGAGAATGGCTCCAGCCGCTTCCTGCGATACGCCTTCCTTGGCTGCGATCTGACCCTGCACGGACTTGAAGCCGGGATGGCCGTCGTTGTGCAACACGCCGTCCCTATTCTCTCCGTACAGGTCTTTGCGTCTCGCGTCACGGCTGAGAATGTTGGTTGTGGAATCGCTATCGATCATCAGGGGATCGGCAGACAGATTCGCGGGAGATTCGAGGAAGCCCTCATCCTGTGCGGCGCGTGGCATGGGAGCGGTGCGCGGCTGAAAGGTGGCGTAGCCTTGAAACGGTACGTCCCTACTAGCTGAACGCATCGCCGCCATTGCGCCGTGAAGGGTGGGGTCTTTGTCCTCGGTACGGTAACGCGCTACCGTGTCTACGGTCTGCGGTCCCGGCTCCATCCTGTCGGTGCCTTCCGGCGAACCAATGCGGCCCGGAGGAATCACTTCCCGGTATCCCTTATAGGGGGATTGCGTGGTGCCGTCTTTTACATCGCCGCGAGGCATGTCATTGACTTGTGGACGTGGAGAGCGAACTACACTCACTTCCAGTCCAAAGTCTCGGCTGACGGATTCTGTAATGTGTGCTGCGACTCGTTCTCGGGCCATAAGCCCTCCTTTTACTTACCCGCGCACTTCGCCGCGAGGCTGCGTCAGATCGGTGTAGGCGACGAACGAGGGCTTCTTCCCCGGATCGGCAGTGGCTTGCTGATACGCAACCGATCCGTGCAAGTCCTGGGGCCTGGTTTCATCCGCTTCAAATCCCTTCGTAACTACTCGCCCACCCTGCCGTGCATCCTCAGTCGATTCATTCGGCAATTCATTTACTGCGGGCACCACCGAATGCTCGTTGGGAGTTTTTCCACCACCGCTAACGGGCTTAACATCGTTTTGCATTTTGTTTGTTCCTTTCGATTTGAAGTTAACGAAGATAAGAACCCAAGTTGCTAGGAATATCGTAATAACCTATCTCGAAAATCCGCTGCCAATATCGACCGCGCTCAATCTCCACCAGTTCGTTGGGGAAGCTGAGCCATTTTTGGCTGCGTATCACCTGCCATACGCGGTGTCCAATCCATAGCTGGAATGACCAAGAACCACAGCGAAAACTACAAATCCTTTTTTCAATTACCCAAAATCGGTGAATCGTCACGCTGCCGTACCGGGAGCTGAAGGCGGTTGCCCTAACGACATGGCTGCATCCAGCAATTTCTGTAAAGTCGTTTGATTGTCGGCTTCACGCGAAGCGGCAATCTGCCCATGCGCCTGAGCTTGCGCCGCGTAGAATGGATTCTGCTGCATAACCTGGGCTTGTCTTTGCTGCTCCTGCATCTCTTCCGCATCCGGTGAAACCAGTTCTGCGGGCTCAGGGAAATGGTACGAATCGAAGATACGTCTCAGGAAAGCCGACAGATTCATCCCTACACCCGTCAAAGCCTGCGGGCCAAGTTGGGCTAAGGTTTCGAGTAGGTCTTTGTACTTCGAAAGGTTCTGCTGCCGCTCGATGGCTCGACTTAGGCCGTGGGCCTTGAAGTTGTAGCGTCCCCAAGTAAGCTGAATCCGTTGCTGAATGGGGAGCTGATCGAGCACGCCGCCGATTTCAGGTCCAAGCAATTCGCTCCAAGTAGGCTTAGAGGTTGAGTCGATGAACTGAAAAGCGCGGCTCCATATTTTCTCTGCCACGAATGACAGGCAGCCATCCTCGATGTTCTGGGCGATGTCGGAAAGGATCAGTGAGCTTTGGAGTTGGGTTTGCTGTATTTCCGTCGCGGTAGTCTCACCCTTTACGTCGAGGAGACCTTGTGCCTGGTCGGTAATGAACGTACCGCGTTGATACTCCTTCTCCATAGCATTCTGAAAATTGAAAGAGGAGTTTGAGAGTTGAGGAAAAGCGACGCCCGTAACCGCCTGTGGAGAAGCTCCAGCTCGCTTGTAGAATACCTTTCCGGGTTGGACTCCGGTTTGCATGTCGCCTTCAGGGTTTTCAAGGGCACTTGCCTCCACTTCCAGCATCGGTACAACGCTAAATTTCAGGTGATCCTCTTGCATCTGGGCCAGCCGATCGATGCCGTCCTTGATGCTCATGTTCATTTCGAGCAAACCCTGACCTGGGAACCTGCCCGCTACGGCAAGAGGCGAGCAAATCACGTAAGGGGGAAGGCCATCCCAATACGGGTTATCTTCCATTTTCAGGATGGTTGTTCGATTGGCAATCAGGATGCGTTGATTCGCCGCTACGACCTTTTGGGTATGCGGGTCGATGAGATCACCCCAAAACTCCCAGAGCAGGGCTTGTTTGCGGTAATGCTCTGCGGGGATCTGACGCTTATCGTAACGGGCGAAGTCTCGTGTATAGACCTGATCCGCAAAGTACATTTGGTCTGTGATGCGGTCCACATGCTCAAGTTCCGACGTGTTTTCGAGGCCCCTCTGCGACTTGAGTTCATCCACATCAACCAGGGTCTCTTCGATGATAAAATCAAAGCGATTATTGTCCCGAGTGCGAGGCCCGAACCAAAGATGGAAAGGGTCAATCGATTGAACATTTAGCTGACCCTCCTTACGTCTTTTCTGAATCAGCACTGGGCCTGTATCGTCCCCACCTACACTCAGGTCCAATTTATTCTGATAGGCCCAACCAATCTTGAGCACCATCAATCCGCAGACTCCGCCAAATTCCAATGCATCCCGGAACTGCGAGCGGAAGTGGCTGTTATCGGCAAGCCGCAAAACTGCCTTCTCGACCAGGGGGGCGATCTGCTTCATGTTGACAGTGGGGTTCACTTCTCCCGGCTCAACCGTCACCCACTGCTCGGACTGCATCAAAAGCCGCATGATATTCGCGGCGAAGTTCTTTACGGCGCTGTGAGCCTTGGCATAGGTGATTCGAGATTGCCAGGGAGCCTTATCGTCAAAGTCCTGCTTATTGCGGTACTGGCCGTAGCAGTCGAGCCAAGTGTTACGGATGATGTATTCCCGCATGAACGCTTCGTTGCGGTAGCGTTCGATCTGGGAAACGACTTCGGCATCCGAGAGGTTGCCGACGCGCTTGGCGGCTTGCTTGGTATCGTCGGAATGCGTAGTGCCCTGATCGGAGTCTCGCTCTGCTGGGCCGGTATCGGGAGAAACTGCCGTAGGGGGTCCAGAAGGCATCCCGAAGCTGCTTACGAAGTTAGTCGCCATCTGTGCTAATGGCTATTTCGCGCATTCGGCCCTTATAAGCTTCGTTTCCCCTCGAGGGCTCGAGTCTCTCCACGTCCTCATCATCGTGGTGCGTTGATACTTCCAAAACGATTGCCAAACCCCAGGTGGAATTATCGGGATTGGTGAAGCGGTGCCATGTGCCAGCGGGGATTCTCTGCGAGTCGGTCGCCTTCATCTCGCGCGAGTTTCCTTCCATCTCCAGAGCTATCTGCCCAGCGAGAACGACAAAGGTTTCATCTTTGACTAGATGGCGATGGAGGCTGCAACTCGAGCCGGGATGGACAACCAGAAACTTGGAGCAGTACAACTCGTTGTTGACCATCCAGATTTCGCGGCCCCACACCTTTTCCCTGTTGGTGATTCCCCTTATTCCCAAACACGGTATGTAATCGGTGTAGTGGCTCAATTCTGAGCCACTCGATTCGGTTGCGGAGGATTCGGAAATTGCCGCCATTCTGTCGTGCGCGTTCGCGGCATCTGGCCCGGATTGGCATAGCCCTTTACCGGCTTATTATTCACTGCCGTGGTGCGGTACTGCGGTGCGGGAGGTTGTTCCCTGACCCTGATGGCTTGCCACACTGAAGAGTTCGCAAAATAACGAAGCGGGTCGTAGGCATGATCTGGGATGCCCGCCGCTCGTTCTTCGGTAAATTCTTTCTCGCCCGTTAGTGGGTTGCGCGTCTCGGCGTGGCGCTGGAGCTGTATTTGGTCAATCAGGTTCTCGCAGCGCGAAGAGATAAACAGCCGTGGCGAGCCAACGGTTTTCGTAACCGGATTGCGCAGGGCCGGATTGATGTGCATGAGTTCTTGCAGGTTGGCAATGGAGGCGGTTTCGTTGTTATCGGCCTTGATGAGGTACAAACCGCATTCGCGGTATTCCTGAGCCGTCGAGGTTACTTGGGTCCTGCGGTCCCGAGTAGATTCAAAAAAAACGCTCGGGTCGGCGTAAACTCCCCTGACTGAGTAACGGTTGTCCCGCATAAGTTTGAGGATTGCTGAAGCGTGTTCGCGTATCGTGATCGTGCGTCCAGGGGTAGATCGCTTGTAATATTCATGGGTAATGAAGTGGTAGTTATCGGAGGTGGAAGCAGATAAGAGAAGGCAGGTGGGAGCTGATAATCCGTAGTCGAACCAACCCCAACAACTCTTGATATCCATTGCTTCAAATGGGTCAAAACGGTCTGCATCATAGACGTGTATCTCCCTGCGGAAGTCGGGATGGATGGCTCCTTCAAATATATCCCTAGATCCGTACACCCATCTGCGCTTCCAGGCTTCCGGCTTGCGCATGAGCATGTCGTAATAGCCGGGGGCGTACTTGTCGAGCATGGGCTTGTTGATGGCGCTAGAGCCAAAGCAGTAAAAGCGGTCCGGGTGGCCCTCCCAGGTAAGGCCACCGTCCGCGTAGTGCTTTACGTCGTTGTTGCCAAAGACTTCGGGATGGAAGCGGAAGTACACCCAGTCGTGTCCGTTGACGTTGCACTCGCCCCAAAGATAGGGCGGGCAAGGCTGCTTCCATTCAGGCCTCGACCATCTTCCGATGCGGGAGTCCATGTATTCCCACATCTCGGGTTGAATCTCTTCCGCCTGGGATACGAAAGCGCCGTTGATTTCAAGCGAGCGCAGGTCCCCCTCGCTCATGTCGTCCAGGTGCATCCACAGGATTTCGGCACCATTGGCCAGCGTCATGCTTTCTTTAACATCGCGCCTGATCCAGTGCGGCGGGCAGAGTTTGTCGAAGGTTTTGCGGGTCGTGTTAACCAGGCTTTTGTAGGTCTGCCGAGCTACGGCCCAACGGGAGCCTGGGAACTCTTTCGCCAGAATGAGCAGCCTTTGAATGCCGGAAGTGGTTTTGCCGTTCCCCACCCCGCCATCGAACATCGATTCGCGTTTGGTGTTCCAGATGTAGGAATCGGCTATGGGGGAGGATGGCTCGAAAACAATTTGTGCGGAGTGGGCTTTAGTCACCGTATGCGTTCAGGAACCTTCCCGCTATTAACACATGCTTGGCACACACCCACATTCCAGTCGCTATCGAAAATTACGGTCCCCATTTTCCCGCAGTGCTGGCAGTTCTTGGTTTTCAGCCGTTCGTCCACTTGCTCTTGAGTGAGGTTTTTCCAACTTACAGCGGCGGTCACTCGGGCTTTTTGCCCTTATTCACACATGGCTGGCATACGCCACGATTAAGTAGGCCGTCGTACCACCACACACCCACGGCACCGCAATGCTGGCACTTCTTCTTGTCCATGAACCCTTGGCCTACAAAGGCGCGGATGGCATCTCCACGGGAATTGGCGTCTCCGGTGCCTGGTCGAGTTGCTCAATCAGGTTCATTAGATCCTGCTTGGATAGCTTCTCAACCCCTTGCGGCGAGAAAACCAGCGGAACCGTGAAAGGCAGAGGCAAATGGACCTTGGAGAGATAATTCAGCGTATCGAAGTCCTTACACACGATCACGTCGCCTTGCTGCAAATTGAGCTTACTGATGGAATTCAGGAAGCCGGCCTTCGACATGGGGTACTTGTGGCTCATTCGATCTTTGCCGTCCCCTGACATTGCCAGCAGTGGAAGCCCCTCGCAACGCCGTGGGTACAGATGGGAACTTTCTTTTCTCGCTGAATATTTCCGGGCGGCCCGGTATACCGTTCACAATCGGAAGGTGAGGCCACACGGACGGCATCGTAACCAGCTGCCGAGGTGGCCGGGTTCGTCAATAGGCGTTCTTTGCACCAATCTGCTACCGGCACCCTCCCGGCCTGAAGCACCAGCCATTTGTAATCGGCTTCATCCAGGTAGATCGCGAGGCATTTACGCTTTTGGTATTTTTTAGGACGGCCCATACCGGACATATTTACCATATTTACTGCCGATAATTCAATGGGCATGTGGGTACAGGGCCAAAGAAAGTGCGTGCGTGGCAGTAACGAGAACCCGGTTAAATGTCTGGAGTCCCCTCCGAGGGTATATCCCGGTTCTTCCTGCCAGATAATCGCTGCGCTGGTTGATAAGTTCCATTATGTTACGATACTAGAACCAGCCAAATCATTCATTCTTAATGCTTTGAAGAGACTCAGCACAAACTGGTAACTGTTCTAGTACCTTCGTTTCGCCTGTTTCGTTGGCAGATTCGTAATTGGTTTCGGTCGAATTGTCTGCTTCGATTGACATACTCACAGCGATATTTCCACTCCTAAGTCGTTTAATTCTGTCATTTGATGCACCGACAATCACCATTACTGGACCGTTGCCGAAGGGATTGGTTGGAGCTGCCTTATCGTCTCCGAAGCTCCTATGCAGCCTCAGCATTGACTCTCTTGCCTTGAATCGAGTGGAGTTATCTGCCACTTCCAATGACTCGCGTATTTCTTGTGGTTTCCCCAACCCACTCTCTTCATACGAGACGTTGATTGATTCTGTTTTGGTAGCATCCGTAAGCTCGACCATCTTCATCACAGCCTTATCCAATCCGTAATCGGCCCGCTTTAAGGCTGTAAGTAGCTGTGGCTCCAATCTCTTAAGGGCCAGAAACACGCCATTCTTGGTCATGCCCTCTTGAGCTGCTATCTCTGGCAATGTCTCGCCTGCCACTTTGCGCTTAATGAGTCGCCGATCTCTGGCCTTATTGCTTACGGATGGCACTTCATTCCCCTACCCTGCAATGCGCTATCCCCTCGCTGTCCTGCTCACAGCAAATGGTTTGCAAGCTTCCATTCATCCTGATTACGCCGCAATCCAACACAGGCTCAGAGCGAGGATTGTACTTGATTTCTGATCCGCAGCCGGCCAGCATTATGACCAGCGCCGTGTAAAGAACTCGCCTCTTTGACAAGCCCGCTGCCATGCTCTATTTCGTACTCTTGCGTGTCGCATTGAACTGCCTTTGTCCTTACCGATTTGCGAATCGGACTGGCGGCGCGTTGCGACCTCACTCGTTTTAACTGCGGCTCGGTGAGCCCCCGCTACATCACTGATGGAATCCCGAGATTCGGGTTCAGATGGCATCACCACCGTTTCTACTAACTCCAAAGCCGTTGCGCCTAGCAGTTCCGCTTTCAGCGCCGTCAGTACGTTTAATGCCTCAAGCTTTAGCTGCACGCCTAATCTCGTAATGGCCCATAAATGTTTATGCGGCGCAAATGGCCGGTTCTGGCGTACTCGCAAGATCTCTTGAAACGCGTCCATGCCGCTGTTGGGCTTTCCCTTGTTGCCCCAATAAGCCTCCAAGCCCACAAGAATCTCTGTATTAGCTGCACGATTCCGTCGAGCAATCGCAGTGATCCTCGCGGCAGTAAGTCTTGCATTTGGAATTGGCTGCCTGCTTAGGATGGTCTGCGTCACACATATCCGTGGCCTTGTTGCAATCGCAATGGTGGAAGCGCGAGCCTGAATCCTTAGCTCCGCTGTTATCGCAGTACATCGACTCTTGCGGTGTGGCCGCTACCTGAAACGTGGCCGCAAATAGGACGATTGCCAGAGCCGAGAGGGCGAAGGTGTATCTCATTGCTTGGCTATAAGCGCTTGGGCCTGGGCTATAAAGGCTTCCGGCGTCAGTGGCGCTTTCTTGAAGTGGTGGATCAGCGCCGCTATTCCCTTCTGCACTCCAGGCGCAAGGAATTGGAAAGCCTCGATAGCTGCTTGGACTTCAGCCGGACTCACTGAAGCTGATATCCTTCGGCCACAAGCTGCGCCGATAGCATGTGTAGTTCAGCCGCAGTTGCCAGCGTGGGAGCAATAGCTGGTGCTGGCTGCGAGGTCCCACCAAACTGAGTAAGTGCCGCATTTACAGCCAAGGTTACAGCCGTCGCCACAATCTGAATCTTGGTTTGAGCTGAAGGGCTCAGGATGCGCAACTGCGCAAGCTCCGCTGAATTGGTTAGCCCCGATCCGAAAGAGGTAATACATCCTGCAATCTTGGCCTTATTCCCGCCAGTCGTGCCGATACAGGTATTGAGCTGTCCATCGAGTGTCTGACCGAGCGTTACCCAGTGATTCACGATAGCCGCATCTGCCGGCGACAAGGCAGGCTCATCGGCCTGAGCTACATTCAGAATTCCCGCAAAGACCTGGCTGAACTTCTGCGCTGATTGCGTCGCCGAGCACCCCATAACAGATAAACCAAGAAACGAGACCGCCAAGAACGCACCCATGATCTTGCCAGCCGTAGCAGGCACGCTCAGCTTGCCATTGGCCCAATGCAGGATAGATCCCCACACCGCAAGACCAACCATTGCGTAGAGCGGATTATGGGCAAAGAAAGCCTGAACGCTCGGATCGAGGAAAGCCACAGCGACTACAGCTAAGTGCAGAACGTAACCTTTCGAGTTCCAAAGAAAGCTCATATTGCTCCTTTATCTGTGTCTAAAAGTCGAAATCCATCTTTCAATCTTTGGCCGAACTTTCTGGGTGTGTGGCCGCGATAGTTCTCCGATTGGCTTATTGCCTTTTCTTCTTGTGCCTCTGAGTCGTACCAATCTGGATGCCGTAGATATTTTTCCTCTGCGTGCTTATTCACGATAGTTGCATCACCATGTAGTTTGTCGGCCCTATTGCGTTGCCATCGGCGTCAACCATAAATGGTGCGGGCGAACTCTTGGGACGCCATTCCATGCGCTGATTGCGGCTATTGTCCAGTCGGGCGAGCCGGAGGGCCTTGGCTTGTTCTTTCAACTTTTTGCGGGCCTGCTTAGCGGGATTTTGGGAAAGCAATATCTATCGTCAGCGTCTCAACGCAGAATCCGCTGCGCGTCGGCTAGATTCAGAAGGGGCGGGGAGGCGATCCGCCCCTTACTCAGTGGCACGGGAAGGAGTGGCCCTTGTTTTGAATCTAGTTGAGTGTAGCTATAAGGGAGATGCTGTAGGATGGTCAAGCGAATACCGTATGCGATGTTGACCTTTTTCTATTCTTAGCTGGTAGGCATCCACTGTCTCTCGTGTGGGGAACTCCTTGGAACAGGCATGGCACCCATAGCGCCTGAGAATGACCCATTGACACTTTCTCTTACCGCCAGCAATGGCAGCGGTATCTTCGCTACCGCAGTACGGGCAGCGCATGGGCTTAAGGATGCTCCTTGGCTTCGGCCTTCTGCTTCTCCGCTTCGTCGGCCCACTCGTTGAAAATGCTCACATAGCTGAGGAGGTAGGGGTCCACTTGCCCTGATCCAGTTCGGCACAATTCGCTAGCGCATCTTCGGTACGCATTCGCTTCCGCGCTGGCGATCTGGGCCTCCAAGTCTGCGATGATTTGGGTGTCTGCTTCGTGAGTGTTCCGATAGCACTCCATTGTGGTTTCCTGAATACCGATCTGCTCGCGCAAGGCGGCGTTGTCGGCTTCGAGGTCCTGATACTGGTCCTGCCATTCTTTGAGTAACCCCTGTAATTCACGGATCCGTTGTTGCAGCGCCGCATCATGCTCTGTGAGCGCCTGCGGGTCGGCGAGGGAGAGGATGTGCTGCTGCCAGCTTGGAAGCCATGCGATTCCCCGCTCTAATGTAATGCCACATGAACACTCAGCGTGTATTAACTGATCGTCCACATCGCGGTCAAATATTGGCCAGTGCTCAGCCGCCTCCCGCGCGAACAGCGCGAGTGCGGCCCGGTGCTCGGAGGCGGTGTAAGTGCACGGAAGTGGTTTCATCATCTCTCGCGCAACATGGTCTAACGGTCCTTGCATATCGTCTCCAAGTGGACTCATTTCTCCTCCCTCGTTTGACCCTTGAGCTGGCCCCCTGATTTATCCCGAGAACCGAGGGACGGGGGTAAACAGGAGGCGATGGCCCGCCATAGACGTTCCCAATACGTGCCAATGGCAACATTGGATAAGTCACCAAATTCAGCCTTATATGTCGCGGTTGACGCAGCCAGTAACTCCCTTGCCGCTTCCAGGTCCTTGCGGGCTTGCTCCCTGAACAGGGGAAGATTGGGCACGTCATGAATTTCACGAATCAATCGCGCCAGCGCCGGAAATGCGGGTTCGGTCACGGCTTTGCCCCTCGCTTTCTAAGCCTGATAATTTCTTTCTTCATTCGCATGGCTGACACAGACTCAAAGCACACACGATTATCCCAAGAACTACTCCCGCAGACCTTACAACTTGGGTCTCTGGACGATCCATCGGTCTGATAAACGTGCATTTGTTCACGTTTGCTCATTTCCATACGCCTCCCTCGTTTGACCCTTGAGCTGGCCCCCTGATTTATCCCGAGAACCGAGGGAGCCTTTGTTCAGTGCATCTAGTAGATCGTTTCGGCAGTCTTGCAATACCGCAGCGGCGTGTGGAGCACCGCACTTCTTAAATTTAGCGGCGCGTTTTGCCCACTTTTCATCGAGCGCACCAATGCGATTTAGCGTGGCCTTTAGATTGCCTCGAAGTGTGCTCGCGGCCAGCAACTCCCTTGCATGGTCCAGGTCCTTGCGGGCTTGCTTGACCCAACAGGAATCTTCGTGATTCGGGTACGGGCGTCCTCCGCAATAGCAGCAATCTCCACCGTTCTCAGGATGACGATGCGTGTTAAGGCTATCGAGTGCTCGCGCCAGCGCCGGAAACGCGGGTTCGGTCACGGCTTCACCGCGCACGGAGCTAGGTTATCTTCGCGCTGCACAACAAGGCCGTGAATGTGGTTATAGCACCAGCCGCAGACCAGCATTCCGCAATGTGGGCAGCAGATACGGCGCTTACCTTTGGGCATCTCTTCATGGCAATCCATACAGTGAATCGGCGGTCGTTCGCTCACTTACTCCTCCTTGCTCGCGGATGGGGAGCGCGGCCCGAATTCGCGCTTAGTGAGTGGGCGCAACTTTTCTACATTCCAGCAGCAAAAGCCGTCAACTTGCCTGTCGAGCACAACGCCACCCTCAACGTCCGACATGAATCTCACGATTACCGCGTATGGCAAGCCACGCACGCGAACTCTTATAGGCTGGCCCACTCTAAACTTTCGCTTGCGAGCTTTCGCCATTCACTTACCCTCCGGGGAGCGCTGGTCCTGACTGCGGGCGCGGATGGCTGACGCCTGACAGGTTTGCGTTCCGTCGTAATGCTTCCACAGCCCATCGATAAGTTGCGGGGCATCATGAGTCAGGCGGCAGATTGGACATTGCAATTTGCAGCACGCTTCCCTCTCCGCCTGCACCGCTCGCTCGATGGCTGTGGTTGCGTCGGCGGGAGTCAGCCGAAGAATTGCTTCTCGATACGTATAGGTCAGCGGTCCATCCGGGACGATATCCGCCGCTGCCGCATACGCCCCACCAACCGCTCGCTCGATAATGGGGAGCAGGGCTGGCTTGAATACGGCGGCGATAGATTCCGCAGCCTTGACTATATCCATAGTCGCCACTTCTTCTTCCTCTTCTTCATCGTAGAGGGTGAGCATCCATTGACAGACAGCGTGAGCGGCCCTCTCCGCTAGCTTGTCGATCTCGCGGCCTAGTTCTTCCCTTCGCTCAGGGTCGGTCATGGCTCAATCCCCTCGGCCAGTGTGGTTACTCTCACCCATGTCTTTGCGTTGCTATCGAAGAACTTGCTAACCCACAGTTGGGATACCTGTGAATCGTTCGCATATACGGTTCCCGCCATCGCATCAAGCAGGGCTCTGGCCAGCTTGTCGAGGTCCGGCTTAGTTACTTTATGCGTCTCCTTTTTCCTGCTTTTAGGACGGCAGAAATAGAAATTGGCCTCAACTCGCACCGGCCCCTCAATGCAACCTGATTGGAAGGCATCCATCATCGCGGTGTGAGCGTTAGAGGCTACTTCCTGACGCCACGGCTTCAACTCCTTATTCGTGGAAGTCAGGGTAGGCCGCTTCCAACCTTTAGGCACAAAGGCGCGGATTGAACCCTGCGATTGCGGGATGCCAAGAACATCGAAACAGATAACCGTAGGTGTCACGCGCTTCCCTTCTGCTCGCCCACTCCAACTGTTGGACCGGCTGCCGACTTTTCGCACACGTCCTTGATGAAGCGAATAGCCATCGCCGCCACGTGCATGGCCTCTTTACGCATCTGTACTACCCTGTGATCATCTGGCTGCCACGCCCGTACCTCATCCCAGAGTTCGTCCAACTCCTCGAAGATAACCGCCCAACCTTCGTGCGCTGTATTGAATGGTGCGTGCTTGGTTATGGCTTTGTGTAGTGCGTCGTCTAACTCTTCTGCTAGGCGATTACCGATTGTTGGCAGGATCATCACTGCCTCCTTAGCCGTTATGGACAACACTTTGGTCAGACATCACAGACGGGGCTGGCTGGGAGCGTTGCGACTCTTCTTCTGGCTCGACGGAGCGGACCCAGGTAATCAGCATGTCCATGGTCCATAGCCGTGGAGAGTTTCCTTTAACATGCTCATCGAAGATATGCGTGATGACATCGCCGTAATCTTCAATGAGTGTGTGAGTGATGCTGGCGACACAGCCGCAAGGCATGATAAGGGCCACGAACTTTCGATTTATCCACGGCCATACCTGTGCGACGACTTCATAGTTTTCTTCAGCCTTCAAATCGACGCCGAGAATCTTGCAGGGCGGAAGATATAGCCGCAGCCCGACTGCCAGACCTGCCATGCCCATGGCGCAACCGTAAAGACCATCTGGAGAGATCAGGTGTCCGGCCATCGGACGGAGTAGCAGCCTTCCTAGTTCCATCGCTTCGCTAAATCGCATGTTCAACGCTCCTTTCGATCAATCGCAACATCTGAAACTGCGAGCCGGACTTCGCATGAGCCCGCCAGTCTGCGGCTGGCTGTGTCGATGCAGGAATCCAGAGCGACCCGGCGATCCATGTCCAATCCCCGCTCGAAGGGTGTGAAGATTTCCCACAGCAGCTCGTAAATCTCAGAATGGTTCATTTCGCACGCCCCTTCAGGTCTCTACGGTTGTGTCGCTGCTCAAGTGCCGTAGCCCAGCGGCAATTGCCAGGTTCGTAGTTGCCATCTGAGTTAATCCTGTCCAGACTCTTACCTTCTGGCCTTTGGCCCATGTCAGCGAGGAAGTTTCTGAAATCGCGCCAACGCTCGCAGACGGTGATTCCTAAACCGCCATAGCGGGAGTAGTGAACAAAGTTGGGGTTAAAGCAACGACGCATCATTGCCATCCACGACCTGTACTCACGCGACTGCTTGCCGTCTCTAAGGTGTCCGTGTATGAAGGTCGTGGGAGCCTTTGATTCCCTTAGCAAGCAACCGCAGCTTTTCACTGCTCCACTGCGCAGGTCGTAACCCCGTATCGACTTCTCGTTACCGCAATCGCATTTACAGAGCCACACGGCCTGCCCGCCATTATCCTGACCGTCTCGTCGTACGACTGTAAGTCTTCCGAAATGCTGACCATGCATCTGCTTAACTTGCATTCGCTACCCTTACCCATTTCAGTCTTACTTGCGAGTGCAACCTCGCGTGGCAAAAGCGGCAAAGTGTAACTAGATTGCTCGCGGAATCATCCCCACGCTTACCTCTTGGGATTACGTGGTGCAAATGGGCTGTACTCCAACTCACTGGCCGATTGCACCTTTCGCCTTCTACTTCGCCCGTGCAGTGGTAGCCGTCGCGCCCAAAGACTTGCCGGCGCAACTGCTCAATGTCGTACCCGAACAGGAATCGTTTGCCATCCGTGCGCACATAGCTGCGCGGGTCCGTGAAGCCAGCCGCTTCGGTTGCTGCAAGGTCCTTGTGGCCTCCGCCGCGCATCAGTCGGTGTCCACTTGGCAAAGCGTTACCCAAGGTTCTCGTGGATAATCCTTAACGATGAAAGTAGGGCAACCACAGATAGCCTGAGATTTTTGGTAGGGGCTGATCATTATCAGGGTTCCAGTAAGTTTTATTGCGAGCTCCAGCTTCGCCGATGGGTGATTACGCGCCCGCTCACACCACCTGTCGGGATGCGTAAGACGTGCTGGCTGCCACTGCAACTCGCTCACAGCTCCCCTTCGTTCTGGCATGGCGTTTCCAGCCTCAAGCACGCCATCTCCAGTCCAATCTCAGAGCCGAATTTCTTCTTCAGGTGCGTGATTACGTTGATTGCCCGATTAGCCAAAGACTCAGGCCACACCTGAAAGCTCAGTCGCTTGCCACGCTCCTTGCGCACTTGGCGCTCCCGATGCGGGGACCAGATCAGTATGCCCTCGCGCAATTGCTCGGCTGAGAAGGATTTGACCAACTCGATGGCCTCTTCACGTGAATGGATGGAGACGGCCATCTAGCAGTTCCCACACCAAAGTACTTTGACCTTTTGCCACTTGCCGTTCACTAGCGCCAAACGCTCGATGGTTTTCATCCTTCGGCCCTTGCGATAAGTTCGGCAGCTAAAACAGCGCCGCTTGTTGTGCCACCGTTCGCGGAAGTACAGCAGGTGCTTCTCTCTGTTTTGGGCAATCCAGTTCCGCTTGTAGCGCGCAAACCGTTGCCTTCCAGTTGTCTTGCGATAGAGCCTAATCCTCTCGCGGTCGCGTTCTGCAAACTCTGGATCACGCCTTTTCTTTTCCCTTACCCAAGCCGCCTTGTATGCTCGTGTTTGTGGTTTCCCAAACCCCAACTCTTGTAGCGAGCCCCAGGGAGCTCTCATTTCCGAAGCCACTCTTCCAACTTGGCCCGCGCTTCCCCTTGCACACATTCACACAAGACCGCCTTGCGGAAGCTGCCATAGTTCGCGTCTTTCTGTTGAGTGATGCGCCAGCCGGTTCCACTGCAATCCAGGCATTTGCGCGTATCGGAGTTAGTGCTTAGCGCTGCCACCGTGGGCGCTTTTCTTCTGACCTCGCCGGCGCACGGCGGGTAATCGCCAGTAATGTCCTCAATCGAGGCATCCACCGCAGCCTCAATCTGCGCCAGCGTCAAACTGCGCAATCCGGTCGCATAGGCCAGCAACTCATCAACACTTGGCTTTCTCCCCCATGCGCCGAATAGCTTCTGCACGAGTAGCGTCAGCCTCTCGTTGTCCTCTGGGGATCGCGGCACCGTTACCTCCGTTTCCGTTTTCTTGCGGCTCCCAAAATCCTTTCCAGCCGTAGGTAATTGCATTTATGAGAATGATTTGCGGGTCGTAGCCCTTTAGCCTGAAGTCATCCAATTTGCTGATTAAACGCTTCAGGGCCAATGGCGTGTTGGGCGCTCTCAGTTTCGGGCGCACCTTTTTGGTGTATTCCTCCCAAGCTTCGAGAGGCATCCAGTCAGGAATTACAACCTCACTGGTATTTTCTAAATCTTTACTTCTTAAAGAATTAGGAGTTAATACAAATACGCTTTCTGGTGTTACAGTAACGGGCTGCGTAACGTTACGATGGTTGTTCCGATATCGTTGCTGACGTTCACAATTTGCAATGCGGCTCTGTTCAGCTAAGCGAACAGGATCGGCCCATTCACTTGCGAATCGCACCATCTCGGGGTCAAAGATGCATTCATGCTTGTCGGTGTGAATGATTCCAGCTTCGGATAGCTCAGCCAGTCCAAGCTCATAAGTAGAGAGATCGAGTCCGCATCCACGTGCGGCAAGCTCACTCCGTAGCGGAGAGCCGTCTTGGGAACAGAGGTAGCCGTACCTTCCTGATTCACACATAAGCATCTTCATCCGTAACCATTGGTTCTGTACTTCTGGCCGACACAACGCCACTTTTCCCCACTTACCCGGAAAGATTGGAACGAAGTCTGGGCGTGTCACCCTTGGGCTATCTCCCCTACCTCGGCCATTACTTCACTTCTCAATCGTTTGTTACGCGAAACACCATCACTTCTCGCGGCATCGTGACTTGCCGTTCGCCCACATAAGGGGCACCGCTTACCGATGATCCTTGACCGCTTGCCTTGCATCTTCTCTTTAAGATCGGCCCTTTTGCAGTCAGCTGAGTAGAACCGGCGCTTATAGTCAATAGCTCCATTGGGCTTGACTAAGCTCCTTCCGCAGCCGCAGCTACATACCCTCATCAAAAGTCCTTCGTCTTAAGTTTCACGATCAGGCGAGCACCTTTCTTGTCGAAGAGCGGCTCCGCAGTTCGGCCTACTAGTCCTTCCGCTTTTGCCTTGCCTCCATTCAAGCGAGAGGAGAATCCAGCGCGCACCACATCCGTAGCCTCTTCTAAGGTCATTTCGCCGATGTAGGGAACTACGTCGAGATGTAATTTGGCTGCGATGTCACAGGTGTTTTCCCAATTCATCCACCATTTGCCGTCTACGAGCACATCAAAGACGATGAATCTCTTCGTGGGCGAATAATCTCCACCCTTCTGGATTCCGGCTCCATACCCCTCACCGTAAATGACTGCGCTTACCCCAGGGAAAATCGTTCGGACATTTTCTACGGGGATGTTCTCGTATAGATAGCGGACTAGATCGGCATGAATCTGGGCATTGTCACTCTTGCCGCCAAATGTCAGCTTGCCAGCGGAGTGGTCCCAAATGCATCGAATGTTGGTTCCGTCGATCTTCTCGGTCCAATGCCACGTCTTAATGAGGGTGTAAGTGCGATTCTTAAATATTCCCGGTTTGACCTTGAATGTTTCTAGGTCGCGCTCATACAACGTTTCAATCTTGTGATATTCGCTCATCCCTAATACCCCCTCACTGGCGTCGCAACCTTTCGAGCATGACGATTTCGCACTGCGCTATCGCTTCGGCCTCATTCAGCTTAACGTGTGGCGGTGCTACGCCGTTCCCGTCGCAATGGGGACAGCGCCCGTGCTTGGTCAGCTCCACGTGAATGCGGCAATTGAGACAGAACCAGTCCTTCATTTAGTCGCCCCACACTTCCCGGCACGGCACTCCTTCGACCAGTCCAAGCCACCATCACGCACGAATTGCACAGTCTTTATCTCGACAACATGTCCTGGCCGCTTCAAAATGACCGCCATTTCGTGCGCGGTTTTGGCATACATCGGCTCGGCAACGGCGGCCCAGTAGTAATGCCCGCATGGCCCCTTAGCCACAAAGCAGGCCGCTTCGCCTGACTTGTCTGATTCGCCCATTACCGTAAGCCCTGCTGAAGGTCGGGCACGTTGTCGCTGAACGTGGTTTCCCCGATCTTGCGTATTCCGGTCACATTGATGAATGGGCTTTGCGTCTTTGGATTAATGCTGCCCTGCTGCACGATCAGGTCTGCTGGTTTACCGCTTCCGTCTGTCAGGTAGGGCCACAGGTGCTTATTGGGGCAGCTACATTCGATTTCGCCCCAAGTGAGCCAGAGGGCTTTCGGGCTGGCACGCAGAATAGTGATCGTGGGAAAATGTTGGGGCTGCACGTCCGTAGAAATTGCAGCCCCTTCGGTCCGCCGCGACGAATCCTGAGCGTGACGGCGTAGGCTCTCCGTCTGCCTCAAGTCCTGCGATTTTGGAGTGCCTGTCTGTGTCCTAATCGCAGCTCCATCGTCTATGGCCCTTTCGACTAGGGCGGGACCCGAAACAGTCTGTTTGGCATCCATCCCCGCGCTTACCACGATATCCGCGAGTATGTCGGCCTTGATCTTGAGCACGTACCAATACATTTCCGCTTCGTCGTAGTAGATGAACTCGGATTTGAAGTGTGGATCGGTCTTTTCGAGCGTGGCTAACAGTTGCGCCATCCCCGTTCCACTTAGCCTCTGCCAGTCATGAGTGCGGGTTTTCCATTCACGGGAAATGGTTTCCGAATGGAATTGCACTATTTTGAGGGCTGCCCCTTTCCCCTCCAGGCTAGGAACAGCCCCCTCCGCTGCGGTTGCGGAACTCTTGGCCCCCATCTCGAATGCTTCTCGCGTTGAAGATACAAATTCCTTGGGATTAACGCGGCTACCAGCCTCGGCAATCTTGCGCTGCGCTACGGCCTGTGCGGCTTCTTTGCCATTCTGGAAGGCTTCTTTCCTTTCCTCCGGGCCGTCCTTCTCGGGATCATCGCCAGTCGGGATCAGGAACGCCTTCATTAGCAGGTACTTCTCGCTGCCAGTCATGGCCTTGTAGATGCCCTTGTCGCCCGAATCCTCTCCGCATCCCGGCACATCGCATTCAAATCGTTCGCCCGTTTCTCCGTCTACGAAGGTCCAGCGGATCATCACGTCGGTAAGGGCTGTCTGACGATCTCCATTCCTGCTGCTTACGGTGATGGGTTTGCGCTCTTGCTGGAGCACGCACGGGAACACAAAGACATTTCGCTTGTAGAGCTCGCCACGCAAGGCGGCTACCAGATCGGCTTCCGTGGCATAAGCGTAGTTGTGGAAGGCATTGCGACCGCTTTTCTCGATCCACCCGATAGCTGCGCCAGCCGCGCAGAGCTTGGCTACCAAACCACGGGAAACGGGTTCTGCATGTTCAGGACCGCTCATCGTCGCCTCCGTGCTGTTGCTCCCACTCCTGGGCCTGCGTGTGTATGTCGCAGCCCTCGTCCTCCTCCAGTCCGTCAAATAGGCTGTCAATGGCTTCTTGCTCAGTGGCACCCGTCCCTTGCGGTGAGGACGACGTGTAGCGCCCTCTTTCGTAGTCGTAATCGGCATCGTAGGTATTCGCGTCGATGGCGCTCCAATCGAAGGCCCGAGTCGGAATCGGCGGATAGACGTACGCGGTCGATAAGACGATTTCTTCGCGTGTCGCTAGAAGGCTTACTCTGCGCTCCATCGCTGCCACCTTTCTCAGTCCAACTGTTGGACTAATCTCGCTCTTGGGCCTGTATGTGTTCGTCGCAGCCGGCGCCTTCATCCTCAGCGAGATATTCCACGCTCTTGTCGGCGGCGTCGCATACCCGCGTGTTCCTTAGAGAGCCGTTGTTGTTGGTAGCGGCTGCGGATGTGGGTGAAACCGCTCGCTGAAGGTTGGGGCTGGCGGCGGGATTCGAACCCGCTTCCTGTGGGTTAGAACTCCACTGCTCATCCAGTTGAGCTACGCCAGCAAGATCGAAGATTCGTAGTTCGCTATCGCTGAATAAGTCTGCCGCTGTGAGGTTGCGCATCAGCGTCCCTCCGCCCTTACCAGCTTGAGAGCGGCTTCGGCCTGTTTCGTGCCAAGGTATTGCCATCGAATATCCCCGGCTTGCCGCAATTCTTCACGAGCGAGTTCAGCGCGAAGCATCAGTTCGGAGAGCGCTTCTACCAGCGCGTCATGCGCGTTTACGGCTCGCACAATCAGTTCGGCATTAGCGGCGTCCACGCCTGTTTGACGGACACCGTAGGTCGATACCTCGCATATCGGAAAGCTTCGCCCTGGGCTATAGATGTATCTGCCCTCGCGTCTCCACGGTTGCTTCAAGGGCTTAGTTGGCGTAACGTGGGGCACTGCCAACTTCTGATCTTGGCTATCCTGTTTGAGAGAAGTGTTTTCCATCACAATATCCCCTTCAGGTAAGTGAGGCCCCTCGCTACTGCAAAGATCAGCCCCAGATCGAATAAAAGCGTTCCAACCAAAACCAGGGTGAGCGTCCAGTTAAAGCGTTTGACCTCTAGCTCGACGGGGATCATGCCGACACCGCCTTTTCTTCCTTCTTTGGCAGGTATTTGCTGAGGTCCAATTCCTCAACTACTTTCAGCTTCTTAACGCGAATCTTCCCGTCCGTAGCTATCGGTATGGCGGCAATGTCCTTTGCTTGAAACTCCACGACGAAAATGCGGTAGCCTTGTTCAAGGTGTAGGAGGCACCAATCGAGAGTTGCGACGTTCAGCCCCGCCGCACACTGCTCTTGCTCGTTGCAATTGGCCTCCGGGCATTCGTAGCCTTCGCCCACTTCGTAAGTAATCCCGCCATTGAAAGGCCCTATGCCTTTTGCATTAACGAGCTTGAAAAGCCGGATTGGGCCAGTTTGAAATTCCAGCATTTTCAAGGGGGTCGCTTGGTAGGCCGTGAATCCTAACGCAGAGCGGAGGTCCGCATAGCTGAGGTCCGCAGAGCTGAGGTCCGCATAGCGGAGGTCCGCATAGCTGAGGTCCGCATAGCGGAGGTCCGCATAGCTGAGGTTCGCAGAGCGGAGGTTCGCAGAGCGGAGGTTCGCAGAGCGGAGGTTCGCAGAGCGGAGGTTCGCAGAGCGGAGGTTCGCAGAGCTGAGGTCCGCAGAGCTGAGGTCCGCAGAGCTGAGGTCCGCATAGCGGAGGTCCGCCTTTGCTTTGATGGCGGCCTCGATAGCCAGCCTCCATGTATCCGTTTCGCTACTGAAAAGTAATTCGCCGCCCCAGCGGTTTTTAATCTCGAACTTCATGCGCTTTCCCTCCGTGTGCAAAGTTTTTGCTTCCCTTCGCCGGTTTCGCCCAATGTGGAATCAACGACTTTCAGCGGCCCGATGGGTGAACAATGTTTCTGTTTACTTGACGTGCCCACACGCCCGAGAATCCCCGCTGCCGTGAGTAACCGATGCTCCATAACGATTACCCTCAACGCTTCCGACCGCTTGAGGTTGGGCCAGTGCGAGAAACACATATCATCTATGTGCTCGACTTCAGGAATGTCGAAGCGCCCCGGTATAAGCTGCTTGGTTTCGCCCATCTCAGCCTCGTTGTCCCTTAGAGGACAGGTACAGCCATGCCCCTGTTTATCAATGCGTACATCACATGAATACGGTATGACTTGGAGGTTACAATGACGGTGCCATTGGACTTCTTGCAGACCGCTTCGCGCACTTCGCTAGAAGGGTTCGAACTAAACCGGCTGGCCCATGCCACGGTACTGCGCAAGCAAATCGTGGCCCTGCTGGAGCAATGGATAGAGGACCGCGAAGCGGCGGGACTGGCTAGGCTGTTGATCGAGAATGAAGCTCTACGCAGCATTAGCCTTGACCCTCTTCAGGAAGCTTTCGATTTTGCGGACGGTGGTGTCGGCGGCCCGCCCGCACAAACAGACGCGCCGAAGCGTGTTCCAATAAACCAAGCCGCCGATTGAGTTTTGGACTTTATCTGCTAGGGACTGCCAGGAGAGGCCACTATTGAGGCGATATTCAGCCAGTTCGCCGAGTATGGCTCGTTTGTCTTTCGGGCTGTAAGGAAATGGCACCGGACACGGCTCCCGGTGCTTGGGTTTACGATGTAGTTATGTTACTACTTCGTAATATACACTATCAGACCCAAGCAACAAAGCGGAGATTACGCCTATCCCTATATCCTGTCAAGCTATTTCTAGATAGTTTGTTTAGGGTTTAGAATGTAGGGCTTACTAGGTGTAAGCCTGTATTTCCACAGGTATTATGTTACGTTTCATCGGAGGGTCAGTTCCCACTTACCATTAGGTTCGAGGATCGCTCTGGCCATAAGCGTATCTGACGGGTTCATGCCCGCCACTTCGGCATAGCCTCCAAAGAAGTCTAGAAACGACGTGCCCACCGCTCCCATGATCTTTTCGAGCCTGATCTTTCCGCTCTTATCGCGCACCGTGCGCCATCCGGGTAACACAATACCTTGATGGTAATGGCCGCAGAGGTAGAGTTGGCTATCGCCGCGCTGCATCATGCGGTCGAGGTTCTGGGCTACGGCTCCTTTGGTTCTTGCTCCGCCGACGCCGTGCCAGGTGTGGATTTTGAAGGGTTTATGTTCTCCAAAGTGAACATCAATTAACTGTTGTCCGGCGCTGTAAGGCACACGTAGGAGTGTCGCAATAAGGGTTCCAATATCTCCGAAGGCAGGCATAGCCCTGCGTTCGTGATTTCCTCCAACGTAACCCATAATACGATGTCTCGCCGGGGCAAAGATTTCTGCGAATCGGTAGGCTTGTGATTGAGGGCCGAATAAGTTATCCCAAGGAGTTCCGGGACTGAAGATCGTTGCGGCATCGATGTTATCCCCCGTCATGATTATAAACCTATTTGGCGCTTTCAGTATCCAGTCTCGGTATTCAATGATGCGAGGCACCTTGCAGAGCGTGGAACCGAACTGGAGGTCTGTAAGCTGAATGAGTTCAAGTGTTCCCCATTTGCGTACATCCTTTTCTTCGATTCGCACCGTTACGTACTTCGATTGCTCGTTGAAGTGCATCCCGGTTTGAATCTTGACGCAATCGGGGGAAGAGAGGGCTTCGAGGGAGCGGAGGTAATCGAAGGTGCGGGGAGTTAGATCGCTTTTGCCCGAATAGCTAGCGATTGTCTGCTGGAGCGTTTCAGCCACTTGTAGTGTTCTCTTGTGGTGGATTTGGAGCGGTAACGCTTCACGACTATTTGTCCCTTAGAGGAGTTTTCGTAGCGACTGCGGGTAGCTTTGCCTTGCGCTGTACGCTGGTATCGCGCCTGAGTTGCACGTTTACGGCGGAGTCCCGCGTCAGCAATTGCCCTTTTAGATAGACGCACAGGTCTAGCGCCTCTTCGTAAGCGTTGAGCAGCCAGTCGCAATCGTCATCCGGCATGAGCTCTTTCTTGTATTGAGCCCACCCGATTGCGTTGCGTTTATCGAAATCCTTCTTGACTTCATCGAAGATATTCATTTGTGCACGTGTACATGCCAGCCCAATGCCCCGGCTAGAGCGATGATTCCGCCCCACATCCATTTTAAGGCGGATATCCATCCCGTACTTTTATCGCGCCACGATTCCAGCCCATCTACCCTAAGCCTTAGGCCGGGGAACGCTTCGGTGCCAATAACTTCATCGTGGATTTTATCTACTTTCTCGCTCATGCGAAGGAGAAGATCGTGATCGTCTGGGTCGTTCACTGACAGTCTCTCCGTAACCAGCCCATCAGGAACTCAGGCTGATTGAGGTCGATATGGTGCTTTGCTAAACGGGCTCGCAGTTCTGGCAATAATTCCTCGTTCGGAACATGCCCTGCCGCTGAAGCCGTAAAGCTTCCGAGCTTGCCATCAGCAACGATTGGCCCTGCTAGGCAATGGTTCAAAGCCTCTTGCAGTATGCGGATAGCCGTTTCCGGCCCGATATTCACGGCAGCGTCGAAGAGTTTGGTGGCGACTACCTGCGAGGCAAGTTGCGCGAAGCCGTATTTGTCCCAGAAGTCTGTCTCGTAGATGGCCTTGGCTTGTGCAGCAGTAATGTTTGGGATGTCCAGATCAGGATAGGATTTCTTAGAGATGCCATATTTCGTCTCGCCGCCAGGGTCGGCGGGATTGTTTACGTATCCGCCCTCATTGACCAAAACCACTAACACGGCTTGGTTAAAATCACTCACTTAGCCGCATCTCCCCACGCCCAGCAGCGCCATTGAGGGCGCGCAAGTTGATGTTGACGGCGCCTTGAACGCGAATAGGTCAGACCGCCAGCCCTGTACCGGCCCTGATTGCGTCCAGGTCACCGTAAATGCGGAAGCACTCGCATAGACGTTGTGGCCCTTGCCGTTGTTTTCATCTAATTCGTTTATGCTGGCCTCTTGCGGCGAGTAAGCCGTGTCAGATAAGCCCGTGGCCGCCCCATTGATCTGCGGCGTGTTCACACCGACATCGAAAATCATAATTCCGTTGCTGGTACTCGGCGTGGCGATAACAGTGTTGAAATTCCCCGTGGAGCTTTGCGTCCCCGTGGCGTCGCAGTAGCCGGTTGTGCAAGTTGTTCCGCTGCCAGCGCTGATGGAGGTGTCGAGTGTGCCCGTCTGCGAGAAGGCATAGATCAGGCAATCGCCTTCACTGAATGAGCCGGACGCGAGCGTGATGGTGAGAACGTCTTGCAGACCAAAAGTCGGGGTAGCGTTCGATGTGTACCATGCCATCTTCAGCCCGGAGCCAGCGTTATCGGCCTCCTGTCCGATCTTCGTCCAGGTGTTGCCGCTGCCCGTGCCGCTCTGCGAGATAGCCGAGATGAACCCATTGCCAGCGCTCGAATTGATGCACTCGAGAACCGCCATCGAACCGTTGACAGGGATGGGCAGCTTGAATCCGCTCGCCGCCGTCGCTACGTTGTAGTGCTCGATGCTCGTGATGTAAAAGCCTGTGTCTACGCCGCCAGCCGTGCCTGACGTGTAGGAGGCGGCAAGGGCGCCCCAGGCCACGCTTGCGGCGAGAGTGAAGTTTGCGTTTACCGCCGTCGTGGAACTGGCGACACAGGTTTCCACGGCCTCAGCAACCAGGTTCGCCGTGATATAGCCCTGATCGTTTTGCTGAAAGCCCCAAGGGCAGTTCGCGGCGCTACCAATTGTCCAGGCTTCTGGTGTGGTGCCCGATTCGTTTCCGGCGATCGCGACGATTAAATCGCCAGTTGCGGGAGTCAGGCTGCCCGCCGTTACCGCTGTACCTGAGCCGTTATTTCCCGCTGAACAGCCATGCTTTGCGGTGACGTTATTGACTTCACTGGATGCCCATTGCACGAATCCGGCATTCGCTCCGGTAAATGTAAAAGTGAGAACGCGCGCCCCAGCCGTCGCCGCGATGTGCCCGATTTTGTAGGTCTGATTGGAGTCGGAGAATGTGCAATCGACGGTCCAAGTGTCGCTCTTATCGTCGGTGAGCGTAGCCGTGACCGAAGCATTCACGGAGTATTGAATTGCTGCAATGATCCAATTACCCGAAACCGTGGGCATCGGCAGCGGGCAAATGTAAGTCGCGTAGGTAGTCGATCCGCCCGAAGGGCAGCCCCTATGCGTTACCTGCGTTGGGGTCGCCGCGTGCGCGGACGTGGCAAGGAAGAACAGCACCGCCAGCAATCCCGGCTTCAAGGCCCAGCGATAGGCTTTACTTAGCATGTTTCTTTTTGGCGCACGCTTCGGATTTTTCCCTGGCATTCATTTCCTCGACTCGCCTGATCGCAGAAGCGATGACTACCCCACTGCGTTGTAAGTCCGCAGCCGTCTGTTGCAATTGACGGCGAAGTTTCCAGTTTCCGCTCACTTGTTGAGTACAAATTCCCCGAAGTAGTCGAGCGTGACACTGGCGCAGCCGGTTACCTGCCAAGCCGTATTCGAGCTGGCTGCAGGCATGGGAGTTGGAGGATTCCAGTGTGAGCCAGCGCCTTGCTGGTTAGCGACGTTGATCTTGTAGGTGTTCGTTCCATCAGTTAGAGACACTGTGCAGGCTGTCGCGGATTCCGAAGTGATGAACAGGTCTACTAGATCGGCAAAAACACCCGAGCCTTGCGCTGCCAAAAGACTCGTCTGCGTGGCGTTGGTGGTCTGCACTCCGCCCGTCGTCTTGATGAGGTCCCGCATAGCGTTATTCAGGACGACTTGCCGCCCAAACTTATCCGCCATCGGCTGGACCGTATCCGTAGCCGTAACTGCGGTAGGTAGGGCCGTGGCGGCATACATCGCGGGTTGAACGCCGTTCGCCGCTGGAGTTGATCCAAGTACGGCATCAACAATACCTCCCGCATTCCCCACAATTCGCGCCGTCCAATTACCCGATTGCGCTACAGGTTGTTGGGCGTAGAGGAAGAGGCAGGCTACAAAGAGAAAGAAAATCGCATTGGCTATGGCTAGTTTTTTCATGCGTAGTCCAGATCTACCGAAACAGTTGCCGCCGTGACTCCGGTACTATTGTTGTCCGCGATTCCGGTCACGATGGTGAATCCTATCCCCGTACCGAATTTGAAGCCTGTAGTACTGCTAAAGTGAACAGGAACACCCGCTTGCACTTCTATGGTTCTCACTATCGTCCCACTTCCCGCCGTTGGGGCCGATGCGGAGTTATAAAGCTTCACGTAAATCGGAGCTCCACTCGTATTCGAAATCGACCATCCGTAAACCGTGCCTGCGCTAGCCTTCACGTTGTTGGCATCTCCACTGCCAGCCGCGATTAAATGGAAGGTGCTTGCGCCGCCAGTAGCAGCCGCCCCAAAGCTTGCAGATACAGGGAGAGGATTAGCCGCACTGACGCCGACTAAATTCCCGCCAGAGTTAAAGCCTACATAATCCGCAGATGTGGGGACTCCGGCGCCCGTAGCGCCAGCGGCGGCGTTTGATCCGCTTCCTCCGCCAGCAATCACGTTGGTTAAGAAATTGCCAGAGGCATCGCACTGGGGAGCTATCGTGTCTTGATCGTTTAGGACGGGGGTTACTGCGTTGTATTCCAGTAGCGTTATTAACGGTGGAGCGCTGTTAGCCTTACGTTTAGAGACTGCCATGCGTCCTCGCTATACAGTGCTTGCACTTGCCTGGATCTGGTTCACCTTCATAAATGGGGTAGCTTCTCTCGCAATGGCATTTGCCGGAACCGATGTGTTTGCGCGGTGCCATGGCCGTCGCTTGGATTGGAATGGGTTGCACTTTGCGAGTTCCCAACCACACAAGAAGCAATGTCGCTGCCGAGCAAATGAGACAGGCAAGTGCAATAACGATTAACCAAATCATCGGCTGATCCCCGCTCCGGGATGGAAAGGTAGTCCGGGAGTATTAGGTGTTGCTGTCTGTGCTGCGAGCGCCTTGATTAATGGGAGAATGTGCGAAGCGTTCGAAGTTGCCGTTTCTCCAAGCGAGTTAAACAGACGCGCCGCTGCCATTTGTCCGGGCGTGCTAGTTGCCACCTCGGGGATGGCTAATCCGGCAATAGCACCGGCGGCGGCTCCGGGAACCCCACCCTTTTCATAACCCAGTGTTCCGCCGAATCCAGCTGATGCCAGCGCCCCGGTGTGTGCTGCCATGCGGTGCGCCATGCGCTCGGCAATCGTCGCTCCTCCCGAGATTCGAGTCGCTTGCTGTTTAGCCGGGATAAGGCTGGAGATAATTTGGTTCTTTTCCGCATTCCCCGGAATGAGCCGATCCAATTCCCCGTCGATGGCACCGTACAAACGTTCCCTCACCGCCTGAACGTCGCTCAGCTTTTGCCACTCCATTCCCCACGTCCCCATCTCCTTGCCTATGCCGCGCTTCATCTCCAGCAATTCATCTGGTGTATAACTGGCCTGCGGTCCTCCGCCCAAATCCAATAGATCGTGCAATCCATTCAACTTTGCAGCTACGGTTCGCGCATTTCTCGGAAGTTTGGAAATTGCATCATTTAGGGCTTGCTGTGCCGGTTGGGCGCTGCCAGTAACGCCAGATTGTGTAGCGGCGTGCGTTGCGGCTTCCATGTCCTGCGTAATTGAACCTATGGCTTGCCGTATTTCTGGTGCAAGCGTGGACGCCTTAATTCCCGTGGTATTTTCTAAGACCGCCTCACCAATCGTGCGTCCGCGACCTCGCATTCTGTCTGTTATTTTCAGGGCAGATTCGGCAATCTTGGGAGCCAGGGAACTTGCTGCCGCCGATGCTCCTTCCGCTACGGGCTGAGCCACGGCACCAGATTCCGCAGCCCCTTGGACTTCCTGCGGAGATGCGCCTGCCGCGAATGCCCCACCCCCTACGCCAGCCGCAGATAAAGCAGAACGGCCAGCCAAATGAAGGAGCTTCGATGCCATAGTCGCGCCGCCTGGAGTTTTGAGTAATCCAGCGGTTGCCATTGCGCCCAATGTCTCAGCAATTGGCTTCAGGTTGGCTGATTCGTATTCTCCCTTTATCCGTTGTTGCTCATCAGTGAGGCGGTTATATTGCACGCCGAAAGCGCCGGTTTCGTGCATCCGCACATCCGGCAAAGGTGCTTGAGGCCGTGCGCCAGCCTTGATTGCGTCTAATGTCTTATCGACGGGCACGATTCCACGGGAACCGTCAGGAGCAAGCATCCATGCTCCGACCTTGCCGCCAGCCTTTACCGCATCCGCTACTTTTGCGTCTGGAATCTCACCAGAACTGCCGTCTGGTGCGATCATTGGAGTGGTGCCCATTTAGTGCTTCACACCGCCGAATTGCTTGAAGAAATCGCCACCGCCCTGATTGGTTGCGGGTTGTGCTGGAGCTGGCGATTGGCTGCCCTGATTCTCGTATTGCTGTCTCTGCTGGTATTCGTAGACCGTGGTTAGTTTGTCCTCGTTGGCATATCGAGTCGCAACGTCGTTGATGGATTCGAGGCCACCCTTGAACTCATCCGCATTCATTCCCGGCTTAATGAGGTTTCCCATCTTTTGCATGATCTCGGCCGAGAATCTACCCGTGTGCATCTTGGTGGCCGCCGATTGAAGGAAACTCAAATCGTCCAGCAGCTTCGATGAGTCCGCAGCATTAAGCCCGAGCTTCTGTAAGCCTTCCTTGCTGCGGCCAGCCAATGGGCCAATCAGGTTCGGATTCTTGGCTACTTCATCCTTCAAATCTTGGGAGATGGCGAGAACCTGTCTTGCGGTATCTGCCGTCTGCCGTTCATTCATCGTTGGCTTATAAAGTCCAATCATGCTTTGAGGGATCACTTCCCCCGTGCCAGGATTCACAAGGGCGCTTGGAGGCGCATTGCCGAGGTTGAGCGTTTCTCCCGTAACTGGATTTTGGCCGATCCGGTACATCGCTTCCACGTCTGCGCCGTGAGTCTGTGCCGTAGCGCGAGCCTGCTTTTCCACTTCAGCCAAATGATCTGCATACATGGCGTCGTGCTGTTTGGTAAACTGATCGAGGGCAGCCTTATTCCCCGGCGTGGGATCGCGCTGATAAGCCAGTGACGCGCTTCCCAGATACGACGTAGCCTCATCTAGCGTTTTGGGGGTTGGTAGTGGCGCCTGTATGCGGTAGGCTTCCGATCCATCGGGCCGCGTCCCCACAACGGAATAGCCGGTATTGCTTTTGCCGTCCGGTATCGTTTCGGTCTTGATGGCCCTAGTGTTGTCACCATGCTGCTTCAGAATATCGTTGTACGTCGAAACAACGCCGTCCATTGCCGTAGCCGGGTCTTGGTAAGCCCGTAGCATGGCTTGGCGTCCTGCAACGCCGAGCGCCTGTTTCTCCGTGCCAGAAAGAGACGGGTCTTGAATTAAGTTATTGACCGTATCGGAGATTAATCCTCCGGTTGGAGCGGGCGCTGTTCCCGGAGGTGCATCGAGGGACGTTCCGGTAAGCGTTTGGAACATCTCCTTGCGAGACTTTAGGTTGAACTCTGCCGTGTCGGTCTGCGCCCTATCAAGGGCCGTAGCAGCTTGCTTTTGCGCTATGTCGCTCGGGATTAACGCGCCCTGCTGATTGACCTGCTGTTGCTGGATGTTGGTCTGTTGCTGCGAGCGGTGCTGCTCATTGGCAAGCTGAATTGCAGAGAGTATCTGAGACGTGATCCCTTCTTGCGGATTGAAGGGAATGTTGATTCTTGTATCGACTGGCATTATTGGTTCCCCAAAAGATTCAACGGAGCCTGCCCTGTGGGATAACCGGAAGCCAAGTAGCCACCACCGCCGTTATTCTGCGAGTTCAGCATGTTCTGAATCGAGTACGCCGCAACGGGCGCGAGCCCATTAAGGAAGCCCGCTCCCGCGCTCTGTCCCGGCGTGGCGTTCACATTCAGCAATCCGAGAATGTCCTGAATGCTCAATTGCTTTTGCTGGATAGCCTGATTCTGAAGTCCCAGGTTGATGTTGTTCTGGTTGGCCTGCGATTGGTTCTGGTTCTGAATAAGTCCAGCTCCAAGTAGTCCGCTGCGCCCGAGGCCGCGAGATACAAGTGAATGAGTAACGGCGTTGTTGGCCCCCGTGAGCGATGCCGCATTCTGACCGTACAGTAGGGCCTGTTGGATGGGGTCGATTTGCGGCGTACCAGTAGCCGTAGGCATGAGGCTGGGGATCAGGCCATTGAGAGCATTGGTCTGTGTAGGGTTCAATGCTGGCGGTCTGGTATTGGCCGCTCCTGCTGCCCCCCCAAGCAATCCCGAAAACAAGCCGCCGAGAACCCCTAAGATGCCGCTCATAATCCCATCCCCGGCGTGGGCTGCTGTTGCTGCTGCCCTCCGCCCATCAATGACATGATTAGGCCGAATAGCGGCCCGAATTGCGCCCCTTGTTGCGGACTTAATCCTCCGCTTGGAGACATCAGCGACAACGCTTGTGCGAAACCAGGCTGAGACGCGGCGAGCGAATCGACGTTGGTAAGATTGCCTCCGGTATTTGCCAGTAAGCTTTGAAGAATGGGGCTCGATGCGGCGAGCGAATCGGGTGTCTGTGTTTGATTGAACTGCGGCAGAGCTGCAATCAGCGGTACGCTACTCAAGGCAGATTAGGCCCACTCCTTACAGGTGCGACTTTGGGTTGCAATGGCGCAATCGGCGGAGCGGGCGGGGCCGATTCCCCGCTCCCGTAAGCAACCGTTGTAGCCGTAGCCGTTGGCGATGGATCACCGACAAGCGGTCCCTGGTAGGCGTAAATCTGGAAAGAGTTTGTTACCGCCACATTGCCCACCGGCACTTGGTACACGCATTGCCCACCATCGGAGATGTGGTAACGCCCCACAAGTTGCGTCATGGCCGTATCGGAAGCCTGGGTGATCACGTAACCATCCACATTGACGATGCGCTTCCAGGTCAAATAGAAAAGCCCCTGCTTGCCAGTAACCGCGAACCCGCTCACCGGAGGCGGTGCCTGTGCCCCGGTCTGCTGTACTGTGTTCTGGCGGTTCTGAAGCGATTGCAAAGCTTGATTCAGGATCGTGGTTTGCTGGACTAGATGCTGATGCAAAGTCTTAATATCTTCGCCCGCAGAGGCGATAGTTCCCTTCACTGGCGGAGGAGCTGGCAATCTCGCTACGCTACCGCGCCTCACTGCCCGGTTCTCGCCTTCCCGGTTCTAATGTCGTAATACGCCTTGATGTGGACGATTTGAATCTGTGGCGATCCTGTTACGTTCACCGGATTGATACTGCCGTTGAACCGCACGGAAAAGTTCTGCATCTTTCGGGAGTTACCGCTTTGGACCTGACGCAAGACGCGCTGTAGTGCCGTAGTGGAAACTGGCGCAAGGGCTTCGCTGGCCGCTCCGTTGTCGTAATAAACATAAGGAGTAAGCGATTGCCCATCCGTATCGAGGAAAAACTCAAGAGCCCACAGCGCCTTGTTGCTTCCTCTTTGCAGGTCCATGTAGCCGGTTTGGAAGTCGAAATTCGCCGGAGTTCCCCCGCCATTCGCACCATTCCAGTCATCGAGCAATGAGACAAAGCCTTGATTGTCGCCCATATAGACGAAGCCGTTTACGGGATCAATGGCAAGAGAGAGCGGCAAAGCGGTTCCGGTAGTGCGCTTGGTTATGTTGGCGTGCTTTACGTCGAAAATCAGAATGGCGTTGTTGGATGACTGGCCCGCTTCGGCATAGGCCCAAATATACTTTTCGCTGTTCCCTACCGCCTCAAAGCCGAGTGGCACCGTCGTACTCGCTACTTCTGGCGGATGGAAGCCATTTACGCCGTAGAGTTCTTCATTTGTCCGATCATCCTGCTTGAACCACAAATCAAGCTTGGGGGTAAGCGGCTGGGAGGTATAGCCGTTGAAGGCCCATAGCCCGTAACGATTGGCGAAGATTACCTTATCCGGCAGGGCGACGATGGTGAATGGCTGATCGCTTCCCACTGCGGAGGGTGTCTGCGAAAGATCGAAGCTCGCTTCATCGGTGCCCGTGAGTCTCCAGATCGAATCCGTTTTGAAGATAATGAGCTCGCCAAAGATTGATACCGCACGCACGCATGGCTTGGAATCGCCAACGTCAGTCTGGTTTACGACGGGATAGGCAAACCCATCGAGCGGCTTAGACCAGATGAGCTGATTGGTTCCCGGAATGATCCAGAAAACACGGTCGTAGTGGTAAACCGGAAAGCGGACCTGCTGCGAGCCAAGGCGTGTATTGGGGTAGTCTCCCGGCACGTCGCCCGCAAGAATGACGCCTTCGGTAAGGGCCGCGATGTCGGTTTGGTTGTCGCTGTAAGTGGTTGAACTGTTGTCTTGGAGCGTGCCCACTAAATAATGAGAAGTCAGAGCGTTGCCCTTGCGATAGATGTTTCTGGCTGTTGTTCTTGCATCTCCGGTCGGTATGGCTGTAAGCGTTCCTTGCTGGCTGGCGAGAGCTACGGACGCCGAATCGCCGCTGCCATCACTTTCCTCACCATTCGCGGCAACGAATGTGACCTTCCACGTGTAAGTGCCCGTTAAAATTCCGGTGGTTCCTCCACCGGCAAAAAATCCGCTACCCTGATAAACGGTGAGTTGCCCTTTATATATCTGAGGATCGATGGTCACGCCGCTAGTGAAGTATTGCGCCCGAACCTGAAACCCAAAATTACCGGCGTTTATGTCTCCCTGCGCCCACGTACTACCCCACAAATCGTTAGCATTGCCCAGGTTGACTGTGAAGGAGCCCGCCGAAGTGATGTTATAAGTCTTGGCGTTCCCTATCGGAATGCCCCCCTTCATTAGGGATACTATGAAGGTGACACCCTGATTTCCGATATGCTGCGCTTGGAATGTCAACCCGATTCCCGTAACCGCCGCTGTGCTGATGCTGAAAGAATTGGTCGTCATTGTGGCGCGAAGTTGCTGAGACGATCCGGTCGCGGTGGTAATGGTGACATCAGCGAAAGTATTTGAGTTGGTGCTCGTGATATTGTTTGGATTGGCCCATGCCGCGCCGCCACCGCCATCGTTTGAGCCAGTTCCCACAGTAGTCGGGCCAGTTACGGTGGCCCCCGATGCTGATGGCGGTGCCCAATCGACTGTTAGAAGATTGGTTATGTCGGTCCAATAGCCGACGCTTCCAACGTCGAAATAAACGCGCCCCGGAGCTGAGGCGAAGCTCATTTTCTGCTGGCTAGCATTCTTCCCTGCCAACCCGCTGCCCTGCCCTCCGAGTGTGGGTCCAAAAAACACATCTTGCCCTACGCCTGATACGGCCCCTAGCGATGGATTCCAATATAGGGAATGTGCGTTGTTCGTGTTCGTTCCCGATACGGCTGCGTAAGCCGATGTGTTTTGGTGAGTGAAGGCACCGGCAGATTGGATATTTCCGGTTTCATCCAGACGCACATTCTCAGCCAGTAAGCACTCTTTGGGATCGAGCTTATCGACGCCAGAAAGGGCGTTCATGCCGCCCGAGAAGTCCGAGAATATGTGCTCTTGGGCCAAGGCTACCTTCGCCTTCCGTTCTCTTGCGCTATACCGTGATCGGTGTAAGCTAAATACACTATGCGATACCTACCCGTACTACTTCTCCTGTGCGCCATTACCGCACGAGCCCAAGACGCCGATAGGGTTAACCGCCTAGTAGCCAAAATCCCTCAATTCAAGTCTTGGACAATATTGATTGCCAGCGAGTCTCAGTGGAATGAACTGAGAAAACAGGGCGCTGAAAATACAGCGGTAACTAACCTGAATACCAGCACCACGTACATACGCGCCTCGTTTCTTGCTTCCGCAGATGATAAACTGCTGCGCCACGTCCTTGAACACGAGGCGGCCCATATCGCAACCAGGTCCACTAACGAACAAAGGGCAGAAGCTTGGGCTTGGCAGCACGAATAATGCTCTAGTTGCTCGGCATCAAAATAAACATCATCCCCGGAAATATCCCGTTGGAGTTGGTCATTTGCGCCGCATCGGACCCGCTAGCCGTTTCCCATCGCAGTTTGACGGTATGGGAATTACCATCGCCGTTGATTACTGCCTGCGTGAAAAAGCTGCCATTGCTGCTAGTTGATCCAGCCAATATGTTTACAGGTGCACCCACGGCTGCATTGGCTACGCTGTCGTAGATGGCTAAGACTACTCCCACTATCGCAGTGGCATTGGTCACGACGCCGTTCGCAAATACGACCAATTTCCAGCCGAGTGGGATCGTTACGGTAAGGGCGAGATTGGTTGCATCCACGTCTACCAGGGACGTATTTGATGTCGAGTAAGCGCCCGCATTGCTGCCCGATTTGAAGGTGGTTGTCGGTATGCCGGTGCCGCTTGGCGTGCCGTTGATGACGGGGGATGTAAGCGTAGCAGTATTGAGTGTGGCTGTATTAATTGTGGCCGGCCCGAGCGTAGAG
>Ga0210394_10001158_pt1 | contig 44313 bp, 34 predicted proteins | sample IncBWC12MmetaG_FD_160121 | JGI IMG/M metagenome (GOLD analysis project Ga0210394, IMG submission 160121) | Forest soil microbial communities from Barre Woods Harvard Forest LTER site, Petersham, Massachusetts, United States - Inc-BW-C-12-M | ecosystem: Environmental > Terrestrial > Soil >...
TCCACTGCCAGCCGGAGCATTTCCTATCCGCGAATGCGCACTTCGCAAAATCGGCCCTGGCACGATATACGCCTGCAGATTTCATCGCGCTGGTGGAAAAACACGGCATTCCCTATCACGAGAAAACGCTGGGGCAGCTTTTCTGCGATCGTTCGGCGAACGAGATTACCCACATGCTTGAGGAGGAGTGCCGGGCCGCTGGAGTGAACGTTTATTTGAACGTGAGCATCCGCGAGGTGCAACGGACGGACGAATTCCGTGTGCGCTCTGGTTCCGGTGAGTTCTGTGCGCCGGCGCTCGTTGTGGCGACGGGCGGTCTTTCTATCCCGAAGATGGGAGCGACCACGTTCGGTTACGACCTGGCACGCCAATTTGGAGTGAAGATTCAGAAGACGAGGCCTGCCTTGGTGCCGCTGGTGTTTGGCCCTGCGGACCGCGATCATTATTGTGATTTAGCCGGCGTTTCGGCGGAAGTTGTCGCGGCGTTTGGCGAGCAGCACTTTCGCGAAAGCATGCTTATCACTCATCGCGGATTGAGTGGACCGGCGATCCTGCAGATTTCGTCGTATTGGAGCAAGAGCAAGCCGCTGCACATCGATCTGGCGCCAGGACGCGATGTGACGGCGACGCTGCGCGATGGCGGAGCCAGAAATATCGCGGCCGCGCGAACTGCGTTTCAGGGCGTGTTGCCCAAGCGATTCGCAACTCGCTGGCTGGATTTACATGCTCCTACTGCGAAAGGCGCCAAGGACACCTGGAGCAAGAAGGAGCTGGGTGAACTCGAGCGCCGCGTGCACGAATGGACTGTGGTTCCCGCAGACACCGAGGGCTACGGCAAGGCCGAGGTAACGGCAGGCGGCGTGGACACTGACGAGCTTTCCAGCAAGACGATGGAGACGAGCAAAGTCCGTGGATTATATTTCATTGGTGAAGTAGTGGATGTGACCGGCCACCTGGGCGGATTTAATTTTCAATGGGCTTGGGCATCGGGAGCCGCCGCAGGAAGATCGGTGTGATTCGGATGCCGACGGTGTTACGCGCGGCTCAGCCGGCTGCGGCAACGGAATAATTGTCGAGCGGCTCGGCGGGGTCGACTGCGATTCCATCGACGAGTGTGATCGTCTTGCCGGAGCTGGAAGACACGCGGTCACCCGGAATCAGGATTCCCGCCAGATTCAGCGGGTCGGCGGCCGAGATGGTTACGGCTTCGCCCGAACCTGGCTGGCGGGCCGATGCGCGCAGGGACTCGACCGCGAGGGGCAGCGCAAATTGTTCGCCGAGGAATCCGCTGACGAAGCGTCCGCCGCGAATTTCCCCTTGGTCTTCGAGGCGGCGCAGCGCGATGAGCAATTCGCGCCAACGCGGCGCCATCGTTTCGCGCGCGACCATTTCACGGAAGACCACGCCGTATCTTTTCAGCAGCGTCCAGCAGATGGATTCAAGGACTCGCGTTCGGTCGAGTGCCTCACTTGTGTAAAGCAACGACCAGCGCCCGGCACTGTGCCGCGGGCGCGCGTTTTGGCCCTTGCCGTGGCCGGCGCGGCGCTTGGGATCGATCAACGCGCGAATGTTGTCAAATCCGTCGGCCGTGATCATTCCGGCGGTCACCAGCTCCCACAGCGCTGTTTCCAGCTCCGCCTTGATTCTGCCAGTTCCGCGCACGATGTCCGCGAAGAAGGACGCGCCGCGCTGACGCAGGTGGGCCAGCACTTCTTGCGCGGCGTGGCTGAGGCCGACGGATTCCGAGGAGCCGGCGGCGCCATCGGAGGCGTGCCGCGAAATCATCCAGTCTGCGTCTTCGCGAATGAAGAATGTGAGCGGCGCAACGCTGGTGGGCACTACGCGACGAATCGCTCCATCGTGTTCACCCAAAGCGGCCGGATGGGGGGAGAGACGCCCCCAGCCCACCGCGCCAGTGAGGCATAGGCGGTCGAGGACATTCGGATCATAGTTCGCGACGCGGCGCGCAAGAATTTGCCGTTCCCAGGCATTCGCAGGCGCTTCGAATCCCTGCAGCTGCTGAAGCGCTTCGAGCGTGCCACGCTCGCCAAGCAGACGCGTCTCCGGCGTCACATGCTGCCAGCGGAGCAGCCAACGCATAAATTGTGCGGCGTTGACGGGCTGAATCTGCTTGCGCAGCGTTCCTAGCGTGAGGCGGTGAATGCGGGCGAGCAAGCGGCGATCGCACCATTCGGTTGCGCCGCCGGATGAGTCGGTGAACTGGCCGCGCAGCACGGAACCGGCGGCTTCCATGCGCAGCATGATTTTTTCAACGTCTGCTGGCGCGAGGCCCAAGAAGCCGGCTAGAGCTGGAATCGTGACCGGGCCGAGATGCGCTAGCCAGCCAGTGGTGCACGTAAACAGAGCGTCATCGCGCGACGGTTGCTGGGCTTCGATGTGTGGCAGCTGTGCATCAAAGCTGGCATCCGGAAAGATAGCGGCGAACGATTTTGCCTTTTCAGCAGCTAGCCAGTAGCTTCGCGCGCCGGAACGGGCTCGGATCGCGCGGCCTGTGACAGCCAGCGTCGTGAAATGATTGTTCCACGCTGCGATAGGCTTCGCGGCAATGCCGGTCGCGCTGGAATCTTCCGGAAGCGCTACGAGTTCTTGCAGCGCGTCATGAAGCTCGTCTGCGTCGCGAACGTCGGGCCAGGCGTCCTCGCGAACTTCGGCAATGGCCGCGGGATCCAGTCTGCCGATCTCAGAGAGCACCGCCTCGGGCAGCATGCGCCGCATCTCCACGGCACGGGCGCGGCGTTCTTCGAGTGGCGCGTCGTCGAGATAGGCGTAAGGGTTGGCATTCAAAATCTCGTGGGAAAACTGCGACGGCACCGGCGTTTCGACCCCCACGCAGCGAATGCGCCCCGCGGCGATATCCGTGAGGACGACTTTTAGGCCTGCCACGTCCATCGCTTCGGTGAGCGCGTCCTTCATGGTTTCGCGCGCGAGAGGGTGATTCGGGATCTCAATGTCGCCGGAAATATTTTCCTGACACGCCAGTGCCTGCGGGAACACAGCCGCCAGCAGATCGTCCGAGCGCATACGCTGAATGGGCGGCGGTACTTTTTTTCCGCCCATGAAGCGCAGCAGCGCGAGCGAGCGCCCCGCAACCCAGCGCCAGCGCGTCGCGAAGATCGGCGAGGTCAGCACAGCCTGCTCGAGCAGCGGCTCGACGCTTGCGGCCTGGAGGAAATGAAAAACTTCGGCGAGCGGAAAGCTGTGCTGATCGCTGAGAGAAATATTCAGGCCGTTGTCCGTAGCCGCAGCCTGCAGTTCAAAATTGAAGGAACGGCAGAAGCGCTTGCGCAGAGCGAGGCCCCAAGCCTTGTTGATGCGGCCGCCGAAAGGCGCGTGAATCACCAGCTGCATTCCGCCGCTCTCATCAAAAAAGCGCTCGGCAACGATCGTGGTCTGCGTGGGAACCGCGCGGAGCACGGCGCGGCCTTCGACAATATACTGCGCGGCTTGTTCGGCGCCGGGGCGGTCCATGCCGCATTCCTCTTCGAGCCACTTGATGGCACCGCCGGCTTGCGGTGAATTGCGCAGATCCGGCGAAGGTGCCAGGCCTTCGGTGAGGGAATGGACCTGCTCGCGGACACGGGCGACCTGTTGAGAGAGTTCCATGGTTCGCGAGGGAGCTTCACCGCGCCAGAAAGGCACGTTGGGAGGCGCGCCCTTGGCGTCTTCCACAGATACAGAGCCGGACTGTACGCGGCGAATGCGCCAGGAAGAATTCCCGAGAAGGAAAATATCACCGCGCAAACTTTCGACGGCGAAGTCTTCGTCAACGGTGCCGATTACGGTTCCTTCCGGTTCCGCGACTACGGTGTACATCGCATTGTCGGGAATCGCACCACCGCTGGTGATGGCCGCAAGGCGGCTGCCGCGGCGTCCACGAATGCGATGGTTCACCTGATCGCGATGCAGGTAGGAACCGTAGCGGCCGCGGCGCGCGGCGATGCCCTCGGAGAGCATCGCGACGATTTCGTCGAAATCCTTGCGTTCAAGGTCACGATAGGGAAACGCGCGGCGCACGAGCGCGAACAGGTCGTCTTCTTGCCAGTCTTCCGCGGCGCAGGCGGCCACGATCTGTTGGGCGAGAATATCCAGCGGAGCTTGCGGAATTTCGATGCGATCGAGTTCTCCGTGACGGATGGCGCGAACGAGCGCGCCACATTCCAGAAGCTCGTCGCGCGTGGTGGCAAAAAAGCGGCTCTTCGGAATTGCGCCGCGCCAGTGACCCGCGCGTCCGGCGCGCTGCAGTGCGACGGAAATCGAGCGAGGCGAGCCAATCTGGCAGACCAGGTCGACCGTGCCGATATCAATGCCCAGCTCCAGCGACGCGGTGGCGACGAGCGCGCGAATTTCGCCGGCCTTTAGTTTGGTTTCAACCGCGAGGCGACGGAGACGCGAAAGGCTGCCGTGATGCGAGGCGACCGCATCTTCGCCAAGCAGCGCCGCGAGATGATGCGCCAGGCGTTCGGCGAGCCGGCGAGTATTCACGAAAATTAGAGTCGAGCGGTGCTGCTGCACGAGGTTCGCGATTCGCTGGTAGATTTCGTCCCACATTTCGTTGGAGGCGACAGGACCGAGCTCGCTCGATGGCGCTTCGATCGCGAGATCGAGGCGCCGGCGTTGCGACACTTCCACGATTACCGGCGCCCCTCGTCCACTGCCAGTGAGGAATTGTCCGACCAATTCGATGGGCTTTTGCGTAGCTGACAGTCCAATCCTGGTAAGCGGTTGCGAGGTGAGCGCTTCCAGGCGTTCCAGAGACAAGGCGAGGTGCGAGCCGCGCTTGTCGTCCGCGACGGCGTGGATTTCGTCCACGATCAACGTGCGAACCGTGCGCAGCATTTCCCTGCTCTTTCCGGCGGTGAGAAGAATGTAGAGCGACTCCGGAGTGGTGACCAGGATGTGTGGCGGACGCTTCTGCATCGCGAGGCGGTCGCGTATTAACGTGTCACCGGTGCGCACGGCGGTGCGGATTTCGGGCATCAGAAAGCCGCGCTCGCGCGCTAGCAGCAGAATTTCTCCCAGCGGGATGTCCAAATTCTTTTGAATGTCATTTCCCAGCGCCTTCAGAGGAGACACGTACAAGACTTCCGTTTGATCCAGCAAGTCGCCCGCGAGCGCTGTGCGCACCAGCCCGTCAATGCAGGCCAGGAATGCGGCGAGCGTCTTGCCGGAGCCTGTGGGCGCGCAGATTAAGGTGTTTTTTCTGGCGAGTATGTGCGGCCAGCCGAGTTCCTGGGGCTCGGTGGGCGTGCCGAATTTGGCGACGAACCACTCCCGGACGAGCGGGTGCGCCCATTCCAGGGATTTGCATTCAGACGCTCCAGGGACCACGACGTGGTTCATTTTTTGTTCCTGCAATGCTTATTCCGCAGAGAAGGAGGGCGCGGAATATCTTAAGAATATCACTGAGTTGCATCTGAGGCGAATCTGATGAGCGCGCGCTGGCAACGTCACAACTTTTTCAGCGATTTGGCGGGGTCTTTGAGACTTTGGCGATTTCGGAAGAAATCCGCCCAGGGGTCGTTGGCTCCGAACCGTTTGCGGAAGTTTCCGAGATTGAAAGTGGCGGGGTCGAGAGTGGGTCTGACTTCCGGCCAGGCCAATGGCGTGGAAAAAGGCGCTTTCGCGCGGCGGCGGACGGAATAGGGCGCGACAACCGTCTGTGCAAATCCGTTACGGAAAGGGTCGAGATAAACGCGCCGGCCGCGAGCCGCGATCGAATGTTCGACCGTCAGATCCTTGGGGTTCGCTGCTGCGACGCGCGCGGCGAATGCGCTGGCGAAAGCGAGAACTTCGCCGGCATCGGGGCCGCTGCGCAGGGGAACGAAAACGTGGATGCCGCGGCTTCCCGAGGTCTTGGCGTAGGAATCCAGCTTCAGCGCGTCTAGACCCTCTTTGACTTGCAGGGCCGCGCGCGCCGCATCCGCGAATTTTCCGGTAGAGGGGTCCAGATCGAAGCACAGCCAGTCGGGCCTGCGGGGTGCACGGGCGCGACCGCCCGTCACGTGCACGGCGATGCAGCCGAGATTTACGAGCGCGAGCTGCGTTTCGAGCGAACCACCGACCACGTAGTTCGTCGATTCCGATGAGCCGCCGGCATGACGGATGCGCTTCGTAGGGGTGCCGGGCGGCATGCTCTTTGGTTTTTCTTTTTGGTAGAAACATTTGCCGTTCATACCATCGGGGCAGCGTTCGAGCGACAGGATGCGATCGTTCACATACGGTTGGAGCTTGCGAAAGATCGCGGCGTAATACTCCGCAAGGTCCAGCTTGGTGTAGCCCTCATCGGGCCAGAAGATTTTGTCAGGATGGGAAATGGTGACGGGGAGTTTGGCCATAAATGCCTCGGGCGCTGACCCAGAATTTACGCGGTGGACTTTTTTAGCCGCCGCTTCGCCGGCGTCCCGGATTTCTTTGCTGCTGCGGCCTTCTTCGGTTTGAACCCAGGATCACCGGTCGCAGCTTTTTCGACGTCGCCACCGCCATCGCGCGCGATCTCGGCCAGAAGCCTGTTACTTACAATGGAGCGCGGCTTTTCGATGGCGACGTCCTCGGTCGAAGTGTACTGATCGCGATGCTTGATCAGCAGCCATGATTTTCCAGAGCTGCTGCCCCAGCCGTGCGTGCGAACCAGCACCCAGGAGCCTTTTAATTTCTTGCCGTGAAGCGTGAACTTCAAATCGCCCTTCGCGAGCGCCGCGTTCACGTCGGGCGATTCGGGTGTCCACGTTCCCTCGTCCCACACCATCGCGGTTCCACCGCCGTATTCGCCTTCGGGGATCACGCCTTCGAAACTTGCGTACTCCACGGGATGATCTTCGACCTGCATCGCGAGCCGTTTGACCGAAGAGTCGAGCGAAGGACCCTTGGGCACGGCCCAAGAAAGCAGCACGCCATTCCATTCGAGGCGAAAGTCGTAGTGGAGGGCGGTGGCGCGATGTTTCTGAACCACGTAGACAAGGGCGTCCTGCTTTTTGGGTTGAGCGGACTTGCCGGAAGGCTCGGGCGAGACGCCAAAATTGCGCTTCTTCGTGTATTCCTTCAGTGTCATCTGATCATCCTCACGTAAACGCGCACGACGGCGTTCACGCGGACATTACATCACGAATGGCCAATCATGCCCAGTCCATCGGGTCTGTGCTGTACCCCACCGCAGCACGCTCCCGGCGCGAACTCCTTTTTAAATTCCAGCTTTTTCGATCAAGCCCTGAATTTTCGCGACATATCCTGCAATTGCGCGCTGCTTCGCGTTTTCAGGCCAGCCCAGTTCGCGCGCCAGCAATTCGGCGACGGCGGGGGCGGCGCGGATCGCATCGCGCCAGCCGTACAGTTGCAACCCGATGCGCCGCGCGAGTACGTCCTCGATAGAAACGGCGAGCTCAGCGCGCGCGCCGAACACTACTTCTGCGCGCATTGCGGCCAGTCCTTCGAGCAATGGGCGAGCAAGTTCCGGCTCCGCTTCCGCGAGGCTCATCACGTCGGGAGCGCACGTGCCGTATTTCTGAGCGAGGTGACGCGCAGTCAGTTCGGTCAGCGCGAATCGTGCAGCGAGCGATTGCCAATAGTCCGGCGCGTAACCAGCGGAACCGAAAAGCGGATGGCTTAGAGTCGAGCACTTGCGCCCGGCATCGCCGAGATATTTCTGTACGGCGTTCAAGGTGTCTTCGGCCATGGCGCGATGCGTGGTCCACTTTCCGCCCATGATGCTGATCAGGCCGCTTTTGCGGTCGAGTTCGACTTCATGATCGCGAGCGAGGCGTTTGGTTTCGGCGGATTTGCCGGAACTCACCAGCGGGCGCAAGCCCGCTGTTCCGCTCACAATTTGATTCGCTGTCGCAGGCCGGGCCAGATACTTGTTCAATTGCCTTAAGACGTAGGCGACTTCTTCTTTCTTTACGTACAGCTCGTCGTCCAACTTCGCTTCATCGTCCGTGGTTCCCACCAGAAGGCGTCCGTGCCAGGGAATGGCGAAGAGCACGCGGCCGTCTTCGGTTTTCGGAACCAGCAGCGCTGCTTCACTGCAGAGCACCTCGAGCGGAAGCAGAATGTGGATGCCCTTGCTGAGGCGCATCCGCGGCAATGCTGCGGGTGTCGCCATGCGGCGAACCGTGTCGGCGTAAGGACCGGTAGCGTTGATGAAGGCGCGTGCGCGAACGGTGAAGCGGGTATGGGTGAGCTGATCTTCGACCTCAGCGGCTGCGAGTTTGCCGTCGAGCGCCTTTTCAAATGCAACCGCACGCGCATAATTCAAGGTCTCGCCGCCGGCCGCGGCGAAGGTTTTCACCAGCGTGATGTTGTAGCGCGCATCGTCGAATTGACCGTCCGTGTAGACGACGCTGCCGACGAGGCGATCGGAGGCCAGCGTTGGCATGAGGCGCAGGGTTTCGTCGTGCGAGAGGTACCTACTCGGCGCCAAAGCATCGCGGCCGGCGATCCAGTCGTAGAGTTTCAAGCCAATCTCGAAATAGGGGATATCGAGCCGGCGAAAACAGGGAGTGATGAATTGTTTGGTGGTGGTGAGAAACGGAGCGTTGCGCAGCATGTGAATACGCTCGTGCAGCGCGCGCTTCAGCACGCCGTATTCCTTGGGATCGAACCCGCGGATGGCTTCTTCGAGGTAACGCACGCCGCCGTGCGCCATTTTCGTGGACGTACTGGAAGTGGCGGAGGCGTAATCGTTGGCTTCGAGCTGGACGGTTCGGAAACCGCGCAGCTGGGAATCGAGCGCGCATCCCGAGCCGGTGGCCCCGCCGCCGATTACGCAAACGTCAAACGATTGCCCGGCGATGCTGCCGAGCGATTCGGCGCGCGATTTCATCCCCGCGGCTCACGTCTGCCATGAGTGCAGGCCACAAGAATTATTTCGCAGAGCCGGCCTTCGCGGCGCGATTCTTCACCGCGTCGAGCAGCTTGTCGAAGTCGTCTGAAAATTGTTTGACGCCGGCTGCGGTGAGCTTGGCGGTGGCCGCCTTCATGGAAATGCCGGCCTTTTCCAGGCCCTCCATGGTTTCTTGCGCGGCTTCGACATTTTCTTCCAGACTGGCGCGAGGCTGGCCATGGTCGCGGAAGGCATCAAAGGTCGCGGGCGGAATCGTGTCCACGGTATCGGGGCCGATCAGTTCTTCGACATAGTAAACGTCGCTGTACGCCGGATTCTTTGTGCTGGTGCTAGCCCACAGGACCCGCTGCGTTTGAGCGCTGCGCGCGGCAAGGGCATCCCAACGCGGGCCGCTGAATATCTGCTTGTAACGCTGATAGGTGAGTTTCCCGTTGGCGATGGCTACCTTGCCGTGCAGGCTGCGCAGCAGCGTCTGATCACCGGCATTCGCCGCAGTCTTCAGCTTGGCATCGATTTCGCTGTCGACCAACGTGTCTATGCGGCTGATGAAAAAACTGGCCACGCTGGCGATGCGGCTCACGTCGCCGCCGCCTTTCGCAAATGTTTCCAAGCCAGCGATGTAGGCGTCGGCCACGCGCACGTACACGTCAAACGCGAAAAGCAGTGTGACGTTAATATTGATGCCCTCGCTGATCAATTGTTGGAACGCGGGGATTCCTTCCGGCGTACCGGGCACTTTGATCATCACATTCTCGCGACCTACGCGCTTCCACAGGCGGCGCGCTTCGTCCAGAGTTTCCTGAGTTTTGTGCGCGAGATAGGGAGAAACTTCCAGGCTCACGTAGCCGTCGCGCTTCTTGGTCTGCTGGTAGACCGGGCGCAGAAAGTCGGCTGCGTCTTGAATGTCCTTGATCGCCAGTTCTTCGTAGCGCCCTTTGGCGTCGAGGTCCTTGCGTTTTTCGAGCTCTTCGAGAGTCTTGGTGTACTCGGTGCTGCCGGTGATGGCCTTTTCGAAGATGGAAGGATTGGAGGTCATGCCGCGTAGCCCATCCTCTTCGATCAGCCGCTTCAGTTCACCCGTAGTGAGCAGGTCGCGGCGAATATAATCAAGCCAGACGGATTGCCCAAATTTGATCAACTCTTTCAAAGGATTCTGTGCCGATTTTCCGGCGCCGGCGGCGGTCGGATTTACCGTGGTGCTCATGATGATTCCCTCCTGGTCAAAACTGGAAAGTTGGCCCTGCCATTCCCTGGAACGGGCAGCCCTGAGCTATCCGCAAGCGGGCGCCGCGAATACCCATTCTACCGCACAATCAGCGGGGATGCGCATGAAACAGGCGCACGGAAGCCATCCACGATTGTGATTAGCCCAATCTAATGCTATGTTTTGCTAGCTGAGTAGTGAGGTGGTTTTATGAGACTCCGCGCCTTAATTCTGTTAGTCGGACCATTGCTCCTCGCCTGCTCTCTCACCGCTCAAGAATCAACCGAGACATCCCGTGGACCTGATGGTGGCACGCGGGTGCATGTCGCCGGCATCCAAGTGCTTCCTGTGACTGGAAAGCCGTTCTCGGGGCGGGACAGCATTGAGTGGACACGCACGCTGGAAGACGGCAGCGTCGTGACAACGCATCTAACTGCGTTGGTTGCGCGGGACAGTGAGGGGCGGATTCGCCGCGAACGCACCACGTTCGTTCCGGCCAGTTCGAATGAAGAATCCAAGCCGCTGGACATGATCATTTTGGATCCCGCCGAACACACGCGGACAACCTGCAACATTGCGTCGCGCCATTGCATCGTCACCGACTATTCCACGGCTGTGAAATTTACGCCGGTTCCAGCTGGCCCGCTGGACAACGGGAAGCGCTACCTTGCGCGCGAGAGCCTGGGGACCAACACGGTGGATGATCTGAACGTCACGGGCACGCGCGAAACGCTTACGATTAACGCTGGAGTGATTGGGAACAACCAGCCAGTCGTCACAACGCGGGAGTTCTGGTATTCCAACGACCTGGAAATAAATTTGTCCGTTACCCGTAAGGATCCCAGGGAAGGCACGCAGGTTATTCAGGTGATCGACCTTTCCCGGGATGAGCCTGATCCTTCATTGTTCCGGGTTCCCAGCGACTTTGTGATCGAGGACCTGCGCGCGCCGGCGAAAACCGGGAATTGAACGTGGCGGTGGTCTGGGAGCATTAGGACAGAGGCTTTGCGTCTCCTCTGCCCGCCCAACCGTACTTCTGCAGCAGGCGAAGCGGACGGAGCGCCACGTACAGCGGCGCCAAAGCGCGCGGCAATCGTATCATCTGCCAGTCATCCTCGGACGGAACCACTGCCAGACGCATGGCATACCGCCAGCCCCTGAATTTTGCCGCGAGCATTCGCCGGCGAAAATGAAATCGTCCCGCGGCATCCAGCGTGCGAAACGGACGGCTCAGCAATCTGTGGTGCACTTCGCCAGCCACTTGGCCCGCTACGCGGTCCGCTTGCACTCGGCTGCCCACTTCGGGCGGCAGGCACGCCCCGAGTACGCGTACAGCGAGCGCAAGGCCCAGGTTCAGCATGCGCGTCGCGTGCAAAGGCTGCGCGAAGCGCGCGACGCGGTCCCAATCCAGCGCGGGGTGAGACCGGAGGAGTTCACTTACATCCGCGATCCACGATAGCCGCTCCCAAAAATCTTTTGCGCCGTGAATGCAGAGCATCGGCAGCAAGTCTTCCGCGGCAAAAGTGAGAATGTCGCGATCGCTCAGGCGCACGGGCGCAAGATTCCGGATGAAAGCATCGAGGTCTGGCTTGATGGGAAAATGCCGCAGGGTGATCTCGGTGTGCAATTCGACCATCGCGCGGCGCGGCTCGTCCCGATAATTGTACTCGCCGGGAACCAGCGATGCGGCGGCTCCTGGTGAGAGAATCCAATCGAATTTTGGTTTGTACCCGAGCGATACGATAATTTCGTGCGCCTTCGGGACGTCGCTCTGACGCAGAATGATGTCCAAATCCTCAAATTCGCGGAGCGCGACGTCTCCATACGCCTGAGCGGCGAGCACTGGCCCCTTATAAGGAATGGCGGGAATGTTCTGCGCTTGGAAGAGGCGCAGGATGTTGATAAGTTCCGCGGTTAGATAAAGGCAGCGCACGGTATTGGCCCGGCAGGTCTTCTTCAACTGCTCTTGAGCGGCTGGTGGCGCGGCGCTGGGAGCGACGGCCGACAGGTGGCGATCGAGCAAGGGCGCGAGGGAGTTTTCCCCCGCTTCCCAGAGCAGGTAATCCCAATCCAGCGGACGTTCGAGAATTTCGCGAATTGTGGTTGCGACTTCGGGCGTGAGGTTAGTGCGGGCGCAACCGACGAGCAGAAGCTTTTCCGGACATGGGGCGTATTCGTTTTCCGGCGTCATCATTTCCCTTGCAAATCCGCAACCAGCAAATACTACGCTATTTACACGGATGGTACCGGAGGATTCTTCGCACGCCGCTGCTGGCGGGCCGTGCGCGAATTACGCCGCGAAATTCAGCGGGAATGGCGTTTGCATCTCGACGCGGTGGCCGATCTTCAGCAAGCGGACCCGAAAATCGCAGGAATCCAATCCCGCAGCCGTACAGACCATCTCGAAATCCTCGTCGTTATCAAAGAGAAATTCCTGTGCTTCGCGCCGAGCGCGCAGCGTGCCATTGCGCCAATCCTCGACCGCGTTCAGAAGCACTGCCGTCCACAAACGGCGGGCCGAAATCAGTTCTTCGGTAACATTGTTGTGCATATCCACGTTTCCTTGCGCTGTGCTGGTGTCCATGTGTGGCCTCCACAGTGGCCGCGTACTTTTGCTTCCGGCCTGACGCCATGGATAGGAGCATCTGGAGCGCCAATGCGTGTAGAGTCGGCGGGTGAACGGCGCATGCGGATGCACATGAAACAGCGGGGCTTCGCCGCAAACAACGCTGCGCGAACCAGCAGATTGCGAAGGGTTCCGACGCCGCGATGGTTCGGATGAACCCAAGTGTTCCGGGCCGAACCACCGCGGTACTAGTTGCTGGACGGTGGAGTTGGCTACTTTCGAGTGTCTGCGACGAAACGCGAGGCGGGCCTAGCGAGCCACTTCGAGATTCAAAATATCGCGCAATTTCGCGGCAAGGGCCGCGACGGTGAAGGGCTTCTGCAAGAGGACCGCATCGGTTTCAAGGATTCCGTGGTGTACGACAGCCTGGTCCGTATAGCCAGACATGAAAAGAACGCGAATTTCCGGGCGGATGCTCTTGACGCGTTCGGAGAGTTCCCGGCCGCTGATTCCCGGCATGACCACGTCGGTCATGAGCAAGTGAATGGGCCCGGCGTGCAGCGCGGCCAATTCCAGAGCCGTGTGGCCGTTCTCCGCTTCAATGACGGTGTATCCGGTCATCTCCAGGTATTCGCGCGCCAGTTCGCGCACTCCTTTTTCATCTTCCACCAGCAGGACTGTTTCCGTCCCTTGTGGCAGCGCCCGTCCGTCGAGTCTGCGATCACGGCCTGGCGTGGTCTGCTCGTCCCAAACGCGAGGCAGGTAGACTTTGAAGCTGGTTCCGCGCCCGGGTTCGCTATAGACCCACACGTAGCCGCCGCTCTGCTTGACGATGCCGTACACGGTGGCCAGGCCGAGCCCCGTTCCCTTGCCTTTTTCTTTGGTGGTAAAGAAGGGCTCAAAGATGTGCGCTTGGGTTTCGACATCCATGCCGCAGCCATTGTCCGTCACGGCGAGCATCACGTAGGGACCCGGCGAAAGCATGACGGAGGAGTGCGAGAAGGACTCATCGAGATCCACGTTGGCGGTTTCAATGGTCAAGCGTCCGCCCTCGGGCATGGCATCGCGCGCATTGACTGCCAGATTCAGGATCACCTGCTCGATCTGGCTGCGATCTGCTTTGACCAATCCGAGGTCTGGCACACTGGAGGTTTCGAGCTGAACATCCTCTCCAATCAGGCGGCGCAAAATCTTTTCCATCTCGGTGACAACGCCTTGAATGCTTAACACTTTCGGCGCCAGCATCTGTTTGCGGCTGAAAGCGAGCAATTGGCGCGTAAGCGACGTCGCGCGTTGCGAAGCCGTTTGAATTTGTTCCGCGTTGCGGCGCAGCGGATCGCCCTCAGCGAGGCGCTCGGTCATCAGATCCGCGTAACCCTGAATGACCATCAAAAGATTGTTGAAGTCGTGAGCGATTCCCCCTGCCAGGCGTCCGACGGCTTCCATCTTTTGCGCTTGACGGAGTTGCTCTTCCAGTTGTCTGCGGTCGGTGATGTCCAGCGCCATACAGATCGCGCCCTGCAGTTCGCCTTCGGCGGTGCGCAGCGGCTCGACGTGGCAGGTGTACGATCCGCCCTTCCATTCCACGTGGAAGGTCGTCGGCTCGCCTGCAATTGCGCGACGATGCGCGGCGATCGGCAGGAATGCTGGGTCCGGCGTTTCGAAATAATCGAACAGCGAGACGCCCACAATCTGATTCGGTTTCAAGCCCAGGCGCGTAAGGCCGGCGCCTAAAGCTGACGTGAAACAAAGATCCTTGCCCACCGTCCACAGCACCGCAGGCAACTGTTCGACCAGCACACGAAGGCGCGCTTCGCTTTCGCGGATTTTCTCTTCGGCGCGTTTCCGGTCGATCGCCAGCGCGATCTGGCCGCCGACCGAAGCCAGGAAATCCAAGTCGCGCTCCGTATAGGCGGCTTCATTTTCGTAATGCTGGACCACCAGAACGCCGATCGTGGCGGCGGGAGTGCGCAGAGGCACGCCCAACCAAGACGGTGAAGGTGTGCCCACCAGCTCGACTTCTCCGTCCGCTGCGAGCCGATCGAAAACCTGCTGCGGTATCAGCATGGCGCGGCCGGTACGATAGACGTACGCCGTGCAGCTCCTGCCCACCTGTTGCGGAGGAGGAGCTTCGTCGAACTGGTCGACAAAGAACGGAAAGTGGAACATTCCGGAAGCGGATTCATACAGCGCAACGAAACAGTTCTCCGCGTAGAGCACTTTATTGAGCGATTGATGAATCAGATAGAGCAACTCGTCCAGGTTGTCGGTGACGTTCACGCCATGAATAATCTCGAAGGTGATCTGGCGCTCCAGCTCGGAGCGCTTCCGCTCGGTGATGTCTTCCATGGTACCTTCGTAGGCCGTGACCATGCCGTCCGCGTCGCGAATGACTCTGGCGTTTTCCGAAATCCAGATGAGCGCGCCATTTTTCTTGCGCAGTTGATATTCGAAGGCCTCGACGGCTCCGTTTCGTTCCATCGCGCGCTGGAATTCCATGCGCGTTTGCGGATCCGTATAGAAATCCTTGCCAATATCGTGAACCGTGGCGAGCATTTCCGCCGGCGAACTGTAGCCGCACATGCGCGCCAACGCCGGGTTCACGCTCAAGAGCTGGCCATCCACGGTCGTCTGGAAGATACCTTCGACGGCATTTTCAAAGAGCAGGCTGAGTTTTTTCTCGGCCTCCCGCTGCGCGCGTTCCGCTGCGCAGCGCTCGGTAATGTCCTGGTAAATCCCGTAACAGCCGACGCTTTTTCCGTCCTGCTGCAGTGGCACGCAGGTCACTTGCACGTCAACGAACGAGCCATCGCGCCGGCGACGCCGCGTATTCGCACGGACCACTTCGCCTGCGGCAGCGCGCTCGCTGAGCTGCAGCGCTTCGCCCTGAAGTTCGTCGGACGCCAGCAACACGTCGAGCTCGGCGCCTAGAATTTCGGATTGGCGATGCTGGAAGAGCCCTTCAAACGCGGGATTGCACATCTGAATGCGGCGGCTCAGGTCGAGCACGACCATCGCCTCAGGATGACTCAAGAACAGGACCTGAAAATCCAATTGTGACGGAAACGAAACTCCGCGACTCGCCCCGTCCCGGGCCTGCGGGGACTTGGCTGGCCGCTTTCCCGCATGGGTGCGCGACGAACCGTCTCCATTCTTCGGCAAAGCGGCGGTCTTGTTTGGCATGTTCGCTGGCGCGGTGCGAGGAACTCGTTCTCGAGGATTCCCCCACATCTTGTATAAATTCTGGCGAACAAAGCCGCAATGGTACGTTCGTACTAAGCACTCACATTTCCAATCACTTAGCGGTGATGAAAAGGCCATTTTCGCGACGCCGGGCCCGTCAAAACAGGCGGTTTAGCCCGTGCGCTGCTGGCGTCACAACGGTCTGAGGCGGAGCGGAAATGGCGCGGGACGCCGATGCAGGTTGAAGCCGCCGGAAACGGCGCGGTCAATCGTCCGCATCGCCCTCCAGCGGGCGGTCGTGGGAATTGGACGAAAATAGGGCGGCCCGCTGGGGGGAATCGTGGCGCGGCACGGGAGCGGACTCAGCCTCCGCGCCACGACCCTTCGCCGCGAACAGCACCGCTGCGATTACTTCTTGGGGCGCGACTCCGGAGGCACTCCGCCAGTCGCGCGGTAGTAAGCCACCAGCAATCCGTAATGCTCGCCCATGTGTTCGGTGTAGCCGATCCATCCGGAAAGGTGTTTGAGCACTTCGCCGTCGCCTTCCTTCTGGATCAGGGCGGCACCGTCTTCTACGGATTTTTTTAAGTATGCCACCGTCTGCGCTTTGGTCTTGTATTGACCGACGGGCGGATCATTCTGCGCTTCGCCGACCTTAGTGCCAGCCAGATGATTGATCAGGTCGTAATTCGATCCCGCGATGTGCAGGATTACTTCCTGAAACGTGCGCACGGCTGGATTCAATTTGTACGTGTATTTTTCTTCCGGCCAATCCTGCGCCATGGCCACCAGGCGATTGCCCACGTCGTTCCAGTTCTCCAGGACGGCCTGCGCGGGTGTGGGAGGAGTTTTCGGCTGTGCGCCTTCCTGCGCGCGCACCGTAGCCGCGTGGCTGAAAAGCAGCGCCGGAGCCGCAAAGAGGAAAAGTAAGCGAGCGAGTTTTTTCACGATCGATCTCCTTCTTGGATTGCCCCGCCGTGCGCCCCAGAGCTGCCGGCTAGGCTACCGGGCTTCTGGAATCAAGTCCAGCACGTTTCGGGCGACAGGAATCACGCTACGGTTGGTTTGGCGTGGCGCTTCCCGTCCGGTAAGATAGTGGCCGGAACATGCGACAGGATTTCCGAAGGCCATGGGAAAAGAAGACAAACTGAAAGCTCCCGCAGTGAATCCTCAGGACGCCTTGGAGAAAGATAGCGGGCTGATTGTCCGCGGCGAGCATTCCGATCCTTTCGCGGTTCTGGGGCCGCACTGGACCGAGCGAGACGGAAAGAAATCGCTCGCGATTCGCGTTTTTCGCCCTAACGCGGCGGAAGTAACGGTGCTCTGGACCAAGAAAGCAGAACCGCACCGCGCCATTCGAATCCATCCGGACGGCGTGTTTGAAGCATGCATTCCTGCGACCGGCACGGTGAAAGCGCAGAGCGAAGCTGTGCCCCCGGGCGCGTATCGCCTGCAATTTCGCTTCAGTGATGGAAATGTTTTCGAGGCTTACGATCCATATGCATTCCCTCCGGTGCTCACCGAATACGACCTATATCTTTCCGGTGAAGGCACGCACTACCAGAAGTACGAAAAACTCGGAGCGCACGTGCGCGAAGTTGCCGGCGTGCGCGGCGTGCATTTCGCGGTCTGGGCGCCCAATGCGCGGCGCGTGAGCGTTGTGGGAAACTTCAATTTCTGGGATGGCCGCGTTCATCCGATGCGCCATCGCGGCTCAAGCGGCATCTGGGAGTTATTCATTCCCGGACTGGATGAAGGCGAGGTGTACAAATTCGAGATTCTTTCAAGTGTCGGGGATCAACTGGGTCTGAAAACCGACCCGTACGGCTTTGCCGGCGAAATGCGTCCGAACAATGCCTCGGTGGTGCGCACGATTGATGGCTATCGCTGGAAGGACGCTCCATGGATGGAGTCGCGCTCGCTGCGTGACTGGTTGCACGCGCCGATGACGATTTACGAATTGCACGCCGGGTCCTGGCGACGCAAGCCGGAAGAAGGAAACCGCTGGCTGACCTATCGCGAGCTCGCGGAAGAACTGCTGCCCTACGTGAAACGCATGGGCTTCACGCATATCGAGCTGCTGCCGATCATGGAGCACCCGCTGGACGCTTCCTGGGGTTATCAGACCGTCGGATATTTCGCGGTGACCAGCCGCTTCGGTTCGCCGGCGGACTTCATGTATTTCGTGGATCGCTGTCACCAACAAGACATCGGCGTGATTCTGGACTGGACTCCGGCGCATTTTCCGCGCGACGCGCACGGCCTGGGATTGTTCGACGGCACGCACCTCTACGAGCACGCCGACCCGCGCCGGGGCGCGCACCCGGACTGGGGCACGCTGGTTTTCAACTACGGCCGCAACGAAGTGCAGAATTTTCTGGTGTCGAACGCGCTTTTCTGGCTGGACAAATACCACCTTGACGGGCTGCGCGTGGATGCGGTGGCTTCCATGCTGTATCTCGATTATTCGCGCAAACCCGGCGAGTGGATTCCGAACGCGTTTGGCGGCCGCGAAAATCTGGAGGCGATCGCTTTCCTGAAACATTTGAACGAAGTGCTGCACAGCAGGCATCCCGGCGCGCTGATGATCGCGGAAGAATCCACATCGTGGCCGGCGGTTTCGCGCCCCACCTACGTAGGCGGCCTGGGCTTCGATTTGAAATGGAACATGGGATGGATGAACGATACGCTGCGTTATTTCGCGCTCGATCCGCTGTTTCGCCAGCATCACCATAACGAACTGACCTTTTCGATGATTTACGCGTTCCAGGAAAACTTTATTTTGCCGCTCTCTCACGACGAGGTGGTGCACGGCAAACGTACGCTGCTGGAAAAAATGCCCGGCGACGACTGGCAGAAATTTGCCAATCTCCGTTTGCTGTTCGGATACATGTACGCCCATCCGGGGAAAAAACTGCTGTTCATGGGCAGCGAGCTGGCGGAGCGGAACGAATTCTGGGAGGAGGGCGGTGTGGATTGGTCGCTGGAAGAGTCAGCATCGCACCGCGGCGTGCAGCGGCTATTGTGCGACCTGAATCGCCTGCACTCGACCGAACGGCCATTCTTCGAAGTGGACTTCGAATGGGCCGGCTTCGAATGGATCGATGCCAACGATGCGGCGGCGAGCATTCTTTCGTTCATCCGGCGGGCCCGAAACCCGGAGGACTTCGTCGTGGTGGTCTGCAACTTCACGCCGGTATTGCGCCTGGATTACCGCGTCGGCGTGCCCGCAGGGGGATATTATCGGGAAATTCTCAACACCGATTCCTCCTACTACGAAGGAAGCGACGCGGGAAACGCCGGAGGCGTGCGCGCGGAACCCATTCCCTGGAACGACCGTCCGTGGTCGATCAAACTCAAGGTCCCGCCGCTGGCCGCCGTTTATTTCAAGCCGCAGCGCGATTAATTCCCCGCAGTCGCATCACGGTTGAATCGCAATCCGCCGCTGCACAAGAATTCACGGAACATTTCACATTCCGCCTCCGTACCTATGTGCAGGAAGAGCACCGGAGGCTTCCCAACATGCGAAAAGGAATTCGAGCGATTGGTGTGTCTGGTTTGCTGGCTCTGACGATGGGCAATCTGGCGGTACCGGCGATGGCAGCACCGGCCGAGCGCTACATCCATATTAAAGTGGACGATTCCTCGAAAGGCGAGAGCGTGAACGTAAACCTGCCACTCTCGATGGCGGCCGCGATCCTGCCCACGGTAAATAAGGGAACGCTCCACAACGGCCACGTCACCATCGGCGAAGCGGATTTCAACGGCGTGGACGTGCGCGCGATACTGGACGCCATTCGCACTGCGCCGGACAACGAATTCGTCACCGTGAAGGAAAAGGATCAGGACGTGCGCGTGGCGAAATCGAACGGAAACTTGATCGTTCACGTTTTGGACAAGAGCAAAGACGGCGAGAAAGTGGACGTCACCATCCCGATGAAGGTGGTGGACGCGCTATTTTCCACCGCAAAAGAGAACGAACTGGACGTAGCCGCGGCCCTGCGCGCGCTCAGCGATGCGGGAGACGCCGTTCTGGTGACCGTGCAGGATGCCACCGAGCACGTGCGCATCTGGATCGATTCGCATAGCTCCGGGGAGTAGCTGGAAATCCGCGCAGGAGGTGCAGGATGGTTCTTCTAGGAAAAGTGGTGATGGGAATTGCGGGTACGGCGCTGGCAGGTCTCGGCCTGATTTGCAGCGAAGGGATGATCGAAGTAAACGTGGTGGAAAAGCAGCCGGAAACTCATCACGTTTACCTCCTCGCGCCGGCCATGCTCGTTCCCATCGCGATGCACTTTATCCCCAGCCGCAACCTGGGCCACGCGGCAGCCGAAATTAAACCATGGATGCCCACGATTCGCGCGGCGCTTGAGCAATTGCGCGCCGGTGAAGACCTAACGCTGGTGGAGGTTCGGGAGCCCGGCCAACACGTCACCGTCGCCAAGTCGGGCGGTTCGATGGTGGTAGACGTCACCGATAAAGACGACATCGTGCACGTCTCGGCTCCCCTACGCGCCATCGAAAGCACCGTCGAACAAGTCGCCGCTGCGAGTCCCGAATCTCAGGATTAAATCGCGGCGGATTCCCTTACTGGCGGGCGCAGCAAGGCCCCTTGCACGCGCCCGTCAGGAGCGGGGATTTCATTTTGGAGGAACCCAGTAAACCTCTTCGCGCAGGGCTTCTTTGGCGTAACCGCCGCGCAGCAGAATGCCCCTTCCCAACTCAATCATTTGCGGATGACCGCAAAGATAGCCGGTGGTATCGGCCGGGTCGAGCTTCCATTCGTGCGAGTATTTGCGGATGACGTCTTCGACACGCCCGGTTTCTCCGCGCCAAGCCTTGTCCTCCCACGGACGACTTACGGTGGGGACATACTTCAGCCACGGCACTTCGCTCGAGATCCGATCCAGTTCATCACGGTAGCCGAATTCCCACGAACGGCTGGCACCTTGGATTATGTAGAGCCGCAGATCGCCGGGAAATTTTTTCTCCTTCCAGTCGGCGTAAAGCGTGCGGACGTAGGAGACGTACGGCGCAATGCCCGTGACCGTCGCGAGCAGCAAATGGTTGCGGCGCCCGCTTTTCAAATCCAGCGTGAAGCGGCCCTTGGCGATTTTCCGCACGGAGAGTTCATCGCCCACCTCAAGCTTGTGCAGTAAGGGGGTTAATTCCCCCTGTTCGACCAATTCGATGAAAATTTCCAGTTCGCGCTCGTAGGGTGAGGATACGATCGAGTAGGCGCGCTCGACTCGCTTCAAAGGCGAGTCCACCCCCAGCGTCGCGTATTGCCCAGCCACAAAATTGAAGTCGCCGCCCGGATCGATCTTGACCTTCCATAGGTCTGGCGCGAAGTTTTCGCGCTGCGTGATGCGCCCACGGTAGAATTTGTCGGCAGTGGAAACCATGTAGCAGGACCCCCCAGTCCCATTCGATTCGCGTGCCATGTGTAAAACGCAGCAAAAAAAAGAAGAGGCGCCCCCGGAGCCTCTGGGGCGCCTCGCAAACCTGAAATTACAGGATCTCTATCACGGATGCTGCTGATCTTGCTGGAACATCATCGGATTAAACGGCTGCGGTGTCCCGGTAATCTTGTCCTTGGCATCGGTGATGACCTTGGTCAGCACCATGGACGTGTCTTTTCCCTGGAATTTTACCAGTCCATAGGGTCCCGCCTTCGGAGCTACCCAAGCGTCGCCCGAGCCATCCTTCATTTTGTAATGCTCGGCCGTAAAAGTCCCTGCGGGAGTGGTGACGGATTCGCTCCCGAGGTCTTCTGCGCGGTCGCGAATATCGGCGGGCTGCTTTTGGGCGCTCGTCTTGGACATTTGCGTGGGCATCTCCATCGGCGGGCGATTCCCCATCTGCATGATCATGCGGGAGGTTACAGTGTCTGTCCCGTCGACCACCGTCAGCGTCTTTGTGACCATTTGCCCCATGGGTGTGTTGGACATGGTCATCTCAAACCAGTAGGCGTCCTTGCCCCCCACCGATTCCTTGCCGACAACGGCGATTTCCATCACCATCGTGGTGCCCTTTTCCGTAGTCATTTCGTATTGGCCGCCCGAACCCACGACCGGATTGAATATTCCGCGCATGGCTGGACCAGCGTGCAGGCCCATCTGCGCGCTTGCGAACCCGGGCGTCATCGCCAATAGAACGCCAACGCAACCGAAACGCGCCACGATCTTCATCAGCACTCCTCGCGCACTTGAGATTCCGAGCGATTGAGACTAGAGGTCGCGTCCCAAAGTATCCGCCATCTTGGTAATGTCGAAGCTGGCTTCTATTTTCACGTTGGTGACCACGCACAAAAAATCCACAGTTTTTACATCGGCAGCGATTGTGGATATCCCGCTGTCGGACTTCTTCGGAAAGATAAAAGCAACCGACAGTATCTTTTTCCCGTCCTCGCTGTTTTGGATCTTCACACTGGCGGGCGCGATTTTTTGTTTCGTTTTCCTGTCCATCAGGAAAGCGCCGTGTTCCAGAATCTTTTCGTCCACGGACTGAAACGGTTTCATGTCCGGTCCCGCCACTACCACCTCGTAAGTTTCGACGGGCTGGGCGAGCTGCTGCTCCGCCGCCTCTTCCTGCATCTGGCCCGCCAAAACCGCGTTCCGCAGCATGGCTTCCCGGATGGTCCGCGACGACGCCCAGCGCACGATGTAAGCGGCTAGCGCCGTTTGGGGCGGACCGCCGCCTGCATCAGCCCCGCCGCCGGGGCCTGTCCGCGGACCTGGGCCGGCTCGGGCGGGCCCAGGCTGCGCCGACGCGCCGCCGCTATCCGCACTGCCTGCGGCAGCGTCTCCGCCTATCCACGGAGCGTCCACTTGCACGTTTCGCGCCCATGGTGAAGCGTCGAGTACCTTGCGCACATCCTTGGCGTCCCACTGCTGATACGGCTTGGACTTCCACGGATCGCCGCCCGCCCACACGATTGCCGCAAGCAAAAGCCCGACGCAACCGGAGAGAAAAGCCCTGCGCAAATTTTCCTCGATCTCGATCGGCGCCGGCTGTGGCTGGCGCCGAACGACAGATACTCGCGGGGACGCGAAATCCCCCGGCCAGGCAGCCGACAATCTATCCGCCAGCTTGCCGGGAAGCAAGCGTTTTTGCTTTGGGGTATCCGGAAATATTGGTGGCTTGGGGTCCACCATAAACATGCTCAACCCGGTAGATGGGGTTCTCTCGGGATTCAAAGTGCGTGCGCATGAGCAGCTCGCCGACCAGCCCTACGGCCAACAGTTGCACTCCGAACAACGTCAGCATCATTCCCAGGACCAGCAGTGGCCCATGCTCTGCGAAAAGGTCCAGCCGCCACCACAGCAGCTTTTCGGCCAAAAGGAACGCCATGATCCCGCCACCCAGAAACAAACCCAGCAGTCCTGGAGGACCGAAGAAGTGCAGCGGGCGCGTCATGTAGCGCATCAAGAAGCGAATCGTGATGATGTCGAAAAAAACGCGCAGCGTTCGGGAAATGCCGTAGTGCGACTGGCCGTCTGGCCGCACGATGTTGCGTATCGGAACCTCGACGATTTTCGCTCCGTTCCACGCCGCCAGCGCGGGGATGAACCGGTGCATTTCGCCGTACAACGGAACGTCCTTGATCGTCTCGCGGCGATAAACTTTGAAAGTCGTGCCGAAATCGTGGATGGCGACGCCGGATAGCTTGGCCATCAGCCAGTTCGCTACCAGCGAAGGCAGCCGCCGCAAGATGAAATTGTCCACGCGCTTTTGCCGCCAGCCGCTCACGATGTCGCAGCCGGTGGCGTCCAGAGTTTCGAGCAGAACGGGAATATCGGCGGGATCGTGCTGCAAATCGCCATCCATGGAAATGATCACATCCCCGGAAGCGTAATCGAATCCCGCGGCCAGCGCCGTGGTCTGGCCATAATTGCGCTTCAGGCGCAGAACCGCGACGCGCGGATCGTCTTCGGCAATCTCGGCGAGTATCTGGGGAGTCGCGTCCGAGCTTTGATCATCCACGTACACGAACTCCACGGGTTCGAACCGCCCGGTCATGATCTCGCTCAGTTGCCGGTGCAATTCGCGGACGCTCTGTTGCTCGTCGTGAAAAGGTACCACCAGCGAAAAGCGTGGCAGCGTTTTGGGGTGCTCGCGCATAGCATTAGTTTAACTCGCGATAGCTGATTAAGCGAACTCCTCGTTCGTTGAGCGCACTGCGTACGCCGGGGTTCAGCAGCGCCTCGAGTTCGATTTCGCGTTGTTCCCGCAGCCGCGTCCCAGACTGGACCAGGTCGGCGTCGCAAATCCCAGGGTGCAGCATGATTTCACTACTTCCTTCGTCCAGGGTATCAACCATACGGCGCAGCGCTGCTGCGCTCACTTGGCCGGTTACCGCCAATCCCAGGAAATGGTCGGGAAAAAGTAGCCCGTACTTCCTGGAAATGGCGAGGAAGCGAGGCGCCACCGCGCGGACCGCGCCCGCAGCCACGATCTGCATGGAGAAACCCTTTTCGTCGGCCTGCATCGTCTGCCAGGAATCGCGCAGGTTTTCAACGGGCTTTCGTACTCGTCTGATTCCAAGTTCTTTGGCGACTCGTCCCAATGCTTCCATCACCCGAGGATGCGCATGCGTATGTTTGTGGGTATCCAGATGCGTCGGAGTGATTCCAGCGGCTTGAATTTTTTCGATCTGCGCTCGCAGCTCTCGTTCCATCTCCCTGGCGGGGATCATTCCGGAGCTGAGTCTGGCGACAAACTTCGGCAGCGACTCCGGCAAATTGCCGTCCCTATCGGCCAGCGATGCAACATCTTCCCGGCGAGCGACGCACTTCCCGCCGACGAGAACTAAATGGCATCCAACTCCCAGATTCGGATTCGCGGCGATTCGTTCGATCGCGTCGTCGAACGCCGGACCGTTGGCCATCAAGGTTGTGCTGGTGAGAATCCCTTCGCGATGAGCGCGGATGATCCCCTCGTTCACACCACGCGTCATTCCAAAGTCATCGGCGTTGAGAATCAAGGATTTCATTTGAGTCGAGGACATTTTGCAGCCGAGCAACAATGATAGCAAGCATGCACGAACGGACGCACGCGGCATGCGCGCGTCGCGCTCCGGAAATTTCCTTTCGGGAAGGAAAACTCGCGGGCACGGCTGGAGAAGGCCGCAAAAAAAACGCGCCAGCGCATTTCTGCAACCATTCGATCGCCGAACAAGGAGGAAAATATCAATTTTTTGTAAAAGTTTTCAACAGTTCTGTTGAAAACCGTGTGGAAATGAAGCCGCGCGAAACGAAATCATTCTGCAATGCAAAGGTTTAACGCTCTTTGCACAAGTTCCGGGCAGTTCGTGCGCCAGGACCGCTGCAAGAAGCGAGGGGACCACGCGGAGACAAAAATTTCGCGCAAACCGAATCTAATACCAACGAGGAGCGGCTTCCAGCTTGATTTCAATTGTGTCTTGATCTTTTTCGATGTCGTACCATTTTCCAAATGTGTGCGAGCCCTTGGCAATCACCTGAATCAAAATTTTCCCTTGCGGCACCGCGGGAACTTTCACCGAGCCATCTTCATTGGTCTTGAAGCTCAGTTCGGCGAGTTTATCTTTGTGCAAGAATCCACCCGGCTGATTGAATCGGACGTACACGCTGGCATTTCCCACCGGCTTGTCTGCGGCGTTGGTAACGCGGATCCTCAATCGAGTCATCGTGCCGTCGGAAGTTTGATCGTCTTTCTGACTGGATTTGTCCGCGGCGCTCGGTTGACTCTGGGTCACGGACTTGTCCGACTGATTCGTCTGCGCGCAGCAAGCGTCGGGCCGCAGCAATCCCGTTGCCAAAATTGTGACAACAGCCAAGAGGAGGAACAATCCGCGACCGAAGGTAGAGGGCCTCATACATCCTTCTTGTACTCCAATCCAAGCGGTCGCTCAAGCGCATAACTCCCGGCGCGACGGCGGCGGTTTAAAGGCACGGCCTGATCTTCCGCCGTGGCTGCGTTGCTGGATCCTTAACAACCCGCCGGGCGCCGGGTGTCGTGGCAGCCGCCCTCTGACGTATGATGAAAGGTCAAATCTGCAAACCAATGCGGATCACCGAGGTCCGCCGTGCAAACGTAAGACCCGAAGTGACTTGAATTTGTGAGTCGCGCGACTCTGCCCAGGAATGGTTTTGGAATGGACCAGCGAAGCAGGCACTGTGCGTAACCCGAGAATTTTTTAGAATCGTGTCTGGAGGAAAGTGATGGGTTTTTCGACCGATGCAATCCACGTAGGCCAGGAGCCCGACGCGCTGACCGGGTCGATCGTCGCGCCGATTTATCAGACCTCAACCTACGTGATCGAAGAGATGGGAAAGAGCAAGGGATACGACTATGCCCGCACCAACCATCCGAACAGAAAAGCACTCGAGCGTACCATCGCGAAGCTCGAGGGTGGCCACGCCGCCTATGTCTTCACCTCCGGCATGGCAGCGATTGATGCTGTCTTCCGCCTGCTGCGCCCAGGCGACCATACCATCCTTTCCCAATCGGTCTATGGCGGCGTCTTCCGCATCACGACGCAACTGCTGGTCCAGTTCGGTCTGGAATTCAGTTAAGTGGACACTTCCAATCTGGAGAAGGTGCAGCAGGCCATCCAGCCGAACACGAAAATGATTTATGTCGAGACTCCCACGAATCCCACAATGATCGTCACCGACCTGGCCGCCGTTGCAAAACTAGGGCACGCACGAAATCTGGCGGTTGTGGTGGACAACACATTCCTAAGTCCTTATCTCCAGCAGCCACTCGCTCTCGGCGCGGACATCGTAGTCCATTCGATGACCAAATTCTTGAACGGCCATAGTGATTGCACAGGGGGAGCGGTAATCGTCAGCACGCCGGAACAAGCCCAGAAGATATATTTTGTGCAACGCTCGGCAGGGGCAGGCCTCGCGCCGATGGATTGCTTTCTGGTTTCGCGCGGCGTCAAGACCCTGGCAGTGCGTATGGACCGCCACAATTCAAACGGGATGGCGGTCGCAAAGTACTTGGCGGCTCATCCGAAGGTAAAACACGTCATCTTCCCCGGCCTGGCGTCCCATCCGCAGCATGAAATCGCCAAAAAACAGCAGCGGGGCTTTGGGGCCATGATTTCCTTTGACCTGGGACCGCTGGACTCGGCCAAGAAGTTTCTGAATCACGTGCGGCTGTGCTCGCTCGCGGAAAGCCTCGGGGGAGTCGAGACGCTCATTTCCCTGCCCGCGCTCATGACGCATGCGTCCATCCCGCCGGAAATCCAGATGCAGATTGGAATTACGCAGGGGTTGGTGCGCTTGTCCGTCGGGATTGAAGACGTCGAAGACATCATCGCCGATCTGGACCAGGCTCTTGCGCAAATCTAGAGTGCGGGCAGCATTAAAATCCGCGCCGCGTCTGGAATGACACAAAGCCCAGCTGTCGCCAAGCCGGGTGGCGGCGTTGCGAACTAGGAGGCCTTTACCGACTCCGCAATCCAATCCAAATAGGCGCGCGAACCCGCCGCGATCGGCAAAGCGATAATTTCCGGCACCTCGTAGCTGTGCAGCTTGCGTACCGCATCTCGCACCGCCGCAAAGCGCCTCTTAGCGGTCTTGACGAGCAGCAAGAACTCCTTCGCCGACTCGACTTTCCCCCTCCAACGGTAAGTGGAACCTACAGGCACCCCTATTTCATTGACGCAAGCCGCCAGCCGCTGCGCGACCAGCGCGCGCGCGATCTTGCGCGCCTCTTTTCGCGACCCGCAACTGACCAGTACTATGATTTTATCTGTCATCGTTGCCACCCATGCGGCTTTACTCTTGCGACTCGCGCCGTTCTTCCGTGATTTTAACTCGCCGGCCAAGATACAATAGTCGCGCGTGACGAAACAAACGATCCATTTCGGCACCTCCGGCTGGCGCGGCGTAATCGCCGACGATTTCACCTTTGCCGGAGTCCGCCGTGCCTCGGCCGCCATCGCAGGACACGTCTGCGCGCAAAGAAAGAATCCCAAACTTGTCGTCGGCCACGATACGCGCTTCTTTTCGCCGGAATTTGCGCGCACTGCCGCGGGCGTGCTGCGAAAAAATGGCTGCGGCATCGTCTTTTGCCCGGAACCGACGCCCACGCCCGTGCTGGCCCACGCCATCATTCACAATAAACTCGAGGGCGGCGTCAACATCACCGCCAGTCACAACCCCGCCGAATATAACGGCCTGAAATTTTCCGGTCCCGACGGCGGACCGGCCCTGCCCGACATTACCAAGGACATCGAAAAACGCGCCGCCGCTTTGCCGGACGACGAAGGTCACTTTCAGGAGATTGCAGACGATTTCGAGCGAATGGATCCGCGCGGACCTTACTTCGCGCAACTAAAGGAAATGATTCACTTCGATGTGCTGGCCAAGGCGAAAGGCAATTTCGCCTACGACGCCGTGCACGGCTGCGGAGCGGGCTGGCTCGATCGCATCCTCCGTGATCACGGAATGACGGTCGAATCCATTCGCACCCGGCGCGACGTGCTCTTCGACGGCACCGGCCCGGACCCTTCGGAAGCGAACCTCGCACCGCTGAAAAAGCTGGTGCTCGAAAAGAAATCGCTCGCCGGCCTCGCTACTGACGGCGATGCCGACCGATTCGGCATTCTCGACCGCGACGGCACGTTCGTGCAGCCGAATCACATTCTGGGCCTGGTGTTCGATTACTTGCTCGAAACACGCGGTGAGAAGCTGGGAGCTTCGCGCAGCGTCGCCACCACGCATCTGATTGACGCGGTCGCACGCCTGCACGGCGTGAAGGCGTACGAAACTCCCGTCGGCTTCAAGTACGTCGGCCCGCTGCTGCGCGCCGGCAAAATCGCGCTCGGCGGCGAAGAAAGCGCGGGCATGACCATTCACGGTCATCTCCCCGAAAAAGACGGTATCCTCGCCTGCCTGCTCGTCGCGGAAATGATTGCAGCACGCCAGATTTCGCTCGGTGAACAGCTGCGCGATCTCTTCCGCCGGGTTGGCGGCGAATTCTGGCCCGTCCGCGAAAATTTGCATCTCCCCGCGGAAGCGCAGGCGAAGCTGGCAGAGCGCTTGCGCGAGAACTTCAGCCAATTCGCGGGACACAAAGTCGCCAAGATCGACCGCACGGATGGCCTCAAACTGATCTTCGACGACGGCTCGTGGATACTGATGCGTCCGTCAGGCACCGAGCCGGTCGTGCGGATTTACAGCGAAGCCGCGAAGCCCGCCACGGCGCAGAAAATGGCAGAAGAAGCGCGCACATGGATTACCCAATGAACCGCCGCGTCAACAACCCGCCGCCGGAAAACCGCGACGCGACCGCTCCGCGCCAGACCTTCGTCGAACAATTGGGTGCGTTCTCGCGTCGCAATTTGTATTGGTTCCTGATCGCGGGATTCCTGTTGCTGCTGCTGCAGGATATTTTCGGAACGCACGGAGTGCTGGCGATGCGCCGCTCGCAGGCCGAAGCGCGGAAAATTCAGCAGGAAATAACCCAACTGGATCGCGAAAATAAGAAGCTGCAGGATCATGTGAAGGATCTGAAGACCGATCCCTCCACCATGGAATGCATCGCCCGCGAGGATTTCGGCCTGGCACGTCCAGGAGAATTGATTTTCAAGACGCAGCCGCGACCGACTGATCCCGCACATCCCGCCGCGTCGCAGGGTTGTTCCGCGCTGAAGCCTTAAGCCCCCGCTGCGGGCCGCAACGTTCGCCGCAACCAGCCCATCGCTTCCGCGCCGTTTCCCTTCCAGCGTGTGCGCGCCACGGACAATAAAACCATCGCGGTGGTAATGATCAGCAACCCGAGGGTCGCCATCGCAATCGATTGCGCGCCTTTGTGCAGAATGGAAAACCGGCCATACACAAATTCAATGTGCACCCAGTAAACCAGCAGCGAAGTCTGGCCCATCTGGACCATCGGGCTGAACGGAATTCGCGAAACCACCCAGTGGCACCACGCGTAGCTCAGCGGAAATAGCACCAGGAGGATTCCCACCCGCGCCAGAAAAAAATTGGGACTCGTGTGCCAGTAGTCGTACACCGCGAAGACCTCGACTGGCCGCGCGTCCAGCCACATCGAAAAATAGTACAGCGCGATTCCCAACGCGCCCAGGAATGCGACGACCTTCGTTTGATTCTTCATCGCCCAATCGTCGAACAAGAGAAATCCGACCGCCAGACCCGCGAACGCAAACGCCGCCCACGGAAAAACGGGGAAGAGCCACGCTTGCGGCGTTTGGAACGTGTGCACGCCGTTGATGTAGGACTCCAGGTACCACGGCAACCAGCGCGGCCGCCACGTGGTGTACAGCGGCGGCGTAGCCAACGCGATTGCCGCAGTGGCCAGCAACGCGAGCGCCAGATTCGCGGTGCGCGCGCGTGCGCACCAGCACACCAAGCCCATCAGGATCATCGAAAAGCCGATCGTATTTAGGATATCCACGCGCAGCAGATCGGTCCACGGCGCCCAGGGCAGCCCCAGCAAATATTCCTGCAAACGGAAACCGTAGCCGAGCGCCAGGATTTCCGCACCGCGCAGAATCGTCTTGCGCGCGATTTCGTTCGCCGGCGCGCCCTTGCGCCGCAGCTTGTCCGTCACTAGCGCGAACGATACGCCCGCCAGAAACAAGAACAGCGGCGCGGGAAGTGTGCCGCTCAGCTGCGACCACTTAAAGAGTTTGGTCTCGCGCGCCGCTGGGCTCAGCCACGAGTCATAGGCGTGCACCTGGAACATCAGCAGGCAGGCGAAGCCCCGCAGCCAGTCAATGTATGTGAATCGCTCGGGTTTCGTAGCTGAAGGCATGCCCGGTGCGTCGTTGTGAGCCGAACCAGAATCGCACAAGAATCACCAGCCCGGAACCCGAAAGAAGTACTCGTGGCGCGTTATTTCCGAGAACGCGAGTTGCTGGTCACCAGCGCAGAGGTCCACCAGAACTTGCCTGTCAGTTTTCAGGGCTTGCTCGGAGAGCTAAAGGGCGCTGGACAATACCCTTCCGCGTTTTTGCCCGGTTGCAATCGAATGTCGAGAGTTTCGACCTCTCCGGGTTTGAGATGACGAACAGTGCCTTCCAGGACGCCACTATTTTCGTCCGCGGCGGCAAATGTCCTTATACCTAGGCGTGTACAAAAACCGAGAACGAGTGCTGCAAGCAACAGGGATGTTCGTGCGGCGCGACGCATACCCAATTCTGGCAGAGTTTCCTTGCGTGTTGCTTTCAGTTGAATAGCTCAGCCCAATCCGTGACATACGTGCCAGTCATAGACCGGTTTTCGCTCGAAGTTCTTTCCGGAACTGGCGCGCACTTCAGTAAAATCTCCTGCCGTGACGAAGAACTCCACAACCTGGTCCATGAATTTGCCCACCGCTGCGGCCACCTGGGCCGTGATCGTGGGTCTGGCGGCGTTCTACGGAATTCGACTGGGATATTCCGGGAGGTCGTTTGCGCTTGCGCTCGGCGTGGCCGCGGCGCTTTTCGCGTTTGAATTGTTTCTCGCGGCGCCGGGTGTGCTGGAGCGAGCGCGCCATATGTTCGGCGAACACAGCGCAGTGCTGGCGCCTCTGCTGCCGCCCTTCGCTGTGCTGATTTACACCGTCGGCGTCACCGCTAACTGGAAAATGGCGTTACTCGGCGCGGCCTATACCGCGCTGCCGGCGCTGCTGGCGGCGACGTGCATCGGGAAACCTGCGGGCCAGTGGCAAGACTACGTCGCCTTGCTGCTCCTCTGGTTGCCTGTGGAACTCCGCTGGAAAGGCCTCCCGTTTCTGTACATGCTGTTCCCCTATCCGCCACAGCTGATGCACACGCTGACCATCCTACTGGCGCTTAGCACCGGCGTCGCGGCGTTCGTGCTGCTGCGTCGTCTGGACGGAATCGGTTACGCGGCAGAATGGCGTCACGGCTTCGCGTGGATCGTCGTTCTGCATTTTGGCTTGTTCGCCGTGATCGCAGTCGTCCTCGGCTTGCGCATCGGCTTCCTTACCTACGCACCATCGCTCGCGCGCCTGCGCACCGCGCCAATCGAAGTTGTCGGGATCTTGTTTTTCACGGCGTGGCCGGAGGAATTTCTGTTTCGTGGTGTGCTGCAGAATATTCTTTCGCGGACGCTCAAAAATCAGTGGTCGGGCCTGGCTGTGGCCTCCGTCGCTTTCGGCTTTGCGCACATTTTCCACGCGCCTTTCCCCAACTGGAAGTATGTGTTCCTGGCAACGCTGGCGGGCTTGTTCTACGGCCGCACGTGGATCAAAACAGGATCGCTATTGCCGGGCGCGATCGTGCACGCGCTGGTAGATATTCTGTGGCACATTTTGTTTCGCTGAACGCGCGGACGCATCTGGCCTCGATGTCAGTTAGACACAGCCGATCAGCCTACTTCACAACTCCGTGCAACGGGCTCGAAGCGGAAGCGTACAGTTTCTTGCTGATACGCCCGGCCAGAAACGCCTTGCGGCCCGCATCCACGGCCGATCCCATCGCCTCGGCCATCAGCACCGCGTCCTGTGCTTCGGCGATCGCCGTGTTCATCAACACGCCGTCCGCTCCCAGTTCCATCGCCAGCGCTGCATCGGAAGCGGTACCCACGCCCGCATCCACGATCAACGGCACTTCCGTAATCCGTTCGCGCAGAATCCGCAGGTTCGTCACATTCTGAATTCCCATGCCGGAACCGATCGGCGCACCCAAAGGCATCACCGCCGCCGCGCCCGCATCAATCAATTTCCGCGCAACGATCAAATCGTCATTCGTATAAGGCAGCACTACAAATCCTTCCTGCACCAAAATCTTCGTCGCCGCGATCAATTGCTCGGTGTCCGGGAAAAGCGTCTGTTGGTCGCCGATTACCTCCAGCTTCACCCACTCCGAAAGGCCCACTTCGCGTCCCAGCCGCGCCGTGCGCACCGCTTCGTCCGCTGTATAGCAGCCGGCAGTATTCGGCAAAATGAAAAAATTCGCGCGGTCAATGTAATCGAGCAGAGATTCTTTGGACTTGTCGGTAAGATTCACGCGCCGCACCGCAACCGTGACCATCTCCGCGCCCGAAGCCTGATGCGCGCGCCGCATTTCATCAAAGCTGCGGTATTTCCCCGTGCCCACAATCAAGCGCGAATTGAAAGCGCGCCCGGCAATCACCAGTTGGTCGGCCATCACGATTCTCCGAACCTCATTGTACAGCGCGCGGACTGCGCGAGGCGCAATTCCAGCCGGCCTGCACCGCCTGCACGGGCGGCTCGCAGAGGTTATACGCGAAACCTTCGGCCAAAGCTACGCTCGGGGCTAGGCTTGATGCTGCGGCCGCGGCTCTTCCACGTCCGCGTACAGTCGCGCGATCACATCCTGGTAGCGCTCTTCGATCACACGCCGCTTCATTTTCAGCGTGTAGGTCAGCTCGCCGCTGGCGAAAGTGAAATCCTGCTCCAGCAGCGCGAAACGCTTGGGCTTCTCGTATTGCGCGAGCGACGCCGTCAGGCGTTCGATCTCGTGCGAGACTAAATCGCGCACCCATGGATCCACAAGCATCTGTGATCGCGTCGTAAATTCGCGCCCTTGCCGCTTCGCTTCGGCTTCGATCCCAGCGAAATTCAGCACGACCAGCACCGAAACAAACTTGCGCTTGTCTCCCACCACCATCGCATTCGAAATGTACGGGCTGGACTTCAGCATATTTTCGATCGGCGCTGGCGCGACGAATTTTCCCGCGGCGGTCTTCAGCAATTCTTTTTTGCGATCGGTGATGATCAGGTATCCGTCCGCGTCCAGCTTTCCGATGTCACCCGTGCGGAACCAGCCATCTTCCGTCAGCACGTCGCGCGTCTCGGCAGGCTTGCGATAATAGCCCTGCATCACGTTCGGTCCCTTCACCAGAATCTCGCCGTCCTCCGCAATGCGCACCTCCACATGAGGAATGGGCCGCCCCACCGTGCCCACCTTATTCGCGGTTGGCAAATTCGCCGTGACGACCGGCGCAGTTTCCGTCAGGCCATAGCCCTGATACACCGGCACACTCAACGACCAGAAAAATTCCGCAAGTTCCGGCGCCAGCGGCGCTCCGCCGGAGCAGAACGTGCGAATCTTGCCGCCCAACCCCGCGCGAATTTTTGAAAAGACCAGCCGGTCCGCGATGCCCCAGCGCAATTGCAACCCGCTGCCCGCCTTCTTCCCGTACGCTCGCCACGGAACCGATTCCTGCGCCACGTGCAGCGCCCAATCAAAAATCAGGCGCTTCAGGCCCGTCTCGCGATGGCCTTTCTCCAAGATGTTCGCGTACAATTTCTCGAAAAATCGCGGCACGGCAGCCGTCATCGTCGGCTGCACTTCCAGCAGGGCTTCCGCCACCGCTTCGATCTGCTCGAGATATGCGATCGAAACACCGCGAGACAAATAGCCGTAGCCCACCGTGCGCTCGTACACATGCGCGAGCGGCAAAAATTCCAGCGCCACATCATCCGGGTAAAAAACATATTCCTTCAGCGAGTCGATCGCATTCGAGCTGAGATTCGAATGGTTCAACATCACGCCCTTGGGTTCGCCCGTGGTTCCCGAGGTGTAGATGATCGTCGCTAGTTGATCACCGGATACTTCCTTCGCGCGACGCCGGTATTCAGCGATATCCGCCTCGCCGGCCGTGGCAATCAACGTCTCATAGCGCAGAATTTCGCCCTGCAGATCGCTCGGCGGAGCTACGGAAATTACGTGTTCGAGCCCGGGGATGCGTTCGCGCGCCTCAGCAATTTTGCGCGCTTGCGTTTCGCCCTTGGTAATCACGATTCGCGCGCCGGAGTCGTTCAAGATATAAGTCAGCCGGTCGGCGGACTCGTTGAAATAGACCGGCACGCTGGCCGCACCCAGTCCCGTGATTGCGAAATCCGCGACGTGCCACTCCGCGCAGTTCGGCGCAAAGATGCCCACGCGATCGCCGGCCTTGATACCCAGCTCGCCGAGCGCTTTCGAAAGGCCCGCCACGCGCCGCAGCATTTCGCCCGCGGTGATGGATTCCCAGCCATTGGCGGTCTTGGAAATTTGCGCTTTCGGATTGGCGTAGCGGTCTACGGCTTCCAGGAAAAGTCTGTTCAGCGCGGGATAGTCCATGTGCTCTCAAACAACTCTAGCGTATAGGCGCGGGACGCGCAACGCGCTTGGCCCCCACATGGCGGCCGCTTGTAGCCGCGCTACAAATCGAACGCCGGTCTGCGATAAGATGCTTTCGGAGGATGCCCATGTCGAAGCTAGCCACCGAAGAAGCCTCCGGGTATCAACCGGTGCGCGCGCCGCGCGGCTCTGCTCTTTCCTGCAAGGGCTGGCAGCAGGAAGCGGCGCTGCGCATGCTGATGAACAATCTCGACCCAGAGGTCGCCGAGAAACCCGAGGACTTGATCGTCTATGGCGGGCGCGGCAAGGCCGCGCGCAACTGGAGTTGCTACCACGCGATCGTCGCGTCGTTGCGCTCGCTGGAAAATGACGAAACGCTCCTGGTGCAATCCCGCAAGCCGGGGGGGATTTTTCGCACGCACGCCTACGCCCCGCGCGTGCTGCTCGCCAATTCCAATCTCGTCGGGCACTGGAGCGATTGGAAGCATTTCGACGAACTCGATCGCGCCGGCCTGATGATGTACGGGCAAATGACCGCAGGCAGCTGGATCTACATTGGCTCGCAAGGAATTCTGCAGGGTACCTACGAAACATTCGCGGCAGCCGCGCGGCAGCATTTCGGCGGCGACCTCACCGGCAAATTGGTGGTGACCGGCGGCATGGGCGGCATGGGCGGCGCGCAACCGCTGGCCGCAACTCTGAACGGCGCGGCGTTCCTCGGTATCGACGTGGACCCCGAACGCATCAAGCGCCGCGTGAAAATGGGTTACTGCGATGTGCTGGTCAACGATCTCGACGAAGCGCTGCGCATCCTGAAAAATGCGGTGCGCCAACGCGCCGCCACTTCGGTGGGCCTCACCGGCAATTGCGCGGACGTAATCCCTGAACTCGCGCGGCGCGGCGTGGTGCCCGACCTGCTCACCGATCAAACCAGCGCGCACGATCCTATTGGCGGATACATACCGCAGGGTCTCGACGTCGCGCAAGCCGCCGAGCTGCGCAAGGCCGATCCCGCCGCCTACGAAAAGCGCTCGCTCGATTCCATCGCGCGCCATGTGGAAGGCATGCTCGCGCTGCAGAAAATGGGCTCGGTCACTTTTGATTACGGCAACAACATCCGCACCTTCGCATTCCAGCAAGGCGTGAAGAACGCCTACGATTTTCCTGGATTCGTGCCCGCCTACATTCGCCCGCTGTTCTGCGAAGGCCGCGGACCGTTCCGCTGGGCGGCGCTTTCCGGAGAACCTTCCGATATTCACCGCACCGACCAGCTGGTTCTCGAAATGTTCCCGCACGACGAAATTCTTTTGCGCTGGATCAAGCTCGCGCAAAAACGCGTCCGCTTTCAAGGCCTGCCCGCGCGCATCTGCTGGCTCGGCTACGGCGAACGCGACCGCTTCGGCCTGGCGCTGAACGATCTGGTCGCGCGGGGCGAGCTAAAGGGTCCCATCGTGATTGGGCGCGATCACCTGGATTGCGGCTCGGTCGCTTCTCCGTACCGCGAGACGGAAAAAATGCTCGATGGTTCGGACGCCATCGCCGACTGGCCTCTGCTGAATGCGCTGCTCAATACCGCCAGCGGAGCCAGCTGGGTTTCCATTCACAACGGCGGCGGCGTGGGTATTGGCTACTCGCTGCATGCCGGCCAAGTGACGGTCGCCGATGGTTCGAAAGAAATGGGCGAACGCATTCAGCGCGTGCTGACCAACGATCCCGGCATCGGCGTCGCGCGCCACGTGGATGCCGGCTATCCTGAAGCCGTCGCCTTCGCGAAAAAGTCCGGCGTAAAAATCCCGATGCGCAGTGAATAGCTTCCGCATCTGATAGAGCACTACCGCGCCTAGGCGGGTGCCCCTGCTATCTTCGCGCGCAAACAGAGGAGTCATCATGATCGTGATTAGCGGAGCCACAGGAAACACCGGCAAGCCCGCAGCTGAAGCCCTGCTCGCCAAGGGCGATAAAATTCGCGCGATTGGCCGCGACGCATCCAAGCTTCAGCCATTCGTACAGAAAGGCGCGGAAGCCTTCGTCGGTAGCGTGGAAGACGCCGCGTTCCTGCGCAAAGCATTCCAGGGCGCGACGGCTGCCTACTTGATGATTCCGCCAGACCTGCGGACGAACGACTATCGCGCCTACCAGGAAAAAATCGTGGTCGCCTATGCCGCCGCAATTGCCGAAGCCAAAGTCCCGTATGTCGTGACACTCAGCAGCGTCGGCGCCGACCTGACCGAAAAATCAGGCCCGATCCTGGGCCTGCACAATCTGGAAACCAAATTGAACGCCATCCAAGGCCTCAACGTTCTGCACCTGCGCCCCGCCGGATTCATGGAAAATCTTTTCATGAGCGTCCAGCCGCTGCGCACCATGGGCATGCTTCCCGGCCCGCTGCCCGCGGATGCGCCGCACGCGATGATCGCCGGCAGAGACATTGGCGTGTACGCCGCGGAAAGACTGCACGCGCGCGATTTCAGCGGCAGTTCGGTCCAGGAACTCCACGGCCAGCGCGACATCAGCATGAAAGAAGTCGCCGCAATTCTCGGCAATGCGATCGGCAAACCGAAACTCGGTTATATGCAGGTTCCCTTCATGATGCTCGAGCCGGCGCTGGTGCAGACCGGGCTGCCAAAATCCACGGTCGCTCTGATGATCGAAATGTGGAAGTCGATGAACTCGGGCACGCTCAAACCGCACGAACCCCGCAACGCAAAAAACACCACCCCCACTTCGATCGAAACGTTCGTCACCGAAGTTTTCGCGCCCGCCTATTCGAGCGTGGCAGCCAAAGCGTAGCGCAGCCACATCGCGCGCCTTGCTAGCGGCGCACTGCAGTGCTCGACCGATGTCACGGTGTGGATCGGCGGCGTGTCGGGGATCGATGGCCGTCGGCACAGTGCCGCTACCCTGCGATCCCGCACGGCGGGATCTCAGGGTGAATCGCCCTGCGGGGCGATTCACAAAATCCGCTTCCACTATTTACCGTTCCGCATCGCCAGTAGTCTTTTGCTCCCCGTCGGCGTTAGTATCGCTTCACCCGTGCCCGACTCCCTCATCACCGGCTGCTCGCAGCTGTTGACCTTGCGCGGACCAGTCCCCCGCCGCGGCGAAGCTCTGAGGGACCTCGGCATAATTCCCGATGGCGCGATCCTTATCCACGAAGACCGCATCGCAGCGATTGGTCCGCGCCGCCGTATCGAAAAATTGCGTCAGGCGCGCCGCGCCGAAAAGCTGGATCTCGCGGGGCGCGTGGTTCTCCCAGGCTTCGTGGATTCGCACACGCACCTGATTTTTCCGTGCAGCCGCGCGCATGAATACGAAGAACGCATCCGAGGCGCCAGCTACGAGGAAATCGCGCGGAAAGGCGGCGGGATTCGCTCGACCGTAGATAGCCTGCGCCGGGCCACGCCGAGCGCGCTTAAAAAACGCGCCATCGCCAACCTGAACGAATTCGCCACGCACGGCACTACAACGATCGAATCCAAAAGCGGCTACGGCCTCGACTGGAAGAACGAATTCAAAATTCTATCGCTGCTTTGCGAACTGCATCAGGAGCATCCGCTCGATATCCACGCCACGTTTCTCGGCGCGCACGTCGTTCCCGCGGAATTTCGCCGCCGCCCAGACGCCTACGTGAACCTGCTGGTAGATCGCTGGATTCCTGCGGTAGCGATGGCCGGCCTCGCCGAATTTTGCGACGTTTTTTGCGATCGCGGAGCATTCACCGTCGCGCAGGCGCGCAAAATCCTCGCCGCCGGACGCGCCGGAGGCCTGGTCCCGCGCATCCATGCCGAGCAGCTGGCAAACACTGGCGCGGCGCGCCTCGCCATCGAACTGCAAGCAGCGAGCGCCGACCACCTGGAAAAAATCAACGCCGCTGACATTCGCGCGCTCGCGCTCGCGAACGTCGTCTGCACACTGCTGCCCGGCTGCTGCTTCCACCTCGGCCTCAGTCACTACGCCCCGGCGCGCAAGCTGATCGAAGCCGGCGCGATTCCGGGCATCGCGACCGATTTCAATCCCGGGACCAGCCCCACACTGAGCATGTCCATGATTTTGTCGCTGGCGTGCACGCAGATGCGCATGACGCCCGCGGAAGCGATCAGCGCCGCGACCATCAACCCCGCCTACTCGCTGCGCACGCACGATCGCGTCGGCTCCCTCGAAGTTGGCAAGTATGCGGACATCGCCGCCTTTGACGTGGCCGACTACCGCGAAATCCCGTATTATTTTGGTGTGAACTTGTGCGCCTTCACCATGAAACGCGGCGCCATCATCCACTCGAAGAATCTTTAACCACATGAAACGACTTGTCGAATCTGTTCCGAATTTTTCCGAAGGCCGCGATCGGGCCAAGATTGACGCCATCATCGCCGCAATGCGCGAAGTTCCCGGAGTGTATCTGCTCGACCGCGAAAGCGACCCGGATCATAACCGCAGTGTCGTCACGATTGCCGGCGAGCCGGACGCGGTCGCAGAGGCCGCGCTCCGCGGCGTCGGAAAAGCCGCCGAGCTGATCGACCTCACCAAGCATTCCGGCGCTCATCCGCGCATGGGCGCGACGGACGTGGTGCCGTTCATCCCCGTCGAAGGCGTCAGCATCGAAGATTGCGTTGCGCTCGCGAAAAAAGTCGGCCGCGAGATTTGGGAGCGCTACCGCATTCCGGTCTATTTTTACGAAGCCGCTGCGCAGCGGCCCGAACGCAGCAACCTGGAAAACATTCGCAAGGGCCAGTTCGAGGGCTTGCTCGCGGAAGTTCCCAAAAATCCGGATCGCGCGCCGGACATCGGCGAACCTCGCCTGCATCCTACAGCCGGAGCGACGGTCGTCGGGGCACGCAAATTCCTGGTCGCCTACAACATCAACCTGAACACTCCGGACCTGGAGATCGCGAAAAAAATCAGCAAGAACATCCGCTTCTCGAATGGTGGCTTGCGCTATGTGAAAGCCATGGGCGTGGACCTGCGCGCGCGCCATCTCGCCCAGGTTTCCATCAACATGACGGATTTCGAGCAAACTCCGCTGCATCGCGCCTTCGAAATGGTGAAGCGCGAAGCCGAACGCTACGGAGTTTCCATCGCAGGCAGCGAAATCGTCGGCCTGATTCCCAAGCGCGCCATCGAACTAACCGCCGATTTCTATTTGCAGCTGGAAAACTTTTCCCCTGCGCAAGTGTTTGAAAATCGCATCGAGGCTTCGCTCAGCGGCAACGTTACCCCGGAAGGTCCCGGCAAGCTCGCAGCGCTCGCGCAGCCTTTTCTTGATGCGGTTGCCGAGCCAACCGCCACGCCCGGCGGCGGCTCGGTCGCGGCGCTCGCGGGCGCGCTTGGCGCAAGTCTCGGCCAAATGGTGGCCAGCCTCTCGCGCAAGAAAAAATCGCAGGTCGCCTACGTCACTCAACTGAGTGACGCGCTGGCCGACTTTCAGGCGGCGTCGCGCGCGCTCTCGGATGCGATTGATCGCGACGCATCATCCTTCAGCCAGGTAATGGCTGCTTACAAGTTGCCAAAAGATACGTCTGAACTAGAGCGCCGGCGCGACGCCGCGATCCAGCAGGCGTTGCACGGCGCGGCCAGCGTTCCGCTCGAAGTCGCGCGCCGGGCTGCGGAAGTTTTTGACCGGCTCGGGCAACTGGAGGGCATCTCCAGCCCGTCTATGTATTCAGATGTCCGCGTAGGGAGATTGCTGGCTGCCGCGGCGGTTCGCGGCGCTCTGGAAAATGTAGCCATCAATCTGGAATCCATCACAGACAGCGAGTTTCTCACCAGGCTGCGCGCGGAGGCTGCAACTCTTGCTGCGCGAGTCGCCGAAAGTCCTGTCGCCGTCAGCCGGTGATAGCCAAATTTTGAGAACGAACGTAAAGATTTGAAATGAGGGGATACTCAATGACGAAACCAATCATTCGCAGCGCAATTTCGGCCCTACTCGCTTTTGCTCTGGTGTTCGGGACCGTAACCATCGCTCCCACGCGCACCTCAGCCGGATCGCTCAGCACCGCCATCATCGGCATGTTTCCAAAATCCGTCGGCGAGTTTTCCTACGCCGATCTGAAAGCGGCGCGGAAATTTCCCTGGTTCACGCAACTCTACGGGCAGGTGCTTCCGCCCAAATTCCGCCAGTTCGAACAGTTTCTAGGTTCCTCCGGCGTCGATCCGAACTCCCAGGTCGAAGAGATCGCCTGGGCCAACATCAGCAGCGGAAACGCTGACGATGTTGTCGGCATTGCGCTCGGCCAGTTCGATCCTTCCTCGGTCGAAACCAAACTCAAGGCGCAGAAAGTTCCCTCCTTCGAGGTCCAAGGCTATCATCTTTACGCCTTTGGCAGCGGAGCAGCCGCCGGCGATATCCTGTTCGTGTTCTTCGATTCCAGCACCGCCGCTTTTGGCAACCGCGCTGTACTCGAGCACCTCATCAACGTCCGCATGGGCGGCGAGGAAACGCTTCTCACCGGAAAGCTTTTCCCGCTGATCTCGGAAGCCAACGGCAACGGCATCATCTGGGCCGTCCTGGATAAAGACCACACGCACCTCGCCATGCAACAGCTCGTTCCCCAGGCGGGGCAGTTCCCGCAAGCCGCCGCCATCATCGGACGTCTGCACGCGATGATCATCAATATCAATGCGGACAGCGGCGTCGATGCTCATTTCCAGGCCGTCTGTGATTCTGTGGACGATGCGAATCTGCTGGGCGCGGCCATGCAGGCGGGCATCATGTACCGCAGATATCAGGAAGCGCAGGGCAATCCATCGCTCGCGAAAACTCTGGATCAGGTAAAAGTCACGCCCTCCGGCGACCGCCTGAAAATCGAAGCGCCCGTAAGCCAGGAAGAATTGTTGTCGCTTATTCAAACCAAGGCCTTCGCTTCGCCGATGTAGGCAAACCAGCGCCGCGCGGAGGACGTCGGAGTCGTGACGATCGAGTCTGCCGGCAAACTCGCAACGAATCGCGCCGCTATCAATTGCGCCCTCTGGGCGCTTATCGGAACGTACGCGGCAGCGCGGGTTCTGCAAGTTTTCCCCGACAAGGTGCCGATGCTGGCCATCATCGCCTGGCACGTCCTGCCGCCGATTCTGTTCGCGCTGCTACACGGCGCCATGCTTTACACGACCCGCGGAATTCTGATCTTCTTCGCCATTTGCCTGGTGGTCGGAAATACTTTTGAGAATTTAGGCGTCCGTATTGGCTTTCCGTTCGGCGGCTACTACTTTACCGGCGTGATGGGACCGAAGTTGTTTGCCGTTCCAGTCCTGTTGGGACTAGCGTACTTGGGAATGGCCTATCTCTCCTGGACTTTGGCCCGCGTGATTTTGGGTGGAATGCGAAATCCGCTGGTGGGGCCGCGCCTGGTGACGCTCCCTCTTGTTGCAGCATCCATCATGACGGCTTGGGATCTCTCGCTGGACCCCGTCTGGTCCACCATCGTCCACGCTTGGATTTGGCGAAACGGAGGCGCTTACTTTGGCGTCCCCATCAGCAACTTCCTGGGCTGGTATCTGACCGTATATCTGATTTTCCAGCTCTTTGCGCTTTATATGCGCGGACGCGCGACAAATGTCGATCGCTTGCCTTCCAATTATTGGCAACTGGCGACGCTTTTTTATGGAATTTCTGCAGCGGGAAATCTTCTGCTGTTAATTCCGCACGCGGGGCCTTCGGTAGTGCTGGATTCCAGCGGGGCGCAATGGCGGGTGAGCGAAATCGTGGGCGCCTGTGCCCTTGTCTCGATATTCCTCATGGGCGGTTTTGTTCTTCTGGCGTTGCTGCGACTCAGTAACCGAAGTAGCGCGCCAATCGAACAGACCTGGGCGCGCTTCAAGTAGTCGGAACTTTTATCAGGAAATTCAGCTCGTCAGGCGATACAGACAGAATTGAAGCTTGCAGTTCGGACGCGAGCAAGCCTTACGCCTGCGCTTTGCGTCCGCCGTCACAGTACTTGATCAACGTCATGCGCGAGAGGCCGCCGCTTGTCGCATATTGGACGCGGTCCACTTTGGTCATCTGCAGCGCCCTGCTCAATCCCGCTCCGGGATCCGCCGCCGCATCTCCGATAAATGTGTCCAGTCCCGCGGTAGGCAGCGCTTCTCCGGTGTGTTCGATGGCGACTTCGACGCGATCCGGATAATCCGAAACAATCACTCGCACCGTGGGTTCCCGGTTCGCCTGGCCTTCCATCAGTGGAAATGTCTCGCGGCACGCTTCCTCTACCGCTGAGGTGAGTCCCTGCTGGCCCGCTTCCGACAAACCACAGCGTTGCGAAGCGTGCTGCACCACCGCAGCGATCGCCCCGAAAAACCGGGTATCTTCGTGCAGAATTAATTCGGTGTGAGCCGCATCATTGCTCATTCTGGATTACTCATGGATTAGCGCTGCTCGGCGTCGGCAACTCGGACGTCGCAGGCCTCGCGGCAGTCCGGACAATAGTACATTCCATCCACCGCCAGCCGTATATTGTATTGCGATTGGCAGAAACAGCAGAATTTTTCGCAGATGCACTGCGATTCCGGTTTGTCACATTGCGAACAGAGTGTAAGCACCGTTGCCGCCTCTTTGTCGAATACACGCCTCTTCCGCTTAGCTCATACTAGGACATGCGCGACGCGGCCACAAGCACCTTGCGCTCAGTCATTCCCTGCTCTGCACCCGGGCGATGCGCTGCCGCGCGGTGAAAATGACCAGCGGTCGCGTTCCTGTTGTGCCCCGATGATAATGTCCCTTCTTGTCCCCGATAGAAATGTCCCCCTAAGTTAGGCCTCCGAGAGGAGGTCAGATTGAGGCGGACGGAGATGAGCAAGGGAGAGTTACGAAGAGTGGAGGTGTTGGCGCGAGTTCGCAGCAAGCAGTTGCGGATCGTGGATGCGAGCCGATTGCTGGAGGTTAGCTATCGGCAGGCGAAGCGGCTGTGGAAACGCTATCGGGAGGAAGGTGCAGCAGGGCTGAAGCATGGCAGTGCAGGACGGCCGTCGCATCGCGCGCACGAGCCGAAGTTTCGGCGCAAGGTGCTGCGGCTGGTGCGGGAGAAGTACAGCGGGGCGGTGGGCGAGCGATTTGGACCGACGCTGACAACGGAACACTTGGAATCGGAAGATGGCGTGAAGGTGGGTGTAGAGACGCTGCGGCAGTGGATGCTGGGGGAAGGTTTGTGGAGTCGCGACCGGAAGCGGCGGAAGCACCGGCGACGGCGAGAGCGCAAAGAACATTTCGGAGAGCTGGTGCAGATGGATGGCAGCTTTCATGCGTGGTTGGAGGAGCGCGGAGCGGAGGGCTGCTTGATCGACATGGCCGACGATGCGACCAACACGACCTGGGCGCAATTGGGGGAACAAGAGACGATCTGGGCGGTGGCGGATGCGCTGCGCGCCTGGATCGAGCAGTACGGCGTCCCTTTGGCACTGTACGTGGACTGGAAGAACTTATACAAGCGGCCGGCCAATGCGCGGGAGCGTTTACG
>Ga0210394_10001159_pt1 | contig 44305 bp, 38 predicted proteins | sample IncBWC12MmetaG_FD_160121 | JGI IMG/M metagenome (GOLD analysis project Ga0210394, IMG submission 160121) | Forest soil microbial communities from Barre Woods Harvard Forest LTER site, Petersham, Massachusetts, United States - Inc-BW-C-12-M | ecosystem: Environmental > Terrestrial > Soil >...
AATCCGCGCCTTGCTTTTCGGCCACGGCCAGATACATGGCCCAGATAATCGCGGCGGGAGAATTGATTGTCATCGAGGTGGTGACGTCTGCCAGCGGAATTTGGTCGAAGAGCGCTTCCATATCCGCCAGCGAACTTATCGCTACCCCGCATTTGCCCACTTCGCCGCGCGAAAGCGGATGATCGGAGTCGTAGCCCATGAGTGTCGGCAGGTCGAAAGCGACGGAAAGTCCGGTCTGACCTTGCGCAAGCAAGTAGCGGAACCGCGCGTTGGTATCCTCTGCAGCGCCAAACCCTGCGAATTGGCGCATGGTCCACAGTCGGCCGCGATACATCGTTGGGTGAATGCCGCGCGTGTACGGAGGTTCGCCCGGATGGCCCAGATCGCGCTCCGGATCCCAGTTTGCGAGATCGACAGGGGTATAAAGCTGACGGATGGGATGGCCGGATACGGTGGTGAAACGTTGCGGACGCGCCGCAGAACGGGCCGGGTCAACTTCAGCCGATGACTTTGCGGGCTTTTCGTTGCTCATGCGGGCTGCTTTTCCCACTACTCCTGAAGCATCGCAGTATTTCGCGCTGGTGGCCGGCACAGATTTCTATTCTAGGCCCCAGTATAAGCCGCGGCAAAGCGCCTCCTGGAATTTGATGTTACTGCTCCGAAATGCAGCCGATTGGTCGGCATCCAGAAACGGAATGGGATCAGTGTTGAAGAGACTGGCTTATATTTTGTGAGGATTCGCTCGTTGCACAGGAAGTCAAATCCGCGAGCACGTCGGCCGGCTTCCAATCATTGCCATCGTACGCTTTGCAGATATGGCCATCGGGCGAAATAATGGCTGTGCTCATGGAATGCGTGATCTGCCCTTGCTCCTGGGTTACGAATAGGTCAAAGAATTTCGTCACATCGTTCTGTTCAGCCGCCGGTATCGTCGCGAATTCCCAATGTTCAAACGTTTTTTGGCCCCGGTCCGTCACGAATGCGCGGGCGTAATTACGTAGCACCTTTGGCGTGTCGTACTGCGAGTCGAAGCTGATGCTGAGCAAATGCGTTTTGGCGTAGAGTTCGGGCGATTTCTCAATAGTTTTTTCGATTTCAGCAAAGTTGTGGCTCATCAGCGGGCAATAATCCGGTAGAGGGCAGCGCGTGTAGATGAAGGTCAGCAATACGGACTTACCGCGATATTGCGGCAATCGGACGCGCTTGCCGTCCTGATTCACCAAAGTGAAATCCGGCACGGGCGCTCCACCATCGGGGCGCTGCAATTGAGCCCCAGTCGGCGAGGTCTTTCCATCCGATTTCTTCACCACAACGACATTTTCCAGATGGATGACATTTGGAGTGACAACCACATCGGCCGTGATTTGGTCGCCGGGCGAAAGCTTTTCGAGCGTTTGGGCGTCGACCACCGGATAGGGCATCGTCATCGCTCCCATGAACCCCGGAATTTCTTCATGATTCACGACGAGGTGCTGCTGAGCTTTGTCTACTTGAACGACCGTACCCTTCAGGTGATAACGCCGCACTTGACTCTGATTTGTCCCGCGGCAGGCAGTAAGAGGAAGCGTTACAAGGAGTGCCAGCACCAACCAGACGGGCGCCGGCCTTTTGCTCCCTTTGGCAGATCCGTGAATCGGCATTCCTTACTGATATCAAGGCTGGTGCGCGTGCGCAAGCGCAGGCGGTGGCGCACAGGCGCCAGTTCTTTGCGGGGCCTACTGCGTGATGCGGCCTCGGATGGCGTCCTCGGCGTTAATGTGGCTCTTGTCGAGCAGGACGCCGGTGGACCGTTCCATTTCGACCAGCGCGATGGCATAGCTGGCGCGTGCCTGCACTTCGACCAACTGAGCCTCCAGCAGATTTCTCTGGTCCAGAATTATGTTGTAAGGCGTGGAGAGCCCGGCCGCCTGCTTTTTTCGCTCCGCCTCCAGCGTTTGCCTGCTGAAGTCCACTGCTGATGCCGCCGCCGCCACGACCGCTTTGGCGTGCGTTAAGCTGTTGCTGGCCGTTCGCACCTCTATGCCGATCTGGTTCTCGGTGCCTTGCAGGGAGATCTCGGATTGCCTCTCTTGCAGACTTGCGCGCGTGTTATCGGCCTGCGCGCTGCGATTCTTAATCGGAATGGTAAGCGCGAAACCAATGGCGTATTCGGGAAACCTCACATGAATAAACTGGCCCAATTCCTGGCTTACGCCCCCCCTTACGAGAATGGGGATTCCTCCGGGAACTGGAATGAATTGGTTGCCAGACAGACCAGAGGTAGCGAATAGCCCGAACGCGTTAAGCGTGGGCTTCAGAAAACTCTGCGTAACCTTGACAGCCACTTGGTTGTTTCTCACGTTTACTTCTGCTTCAGACACTTCGGGGCGATTCCGCGCCGCAGTCGCTTGTGCCTGATCGAGCGGCAGAATATCCGCATCCTGTGGAGTCGGCAGCGGATCGGTAGCCACAATCTGTGCATCTGCGACGGAACCTGCGATCTGTTTGCTGAAGAAATTCTTGAGTGTCAACTCCTGCTGCTGCAGGTTTGTCTGGGCGACGATTAGGTCCCGCTGCGTGGAGGCCACCTGGGACTGGGCCGACACGACGTCCAGCGGCGCCAGCGTCCCGATCTCAGCCTGTCTCTTGTTGTCCTCGTAAAGTCGCTGTGCAGCCTGCAATGCCTGTTCCGTAGATCTGACCTGTTCCTGAGCCGAGACGAGGTTCCAGTAGCTCTCCTCTGCCTGCGCCAGCATGGTGTTCACCTGCTGCAGGTACCACTGTTTGACGAACTCGACATTGTTTCGCGCAACTGTCTGGAAGCGGCGATTAAAGGCGAAACCAAAACCGTTAGTGAGTTGCTGGACCGCAGTCACGGACATTCTCGTAATAACGTCAGGATTGTAGATTAGAAATTGCTGCGTACTACTTTGGCGTTGATTAGCGATATCCACGCTGAAGCTGGTTCCCGTCGTGAAAGCCTGCTGCCAGCCAAACGTGAAGAAGGCCGTATTTGTGGTTACCACCGGCGACCCAGCCACGACCAGTGTGTTCAGGGGGCTAGCCGTGCGATCCCAGCTAAAATCAAAGTTCAGAGTCGGATCAAAGCCGCCGCGGGGTTGCACAGTGAGTGAACGCGGCGAGCCGGTAATGGAGCCAACTCCGGAAACACTGCCGCCTTGTCCCCCTCCGCCCCCTACTCCCGCTCCAATTGCGGAGGAAAAGAGTGCGTCCGGAACGAGGGCGCCGGCGGAATCGACTCCTCGCGCCGCCTGTCCCGACTTTGTTCGCAAAAGATCCGCTTGGGCGAAGTAATTGTTATAGCGGTCCACCGCAAGGTTCAGGTTGTTTTCTATAACCATAGCGGCAAGTCGCTCAAGGGATAACTCGATCTTACCGTCACGAATCATCTCAGAAAGGGACTTGGAATTTGTTAGATCGGGCGGCAGAGTCCGCTGCGGTTTGTATGGCGAGAGTATGTTCGGGAACCACCGTGGATTCGTACTGTAATCGGACCTTTGCGGTTGAGACGTTTGGCCCAGAGAAGCCTGTGTCGTTACCAGAGTCACAAAAATCAGAAAGGCGAAGTTCAGCAGAAGGCGCGGCCATAAAATCGCGCGCAGCCAGCTACACCCACGCTGTTTAGATAGTTCCGAGTTGGTTCTTAGGCCCATCATTGGTTACCGGACGCCGGGGATGGCTCCCTTATTGAATGAAGGGGCTGGCATTTTGGTGATCATGCCACTCAGGGCGTCATTAAAGCTCATCCCATTGCGCTCGAGCATTGTTCCGCGAGCCTGATCCATGGCCACCAGAGCTTTCGCATAGGCATCCGCAGCCTGTATTTCTGCGTACTGTGCCGTGGTCACGTCACGCTGGCGTAGAACGACGTTATAAAAGGTCGAGGCGCCGACGCCCAGCTTCTTCTGCTCCGCATCCATCGACTGCTGCGCCAGCACGACCGCCTCTTGCGCCGCTTCAATCTGCGCTTTTCCTTGGACCAGGCTGATCATCGCTTGCCGGATGGCCAGCTCAGCCTGGTTACGCAAAGCCTGCAAATTGACTTGAGTTTGCTGCGTCTCGAATTGGGCCCGTAGGTTATCGGCCTGGGCCGACCGGTTCTTGATGGGAACTGCCAGACTGAATCCCAAAGACTCCTCGGGAAACTTGGCTTCGATCGTCTGCGTTAGCGATCCACCCGCTCCTGCCGGAACTACGGTGCCGGGCGCAATGATGCCAACTTGATTGCACGTTGTTCTGGCGGTCACAAGGCAGTTGCCCTGCAATCCCGACGCGGCATATTGCCCAAAGGCGTTGCCCGCGGGCAGCAGATTGTTGGTCGTGAATTGAGTGGATATCTGTTCATTCAGCAAGTTCATCTGCGCAACCTGCAAGTCTGGGCGGCTGCGGAACGCCTCAGTCAGCACATCTTGCAGCGCTGGAATGTCACTATCCCGCGGCTCCGGCAGCGGGTCTGTGGTCACAATTTCCGCCGAGTCCAATTCAGGATCGATTCGCTTGCTCAGCAGGTTCTTTAACGTGATTTCCTGGATTTGAAAGTTGGTCTGCGCGATAACCAAATCACGCTCACTGGCCGCCACTGCCGATTGGGCGGAAACTACATCCAGCGGGGCCAAAGCTCCGACCTCGGCCTGCCTTTTGCTGTTCTCATACAATCTTTGTGCCGCCGCGAGCGAGTCTTGCGCGACCTTTACGTTCTCCTGAAATTGCGCCATATCCCAATAGGCATTTTCCAGCTGCTGCATCGTTGCCTGCAGTTGCGTCCGGAATATCGCCCCGGAAACGTTTTCGTTATTTTTGGCCACCAGCACGAACCGCAGATTCGGTTTTAGTCCGAATCCGCTCAAGAGAGGTTGATTGAAACCCACGGATATCCGGCTGGCGACATCCGGATTAAAGAGCAAACTTTGCTGCGTGGAGGAAGAGCGCAGGCCGTTGAGGCTGACAAAGTAGCTCGTGCCACTCGGCAGCAGTTGCGTATAGCTGCCGCTCAAGGAAGTGGAGTAAGTGGTCACGCTGGGGACGCCTGCCACGACCAACGAATTAAGCGGGGAAGACGTGCGGTCCCAGCTGAAGTTGAAGTTAACCGTGGGGTCGAACGTTCCCACCGGGGCGATATTCACAGCGCCGCCTCCGCCGCTGATTCCTCCCGCGTTGCCGACTCCCCCTCCAGTCACCGCAGTGCTTACGCCCGTGCCCAGGGCGCCCGCGCTCAAGCCCAGTGGAATCGTCGCGCCGGAAAATCCGCGCGCAGCCGAACCGGACGAAGCTCTAAGTACGTCCGTTTGCGACATCGGCACGACCTGGCGCTCCACAGCTATATCCAGATTGTTTTCAATCGCCAGCGCGAGCGCATCTGCCATTGAGATCTGCAGCTTGCCGTCCTTGATCAGGTCCTTAAGTCTTGGGGAATTCTCCAGCGAGATGGCAGGGATCGGCTGCTGCCGATACGGGGCCGTAGGGTTGCCAAACCATTTGGGTCCCTTTGAGTAGTCTTTGAGAAATGCATTGCCTTGAGAGGCTTGAGAGTCCTGAGAGGCTTGGGCCCGGAGTAGGCCCGGCGTAGCGCAAAACACGATCAAGGTGGCGAATACGCCTCCGAGACATTTCTTTACCTTCATAACAAACCTCCTCAGGATCACTCAGCCGCTAAAAATTCTGGAGAGTTCTGGGCGTCCGTTAGTCGTAGTTAGTTGTAACGTCTAGCCGTCTGGAAATGTTTCAAGTTTGTGGCCCGAACTGACTTCCATCGCCTGCACGTGGATTCGGTCAAGTCGCTGAGAGACTCGGCAGGCGGCGTGAAGCCAAGCAGTCTAACAGCGCTTTTTCAGTTTTGACAACGCAGTATCAAGTTTTTGCGCCAGTTTCTTTGAACGCGCATTCAAAGTGGCGAGTGCTTTTTGTTAGTGCCCTGTGTTCCAGATGTCCGAACCTCCCGTGCGATAATTCCTGCCGATGCATAACATCAAGCTCACGGTTGCCTACGATGGAACCGATTTCCGAGGCTGGCAAATCCAGTCCGGTCTGCCGACGATTCAAGGTCTTCTTACTGAGGTGTTACACCAACTGACGCAGGAAAGCTTGAATGTGCAGGGAGCAGGCCGGACAGATGCAGGGGTGCACGCTTGGGGGCAGGTCGTGAATTTCAAGACGTATTCCAAACTTGCGCCGGAGGAGTTTCAGCGCGGCTGCAATGCATTGCTACCGCCATCGATCCGCATTCGTGAGGCCGAAGAGGTCGCACTGGACTTCCATGCCCGATGGAGGGCGCGAGCCAAAACGTACGTCTACTCGATCTATCGAGGCGCCGTTGTTCCGCCGTCCCTCTGGCGCTACGTATTGCATGTTCATCGGGAGCTGGACTTTACTGCCATGGCGCAGGCTGCACGGTGCTTCGAGGGGGAGCGTGATTTCACTTCGTTTTCAGCTTCGACAGGATCGGAGGAAGAGGATAGGGACCAGACGATGATTCGGTCCATTTTCCACTCCGAACTCATTGACTCATCGTGCAGCGGGTCGGCTGCGTCGGCTCTGATTTGTGACCGCCGTCTAAGTCCGGGCGAATGGCTCTACATCGTTCGAGGCTCATCTTTTTTGCGTTATATGGTAAGGAAAATCGTCGGCACGTTGTTGCAAGTAGGCCGACGGCGGCGTCCCGCGAGCGATATTCCGAATTTGCTGGAAAAGCGCGACCGGAGTTGTTCTGGACCCACCGCACCGCCCCACGGCTTGTGTTTGCAATCGGTGGAATATCCCGATCCGACTGTTTCGCTCGGCGAAAAGATGGGCATCGGGTGAGGTGACGCCAGAGCTAGCAGCGACGTCCCGGGAAAAAGGTACGAATCATGATGGATGCGTTGGCCCGTTCAAAAGCGTTCGAGTAGAATACATCTAGAGTTGATCGTTTCCGGAGAAACCGGCAGGAGAAATTAGAATCCAATGGGCGATACACCCGACGCAGCGCAGAAGGTAGCGGCCAGCACGCAGGCAACTGCGACCACGGCATCAGTGGCCGAACAGGCGGCACCGGCGTTGACGAAGGTCAAGGTTCGAAAACACCGGCAACGTTCCTGTGATGAAAAGGACGCGAAAGGGAAGCTCTGCGCCGGTCATCTGAAGCGATGGTATGACTATCCCAAAGAAATCGAACACCTTGTCGGCCCAAAAGCGGAGATCTACCGCTGCGAATTTTGTAAGACTCTTTACCGGCCCGATCCGGAGCAATTACCCCATAGCTTCACGCTTCGATATTAGAGCTATTCAGCTACCGGGGGCGGGCGGGTCGCGTCAGACGTTGTATCGAAACGCTCGATAGGTTGACGGCGATGGACGACGCAGAACTGATCTACGACTGGAATAAAGTCGGGCGGATCCAGTTCGATACGCGCCGGAAAGTTACGCTGGACGACGAAACCCTGCGTGACGGCTTGCAGAATCCCTCCGTAATCGATCCTTCCATAGGCGAAAAGATCGAAATTCTCCATCTGATGGAGTCGCTCGGAATTGAGATGGTGAATATCGGCTTACCTGGAGCCGGACCGCGCGCCTACGCTGACACCGAAGCCTTAGCCACGGAAATCGCTCGTTCGCGCATGAAGATCAGGCCGAATTGCGCCGCTCGTACGCATGAGAACGATATTCGCCCAATCGTGAAAATTTCGCAGCGCGCCGGTATTGGTATTGAAGCGTCTACTTTTCTGGGTTCAAGCCCCATTCGGCGGCTGGTGGAGAACTGGACCACCGACCATCTGCAACGCACGGTCGAAAACGCCGTAACTTTTGCGGTGGGGCACGGCCTTGCCGCTATGTTTGTCACAGAAGATACCGTGCGCACCGATCCCGAAACCATCGAGCGCCTCTATTCGACGGCAATCCGATGCGGCGCCACCTCCATAGTGTTGTGCGACACCGTGGGGCACGCGACGCCTCTGGGGGCTTACAGTTTGGTGCAATTCGTGCGCGAGAAAATCGTGGCGCGTTGCGGAGTGCAGATCCGAGTCGATTGGCACGGGCATTGCGATCGCGGTCTCGCGGTGGCGAATTCGCTCGCCGCCATTCTGGCCGGCGCCGACCAGGTGCATGCCGCCGCAAATTCGCTGGGTGAACGCGTCGGCAATACTCCTATGGAGCTGATGCTCGTGAATCTGCGGCTCCTGGGGCTGATTGACCGCGACCTTTCGCAATTAAAGCGATATTGCGAGACGGTATCGCGGGCCACCGGTATGCCCATTCCGCCTAATTATCCAGTCGTGGGCCGCGACGCATTCCGCACGGCGACTGGAGTGCACGCCGCGGCGATCATAAAAGCCTTCAAAAAATCGGATCCTATGCTGGCGAATACGGTTTATAGCGGTGTGCCTTCGCACCTGTTTGGTCTTGAACAAATTATCGAGATCGGCCCGCTGAGCGGCCGCTCGAACGTGCAATACTGGCTCGAACGGCACGAAATTCCAGTAACGGAAGAACTGGTCTTGCGTATTTTCGATACAGCCAAGAAAGCCTCGCGGGTCCTGACAGATGAAGAAATCCTGTCTCTCTGCGCGGGCCATTTGAATGGCTAAGATGAAGACTCACGGATTTCTCGCTCAGGCTCACATCGAGTTCCGTGACTAAACCGATGCGCATCGTGAAACTGGCGGGCGGGCCAATTGTGACTTGGAGCCTGCTCTGCGTTATGCTCTCGGCTATGGGTGTGCTTTCGCGTAATGCCGTGCGGTCAAGCCGCTCTTCTGCGGCGGATATTACCGCTGATCCTCGCGTGCGGCAGGCACTGGCGAAACTCGCAAACGAGGCTCCGTCTGTAACGGAGGAGCAGGTTCGCATCACCGAAATTCCCGCGCCATCGTTTCGTGAATCTCTCCGCGGTACTCATCTTGCCAAGCTCTTGTCGGATGCAGGGCTCAAAGTGCACACCGATCAGGCCGGCAATGTCATCGGGGAGAGGGCAGGCAGTGCCAAGGGCGAGTTCGTTTTGATCACCGCTCACCTGGATACCGTCTTTCCGGCGGGCACTGACGTGCGCGTTCGGCGTGAAGGAAGCAAACTCCGAGGGCCGGGCATTTCCGATAACGGTACTGGGCTTGCCACGTTGCCCGCGATTGCGCGGATTATGCGCGATACCAAGCTCGAAACGCGCAGCTCTATTCTTTTCGCCGCCGATGTAGGCGAAGAGGGAGAGGGCAATTTGCGCGGTATTCGCAAAATGGTCGAAAATTATCGCAAGCAACTCCGCTATGTGATCGCGCTCGACGGTGCTTCCATCGACTACGTCACGACGGCAGCCCTCGCGTCACGTCGCGTGGAGATCACGGTCACGGGTCCGGGCGGCCATAGCTGGTCCGATTTCGGTGTGCCCAATCCCATTGACGCGCTCGCGCGCGGTATCGCGCTTTTCGTTAACACGCCCGCTCCCGAAAGCCCCAGGACCACCTTCAATATCGGCAGCATTGAGGGCGGTACATCGGTGAATTCAATACCGGCAAAAGCTGTGATCAAAGTAGATTTGCGTTCGGAAGCTGAGCCGGAAATCCTCAAACTGGAAGCGGCCCTCCGCCGGTCTATCCAGAACGGCGTCGACGAGGAGATACAAGCTGCGCGCGAACGTGGCGTGTCGATCGGTATCAGTTTATCGATAGATACAAAGGTGCTAGGACTAAGACCGGGCGGCGAATTGGCCGACAATTCTCCGCTCCTTGCCGCTGTGCAGGCGGCCGACGACTATCTGGGCAATCGCGCGCGCATCGAACGATCTTCGACCGACGCCAATATTCCGCTCTCATTGGGCATTCCCGCGATTGCTGTCGGGGCCGGAGGAACTTCCGGCGGCGCACACACTCTGCAGGAATGGTACGATCCCACCGGCCGCGAGATTGGGATGCAGCGAGTTCTACTTACATTGCTGCAGGTGGCCGGGCTGAATCCTCCAACCGACTGATCTCATATCCCGCGTGTGTCTCGGAAGCTAAAAGCCGATCTTCTGCTCATCTTTTGTACCCTGATCTGGGGCGCAACCTTTGTCCTGGTCAAAGACGCTTTGGCCAATGCGTCCGTCTTTGTCTTCCTGGCTTTGCGCTTTCTCCTCGCCAGCGTGGTGTTGGTCGTTATGTATGGAAGTCAACTGCGAGCGGCGGGTGCAAGCGGCTTCCGTGCAGGTGCGCTCATGGGCTGTTGTATGTTTGGCGGATACGCCTTTCAGACGGCCGGGCTCGCGCTCACCACTCCTTCCAAAGCCGCGTTTATCACCGGATTCTTTGTTGTGTTTGTTCCTCTCTTGCTTGCGCTTTTCGGATCGCGCCGCGCTTCCTTGTGGGTGTGGCTTGGTGCCTTCTCGGCTTTTATTGGGCTTTATTTTCTCGCCGTACCGCCGTCCGGATTGTCGGCGCTGAACCGTGGCGATCTGCTAGTCCTTGCCTGTGCCTTTATGTTTGCACTACACGTGATCAGCATTGGCCATTACAGCGTTAGGTATTCAGCGGGAGCTTTGACGTTAATTCAGGTTGCCGTGACGACACTGTTTACGACGTTATGTGTGCCGATTTTTGCTTTAGTTGGGATCGAGCAGCCCCACCTCATGTGGACGCGAGGACTAATAGTTGGCGTAGTGACGACCGGTATTTTCGCAACGGCGGTGGCTTTTTCGTTGCAGGTCTGGGCGCAGCAGTACACCAGCGCGAATCATGCCGCAATCATCTTCACACTGGAACCGGTATTCGCAGGCCTGACTTCCTTCTTTTTCTATCACGAGCGTCTCAGCGCGCGGTCGCTGCTCGGCGCAGCCCTCATTCTGGGCGGGATTCTCGTTGCCGAATTGTTGGGGCCCACTCCCGCCGCCGAATCTTCCGTCCCGCCTGGCGAGACGTTGCAGCGCCTTACGTGAGTTTCGATGTCGGCTTTGGTCCGTTTCTACAACGTGAAGCTTGTGTAGACGGACCCTCGCAATGCATTCGTGAAAAGCCGGTCTGCCCAATACCGGCCAAAGCGCCAGCCGATTTCCAAACGGTTGCCGGTCCTTGTGAATTTGTGGGCCATGGCCAGGTCCAATTCGCTGCCGTAGTGCACGCGAGGAAAATCCGAATGGTAATCGTAGTAGATTAGGGTGCCAACAGTGCTGCCTAACCTTGGCAAAGGCGAGGTGGCGCTCAGGTAACGCGCTTCAAGGCCGTTTCCGCCGCCACCACTGGGGTCATTGAAAAATAAGTCCGTCCAACCGTTTCGAGGCGGAGCCAAAGGCGTGGTCAATTCGTCGGTGTTGCTGCGCCCTCCCAGAAGAGCGTATCCCGCTTTCAGTTCCAAGCCGCGCCAGCCGGGACCCAATTCGCCCAAATAGTAGTTCACGTCAACCCTATTAGGATTTGTGCCGTAGTTCCGCTGTTTAGCGAATTCAGCGGTGTAAATCACACTCCAGTCAGGGCTGAACTTGTAAGGACCGTTTGCGCGCACACCGTAGGTTTGAGTCGAAAGAGAGAATTGGTCGGGTGATCGATAGTCGAGCAGCAAGCTATAGAGTGAGGCGTTGACTTGGTCGGGCTTCCTCCACGCAAGATTGATCATATCCGTATGCATTGCCGGCTGCCCGTCAGTCGCGTCGTAACCTACCTCTCGATTGAATCGATTGATAAATGCATATGTGAACGAGAAATTGTGAGGCAGATCGGCGTCGAGTTTAACGGAGTCAAAGCTTCCGTGAACTTGGCGCCAGAAAGACACGCCGAGAAACCGGCTGTCATTAAGCGTGATCTCCTGCCTGCCGACCCTGAGTTGCGCGTTTTTGTGATCAAGGCTGTGGCTCCATTGCACAAATCCCTGACTCATCTCCAGGCTTCTCGGGTCGAAGATAGCGGGTCGATTCGGCATATTTTGTGAAGGGAGTGTGGTATCGCTGTAGTCCGCAGATCCCGTGACCACTACGGCTTCGCCTTGCGCGAAAACGCTGAAGCCATGAAACGCAGGCGTTTCGTAGCCGAGCGCCAGCCTTAGTGTGGGAGCGTAGGCCGGAGCGGTAAACGGCGCTCCATCGCGTTCGAACGCTTCGAACCGGTATCGGACATTGGCGGATATCTGCCCCCGCTTAAGCCAGTCCCAAGCCACGTGCGGAGCCGATTCTGGTGCCTGCTGATCCTGCGCCGCAAGCTGAGCTGGCGTGCCAATCCACAAGGCAGCGCCAAGCGACAGGGTAATGCTCGCTCTCCAATGCGACCGCAGCCGATTGGGTTTAAGCCTCTTCAAAAAATGCTTGGAAAAATGCGGATTGGACACCCTACTTGAATCGAGGGGCAGGCTATAACAAATTCAAGAGTAATTCAATGAAGGTAACCTGCTTTTAGAGACGCGGTTGAGCGTTATTGTTTGAAATCGACCGCTTCGTAGAGGTTCGCTTGTGGATGGAGGCGCTGCTCGTACGATGTAATTTCCGGTTCGTGTTTTAAGGTCATGCCGATGTCGTCGAGGCCCTCGAGGAGCACCGTTTTGCGGAAATCATCCATATCGAAATGAAATTTCAGCCCTTGCGTATCGCTGACGGTCTGATTCGGAAGGTCGGCCGTTAGCTGATAACCTTCGTTAGCTTCCGCGCGGCGAAAGAGTTCATCCACCTGTGCATCGGGCAAAGTGATGGGAAGAATGCCGTTTTTGAAACAATTGTTATAAAAAATATCCGCAAAGCTTGGTGCGATGATCACCCGGAAACCATAATCGAGCAGCGCCCAGGGCGCATGCTCGCGGCTCGATCCGCAGCCGAAATTAGCGCGAGCGAGCAGGACGGACGCGCCACGGTACCGCGGAAAATTCAGCACGAATGCGGGGTTGGGCGCCTCGCCCGGCAAGTAACGCCAATCATAAAAAAGATTCCGTCCGAAGCCCAGGCGCGTGAGAGCTTTCAGGAATTGCTTCGGCACCATCTGATCGGTATCGACATTCACCCGATCGAGCGGTATCGCCAAACCCGTATGTTTCGATATCGGCTGCATCGCGTTACTCCGTCACGTCCACGCCTAGATCACGCACGTCCACGAAATGCCCCGCAATCGCCGCCGCCGCTGCCATGATCGGACTCACCAGATGCGTGCGGCTGCCCTTGCCCTGGCGTCCTTCGAAATTACGGTTGGACGTGCTGGCGCTGCGTTCGCCGGACGGCAGCACGTCCTCATTCATGCCTATGCACATGCTGCATCCTGCATCGCGCCATTCAAATCCGGCTTCGCGCAGAATGGTATCGAGCCCTTCGGCTTCCGCCTGGGCCTTCACCACCCGCGAGCCCGGCACCACCAAAGCAGCTTTCAAGTTGCGCGACACATGTTTACCGCGAACCACGCGCGCCACTGCGCGCAGGTCCTCGAGACGTGAGTTCGTGCACGACCCGATGAATACGCGATCCACCGCGATATCGACCATAGGCGTCCCCGGCCGCAAAGCCATGTATTCGAGCGCGCGAACCGCTGCTTTCTGCTCGTCGGGGTCGCGGAAAGAGTTGGGATCGGGCACACGCTCGGTAACGCTCGTGACCATACCTGGATTCGTACCCCAGGTGACCTGAGGAGCAATTTGCGCGGCATCCAGCTCCATGGTCTTATCGAATTTCGCCCCGGGGTCGCTCGGTAGTTTCTTCCACTGATCCACGACAGAGTTGAACTCGCGGCCGCGCGGAACGAACGGCCTGCCCTCGAGATACTGAAAAGTGGTCTGGTCTGGGGCCACCATGCCTGCGCGCGCGCCGCCTTCGATGGTCATGTTGCAAATGGTCATACGAGCGTCCATCGACAGGCGGGAGATAGCCTCGCCTGCATATTCGATCACGTGGCCGGTTCCGCCCGAGATGCCGATTTTCCCGATGAGCGCCAGGATGAGGTCCTTGGAAGATACCCCTTGAGGGCGCTTGCCGTTGAATTTAACCAGCATGGTTTTGGAACGATCCTGCTGCAGGCATTGAGAGGCGAGAACGTGCTCGACTTCGCTTGTCCCGATACCGAAGGCCAGCGCGCCGAAAGCTCCATGCGTGGAAGTGTGGCTATCGCCACACACGATGGTAAAGCCGGGCTGCGTTATCCCAAGCTCGGGGCCGATGATGTGTACGATGCCCTGGTTGCGGCTGAACATGTCGAACAGCCGCACACCGTGCTTCTTGCAATTCCGCGCCAGCGCTTCGAATTGCAACCGGGCGTTGTCATCCACAATTGGCAATTCCCGGTTTTTGGTTGGAACCGAATGATCCATCACCGCAAACGTCAGGTCGGGCCGGCGGACCTTGCGGCCTGCAGCCTCGATTCCCGCGAATGCCTGTGGGGAGGTGCCTTCATGTACCAGATGTCGGTCGATATAAATCAGGCTGGGTTCTCCGGGAATCTCTCGCACCAGGTGGGATTCCCAGATTTTGTCGTACATCGTTCGAGGAGCCATGGGAATTGTAGTTTAGCATATGGTTCCGAACGGGATAGCGTGCTCACAGGTGTTGGCCTGGCAAGCAAGTCAATCCACCGATTTCCCTATGGAGGCGTGGACGAATGCTATAATCCTGCATCCCATCTATGCCGGCATCTCAGCGGCTGTCGGGAGCACCCTATGGGTATTCATCTGCGGGACTTGGCCAGTTGGGCTGGCAATCGGAAGTTTATCGCCGGCGCGCTCGTCGGCTTGACCTTATCCATTGGCATTCTTATCGGAACCGTGATTTCCGGTCGCGTGACCGCCACCCACTCATTTCTGCCTAGCGGGGCGACGCCCCTAGAGCTTCCCAACCCCGTTTCTCTTTCCAATGCCTTCGGCGCCATCGTCGAACGCGATCAACCAGCCGTGGTGAATATCTCCACCACCCAGGTGATCGATAGAAAGGGCCAGCCGCAATCCCGGGGTGGGGGTGCGGATCCATTTCACGACTTTTTCAACCGTTTCTTCGACGCCCCCAATGAAGGACCTGAAGCAGAGCGGAGCTTGGGGTCGGGCATTATCGTCGACAAAAAAGGGTTCATCCTCACGAATAATCACGTCATCGAACAGGCCACTAAGATTCAAGTTCAATTGAACACAGAGCCTACACTCTACACGGCCAAGGTGATTGGGGTGGACAAAGAGACCGACTTGGCAGTGGTTAAGATCGAGGCGAACCGCGAGTTGCCGGTCGTGAAGCTGGGTAATTCCAGCGGAGTGCATGTAGGCGACTGGGTCCTCGCCATCGGGAGTCCCTTTGGGTTGCAGGCCACCGTAACCGCCGGCATTATCAGCGCCAAAGACCGCGGGAACGTCGGGCGGCAGTTCCAGCACTTTCTGCAGACTGACGCGCCTATCAACCCCGGCAATTCCGGCGGTCCGTTAGTGGACATGAGCGGCAGCGTCATCGGCATTAATACCGCCATCATGACCGGCGGGCGAGGATATGAAGGCGTCGGTTTCGCTTTGCCGTCCAATATGGCCATCAGCGTTTACAACCAGCTTGTCGAGCGTGGAAAAGTGGTCCGTGGCTCGATCGGGATCACCTTTACCGAGGAGCAAAGCAGCAATCCGATTGTGCTTCGGGAACTCGGCGCGGCCAACGGAATGGTTTTGCAGTATGTGGAGCCGGGGAGCCCGGCAGCGAAAGCGGGAATTGAACCGGGCGATGTGGTCACGACGGTAAACAGTAAGCCTGTGAAATCGGGCAGTGATCTCGTGGACCCGATTACCCAAACCCCCGTCGGAAATAAGGTCCATCTCGTCTACATGCGGGGCGGCGAAAAGCACGAAACCGACGTAACTGTGGAGGACCGCGCCAGGCTCTTTCCCGATCGTGTGACCAGCTACGAAGATGACCAGGCACCGTCGTCACGTCCCACCGGAGTCGTGCCTGCCGATCTCGGCCTGCGGGTCGAGGATATCGGCACGAATGGCACTCGGCGTTCGGATTTTCAGAATAGTCACGGCGCTGTGGTTGCCCAGGTCGATCCCGCCACCTTTGCAGAGGACGCTGGCTTCATGCGTGGCGATCTGATTGAGGAGATCGACCATCAGCAGGTGATTTCGGTAGCCGATTATCGCAAGTTAATGGGGGCGCTGAAGCCTGGGCAAGACGTGGTTTTTAAAGTTTTGCGTCACGCAGATAGCGAGCGCATGCTGACGATTTTTCTGGCGGGAATCGTTCCCCAGGCGCACTGAAAAGTACAGGCGGGTTAGATTCGGGCGAACTCATAAAAATGGGCGCATACACAATCTCAAAGGTCCGGTTCGTCGCAGTACTCTTGGTTGCGTTTAGTTTCGTCGGGCCGGGCTTTGCGGCGCGGCAGACCGGCACGTCCAGCGCGGCGTCGAAAGCCACAACTTCCAAGAAGTCCGCTATTAAGCGCCCGGCGAAAAAGCGCAAACCTCGGCAGAGAGCGCAAACCGCGCCAACACCGGCGCGAATCTCCGAAATTCAATCGGCGCTTGCAGCGCAGGGCGTCTACAAAGGCCAGCCTAACGGCAAATGGGATACTGCGACGATCCAGGCGATGAAGGACTACCAGAACGCGCATGGTCTCACAGCCACCGGCAAACTCGACGCGCTGACCTTGCAGAGGCTCGGCATGGGCTCAGAAATCGCAGGCCGTGCTGCCCCTTTGCCTTTGCCTCAATCTCAGAGCGCGCCCTCTCCCACTGAGCCGCAGCAGACGCCCTGAATGTGCTTCGCCTGAAAGGCTTTTTTGAGGCCTACGCGGGTCGGTTTGACGCTCTCTCAGCCGTTTGCTAGATTCGAAGTGAGGCCATTTCTTGGCGTTTTAGTTGCCCTGATTGCCAACCGCGCCGACCAGACCTTGGAATAGCTTCGCAGCCAGGCCGCGTCAGGTTAAGTCGGAGGAGTTTATGGCCACCGCAGTACGCCCAACAGTTTTTAAGAACTTCATCAATGGCGAATGGATTGAATCTTTGAGCGGGCTCGCGTTCGAAGATCGCAATCCCGCCAACACTCGCGAATTGGTTGGAATGTTTCCCCGTTCCACGGCAGAAGATGTCGATGCCGCCGTCCAGGCCGCTACCGGGGCGTTTCAATCCTGGCGGTTGGTTCCCGCTCCCAAGCGCGCTGAGATCATGTATCGCGCCGCAGAGACCTTAGTGAAGCGCAAAGATGACCTGGCCCGCGATATGACGCGCGAAATGGGAAAGGTTTTGGCGGAAGCTCGCGGCGACGTGCAGGAAGCCATCGACATGACCTATTACATGGCGGGGGAGGGACGCCGCATGTTTGGTCAGACCACGCCTTCAGAGTTGCCGAATAAATTCGCGATGTCCGCGCGTCAGCCTCATGGCGTCTGCGCCCTGATCACGCCATGGAATTTTCCCATGGCCATACCTTCATGGAAGATCATGCCGGCGTTGGTGTGCGGAAATACGGTCGTAATCAAGCCCGCAGAAGACACCCCGCTCTCCACCTACAGCTTCGTTCAGATACTCGCGGAAGCCGGTGTTCCCCGCGGCGTCGTAAATGTTGTGAATGGAACCGGGCCGGACGTCGGTGCGCCGCTCGTCGACCACCCGGGCATTGCTGCCGTGAGCTTTACAGGTTCGAGCGAAGTAGGCCGGCTAGTGAGCCAGGCGTGCGCGCCCAAACTGCGCCCATGCCATCTCGAGATGGGCGGCAAAAATATCTTAATCGTGCTCGAAGATGCGAATCTGGACCTGGCCATTGATGGCGCTGTCTGGGGCGGTTTCGGCACCACAGGTCAGCGATGCACGGCCGCAAGCCGCGTAGCCGTTCACAAGAAGGTCTATAAGGAGTTTCTGAGCCGTTTCGTCGAGCGCGTAAAGGCGCTTCGCGTAGGCGATGGTCTGGATCCCGCCACGGACATGGGGCCCTGCATCAACGAAGAGCAACTAAACAAAGTGATGGAATACGTTACCATCGGCAAAACCGAAGGAGCCAAGCTGATGACGGGCGGGCACCGATTGACCGACGGGCCCTACGCCAATGGCTGGTTTCACGAACCGACTGTCTTCGCCGATGTTGATCCACGGATGCGCATTACGCAGGAAGAGATTTTCGGTCCCGTCGTGGCTGTAATTCCGATCGAGAGTTTCGATCAAGCCATCGAAGTTGCCAATGGCGTGCGCTATGGCCTCTCTGCCTCGATCTATACCCACGATGTAAACCGCTCGTTCCAGGCGATGCGGGACCTGCACACCGGTATTGTCTACACAAATGCACCCACGATCGGGGCCGAGATCCACTTGCCGTTTGGTGGCACCAAAGAGACCGGTAACGGACATCGCGAAGCGGGTAATGCGGCGCTGGACTTCTACTCTGAGTGGAAGACGCTCTATATTGATTACTCCAATCGCTTGCAGCGCGCCCAAATTGACAGCTAAAATAAAATAAATGAGTGGGCGCCTTTAGCCGGAAAACCGATGACGGATTCTGTCCTTAACTCAAAACGGAATCAGCAGATTCTTGCCGAGATCGTCCGCGCGTACGTGGCTACGGGCGAGCCTGTCTCCAGCCGTACGATTTCCAAAGCTCACTCCGAGCAATTGAGTTCCGCGAGTATCCGTAATGTGATGGCGGATCTGGAGGATGCCGGACTCTTGTTCCAGCCGCACACGTCGGCTGGGCGCGTGCCCACGGCTGAGGCGTATCGTTTCTTCGCCCAGCAGATAGCCTCGCAAGCCAATCTTAGCGAGGAGGATAAGAACTGGATACGCAAGGAGTTAGAGGGCGCGACCACTGCCGAAGAGCTCACCGAGCGCGCCGGTCACATGCTGGCCGCCGTTTCTCGTGGCCTGGGAATTATTGTCATGCCGCCGCTGGCGAATACGGTGTTGGAACACGTTCGTTTCCTTCTTCTCCCGGATGGGCGCGTGGTGGTGGTCTTGATTTCAGTGGGCGGTGGGACGCGAGACAAAGTGTTGCGTCCGGAGCACGGGTTTACGCAGCCCGAGCTTGATCGCACAGCCGACTATCTGAACCGTCACTATAGCGGCTGGACGCTGCAGGCCATTCGCGCCGACCTGCTCGCAAAGTTGGCTTCCGAAAAGGAACGCTATGGCAAGCTCCTGCCTGTGGCCCTTGAACTTTGCGATCCGGCGCTGCTCGACTCAGGCCGAAGCCGTGAAGTTTATGTGGAGGGTGCCGCGCAATTTGCGTCGGCTCCTGAGCTGACCGGAGCCGAAGCCTTGCGCGAGTTGCTTTCGGCCATTGAGGAAAAGAGCAAGCTTGTAGCGTTACTCAATGGCTGTATCGAGGCGCCCGAGCCTGTGCACGTGCAGATCGGCGTCAAGGAGATCAACGGGGCCGGAGAGCATTTGTCACTAATCACTGCTCCATATTTGGTTCGAGATCAAGGCCAGGGCTCGCTGGGAGTGTTGGGGCCCATGCGCATGCAATACGAACGGGCAATCACGGCCGTGGCCTATATGGCGCGAGCGTTCAGCGAGGCGATCAGCCGCGGCTAACACCCTTGCGTGCTATTTGCTACATCTAAGATGTAGGCAATATCCCGAAAGCAGCTGGCTCCCGACCAAGTTACACTGAACTTAGAAATACAAGAAATAACGGACTCTAGAGCCAAATGGACGAGCGCGAACGTAAAAACGAAGAACGCGATAAGAACGTGATCGAATTCGACTCCCGATCACGGAATCCGCAAGAACCGGTGGACCCTAGCGCCCCGAATCCGCCGGAGGGAACCGAAGTGGCTGAGCGGGCCGCTCGTTTGCAAGCGGAAAAAGACGAGCTGATGCAGACGCTGGTGCGCCGCCAGGCCGATTTTGAGAATTATCGCAAGCGCATAGAACGCGAGCGCCAGGAAGATCGCCGGCACGGCACCGGCCGGCTGATCGAAGAGCTTCTGCCGGTTCTGGACGCATTCGAGCGCGCAATCAAGGCGCACGACGATCCGGCATATGAAGAATACCTGAAAGGCCTGGAGCTGATTTATCGCCAGTTGTGGGATACGCTCGCTCGCCATGGTCTTGAGCGCATCGCCGCCGCCGGCAAGCCATTCGATCCGCATTACCACCAGGCAATCGAACGAGTCGAATCCGACGAGTATCCCGACGGAACCGTCGTGGAAGTATTGCAGGATGGTTTTATCTTTCATGGCCGCGTGGTACGGCCGAGCGTCGTGCGTGTCTCTTTTAATGCAGGAGAAGCGGACAGCGGCAAATCCTCCGCTGCCCAGCGCCATGCGAAATGATTTTCTTCTAAGATCGCTATCATTTTCCCGGAGAATTAAAATAAACGAATGAGTCGCCAGACCAAGCGTGACTATTACGAAGTTCTAACCGTCATCCGCACTGCTACGCAGGAAGAGATCAAGTCTGCGTACCGCAAAGCCGCCCTTAAGTGGCATCCAGACCGCAATCCCGAGCAGAAGGAGATTGCCGAGGCCAAGTTCCGCGAAGCTACCGAAGCTTATAGCGTGCTCTCCGACGCGCAAAAACGCGCTGCTTATGACCGCTATGGCCATGCCGGTGTTTCTGGTGTATCTGCCGATACCGGCTTTAATTCCTCGATCTTCGAGGAATTTCAGGATATTTTCGGCGACTTCTTTGGCTTCGAAGATGTTTTCGGACGCACTGGTGGACGAGGCCGCGCCCGCGTACAGCGCGGCGCCGATCTGCGATACGACATGGAGTTGACGTTTGAAGAGGCTGCCGCCGGCGTAAGCACGAAGGTACGACTGCCTCGACAGGAGCTATGTGAAGCCTGCAAGGGCACTGGGGCTAAAGCCGGAACCGGTGTGGTGACCTGCGAAACCTGCAAAGGCCGGGGCCAACTGCACTATCAGCAAGGGTTCTTTTCCATCTCGCGAACTTGCCCGCAGTGTCAGGGCGCCGGTCAGATGATTCGCGATAAATGCCCGGAATGCCGAGGGCGGGGACGCGTCGAGCGCACGCGCACCATTGAAGTACGCATTCCGCCAGGCGTCGATTCGCAAACACGCATTCGCGTGCCCAACGAAGGTGAGCCCGGCGCCAATGGTGCTCCTCCCGGCGACCTCTATATTGTTCTGGATGTAAAGGAGCATCCGTTCTTTGAGCGCCGTGGAGCCGATCTTTATTGCACCATACCGGTCAGTATTGCGCAGGCGGCACTTGGCACGGAGATCACCGTCCCCGGCATCAACGGTGAAGAGAAAGTTTCCATTCCCGAAGGAACCCAGACAGGTTCCATCATTCGCCTGAAGGCCAAGGGTTTGCCAGATCCGCACGGCGGTGGCAAGGGAGACCTCTACGTGAACGTGCGCGTGATCACGCCCAGCAAGCTTACCCGCGATCAGCGAGCTATCTTGCAGCAGTTGGACCAAACGTTGAAGGTTGAGAATCGTCCGGCCGACCGCAATTCATCCTTCTTTGAGAAAGTAAAAGACATATTTGGCTAGCGGCTTGGTCCGCGGAGAGGTGACCGTTGCGCCGGCGTTTTTTCGTCGAAGCGTTCGCCGGCGGCACAGCCTGCCTCACAGGCGACGCCGCGCATCATCTTGGCCGAGTGCTGCGCGCAGAGCCGGGTCAGCTGTATGAATTGAGTGATGCGAACTCCGTATTTCTCGCGCGAATTGAACGTGTTGCCAGCGGCCGCGTCGATTTCGCTCTGCTCGAAAAGCTCCCCGCAGCCCGCTCCCCTCTGGATCTCTCGATTCTGCTCTCCATAGCTAAATTTGATCGCTACGAATGGGCCTTGGAGAAAGCTACAGAGCTTGGCGTAAACACAATTGTCCCTCTCGCTGCCGAACGCAGCGAAAAAGCGCTCGTGTCTGCTGCCGTCAAACGTGCTGCTCGATGGCGCAAGATATTGTTGGAATCGGCGCAACAGGCGCGTTGCCTGCGCACGCCACTTCTCTCTGAAGTGACCCGGCCCGCTGCGGCTTTCGCGGACAATAAAGCTTCACTTAGGGTCCTGTTTTCCGAACGCAGCGGGGCGCTACCCGTGCAAGAAATTTTCAAGGAGGCTGCGTCCAAACACGTTGGGGAGTTGCCGCTGCAGGTGGCTCTAGCCGTTGGTCCCGAGGGGGGCTGGACGGATCAGGAATTCGATGCCGCTTCCGCCGCGGGTTTCCGCGAAGCGTCCCTGGGAAACAATATTCTTCGTACCGAAACGGCCGTAATCGCGGGTCTTGCCGCTGCCCACCTTTACTTTGACGGCGGAGAGCAAGATCATAAGAAGCATTAGCACAAGGGGCTGACGTCCGCACCTTTCCTTGAACTTGGTAGTCCGTCATTGCATCTGACATATTGGCGGCGCTGCGCCGACCAAATTGTTCGATACGGAAGGGCACGCAAGGCTGGCGCACCGCTTCTTGGCATGGTATAAATGAGCGATCCATACCTATCCATGGAGCAGACGGCTCACTCCAGTACGTTGTCCTCACGCGAAAGCCAACCACAGAATGAGTTTTCGCGCGGTGAGGAGCGGGAGTCTTCTTCCGGTTTTCATCGGGAGCTTCGCGTCTGGGCCCGCGACTTGGTGGTCGCGCTCGGCCTTGCGATGATCATCATCGTTTTCTTCTATCAGCCGGTAAAAGTCGAGGGCACGAGCATGGCCCCGCTGCTCTCCGATCAGGAGCGAATTTTCATCAACAAGTTCGTGTATCATTTCGAGCCCATTGGACGTGGAGACGTGGTCGTCTTCTGGTATCCATTGGATCGCACGAAGTCGTTTATCAAGCGCGTGGTCGGGTTGCCGGGCGATGAGGTGGAGATTCGCAGGGGACGCGTTTACATTAACGGAAAAACGCTCGAAGAGCCCTACGTCCCTTCACAATATATTGACACCGCGGCCTATGGTCCTGTACAGATACCACGCGACGAATATTTTGTGATGGGCGATCATCGTATCAGCTCGAATGATTCGCGAATTTTTGGGCCGGTGCCGTCCGCATTTATTTACGGCAAAGCCGTGTTTGCCTACTGGCCTTGGACTCAATTCGGTTCGATATCGGCGGTAAACGCGTCCGAAAGTAGTCGTTAGAGCTGGACTTGGCTCTTGCCATGAACGTTTCTGGAGGAACCGCTGGCGGAAATACCCGAACGGCCTGCCGTTCTCGCGCTCGAGGACGGACGACTCTTTAACGGGCGCGCTGCGGGCGCCTGCACGCGGCGCGGCGGCGAAGTCGTTTTTAATACCAGCCTCACGGGCTATCAGGAAGTTTTCAGCGATCCCAGCTATTCCGGCCAGATTGTCTGCCTCACCTATCCACACATCGGCAATGTGGGTACGAATCTCGGTGACCAGGAATCCCAGCGGCCTTTCATCGAAGCGCTGATCGTACGCGAATTTTCTCGCCTGGCCTCCAACTGGCGCTCCACCGAAACCGCCCAGCATTACCTGGACCGCTACCGTATTCCGGTAATCTGGGACCTCGACACACGCGCATTGGTTCGGCACATCCGTCAGGTCGGCGCTCTTCGCGGTATCGTCTCGACCGACGGAACGTCGGCTGAGCGGCTCGTCGAGGAAGCGCGCGCCGTTCCCTCCATGAGCGGTCTCGAACTGGCGAGTCGCGTGAGCTGCGCAAAGCCGTACAGCTGGGATCAGGGTTCGATTGCAGGACTCTCGATGGCCGAGACAGACAAAACGGCTGCCGAAAAGGAATCCCAGCGCTTTCGCGTAGTGGCCTACGATTTCGGCATTAAGCAGAACATCCTTCGTATCCTCGTGGATTCTAACTGCGACGTACAAATCGTTCCGGCGCGAACCCCAGCCGAAGACGTTCTGGCGATGAAGCCGGACGGCGTATTTCTTTCCAACGGCCCTGGCGATCCGGAACCCATTACCTACGCCGTCGAAAACATCCGCAAGCTTCTCGGCCGCGTGCCCGTATTCGGGATTTGCTTGGGCCACCAGCTTTGCGGTCTCGCTTTGGGTGGCCGCACTTACAAGCTGAAATTCGGCCATCATGGCTCGAATCACCCGGTAAAAAACTTGCGCACCGGGCACATCGAGATCACTGCCCAGAATCATGGGTTTGTCGTCGATCCCGATTCACTGCCAGCCAGCGACGTGGAAATCACCCACGTCAACCTGAACGACTACACCAATGAAGGCATGCGCCATCGCTCGCTTCCGCTTTTCAGTGTGCAATATCATCCTGAAGCCTCGCCCGGTCCGCACGACTCGCATTACTTATTTCGCCGCTTCACGGAAATGATGAATGAGCATAGTTCCGCAAGACGCGCGAATAGCGCCGGTGATTGAACGAATGGCCGCAACGAGCTAATGCCTAAACGCACGGACATCAAAAAGATTCTGATCATCGGCTCCGGCCCGATCGTCATAGGCCAGGCTTGCGAGTTCGACTATTCGGGCACGCAGGCTTGCAAAGCTCTGCGTGCCGATGGCTACCAGGTCGTCCTGGTGAATTCCAATCCCGCCACGATCATGACGGACCCGGAGGTTGCCGACCGCACCTATATCGAGCCACTGACGCGCGAATTGTTGGAGCAAGTCATCGCGCGAGAGAGGCCAGACGCGCTCCTGCCCACGGTCGGGGGACAGACTGCTCTGAATCTTGCCGTTGAACTAGCTGAGGCCGGAGTTCTGGAGCGTCACGGAGTTGAACTGATTGGCGCTTCGTTGCGGGCCATCAAGGTTGCCGAAGACCGGCTGTGGTTCAAAGATGCCTGCCGCAAGATCGGTCTGGATATGCCCGCGTCGGCGGTCGTCAATAACGTTCAGGACGCGCTGCAGCTCGCCGATCAGCTTGGGTATCCGGTGGTCATTCGGCCGTCTTTTACTCTGGGCGGCACGGGTGGATCCATCGCCTATAACCGCGAGGAATTTGCTGAGGCCATTTCTATGGCGCTCGATGCCAGCCCCGTTCACGAAGCCCTGGTCGAAGAATCCCTCCTGGGTTGGAAAGAGTTTGAGCTCGAAGTGATGCGCGACGTTCGCGACAACTTTGTCGTGGTGTGCACGATCGAGAATTTTGACCCCATGGGCATCCACACCGGAGATTCCATCACCGTGGCTCCCGCGCAAACCCTCACGGACAAGGAATACCAGCGCATGCGTGACGCCGCTGCCGCCATCATTCGCGAAGTCGGCGTCGAAACAGGCGGATCGAATATTCAGTTTGCAGTGGAGCCCTCCACCGGTCGCATGGTCGTGATCGAAATGAATCCGCGCGTCTCGCGCAGCTCCGCGCTCGCTTCGAAGGCAACAGGCTTCCCGATTGCCAAAATCGCCGCGCGTCTGGCCGTGGGCATGACGCTCGATGAAATCCCCAACGACATTACAAAGAAAACGCCTTCCTGTTTCGAGCCCACGATCGACTATGTCGTGGTGAAAATCCCCAAATGGCAATTCGAAAAATTCCCGGGCTCCGATACGACGCTCGGCACACAGATGAAATCTGTAGGCGAAGTCATGGCCATCGGCCGCACGTTTCAGGAATCGCTCTGCAAAGGTATTCGCGCTCTCGAACCGAGCACCGCGTGGCGTCCCCCGGCCGAGGTGACGACAGCGTTGCTGCGCGAGCGGCTGCACGTGCCCGGGCCGGACCGGATTCACTGGCTGTTTGAGGCGCTCGAGCGAGGCATGTCGCGTGAGGAGATTTGTTCGCTCACCAAGATCGATCCCTGGTTCATACACCATCTCGAAGAGATGTTGGAGATCGACTCGCGCGTGAAAGCTAGCTCGCTGCACAAGATTTCCGCGGAATTGATGCTCGAATCGAAGCGCTCGGGCGCGAGCGACGAGGAAATTGCGAAGCTGTGGAACGTCAAGTCGGCTTCTGTGCGGAAACGGCGGCATGACCTGGGCGTGCGTCCCGTTTTCAAGCGCGTGGATACCTGCGCCGCGGAGTTTGAGTCTTTCACCCCCTATCTCTATTCCACGTACGAGCAAGAAGATGAGTCCGATGCCGTAGACCGGCCCAAGATCGCCATTCTCGGCAGCGGGCCAAATCGGATAGGGCAGGGGATTGAATTCGATTACTGCTGCTGCCACGCCTCCTTTGCTCTGCGTGAAGACGGCTACGAAACCATAATGGTGAATTGCAATCCGGAGACGGTCTCCACCGATTACGACACCTCCGACCGCCTCTATTTCGAGCCGCTCACGCTCGAAGACGTCCTGGCCGTGATGGATCGAGAGCGCCCCCAGGGCGTGATCGTCCAATTTGGCGGCCAGACGCCGCTGAATCTCGCGCTCGACCTCAAAGCTAACGGCGTTCCCATCATCGGCACGCCTCCCGAATCGATCGATCTCGCCGAAGACCGGCGCCGTTTCGGACGCCTACTCGACGAGATGCACATCCCTCAGCCACGCAACGGCACGGCGCTAAATCCGGAAGACGCCGCTCGCGTTGCCCAAGAAATTGGTTTGCCGGTCCTCGTCCGGCCCAGTTACGTACTCGGCGGTCGCGCCATGGTCATCGCCTATGATTTGCAAACCGTGCGGGAATACGTCGCGCAAGCCGCCCTGATGGGCCCGGCGCGGCCTGTGCTGATCGATCAATTCCTCGAGGAAGCTACCGAAGTGGATGTCGACGCGTTGGCCGACGGCCAAGACGTGGTCATCGGCGGCATCATGCAACACATCGAAGAAGCCGGCGTGCACTCCGGCGATTCTTCCTGCGTTTTACCGCCTGTCTCGCTCACGCCTTCCGCGCTGTCGCGAATTCGCGATTACACCAATCGCCTTGCGCGCTCGCTTGGTGTCATTGGTTTAATGAACGTGCAGTACGCCATTCAGCGCGACACTGTATTTGTGCTCGAGGTCAATCCTCGCGCTTCTCGCACCGTTCCGTACGTCAGCAAGGCTACGGGCGTACCGCTCGCGAAAGTGGCCGCTCGCCTGATGACAGGACGAAAACTTTCTAGCATGACTTTGCCTCTGATCGAATCGGACGGTGTGAAGGAGCTTTGCGTTCGCGACTATTACGCCGTCAAGTCTCCCGTATTTCCGTTTAACAAATTCCGCGGGGTAGACACGATTCTTGGCCCCGAAATGCGTTCGACGGGAGAAGTCATGGGCGTGGCGGTCAGTTTCGGCGAGGCGTTCGCTAAGGCGCAGCTTGCCGCCGGACAGAAGTTGCCCCGCAAGGGCACAATCTTTGTCAGCGTCAATGATCACGATAAGCGCCATGTTCTCCCCCTGGCGCGCGATCTCTCCGAACTCGGATTCACTTTGCTGGCCACTCGCGGCACCGCCGCTGCCCTGTCTGCGGCGGGTATAACTGCCGAAGCCGTCTATAAGGCTAACGAAGGGCGCCCGAACATCATCGATCTGATCAAAACCGGTCGCGTCGATTTGATCATTAATACGCCCCTCGGCCGCGAGTCCTTCTATGACGAAAAATCCATCCGGCGCGCCGCCGTGCGTTACAGGGTCCCCTGCATCACCACGCTTGCCGCGGCGCAAGCTGCAGCCCGCGGCATTCGTGCCCTGATCGATCATTCCTTTAGCGTCAACGCGCTCCAGGATCTGCACGCGCCCAGCACCAGCGCCGCCCAGACTCATCGCACGTCCGCCAGTTGATTGTTCCTGTGGTGGTCGGGTCTCCTCCCGCGGCACTTTTACATGTAGTCATCCCGAGACCCGCAACCGGGGTCCCCAACGCGCGCCGGTTTTGCGCGCGATCGGGTGGGCGGGCTGAGGTATCTGCTTTTCACGGCTTATTAACTTTGGCCCATTCGTTGCAGTGCGCTAAAATTTGGCCATGCGATTCGAAGGAATTCTTGCGGCGTTGACCACGCCCTTCGCTCCGGACGGTGCTCTCGCGCTGGAGAGCTTTCGCGAAAACCTGGCGCGCTATGACCGCACGCATCTCAATGGTTACGTCGTGGTCGGTTCGACCGGCGAATCCGTCCTGCTCACCTTCGCTGAAATCGATCGCATTTGGGCCGCGGCCCGTGAATTCGCGGCTCCCGGGAAGCTCCTGATCGCTGGCGTTGGCGTTGATAGCACCGCCGAAACGATCGCCCGCGCTCAAAGGGCGTCTGAGTTGGGCTATGACGCCGTGCTGGTTAAAACTCCACATTACTTCAAGCCGCTTCTCAGTCCCGAGGCTTTGGAGCGTCATTACTTGGCTGTTGCCGATGCCTCGCCTGTGCCTGTCCTGATCTACTCGATTCCGCAATATACGGGCATCTCCATTACGGCGGAGTGGGTGGCGCGCTTGGCCGGGCATCCCAACATCGTTGGCATCAAAGAAAGCTCCGGGAACGTGCAACTCGCATCCGAAATCATTCACCTGTGTCCGTGCGAATTCAGCACGTTCGGCGGCTCGTCAGCCACGCTGTTTCCTTCTTTACTCCTGGGAGCGGCAGGCGGCATTTTGGCGCTGGCCTGCTTTCTTCCCGAACCGGCCATTGATATTTTCGAAGCGGTGCGCGCCGGAGATACCGCGCGAGCCAGCCGTCTTCAGTTCTCGCTGCTTGCGCCGTCCCGCAAAATTGCCGGCGAACTAGGCCCGACGGGCGTGAAATATGCTATGGACTGCGTTGGTTATTACGGAGGGGTTCCCCGTCTTCCTCTGCTGCCGCTCACAGAGGCGCAGAAGAAAACGGTGGAATCTGTTTTGGCCGAAGCGATTGCCCGTCAGAAATTAGACCATCTGGGGGTAGCGTCTTAAGTCTAATCTTTAGGCGAAATTAAGCGACCAACCCCCTTCTGGAACATCCTATAGCGGGTGCATCACTAAATTGCCGGGAGTCTGTTCCGGCATGTATCATGGCGGACCGACCATATGGAGTGTCACTGTATACGCGCAGTTGAACTGCCCCACACTACCCGCCTATATTCTTCCTATCTCCAGGATTTTTCGTCGGTCGCGCGCTTTTATGCCCATCCTCCCACCTTTGACTCTATTCTGCGTGTCGCCTCCGGCGTAAGCCCCGACCTCGCGTCTCGGCGAAAGATTGCCGATATTCTCCGCAACCAGAATCGCGACTTCGGCGGCGATGCTTCCGTCGAGGCCGCTCTCGATCGCTTCGCCTCGGGCGCCGCGGCCATCGTCACGGGACAGCAGGTCGGCCTTTTTTCTGGGCCCAGTTTCACTATTTATAAGGCTCTTACAGCGCTGCGCCTCGCCGAGGAACTGAATTCCGCGGGCACTCCAGCTGTCGCAATCTTTTGGCTCGCCAGCGAAGATCACGACCTCGCAGAGATCAATCATTGTTTCTGGCCCTCGCGCGACGGCGCCGAAAAAATCGAGTTGCCCCCCTCCGATCAGGAGGGCCGCAGGGCAGGTGAGGTAGTGCTGGGCGATGCGGTTCTTGCTGCCGTGCAGAGCGCCACGGCAAAGCTCGAGGGCTCCGCCGCGGATCAGATCCGTACCGCCCTTGCTGAGTCTTATTCGCCCTCTGAAACGTATGGTTCCGCGTTCGGCAAATTACTCGCACGCCTTTTCGCCGGCAAAGGCCTGATTCTTCTCGATCCTCTGTCGGCGGAACTCCACCGCCTCGCTGAGCCGATCTATCGCTCCGCGTTTGAACAGCATGCGCAGTTGAGCCAGGAGTTGATCTCGCGCGGCAAAGATTTGGAGCGAGCCGGGTACCACGTCCAGGTGAAAGTGGTCGAAGAGAGCACTCCGCTATTCGTTAACCTCGATGGCAAACGTCTCCCTGTCCGCGCGCGGAATGGTGATTTCACTGTCGGTCGCCGCTCCTTCTCTCTTTCGGAGCTGACCGATCTGTTGGCCCAGTCGCCGTCCGATTTCAGTCCCAACGTCTTACTGCGGCCCGTAATTCAGGATGTGCTGCTTTCAACGGTATCTTACGTTGCCGGCCCATCGGAGATTGCCTACCTCGCTCAGGCATCCGTTGTTTACGAACGTCTTCATGTTCGTATGCCGGTAATCCTCCCGCGCGCCAGCTTAACCTTGATCGATCCACATTCGGTCCGTCTGCTGCGCAAATATGGGCTGGAGTTTTCCGACGTTCTGGGAGGGACAGCGAAACTCCGGGCCAAAATGGAAGGCACGCTCTTGCCCAAGACTCTTACGCGCCGGTTTGAAACAGGTGAGACATCGCTCCAAAAGATGCTCACGGAATTACGCGAGCAAGTCACCAAGCTCGACCCCACGCTCGGTGGAGCGATGGATACTGCCGAATCAAAAATGCTCTTTCAATTCTCGAAGCTGAAGGAAAAAGCCGGTCACGCCATCGCCCTTCGCTCGTCGATACTCGACGCTCACGAAAGGGAATTGATCGCCCGCCTTTATCCCGATGGAGAACTGCAGGAGCGTCGCCATTGCTTTCTGCCCATGCTTGCCGCCCAAGGTATGGAACTACTGGACGAACTCGAGCACCGCATCAAGTTGGGCGGAGCCCAGCACCAGGTCCTCTATCTTTAAGGTAACGACGATTCGAAAGATCTAGTGCTCTAGTGCTCGTTGCGCTCACTTGAGGGCGGCACAATCCCTTTCAGGCGCATATAGACGGCTGTATATCCGTAGACTTCCTGGGAGTGTTCAAGGACCAGGCCCTCGAGCAATGCAAATTCGGACCGTTGTCCTCCGCGCCCCGCGTTGACCATTTTCTGCAGGTCCGCATCGGTGAGAGAGTTGAAGACAGAGTCGCACTCGTCGTTCGCTTGCTTCATCGCCGCAGTTACCTCAGCCTTGGTAGGTGTAGCACTGAAGCTCAGGTTTTTCTGTTCGCCCTTCACCTGCGAACAGGCACGCATGTTGAACGTAATCACGTGCGCCATGCGCTGTCCGAAGTCTTGAAGCTCGGGTGTCGGTTTGAATCGATAACCGTCATCGGGCATCTTGTCAGCCATCTTGGTCAGCAGGTCTCGGACGTTCGCCCACGATCCCTTCAGCTGTGTGCTGATGGGATTTCCCTCTTGCGCATATCCCGCGCAAGTCCCCAGAAACAACACCGTAGCAATCACCGCTAAAATCCGCTTCATGAGCCCTTCCTCTGGATAAATTTGGATCGCTTTATCCTACCAGATGTCAGCCCCGGCGCTCCTTTCGCTTCTCGCCAAACGCACGCGTCTCACGGGAGATTTACATGATTCTCAGTGGCGGATTTATCGCACAGAATGCATTTGCATTATGTGTGGCCGTTTTTCTAAACTCCACCTAGCCGAGCGGGATTTACGAATCAAGCCAAATTTGGTTGCCATTCCGGCATTGGGAAGGATGCCCCATATGACAAAACGTTTAGCGGCTTCGGCAGTGGCACTCGCTGCGCTATCGTTTCTGCCGGTTCGAACTCCTGCCCAGGATGCCCCCCGCCAACCTGGAGCCGTCTACGATGCTGACAAGAAGAGCGAGGCTCCCGCTCCTGCCCCGAAGCGCGATCTCACCGGCGTTTGGGAACCCGCTGCAGGGCCAAGCGCGGGCGTGCAGGCCACAGGCTCGGGGCAATATCCCTCCGATGGAAAACCTGAGCATGAGCTGCCCTTCACGCCTTTGGGCCGCGAGACGTTCAAGGCCCATAAGCCGACCTTTGGAGTGACGCAGGTTCCCTCCGCATTAACGAACGACCCGATGCCCGGCTGTAATCCTCAAGGCTTTCCTCGCGTCGTTCTTCACAACTTCAGAACAAGCCGGATCATACAGACTCCGGAGAACGTGGTAATCCTTTACGAATTTAATAAGAAATGGCGCGTTATCTGGACCGATGGCCGGCAGCTTCCGAAGGATGCAACGGACCCGACCTGGGGCGCGCCCGATCCTCCCGAGTCGCGATGGTGGGGATATTCCATTGGCAAATGGATGGACGACTACACGTTTGTAGCCGAATCGAACGGATTTGATGACCGCACCTGGCTCGATAATGCCGGCCGGCCGCACAGTGACGCCCTACACGTAATGGAACAGTATCATCGAGCAGACCGAGATCACCTGGAGATGACCATTACGATTGACGATCCGAAGATGTATACAAAGCCCTGGGTGGCGGTCAAATTACGTTTGCGTTTGCAATCGCCCGGCTTTGATATTCGTGAGATGGAATGCGCACCGATAGAGACCGAGGAATACAACAAACAATTTGCTGATCCTGCCGCCGGCATAGATGCAAAATAGGCGCTGAGTTCCGGGCCATAAACGACAAAGCCGCGGCAGGTCGACTGGGCTGGGAATTCTGTGTGGAGGCGATATATGAGACATAAATTCGGGACGCGCTACCTCTGGCTATTTGCTCTTCTGTTGGTTGCTGTTCCTGTCTTGGCACACCACGGGAATGCGGCCTTCGATCCCACTAAGAGAGTCACGATGAAAGGAACCGTTACGGAATGGTTCTGGGCCAATCCCCACTGCTTCCTGCAATTCGATGTCAAAGACGAGAGCGGAAATCTCGTGCACTGGGTTGCTGAGACCAGCAATCCGCCCGACATGATCAATCATGGGTGGAGCAAGAGTTCGTTGAAAGTTGGCGATCAGGTTACGGTAACAGTTATTCCTGTGAAGAACGGGAAACCTATCGGCCGGATCGCGGCGGTCGTCCTTCCCAACGGTCAAACGCTCGACGGCGGCTTTGGCGCTATATCGGATCAAGCCGGTCGCAATGGGGGATCTGCGGGTTCGGGCGGCGGATCGAAATAGCCGGCTCGGCCACGGTGGCCGTGATCGGAACCTGGCGAATGGAGGAATGCGCATGAGAAATCGAGTGCTGGGGTTTCTTGCGGTCATGGCGGGCTTGCTGATCGTTTCGCCGCCTCTATCCGCACACCATGGCTCCGCCGCTTTTGACAGCGGCAAATCGGTAGTAATGAAGGGCACCGTCACGCGATGGTATTGGGCCAATCCTCACTGTTTCTTGAGTTATGACGTTAAGGACGATGGCGGCAACGTGGAGCATTGGGTTGTTGAGACGAGTAACCCACCGGATATGATTAATCGCGGCTGGAGCAAAAACACATTCAAGCCGGGCGACGAGGTAACCGTTACCGTTCAGCCGGTTAAGAGCGGCAAACCCGTGGGGCGTCTGCTGCAAGTCGTGCTCCCCAATGGCAAGACGCTGCATTACGCATCGCCATTCCAGGGTCCGGGCAACTGAATTCCGCATACAAGGAGGCGCCATGCGCGAAATAGCGGTTTATCTGCGCGGCTTCACACTTTTTGTCGCAGGAATCGTGGTAGGAACTGTGTTGATTTCACCTGGTGCGGCCCAGGATGCCGGCAAGGGAGGTCTCCGGCTCAATCACGTGGGAATCGCAGTAAAGGATTTTCAGGAATCGCTAAACTTCTATACAAAAGTAATGGGTTTTAAAGTTGCTTATGCTTTCCCTAGTCCGGATGGCAAACCGACCACAACCTTTCTTCAGATCAACCGTGACACTTTCCTTGAGATGGCTCCGGCCAGCGCAAACCTGCCGGTCGGAATCACGCACGTCGGCATCCTAACTGACGATGCGAACGGCACTGTAACGCAGCTTCGTCAGGCCGGCGCAACGCTGCCCGATGTTCGTTCCGGTGGCGGAACAGGTTCGCGCCTCTCCAACGTCATGGATCCGAATGGAATCCGATTAGAGATCGTCGAGCAGCCGGCTGGCTCGCTGATGAGGAAAGCTATGGAGTCCTGGAAGTAACTCTACGTAACGGCGGGTAGGTCGGGCTGCTGTTGACCAAAGCTTAAATCAAGCTTCGATCATCTGGTTTCTGACGGCGTACCGCACGAGCTCGCTGACGGAGTGCATTTCCAATTTGCGCATGATATTGGCTCGATGCGTCTCGGCTGTTTTGACGCTGATGCCCAGGGCGACGGCCACTTCTTTGCTGCTTTTGCCCTCGGCCAAAAGCTGAACGATCTCCCGTTCGCGCGAACTCAAGCGATGACGCAGTAGGGTGCCGGGTTTATCTGAGCCTTTATCGCAGAATCCATCGATTAGAGTTTGGGCGGCGCTCGAAGTAAAGAATGACCGGCGAGTCGCCAACGCTTCGATGGCATGCAGAAGGTCCCGGGTCGCATCTGATTTCAATAGGTAAGCGCGCGCGCCTGCGTCAACGACCTCTCGAACAAGTTGATCCGAATAGTGCAGCGACAAAATCAGGATTCCAGCCTTCGGAAGTATTTTTCGGATTTTTCGCGTGGCTTCTAAACCATTGAGCCCGGGCATGCTGATGTCCATCACAACGATGTCAGGTCGATGCTCTGCAGCCATGGCAATGGCGTCGCGGCCCGTAGCCGCCTCGGCACAAACCACCCAACCATGCCTGGAAGATAGGACCTTCTTCAATCCTCTACGAACGATCTCATGATCGTCCGCGATCAATATCCTAAGGTCATTCAGCCCTGGCATCCGGCTCCTTTTTACCCTGGCTAACAGTCAATTAGGGTCGCCGCAGATCTCTTTCAGCATATAGCATATAACGCTGCTGTTTGTCTGTTCAGGAATGACCAAGTCCAAGGAAAAGGAGTTGCGGCCCTATGTTCCGAGCCGCTTGCCACGCATCACATGAACGATACTTTCGCCATCGAAACGATGAAGGACCAGACAACACCTGACCATCGCCGCCGCACGCAATTATTGGTCCTGATCGCGATCGCCACTCAAGTCGGCGGAAACGTGTTCTTGAGTTACGGGCTGCGCCGCGCCGGCGCAATTATTTCCGTCTCTCCGCTCGATTACATTCGGGCGCTAAACCTCTGGACAATAGCCGGAATTATCATGCTGTCCGTTTGGATCATCACAGACTTGGCATTGCTCAGTCGCGCGGACCTCAGTTTTGTTTTACCGGTGATCGCAAGCTCCTTCATCCTGATTGCCATTGTCGGGCACTTCGTATTGGGCGAGCGTGTTTCCGGGCTGCGCTGGCTCGGAATCCTGGTGATCTCGTTCGGCGTGCTCCTTGCCGAAACGACGCCGGACCGTACTACGCGTCGGCAAAAGGAATCCCTATGATTCCCATACAATGGAGGCTCGCCGCCTTAACCTCAATATGTAACACCATCGGCGACGTTCTCAACACCGCGGGTATGAAGCGCGAACCCGAGGTCGAAAAATTAAATCTGCGAACGTTGGTCGTTATGCTCTCCAGGATTGTGCGCAATCCTCTCGTGGTAGGCGGAGTGGCGAGTCTGACGGCGGGATTTCTTGCCATGATGTCGCTGCTTTCAATCGCCAATGTGAGCTTTGCCGTGCCGGCCACGGCCATTAGCTTCGTCCTCGAGACGCTGCTGGCTAAGTACATTCTGAAAGAGAATGTCGGATTAAGGCGCTGGGCGGCGGCGACTCTGGTGGCTTGCGGCGTTATCTTACTTCAATGGTAGGAAGTGCGCGCTTTCCGCTTCGGGGCCGCTGGCATGCAAACCGACCAACACTAACCCTGCGACCACCAATGCCGTAGCAATCGCTTTACCGAATAGAACGGTGCCACTGAAGTCTTCACGCAGCCACCTTGGCCGAAGCACAGTGAGAGCATAGGAGCCGGCAAAAATAATTACATATCGCAGGCCGGTGATGGCGTCCACCAGCGCCGGGCTGGTCAAGCTGATGGCATAGAAAACAAGGAACGATCCCAGTCCATTCAAAAATCGGTTCACGAAATACCAGAACCAATTTTGCGGTTTTCTCTTTTGCTGTTTCTGGAAGATCTGCCGGCGCCACGACGCTGGAATGAGCAGTATGAGCGATCCTGTGAATGTCCCCAGCGTAAAGAAAACGTATCCACTCACAAAATTCGTTTGATCGAAGGCCAGCTTCTGCAGCACGTTGACGAGCCCGTAGCTGACCGAAGCGAGCAGCACACTTGGCAGAACTTTAGGAATGTCGGTTTTCTCCGCAATGAACATCACGAAACCGCCTGCGACCAGCAGTAAAAATCCTGTCAGCACTGCTCGTCCTCCAATCGGGTTGCGCAGCAGGGGGATCGAAATCAGAGCCGTGGCCACCGGGCTGAATCCGCCCATGATCGCCAGCGTCTGAGATGCTTCCCCGGATTTGAGCGCGGCGTAATAGAAAAACATCGCCGCCATGTGCAGCAGGCCCGCTCCGAAAGCGAGCGCCACGACAGGAGCCTTCGGCATTTGGAATCCGAACGGAACCAGAGCCAAACCAAAAATACTGATGAATCCGAGCCAAAACACATAGGAAAAAAGATTTCTGGTTTCGGGCTGGCGCAGCAGAACCTTATCCCAAACGAGCGTGGCGCCGATCAGCCCGTGGGCGATGATTGCGACGAAAATGCCGTTGCGGATGAAGCCGAAATGCATAACACCCCGCTCCACTGCACATTAGATGATCGGTGCCGCTCGTTTTTGTATTCCGGTCATAATGTTTGGCAGGGAAAACTGAAGATGACTTCAGAATCGAATAACTACTCCGGTGGATCCTCTGAAGTTACTTTGCGTGCTCGTCAGAAAGCTGATCGGGCTTTGGCCCGAGAAGAATCGCGTCTGTATCAAATCGCCCTGGAACCGCCAATGCACGATCGAAACAATTCGGAAGTCGAGCCCCCCGCCTATGCCATCGGCAAAAGATGTATCGCTATTCCCCAGCCCATTGACGAAAGTGATGTTCGTTGTCTGATTGATGTGCGCGAATCCCAGCAAAACATGGGCAAAGGGAGTGAACCTCCACAGCGATACGGACACTTGGGGGCCCACAAGGAAACTATACAAGTTCGAATTCACATTAACACCGACGGGCACGCACACCACAATCGCCTCGCATCCTAGCGTGGCGCCGTAAGAACCATAATGACCGGCGACATCGCCAACCACTCCGAGGAAGCGTAGAAATTTAAATTCCACTGAGCCGTTCCATCCGTTCAGCGATAACCCGGGCAGCGAAATTGGAATCGAGCTCACCGGGGCGAAGGTTACATCCGCTTCCGAGGAGTAGCCGGCAAACACGGCAAACCGCTTGCCCGTCTGAGCGCTTGCAGCCGTTGCGAACGCAAGTAGGCTCAGAACGCATGCGCACGTCGTTACTGTGTTTATCTTCAATTTAAGCTTCTTTTTGCTCGCTCACTTTGCGTTTGCCACCGCTTGGTGAACGCGGTTCTTCTTGGCAGTGCGTAAACCACCCACTTCTTGTTGATGAGACGAACGATCGCTCGGCCACTTGTGAAATGTTTGCGGCGCGCGGCCTTTCCCGGGCATGGTAACTATACTTCGCGAACGTAGCGCGATAAGTAATCTGCCCCCTAAAAAACATGCCTCAAATGCGCCACCGTTAGGGTTAACGTCCACCGAATCCAAGAGATCAATTGTGCCCAATCTACACGATCTCCTATATGGGCATCTTCATTCGTTGGCTGTAGCTTTACCCCGACAGTGACCACTCGAAGGGGGAACACTTATGAAAACGATTGCAGATTTACTGAGTCTGGAAGAGACCGCTCCCGTGAATGGTCACGATAACCCTTGGGCCATTCGCAATCCTATTGACGAAGCCCGCGACCTCTACAAAATGGTCCGCTGTGGCTCTTCCTCCGTTGAAGAAATCCGTGAGCTAATCGCTGTGCCAAAGCCGGTGGAGGAAGCGTTGCTGGCCTACGCCGACCGCTACCCCAAAGACGGTCAGCCGATCTATTGCGTCCTGCTCTTCCGTCAGAAAGTCGCCAGGGAATTCGAGCGCCTGATCGACAGCGATTCCTATTCCGATGAATACCCGCAAGCATCCGTTACGGAGCAGCAGCCGGGCCCCGAGTGGCTCGTAAACTGAGCGCTGCCACGAACGATAGCGTGGCGACAGGTGAGATTGGCGAGTTCAGTCTTATCGTACGGGCTAATCTGATCTTTCGCCGAGGCGACTTCTTGAAGTGACGCAACCGCCAAAGGCATCCCCCGACTCTTGAATTAATTTGCCGTACGGCTGGTCAGAGCAGACGTTGTCCAGTCCCAATGCTTCCCGGCTTCGTCGACGATGGTATTAACGTCCTCCTGCAAAAGATAGCGGTTCTTCGCTAGCGCATCTGCGGCTGCTCGCACCCGACTCAGGTAATCGTCGCGGCTGCTGTAGCGCTCCTCGATGGATGCGCGGGGATCGTGATTTTTCTCCCGTTCTGCACGTGTTCTTGCGAACGGAATGTACGATCCCGCCATCGAGACGACTGTATCCGGCTGCCCGTGGGACAGGCTGCGAAACGCCCATCCAGCATAAGTGCCGAGCGGCACAGACTGCTCCGGAAGGCGAACTCCACTCGTCACATTGCCGTCTTTATCGACCTGCGGCAACAGGAACGGCAGCACTGATACGGGACCCGCGGGCAAATCGTTGCGATATCCTCCAGGCACGTGGTACGGCCACTGCACGCCCGGCACATCGGGGAATTTGATTTCGCTTTGCTCGACTGCCGTGTGGTCCGAAAGCATCGGATGGCGGCTGGGAGGAGGCGCCACTCCCTCTCTCACCCATTTGTCGAGACTTGCCAGTAACGCTCGCTGAGCCCAGCGGTAATCGAGGGGATCGTTTCGGAGTTGCTGCGATTCGAGCTCTGCCGGAGGCCAAGTTGCAGAAGCGTGTTTCGCGCCCGCGAGTAGAAAAATCCTCATATTGGGTGGGTCGGGCAGGTCTTCGTGGCCATCCAGAGAGATGGCTCGCAACGAAGAAACGCGGCTCCGATCGTAATATTCCGATTCGGTGTCCACGAGAAATATCTTCGGCTCGAGGCCCGCGGGGATCCGTGCTCCTAAGCCATCGCGCCTGCCGGTGACCGGATCGGTGGTCGTCTCATAACGAATCGGGAACTTCGTTTGCGTGTAGGAGCCGAGTTCGTCGGCTTGCGCCCAGCGTTCATTGAAGCTGCCAAGCGAGGCGCCGCCGGTCTGAATAAATAACGCATCCACGGCCTTGCGGCCCTGTTCATCAATCGTGAATCCTTCGTAGATCATCTGCCGCTGCCAGCGGCCGACTTGCGAAGCTCCGAAAGTGTAAACGTATTTGCCCCGTACAATTGCGTCTGGGTTGTATTTGACCGCTGATGCGAAATCGCGAACTGCGGCAAATCCTACGCCCGCTACCGGCGGATTTTCCGATTGATAAGTGACTTGATAGACCATTCCCGGCTTAAAGCCGCCCTTCATCGATACCCAATTTGGATCGGGCACGATCCGCCCGTTCTCCATTCTGCCGAACTGCCAATCTCCGCGCGGGACGAGCCTCGGTGCCGAAACCAACGCAGGCCGTTCCGTTAACCGGTAGGTTGGATCATTAAGGTACAGTGGCTGATATATCGGTGTGAAGTACTCGCCGGACGCGTAGTTGTAGGAGTCGGCCATTTTGTCTGGAATGAACCATGGACCAGGGTCAATCCAGCCCGTGATGGGCTTGCGATTCTCGCTGGCGACAGGCGCGTCCAGAAGGATCAGGTTTTGTTTCTTGGGAAGATCGAATTCCCAACCGACAGATACCAGCGTGTACCCTTCGCGCATCAGCAAGCCATCGCCGAACTCCTCTTGCGTGCTGGGATCCACCGACGCTTTGGCGTGGTTGAACGCGCTCAGCAAACCTTTGCCTCCTCGGTTTGGGATATCCAGGAGAACGACGCCGGTTCCTTTCGACACATCTTTAGGCCTCAAAAGAAAAAGATCAGCCGAAAATTCCACGCGGCCTTGCGCGTTTATAGGCGCCTTGTCGAGGTCGGCGATTATCTTATTGCGTGGATTTTTTGGGTCGATGGCGAAGTACACTTTGCCGGTAAGCTTTTCGTAGGGGCCAACGCTTCCGAAGCTCTTTCCACCGAGGACATCCTGGCGACTGGAAATTTCCACTCGAGTCACTTCGCCTCGAGCCGCGCCGGCCACAAAGATCAGTGCGAACGTCACCAAAAGCGGACCCATAGTGCTGCGAATGTTCGGTTTCATCGGCGCTCCTTTGTCGCAGGTCCAACGATTCGAATCGATTGAGTTCGTTGTACTCCCTCGTAGTCTCTTTTGCAACATTCGGACAATCGCCAGAAAAGCGGCCGGCTGGCCAGGGGGGGCGTTAACCCGAGGTTTACGGAAAAATCAATGGTTTTAAGGTTCCCTTAATGTGAGAGGGATAGAGTCTGGGGCAGTTCTTGGCCCTTTTCGAAAAATAGTCGTACTTATTGAAGTCTTTTTCTCTGAAGACGCCCTGGGGAAGGTGTCTTACGAGTATCTCGACTATTGTTTCTATCGCAGTTCGACCCGTCCTGAAGCGCAGCCCTTCGCAGGCTGAACCATGTATTTCGACTAGTGAACTCATACATTCTTCGCGTCTTGTCCTCCTCTCTACATTTCCTTACCTACGTCTGGAGTCTCGCTTCCTCGTCCGAAAAGGAGAGATAGGAAAAAACTGGAGGTGTGTTCATGAAGGGGAAACTGGGTCAGCTTCTAGCTGGTGTGTGTGTTCTTTGCCTTAGCGCGCTGATTTCGCTGCCGCTGCGAGCGCAGGTTGCCGGTGCAACACTTACGGGCACCGTCACTGACACGCAGGGCGGAGCAATTCCCAACGCCAAAGTCTCCGCTCGGAATACCGCCACGGGCGTATCTACTGACACCACAACCAATGCTGCGGGCGCATTTAACATCGTGAACCTGGTTCCTGGCGATTACGACGTGAACGTATCAGCCCCAGGATTCAGCACGGTCGTTACCAAGGTGACGCTCACTGTCGGTGCAACGCAGGCGCTGAATCCTTCTCTGCAGGTTGGCCAGGTGACACAGGAGGTCCAGGTTACTGGCGTGGCTCCCATCGTCGAGACAACTAACGCCACCCTGAGCGGTGAAGTTGTGGGCCAGCAGATCGTTGAATTGCCCTTGAACGGCCGTGACTGGGCTCAATTGGCCACACTGGAACCGGGTGTGGCCTCGGTGCGGCCGCACGAAGCGGTGGACGCGCCTGGCGGCGAGACCCGTGGGCTCGGAATGCAGATGACTGTCGACGGGAACAGGCCTCAACAGAACGCCTACAGGCTCAATGGAGTCATCGTTAACGATTACTCGAATGCCGGGCCGGGAAACGTGCTCGGTTTTAACACCGGCGTGGATGCCATTCAGGAATTCTCTGTTCTGACCAGCAACTACTCGGCCGAGTATGGTTTCACCTCCGGCGGCGTCATTAATGCGATCACAAAATCCGGCACCAATACTTTTCATGGCAGCGCGTATGAGTTCGTACGAAACAGCGCCTTCGACGCGGCTGATTTCTTTGAAAACGCTAATGGCGAAACGAAAGGCGCTTTCGTTCGCAACCAGTTCGGCGCGTCGGCAGGATGGAAGGTTTTGAAAGACAAGTTCTTCTTGTTTGGGGATTACGAAGGGCTCCGTCAGTCGAAAGCCGTACCCCAAATCGCCCAGACCTTGACGCCCAATGCCAGACTAGGGATCCTCAACGACGCAAGCGGCAATCCTCTTCCGGCCCTTGCCACCGCATGTCCGAACGCCAACATGACGAACCTCGCTCCGGGAAGGGCGTCCGTGTGCGTCGACAACACAATTGAAAAGCTCATCAATCCCGCCGGAACTCCGGCCGGAGGCCTGGAACCCCTGCCGAACGGTCCCGTACTGGGACCTGACTTCAACGTTGCGCAGTTCTTCTCCGACGGTGAGCAAAAGGTCACCGATAATTATGGAACGGTCCGAGGCGACTTCAGAATCTCCGATAAAGACAGCCTGGTTGGCAGTTGGTATCAGGATCACTCACTGTGGACCAAGCCTGATTCATTCAACGAGAACATCACCGGATATCAAGTCCCGCATGGCTCCTATACCCTTGAGGAAAATCACGTCTTCAATTCTTCCATGGTGAATACCCTTCGATTGGGCTATAGCTATTCGGACCTTCAGAGCCCGGCGATCTCGACCTCTAATCCTCTCGAGCTCGACACTTCATTGGGCATCATCCCTGGAAAATGCACCGCGCCCGGAGTGAGCATCGGCTCGGGCGGGCTATCTGTGAATAGCGCAACCGCCACCGGCTTTGGTGGCTTCACCGGCGCCCAGGGCTTTTACTCCTTTACTGGAATTCAGCAGCTTTACGACGACGTTTCCAAAACTGTCGGAAAGCACAATATGAAGTTCGGTTTCATGTTTCTGGATGATCATCAAAACTGGGGACAAGGAGCAGGATGCGGCGGCAGCTCAGCGTTTTCATCGTATCAGGATTTTCTCCAGAACATACCCTCCAAAGTCCGCATGCCCACGCTTCCCCCGTTCACGAGCGGGCCCAACACTCACCATTACCGGCAAAAGATCTTTGCAGGCTACTACCAGGACGATTGGAAGTTCCGTTCTAACCTGACTTTCAATTTGGGTCTGCGTTACGAAGTAGCAACGATCCCCACGGAGACACAGGATAAGATCAATCAACTGGAGACTCTCTGGCAGAATCCCAACGCCAATGGCACCTGTGTCGCCGACATTCAGGGTCTTGCTACTTGTCCCGGTTTTTACCACCAGACGTTTCAACACAATCCGACGTTGAAGAATTTTGAGCCGCGAATCGGTTTTGCCTGGGACCCCTTCAAGACCGGCAAGACCTCGGTGCGGGGCGGATTCGGAGTGTTCGACAACCTGCCTCTTTCGTATATGTTCGCGCTGAATTCCCTGCAGGTTGCCCCCAACGGAGCCGAAGTCGATCTCAGCAATCCCGGCCAAGGGACATACCCGGTCGGCTTTGCCCCAATAGCCCTGAGCACATCTGCCACAGCCAGTTCCAGGTATGGCTTCAACGAACAATTCCCGAAGCGCAATTACATCATGCAGTGGAACCTCAACATTCAGAGGCAAGTGACACCGAGTACTTCGGTGACGCTCGCCTATGCGGGTTCAAGAGGCATTCACAACCCCTTCCAGACGGACGAACTCAATACCGTGTATCCGTTTAGTACCTCGGCTGGGTGGCTGTTCCCGACGGTATCAACCGGGACAACATCCGTGGTCTGCTCGTCCCCCCTTGCGCCGTCAGGGTCTTGTGGAACAGGTATAGTCAATCCAGTAGGCATTGTGCCCGGGAATATCATCAACCCACACACTGCCTTGATCCAGTCGACCATCTTCCAGGCCCAATCCTGGTATGAAGCTTTGGAGGCCAAGGTCGACAAGCGCCTCAGCCATAACGTGCAGGTGGGCGGGTCTTTTACGTGGGGTAAATCGCTGGATACTTCCTCCAGCAGCTTCGCGGGCGACAACTACTCGAACGACATAACGCCCACAATCGAGTGGTGGGATATACATCTCAGCAAAGGTCCGTCGGACTTCAATGTTACCCGCAACCTGGTCATTAACGGCTTGTGGACTGTACCCACGCCGGCGTCCTTTACCGGACCTCTTTCCTTTTTCGCGAAAGGATGGGAGTTAGGTGCAGTTTTCGAGGCCAGCGACGGCACGCCTATGTGGACGTTGGACGGCATCGAAGGAGATCCTATGGGGCAACTCAATGGCGAGCCCATGGCGATTCCAGACTACGTTTCCGGTTGCCAGTTAACCAATTCCTCGAGCGGACGACAGGGAAGCCTGCAGTACATCAACCCGAATTGCTACATCAACGCCGTCGCGCCGAGTGCGGCCTTCTTTAACGCCGCGCCGCCGTTCGGCTGCGATAAAACTTTCATTCCAAACTACGCCGCGAGCAATCCCACGGCACCCCCGTTGAATCCGCTCACGTGTATCAATCTTATGGGCAATCTCGGACGCAATACGGTCATTGGACCGGGCTTGCTCAATCTCGACTTCTCCGTGGTCAAGGATAACTACATCAAGAAAATCACTGAATCCTTCAACGTGCAATTCCGGGCTGAGTTTTTCAACGTGCTGAATCGCACGAATTTCGCGCCGCCGGCCGCTGGCAATCTCGAGGCGCTTAGCGCCACGGGAAGCACGCCTCCGGGCTTCGGCATACTCACCGCAACGCAAGTTCCCATGCGGCAAATTCAGTTCGCGTTGAAGCTGATTTGGTAGAGATACAAGCTTGAAGTGATAGGGAGCCGGAATCCCCCGGCTCCCTATCGCCGACCCACTTTTCGCGAAAGACCGTAATCGATTTAACGTTCAGTACCCGAGGAGGGTGAATACATGAAGCGCTCCGTAGTTTTATTCTCATTGTTGCTCCTTGTCATCGCGATTGTCGGAGTGATACCCAGGGTTCAGGCGCAGTTCGGCAATAGCCCGGAAGCCGTAGCCGCCCGGCAGAAGCAGCTTGCCCTGGAAAAAACGGTTCCGCAGCTCAAGATCACCGAGGAACATCTCACGCTCGTCGCTCCCGGCCACACCCTCGGTGAAACCGAAGGAGTTTCCAAGAATTCAAAGGGCCACCTGTTTGTCTACTCGCGTACGGGCACCGGCGGCAGCGCGCGTGGCGGCACGGCGGCCGAACTCTTCGAGTTCGACCAGAACCTTAAGTTCGTGAAGCTCTGGGGCCCCGATAATTACGCTGCTTCCTTCGCGCACTCCGTCCGCGTCGATAAGTACGATAACGTCTGGATGATTGACGAAGGTTCCGGAATGATCGTCAAGTTCGACCCCAATGCCAACGTTAAGATGACGCTCGGCCGCAAGCCCG
>Ga0210394_10001160_pt1 | contig 44296 bp, 42 predicted proteins | sample IncBWC12MmetaG_FD_160121 | JGI IMG/M metagenome (GOLD analysis project Ga0210394, IMG submission 160121) | Forest soil microbial communities from Barre Woods Harvard Forest LTER site, Petersham, Massachusetts, United States - Inc-BW-C-12-M | ecosystem: Environmental > Terrestrial > Soil >...
GAGCTCGGGTGATAATCTACTCCTATAATGATCATGTCTGGCTCCTTCCTCCCGAGCCTTGGTCGTCGAACAACCACAGTCTACTCGGGTCGAGGGAGCCGGCATTGTTATGAAATCATGTGGATTTCAAGTTGCCAATTACGCTACTTACTGGCGCTTGCGATCCATCCACTCAACGATGTTAGCCCGGCTGCAAACAACGACTTGACCCTTGCTGTTCCCCGCACTATCCTGCGGTCTCCCTCGGTAAACCATACATTCACCCCGTCAAAGGAGAAAGTCATGTCTACAGCTCCGAAACCCCAAAAGGCAGTTCAAGACCCCGTCAAAGTGGACCCGAAACATTACCAGGTTGAAATCGAAAATGAGCAGGTACGCGTGCTCCGAATCAACTACGGAGCACACGAGAAGTCGGTGATGCATTCGCATCCCGACGGCGTTGCGATTTTTCAGAACGATATACACTGCAGGTTTACGTTCCCGGATGGCAAAACGGAAGAGCACCGTTTCCGCGCAGGCGAGACGCTCTACATGCCCGCTGGAAGCCATTTGCCGGAGAACCTGAGCAATCAGCCCATCGACATAATACTCGTCGAACTGAAACGGTAGAGTTCGCGAAACTTTTAAACGCATACAAAGATGATGGTGCACCGGGGCGCAGGTATTTGTGTGCCCACGCTGCGGAGAGCTACGGTTGGAAGCTGCTAGACGGGCAACGGGCGAATCCTGTGCCGGGAAGCTGGCGACTCTAGCGAAGAAGTCGAAGACATGTTAGAAAGAACCAGAAATAATCCGAACGCAATTATCTACGGCACGTTTTACTCATACCCGGTGTGTAGAACCTCCCAGCGGCGGGCTAAAAAACAATTGGGCCTAGTCTGAATCGAAGACTGCGATTCCTTCCTCTAAGTACCCTTCGAGATTATCGTTTAACCAACTTTGAGCTGCCCGATGCTTATGGAGCCGGACGGTTGCTTCACTCCCATCAAATGACACGATAACAATAAAACGGCCCGTGAAACCTTTGGCTAGAGCAACATTCAAACGCCGGGCGAATTCTAGTGCTTCCGCCAAGTTCTTCACATGCAGGTGATTGATGAAACATTCGTGTCCGGTTTCGTCTTGAGCAACGGTACGGGCAGACGAAGGATGGCGACAGAGGCGTCGCGGCTCAGAAGAACCAACTGAACCAGGAAAAAGAAAAACACACTTGACTCATACCGGCCTTCTCACGGAAGGACCTAGCAGTGCGCAAGAGACCAAAATCTACATTTTTGGACAATTCCGCCGCCAATCGCGATTGGCGAACAAGCCACCAAATAAGTAGGGCAAGGATACTGGTAGGACCGTTCCCAGAGTCGCGTAGTCCTTCCAGTCGTGCCAGTCGTGAAAAAGGGTCCAGAATTTAGTCACGGCCTGGACGCTGCAGACTACGCTTACCGTGATGGTAGCCAACATTTCCCGTCTTTTGTCTTTTTCCAGAGTGTCCAACACGTTTTTTTCGGCCTCGCCCCTCCAGCTTCGTTCGGCGTCAAGTGGCGACCGGTCGAGTCTTGACGAGGAATCATTCACTTCCGAACCGTCTTCAACTGTTAGTTCGCTGATTCCACGGCGGAAAATGTCCCACAATGAACTTCGGAGACGGACCTCAATGCTGCCCAGCGGATTTTGTATCGAGCGGCGAAGGAAGCCATTAATCGCTATCTTGAATTTCTAAAGCCGAGTTGGCTTGGAAACGCCCCACTTCTGCCAAACCTTATTTATTAGAAGTATCAATTAATCATTTAGAATGAGACGGTTACATCAAAAGCTTGTGAGTCGACGAGGGATAAAGTTGACTTATTTCACCCATTTCGCGAAACCCTAATAAGGATACGGCGGCCGCTTATTTTAGGTCAATTGGCAGCGACCGTCGATTCAAATTTTGGCGGCAGGATAGAGGCCGAAGATGCGGAGCTCCGCGGTGGCTGCGTGCACTTCGCTGAGCGCCTGTTCCAGGCTGCCGGGACGGTTCGATTCCACATCGAGAAAAAACTGATATTCCCAGGGACGGCCATGGATCGGGCGACTTTCGATTTTCAGCAGGTTCACTTGGTGGCGCGCGAAAGGCTCAAGAGAAGCGAGTAATGCTCCGGGTCGGTGCGCGAGCCGCATGGCGATGGACACTTTATGAGCATTAGGAGTGGCGTGCGCATCGGCTTGGCTTTCGGGCACGAGCAGAACGAAGCGCGTAAAATTCTCGGCGTTATCGTGCACCGATTTAGCGAGAACAACGCCGCGGTAATGATCGGCGGCGCGCTGCCCGGCAATTGCGGCGACCGATTTGTCCTGGCGCGCGAGAACTTCGCGCACACTTCCCGCAGTATCTTCCGCCGGCACGCGTTTCCACGAGGGATGGTCCGTAAATAGTTTCTCGCACTGCGCCAGCGCCATGGGATGCGAAGCTACGGCGTGAATGTCCGCCAACGACGCGCCCGGACAGCCGATCAGGTGATGTTCGATGGGCAGAATGGTCTCGGCGACAATCTGCAAGGAACTTTCCAGAAGTAAATCGAAAACGCGAACCACCGAGCCCGCCAGGCTGTTTTCGACGGGCACAAGCAGCGCGTCAGCAGCCCCATCTTTTATGGCTGCAAATGCCGCATCGAACGTTGCTCGCGGAACTGTCGTAATGGAGTCGCCGAGAAGCTGATAGGCGGCCGCTTCGCTGAAGGCGCCGGGCTCACCTTGAAATGCTATACGCGTTTTCTGGAGTACCATGTCCATGTTGTCTCAGGCGTCCTAATAGGCAAAAGCGGTATAAGGTGCTTCGCTTTGATGCGCCCTAGAGTATCAAGTATGATTTCGCGTAGCGCGGGAAAACGACATGGCGGCAGTGGCGAGGTTTAGATGAGTTACGTAGAGAAAAATCTGGTGCCTGGCGAGACGTTGCTATACCAAACGCGACATCATTGGATCGTGCTGATTGGACCGCTGCTAATTGCCTTGCTGGTAGGCTTGCCGGGATTATTCCTGCTGTTCGAAGTCGCCGCAAAGCGCCCGGAAATCTATGATTATGTGACGCGCATGCCAGGCGGGGCCGAGACTCTGGTCGTTGCCGGTGGTGTAATGGTGGTTATCGGGCTGGCGATTCTGGCCTGGGGAATGACCAAGCGCAACGCCACGGAAATGGCAGTTACCAACCGACGCGTACTGATCAAAACCGGATTGGGCAACCGTAGAACGCTGGATTTAATGTTGTCACGAGTGGAAAGCATCGCCGTCCATGAAACGATGTGGGGACGCACGCTGGGCTACGGCGATGTAGTGGTGCACGGCACCGGTGGCACGCCTGAATCGTTCGTGCTGATTTCACATCCGCAGGAATTCCGGCGCCAAGTGCAACAACAAATAGGAACGCATGAGGTCGGTGGGATCAATGAAACCAAGCAGGCCTGAACAAAACGAGTACGCACCTTTTTACGCACGTTACATCGCGCTGGTACCCGGTGACGACGTGATGGCCGCGTTGGAAGCACAACGCCTGCATATGTTGCAGATGCTGTCGGCGCGCAGCGAACGTGAAGGTAACTTCAGGTACGCGCCCGACAAGTGGAGCGTCAAGGAAATTGTCGGGCACATGTCGGACACCGAGCGAGTTTTCACCTACCGCGCCATGCGCATCGCCCGTGGCGACAAAACCCCGCTGCCGGGATTCGAGCAGGACGATTATGTGAAGCACGGCGGTTTTGGCGAACGGCGCCTGGCCGATCTTGCGGAAGAATTCGCAGCGGTGCGCAGCGGCGGCATCGCGCTATTCCGGTCGTTAAATGAGGCGGCCTGGGCGCGCCGCGGAATAGCCAGCGGCAAGGAAGTGACTGTGCGCGCGCTCGCGTTCATGGTCGCCGGGCACGAATTGCATCACCAGGGCATATTGGAAGAGCGCTATTTCGCGGCGATCCCCAGGGCGTGATCGATTAGAGCAGTTCGATCAGCGCTGGCGATAGTGCTAGCTAGGCTCTTGGCGGTCTCTTTTGCCGGTGCCAATGGAGACGCAGAGAGCACCCGGGTGTGCGCCTGAGTGCGACGACTTTTCTCGGTCTCGAATCTCTTGCGTGGGGCAAAAATAAAATAAATCAGAATGGTAGCCAGGGCGATGATAAATGCGCCGGCTATTAACCCCACGGCCTGGGCACGCAGAGGGTCGGTGAATGATTCTTGCAGCAGATAGATTCCGCTGCCCAGGAAAATGACGGCCAGGAAGCTACCCAGGCCACCGAAAGTACGCGAAGAGGGCGAGCGATATCTCGAGGACGTGGTATCGGGAGGCATGCGCTATTCCTCCGGGCAGTCTGCAGGACCAGATCCGGCGCGAGTGCTTGCAGAGCGTCCTGTTCGCGTTCCCCGAGAAAATCGAGATACTGAAAGCCCGGCGAGTGGTAATGTTTTTTCATGACCGCGCCGCAGACGCAGTAAACACGGTCCACTTCAGTGTCCCTACTTGTTCCGATGGATAATTCCGAGAGGCAAGCGGGATTGGTGCAATGCCAAAGGTCCCCTGAGCGCACAAGCATGAATTCCAGCCTTTCTTGCGAGGGGCGCGGCGCTCCACATGGTAACTAGTTAGTTAACTATAACCATTATAGGATTGGATATTACATATGATTAACTAAATAGCAAGCAGTATTAGGTAGATAATTTCGCATGTGGTGAGACATTGGCCGCTTGTGGTGAAAAGCGCTGGAAACGCTGCGCCGGTTGGCCAGGATAGTCAAGTTGCGGGCATGCTGACGGGCTGCTAAAATCGACGATTTGCCGGGTCTTCACCGTTCCACCTGTAGGGCGGCGCGAGAGGGGTCTCTTAAGAGACCGCCAATCGGGAGATGAGTGTTCCGCTAAATGCTGCGCCATAAATGATTTGCGCGTCCGGCGACGCGTTGGTAGCCCGCGGTCCTGAGGCCTGCGGAGGGAGAGCAGTGTGGCTAAGTACGATGTTGCGATTATCGGTAGCGGACCGGGGGGCTATGTAGCAGCCATTCGCGCAGGGGAACTTGGACTGAAGACCATCGTAATCGAAAAGGATCCTTATCTTGGCGGCACTTGCCTGCACGTGGGTTGTATTCCCACCAAGGTGCTTCTGCACCATGCGGATGTTTACGATCATTTTAAGAATGCCGCCGAATTGGGTTTTGAGGTCAGCGGGCTAAAAATTAACTGGGCCAATGTGCTGGCCCGCAAAGACAAAATCGTCAAGAAGCACGCCAAGGGCATTGAGTTTCTTTTCAAGAAGAACAAGGTCGAATGGGCGCAAGGTTGGGGACGATATGAGGGGCCCGGGCGCATCAGTGTAGAAAAAGACGGCAAGAAGACCGAAATCGAAGCTTCCAATATTTTGATGGTTAGTGGGTCGGAAGCACGCGCCTTGCCGGGAATTGAACCGGATCACAAAACCATTTTGACTAATCGCTCGATACTGGAACTTCCCTCCATACCAAAAACTCTAATTGTAGTGGGAGCAGGCGCCGTCGGCGTGGAGTTCGCGTCGATTTATAACTCCTTTGGCACGGAGGTAACTATTCTGGAGGCTCTGCCGCGCGTGGTGCCCGTGGAAGACGAAGAGATTTCCACGGAGCTGGATAAAGCTTTCCGGAAGAAAAATATTCAGATCCACACCAGCAGCAAAGTGGAGTCGGTAAAGAAGGACGCCAAGGGCGTGACTGTGGCGTTCACCGATAAGGACGGAAAGAAACAAACTCTGCAGGCTGAGAAACTTTTGCTGGCCGTCGGCCGCAAGCCCATGACCGAGAATTGCGGCCTGGAAAAATCGAAGGCCAAGATGGATCGTGGATTTGTACTGGTCGGTCCTTACATGGAAACGGAAGAAAAAGGTTTATACGCCATCGGAGACATTGTTGCCGGCCTGCCGCAATTGGCGCACGCGGCCATGATGGAAGGGATTGTGGCGGTCACGCACATTGCCGGAAAACCGACTCATGCGATTGTGAAGACGCGCATTCCTAACGCCACCTATTGCGAACCGCAGATTGGTTCGATTGGATTGACGGAGAAACAAGCCCGGGATGCGGGACACGCGGTAAAGACCGGCAAATTCCCGTTTGTGGGCAACAGCAAGGCCACCATTCTTGGGAATCACGGCGGGTTTATCAAGGTAGTGTCCGACGAGAAATTTGGTGAAGTGCTGGGCATCCACATTATCGGCCCGCTCGCCACGGAAATCCTGTCGGAAGCCGCCGCGGTCCTGCATCTGGAAGGCACCATCGACGATATGATGAACATGATGCACGCGCATCCCACAGTGTGGGAGGGCATGGGCGACGCATTCGCTTCGGTACGGGGCTTACAGATCAACGTCTGAGTTGGCTAAGCGCATTCAGTTGATGGTAAAAAACGCGTAAATGAAAAGCTGCTTCATCGTCGATGTGGGACTGATTGGTTACGCGGAAGCGTGGGAGCTGCAAAAGCGCCTGGTAACTGCGCGTAAAAATGGGGCAATCGGGGATGTTCTGCTGCTTTGCGAGCATCCACATGTGATTACTTTAGGCCGCAACGGAAAACGCGAACACTTGCTGGCATCGGAGCAAATCTTGCGGCAAAAAGGCGTGGAGTTTCACTCCTCTGATCGAGGCGGGGACATTACTTATCACGGACCGGGACAACTGGTTGGCTATCCAATCTTAAATCTGGCCGCGATCCGCAAAGACGTGGTGTGGTACGTGCGAATGCTGGAAGAAGTAATGATTCGCGCGACGGCGGAATTTGGAATTACCGCTGAGCGCGTGGCGGGCAAAACTGGCATCTGGGTGCGGAGCACGAACGACCCGAACGTACCGGGTGCCACGGAAGAAAAACTTGGCGCAATCGGCGTGCATATCAGCCGGTGGGTCACTTCTCACGGTTTTGCTTACAACGTGTCGACGGACTTGCGTTATTTTGATTTGATCGTGCCGTGTGGAATTACCGGGTGCAAGGCCACGTCGCTGGAGAAGATTCTCGAACGCGCGGTGGCACGCCAAGAAGCAGTGCAGCCAGTCGTACGAAATTTTAGCGAAGTCTTCGGGCTGGATATGCGTGAAACGTCTCGCGATGATTTGCTTGCACAGTTGCAGGCGCTACCGCCCGCTAGCGAACCGAACTTGGCTCGTGCGCAAGCAATCGAAATAGCGTCGTAAGATTTGATCAGTGTGACCGGCAGGGAGTGCGGATGAAGAAAGAACTGACGCGGCAGCAATATCTGGACTTGTATCACTACATGCGCTTGAACCGCGCCGTGGAAGACACCATGGTGAAGCTCTTCCGCCAAAACAAAATTGTCGGCGGATTGTATTCGAGCGAGGGCCAGGAAGGTATTTCGGTAGGTACCGCATACGCGCTGGAAAAGAAAGACTGGATGGCGCCCATGATTCGCAATATTGGGGCGCTGCTGGTGAAAGGCGTTCCTCCGCGCGATATTTTCACGCAGCACATGGCCAAGTACACTTCGCCGACGCGCGGCAAAGACGGCACCAGCCATTTTGGCGATCTGGAAAACCTGCACATCGTTTCGCCAATTTCCATGCTTGGGGATTTGATTCCGGTGATGACCGGAGTGGCCATGGCGGGCCGTTACCTGGGCCAGAAAATTGTGGCCATGACTTGGATCGGTGACGGGGGAAGCTCGACGGGAGTTTTCCACGAAGGACTGAATTTTGCGGCGTCGCAAAAAGCGCCATTCGTTTTGATTCTGGAAAATAATCAGTGGGCGTATTCCACACCGGTGAAACGGCAAGTGCCGGTGAAGGACCTGGCGGATCGCGCCAAGTCCTATGGAATTGCGAGTTACATCGTCGATGGCAATGATGTAGTCGCGGTGTACACCACCGCGAAAGAAGCGGTAGAGCGTGCACGAGCGGGCGAAGGCCCCATTTTGATCGAGGCGAAATCGATGCGCATGCGCGGTCACGCGCAGCATGATCCTGCCGAGTACGTGCCCAAAGAAATGTTTGAATACTGGAAGGCCCGCGATCCTATAGTTTTGTATGAAAAGTTTTTGACTGGCGAAAAATTGTTGGACGCCAAGAGCAAGAAGGAAATCGAAGACCGTATCGAAACGTTGCTGACCAAGGAACGCGACTTCGCGGAAAATTCGCCGATGCCGCCCGCTGAGTTTGCCAATGAGGGTGTGTACTGCACTGGTGACGAGTGCCACAAAATCGCGCCCAAATGGGAAAGATCGAAAGCCGAGGTCACGCCGCCCAGATCGAGCATTGCGGCGGTGTGGTCGGTGGAAGGATTTGGCGAAGGCAAAGGATCGGCAGGCAAGAATGCGCCTATCCATTTCGGGGATACCACGCCAGCTTCGCCGGAACTGGGTGAGAACGAAAGCAAGCTGGCGCCAAAAACTCCGGCTAAAACGGTTGTCAAGAAAGTTGTCGGTTCGAACGGGAAAGGCAAGACCCACGCACCGGGCGCGAAGAATGGCGCTTCACGCAAAGAAGTAGCGAACGCGGTAGCTTCTCGCGTCGGAAAGAAACCAGCGCCGGCTTCAGCAGGGAAAAGGAGATAGCCATGGCCGGTTCCCACACAGCGGTAGCGGAGAAGTTGAAAGTAAACGGGGCGGCGGATACCCCTGGTTCAGCGCCGGTCACCTTTTTGGAAGCCATCAAGCAAGCTATGTTTGAGGAAATGGAGCGCGACCCGGCGGTCGTGCTGCTCGGAGAAGACGTTGGTGTCTATGGCGGCGCATTCAAAACCAGCGAAGGCTTGCTGCAGCGTTTCGGTTGGGAGCGCGTGATCGATACGCCCATCAGCGAGAGCGCCATCATCGGCGCGGCTTGCGGCATGAGTTATCTCGGCTTGCGGCCCATCGCCGAAATGCAATTTATAGATTTCATCGCCTGCTGCTTCAACCAACTGACCAATTTCGTAGCCAAAGGACATTATCTTTGGAATGCGCCTGCGCCCATTGTCGTTCGCGGGCCATCGGGCGGCGGAGTTCATGGCGGGCCATTCCATTCCGCGAATCCCGAAATGTATTTCGTGCATACGCCGGGGCTGAAGGTTATCTACCCGTCGACGCCGTACGACGCCAAAGGCCTTTTGAAAACCGCTATACGCGACAATAATCCAGTGCTTTTTTTCGAGCACAAATATTTGTATCGCCGCATCAAGGAAGAACTGCCGGCCGGGGATTACACCGTGCCCATTGGCAAAGCCATCGTGCGGCGCCAGGGCAAGCATCTGACCATTATTTCCTACGCGGCCATGATGCATACTTCCCTGGAAGCTGCCGACGCTTTAGCCAAAGAAGGCATCGAAGCTGAGGTGATTGACTTGCGCACCCTTTTGCCGCTGGATGAAGAAACCATCCTGCAATCGGTGAAGAAAACCAACCGCTGCCTGGTGGTTCACGAAGACACCAAGACCGGCGGGATAGCCGGCGAGATTGCGGCCATACTTTGCGAAAAGGCTTTCGGTGATCTGGACGGGCCGTTACTGCGGGTGACCGCGCTTGATACTCCGGTACCGTATTCGCCGCCGTTGGAAGAATATTTTCTGCCGAATGCCAAGAAAGTTTTTGATGTCGCGAAAGAGCTAGCGCGGTATTAACGCGGCGAGAAAAGACCCGGCGAGAAAGGAATTTATGGGCGCGGTATCGCGCGTCCAGGATGAAACTGGTTTCCAGAGGAGATCGACATGGCCGTAGACATCGTAATGCCGCAAATGGGCGAAAGCATATTTGAAGGCACCATTACCAAGTGGCTCAAGAAGCCCGGCGATAAGGTGGAGCGCGACGAGCCCTTGTTTGAAATTTCCACCGACAAAGTAGACGCGGAAATTCCGTCCCCCTCGGCGGGCGTACTGAAAGAAATTAAGGTTGCCGAAGGCAAGACTGTGCCTATCCAGACAGTAGTCGGTGTCATTGATGCCGCGGGTGATGCGAGCGCCACGAAGCCCGCGCAACCGGCCGCTAGCCCGAAAAGCGAAGCACAACCGGCCAAGGCAGCGCCGGCGCCTCCTTCCCGCACCGCCGCACCACCGCAGGCCCCCGCGAATGGCAAAGGTGCGCCAGCGGCACAACCACAGGCAAGACCTCAGCCCGCGGCAGCGTCGGCCTCTGCAGGCTTAACGGGTGCGCCTGCTACCGGAGGAGCTCCCACAACCGGCGCGAGAGATGGGGGTGCCCGCATTCACAGTTCGCCGCTGGTTCGGCGAATGGCTAAGGAACATGGCATTGACTTGAGTGGCGTCACCGGAACCGGCGCCGGTGGCCGCATCAGCAAGCAAGACATCGAAGCGCTGATTGCTGGCGGCGGACAGCAACGCGGCGCGGCGGAGTATCAGGCAGACCAGAGCGGTGAGGTTCAAGAAGAGCTCGAGGAAGCCTTCAACGCAACTTCGGCCGCTGCGCCAACGCGACAGGCTCCTTCGATACCGCCACCACCGCCGCGACAAGCTCCCGCCCAGGTTTCTTCGCAAGGCGGTGCGCCAGCATCCGCCCAACACGGTGGGCAGGTGCACGCCTCGTTCGAATCGGCAGTCCCTCGCGAGAAGATATATTTCGGGGATTACGAAGTGCAACCCATGAGCGTGATGCGCCAGCGCATTGGCGAGCACATGGTGGCTTCCAAGCGCGTATCGGCCCACGTGTACTCCGTGGATGAAATCGACATGACCAAGGTGGCAAACCTGCGCGCCAAATCCAAAGACGAATTCGAAAAGCGCAACGGCACCAAGCTCACATTCATGCCCTTTTTCGTGAAGGCCGCGGTGGCGGGCTTGCGCGCTTATCCAACACTGAACTCTTCTCTGGACGGCACCAACATTGTGATGCACAAGGAAATCAATATTGGCATCGCCGTGGCCCTCGATTGGGGCTTGCTCGTGCCGGTGGTGAAGCATGCCGACGAAAAAAACATCCTGGGAATTCAGCGCACCATGAATGATCTGGCGGAGCGCGCGCGTTCCAAGAAACTCAAGCCCGAAGAAGTGCAGGAAAGCACCTTTTCGATTACCAATCCGGGCGTATTCGGCGGGCTGTTTGGCTTGCCGGTCATCAGTCAACCCAACGTTGGCATTCTAGGCCTGGGTGCCATTGAAAAGCGGCCGGTAGTCATCAACGATTCCATCGCCATCCGCTCGATGTGCTACGTCACGTTGTCCTACGATCATCGCGTAGTGGATGGGGCCATCGCGCACCAGTTTTTGCATAAGGTTAAAGAGGCGCTCGAGAACTGGGCAGAACCGCTGCTGTAGCAGCGTTCCTTACTCGCAGCGGCACATTCTCCTCGCACGAGTTCTTTACGGGGACTTCGTCTGGTTATTTTACCGCACCGTGAGCGTGAGCGGCACGGAGTGCTGCACTGTTCCGCCCGTCGCCGTAACCGTCAAGTGGTAAGTTCCAGATGGAGTTCCATAGTCGTGGTTTACCGCTGCGCTCGCACATCCATAACAGGCCACGCCCATCACGACGAATAGTAATATTGCCGTGCCTGGTGATTTCAGATTGAAACCGCCGTTCTCGCGACGGAGCCCCGCGAAAACCATCCCCACCAGGGGCATTCCGAAAGCGAATCCCAGCGCGAATAATGGCGCTGTCCGCCGGTTGCTATTGGTCGCGATAGCGGTGTCCTCGGTGGAAGTGAAAATCAATAGAGTAGAAGTAGCCGGATTCGCTCCGGGCGATACGGAAGCAGGCTGAAACAGGAACGCAGTGCCATTCCGCGGAACGCCCGACACCGCCAAGGTGATGGGTGTAGCAAAAGGAATATTGTTGAGCGGCGTCAGCGTCAAGATGTAAGCGGCCTTCGATCCCTTGTTGACGGGTTGCGTTGGCAGCAGCAACTGCGATGGAAAAGTCCGCCGGGCCGCTTGGACCGTCCACGATGGTCACGTCGCTGGCGGTATCGTTTGTCGTATTCGCTTCACCGCCGCCAGACACATTCGCGACGTCAGTCACGCTGCTCGCAGTAGTGGTGGCTACATTGACGATCAGTGTGAGCGCTGCATCACTGCCGCCCGCGGCCAGCACATCCGCGCGGGTGCACGACAGAGAGCCAAGAGTGCACGTCCAACCGCTGCCGGAGATTCCCGTGGCCGTGAGTCCCGCAGGCAAAGTATCCATTACGGTACGCGTACCGCTGGAAGGTCCATTGCCCGCATTGGTAATGGTAATGGTATAAGCGGCGCCCGTCTGGCCTTGTCGAAAATGGCCAGTGTGCGTTGTGGTGATGGTTAGGTCCGGCACGAGCGTCGCGACGACCGCGAGCGAAGCCGTAGCCACGTTGCCGGCGCCGCCATTTGTGGAAGTCACAGCGCTCGTAGTGTTGAGCCTGGTCCCTGCTGAGGAGTCACGGGCTCCTGCGGTGGAGGCACGATTACCGCAGCCGGTGGCGGCTCCAACGTCACACTCTCGGCGGGAGTTATCGCGGCCAACGATTCCTGTACTTTCGCAGTGAATGTCACCGGCACAGCGCGGTCGCGGAATTGGCATTGTTAACGGTGAAGTTCAAGGAGGTGGAACCGTTCAGGCGATCTTATCGATGTGGTCCGCGCTGGGGACAAATAAAGGAAAAACGCGCCGCGTTGCTAACCCAAAAAAGGAAGGCCCGGAAATACCGGGCCTCCTTTCCTGGAACAATGCCGCGGATGAACCACGAAGCTAGCGTTTCTTTTTCTTGCCGCGCGACGCTTTCTTGGCCGGTTTTTTCGAAGACTTCCCTCGCGCGCTGCCCGATTTTTTCTTCGCCGATTTCTTGGAAGAGCTCTTGCCCTTGCCAACCGAAGCTTTCTTCGCCGGCCCCTTCTTACCGCCCGCGCTTTTTCCGGTGGAAGCACCGCCGCCGTATCTGCCCGATCCCGAAGAGGAACCCGGTGAACCGGCTGAGCCGCGTTTTGGCCCGCTGGGAGCGCGCTTGGGCACTTCGGACTCGTCTTCCGTGTCATCCTCCGCGACAATCTCGTCTATTTCGACTCCGGCGACTTCCTCCACATCCCCGGCTTCTTCCTCTTCCAGAGGCGCCAGTTCATTGTCTTCTTCGAAATTGTCTTTGTCGAAATCCATCGCATCCTCCAGAGAGCGAATACGGAATTGGCCCTGTCCAATCCTGGTCCGCGGCCCCCTGCTTGGCCTCGTGCTGGAAGGACAATTTGTCCGTCAGCCGTTGTTATCGTACTCGCGATGCGTTGTCAAGCACTCTGCGTTTCAGAAATAAAATTGACACAAAAAAATCCGGATGCGTGCCGATCTACCGTTGTGGCAACATGGCGGCGAGGCCGAATCCCGGCGGCCCGCTATAGAGGAATTAATGAGCGCCAAAACCAGCTATTCCACTCCCATGCTGCACGTCATGGACATCGAGGGGGCACTCGCTTTTTTATGAACTACTTGGTTTTGTGACCGTGGATACCGACGGCGGGAAGCCTCTGGGTTGGGCTCGCATGCTCTGTGAAGGCGGTGCGCTGATGTTCTTGCGGGCAGAACACACCGTGGCCCCGCGGTTCTAGGCGTTATGTTGTATATCTATTCCCCGGATTTGCGCGCCTTACACGCTCAATTGCAGAGCAACGGCGTTGCCGTGCCGCCTATCAACTACCCGGGCTACATGCCCGGCGGGGAGATGCAACTGCGAGACCCCGATGGCTATTCCGCCATCGTTGCACACTGGGAACCAAGCGAGCAGGAAGCCTGGGAGCAGCGCATAAAGGCCCAGCCCCCGCGACGCGAAACCGCGAAATGAGTACTGCTGGAATCGGTTGACGAGGAATTCAATTTGGCGTCGCGGAAGTTGAACGAGTCTGTGCCACCGCCGCGGGACGAGCCAGTTTTTTCCGGGACTTCACGCGCGCGTGCGCCGCAGTTCTTTCCGTCGTGCTGTCCAGGGTGTAAATACGCAGAACCATTCCCCGGCTCACCCGCTTGGACTTGAGGCGATTCCACTTGAGCAGGTCTTCGCTTTCCACGCTGAAGCGATCGGCAATCCCCAGGAAAGTATCGCCTTTGCGCACCCGGTAGCTCACCATGCGGCGTTTGTTTTCCGCTGCCGGCTGAATCGCGGGGATAATTAATTTTTCCCCGGCATTCAGCGCCGTCGTGGATTCCAGATTGTTGGCATCGGCGATGGCTTTGGGCGTAACACGATATTTTTTCGCGATGGCCGTCAGGGTTTCGCCGGCAGCGACGCGGTGGCGCCTCCAGCTGACCCACTTGTCCGGTGGGATATCCGCAATTTCCGCGGAGAATTTTGGCGCGCTGCCCAGCGGCAAATGCAGTTCAAAGGCTGGATCATCGGGCGTGGCCAGGCGCAACAACGAAGGATTCAAAGCGCGCAGCGTCTCAACGTCCACATCGATCGTTTCCGCCACCAGACGCAAATCAATGGCTCGGCCTGGCTTGACCATGTCGGTGGGCACCGGTGATTCCGGCTCAGCCTGAATTCCGTAATGCGGGGCGTCCTTGGCGATCAGCGTGAGCGCCAGGATAATGGGCACGTAATTTTTCGTTTCGCGCGGCAACACGTTGCGGCGGTACAACTCCCAGAAATCCGCGTAGCCGGTGCGCTCGATAGCCTTTTGCACGTTCCCCGGCCCACAGTTATAAGCGGCCATCGCTAAATACCAATCGCCGAATAGTTTGTACAGATCGCGCAAATGTTGCGCCGCAGCGCGGGTGGCTTTTTCCGGATCCTGCCGCTCGTCGAGCCACCAGGTATGGCGCAGCCCGTACTCCTGTCCACGGTAGGCGACGAATTGCCACATCCCCCGTGCTCCAGCTCGTGAAAGGGCCGTGGGCTGGAAAGCGCTCTCCGCCTGCGCCAGGTAAATCAGGTCTTGCGGCACACCTTCCTCGCTCAGCACCCGCGCGATCATCCCGCGATAGCGACCAGCGCGGCGCAGCCCGGTTTCAACGATGGCCCGCCCGCGAGGTGTCTGAAAGAAATTCAGGAAGGACAGCACTTCGTCGTTAACCGTTAACGGCAAATCGTGCGAAATATTCTTGGCCGCTTCCTCGGCCCGCGCTTTTAAACGCGGGTCCACCGGAAAGGTCATCTCCGCGACTTCGTCAATGGGGGCCGGCACCGCAGGCGCCTCATTAAATCCGTCTCCGGCACGAAAAGCCTGCAGCTCGTAGGTATAAACCGTGTCTACCACGCGATGAAACAGTTCGCTTAGTTGCGGGTCGGAGTTGAGATCGTACCCACTTTGCAGCATCAAATCGACAGCGTCGTCGAAGTCTTTGCGCGCGGCTTCCAGGTGCCCGGCTTTGTAGTTCTGCTCGCCGGAAGCAAAGTTCTCTTCCACGCGGCGAATCAATAATTGCCGCGCAGTGGAAACCGGGGTGGTCAGCCAAATCATGTTACGCCGCGCGGGATTGTCGAGCGGCAAAACCGGAAGTTCCTGCGTGACAGCCGCCGGCGCTTTTTTGGCTGACTTATCAGTCTTATCGTGCTTATCGGAGCGGAATGAAGCAGAAGCTATCGTTAAACTTGAATTACCAAACGCGGCCGCCAGGACCAATACGGCGGAAACCGACACACACCTTTTCCAATGGAGATGCACTGGCGCCATTCATCCATGGTAAGGATGGCATGCCGCAGCGGTCAACGCCTTACACCAGGAAGGTATTGGCGTTAACACCACGCCAGGGTTCGGTCCCCGGCAGCGCTATAGGAAGCATAGTTGCATGTGGTATGTCTGCACTATCCGGGCCACGGTTAGCAGGACTAAGATACCCTCGGGCGATAGCCATTTGCGGGCGAACAGACTGCCGCTGGATTGCTGGAGATTCTCCTTTACACTTCCCGACTGCGGCATTATCCTCTGTCCGTTTGTTCTTTCCTGGTAATCGGTCCATAACCAAAAGATTGCTGTCAACGTGGAGGATGCATGAAGATTTCAGCAGCTTTGCTTTCTATGGTACTCGCGGGAGCGGTGTTAGTTGCCACGCCCGTAAGTGCTAATCAAGCCGCGACCGATAAGAGGGACGCGGCCAAGAAAGAAAACAAGTGGCAAGGTAAAGTGGTCCGAATTAACAAGGACACGTCCACCATAGACATTCATGGCGGCGCGGCTCCATCAGAAACTCAAAGAACAATCAGTTACGACGCCTCCACCCAATGGACCAACGGCGGAAAGCCCGGCCAACAGGATGACGTCAAGGCCGGATCGTTCATCATCGTGATTGGCACTGTAGGTGGTGACGGAGTGATGCACGCGACGCGCATCGATCTACGCGCGCCGCGCTAGGACCGCTTAGTTTTTGAGCGCATTGCTGGCGGCTGCGGCGTCCAGGGGGTTCCGCGCCGCCACAGTGCGCCGCGATTTTGCGGCGATATCTTGCAAGCGAATTTTTGCCGTCCGCGCCGTCTCTCGGAGTAGCGGGTCGGCATGCTCCAGGCAGCGATTCAATTCTTCTTCCAGGGTTAGCAGTCCCAGCGTCCCAATCGCATAGGCGCCGCAAGACTTCAGCCACGGATCATCGCTGGCTACTAGCTCGGCGACCGCTTGTTCGCGATTATCTACCCTTGCGCGCACAAATCGTTCCGCGATCACCGCTCGGTCTTTGATGCTGACTTTGCCGTCCAGCAGCGGCAACAGCATTCCGCGCAATTGTGATTTCAAAACATTTTCCAGAAATTCCAGGGCGTTGTCGTAAACCGTCGGATTATCGGATTGCAATCCAAAATAAGCCGAATGCAAATCCAGGCGTGGATACAAAAGTCCTAGAAGCCGGAAAATTCGTTCGAGTTCTTGCCGGATGGATTCACCCAGGGCGCTCAGAACCGGTTCATCCACGTTTCCGGGGACATGCAGCGATTCCAGGATTTGATACGAGCGGTAATGCCCCATGATTTCGGCGGCAAGCACGGTTTCGAGCAGTTGCCTGTCAATTTCGATTTCGGGATGAAGCTGCTGAATTTTGTTCAGCGCGCTGATGACTTGAAAACGAAGCGCGGTGTTCGCATCGAGCAAGTTCTCTTGTAACATCTCCGCCGCGGCAGGCGTGCCAATGTTGACGAGGACCGGAGGAATGGCCCGGCGGGTCACGATGGAACGCGAGCCATCCGCGAGATGCTTCCCAAGCACCCGCACGATCGGGTCGCCGAATTTTGCCAGCGCTTGCGCGGCGTCGCCACAGAGTTCTTGATTGGCAAGAAGTTCGACCAGATCTGGAGCCAGAGAATGTTTTTGCAGCGCCCCGACGGAGTGAATCGCTTCGCGCACCACGAGATTGGCAGGATCACGCAGAAGCGTTGCCAACAATGGATCGAAGGAATCCGGCAGTTCGCCGAGGAGGCGTGCGACTTCCGCGCGCATACGTTGGCATTCCTCTCCGCCCTGGCAGGCCATGTCACTGAGAATTTGGCGGGCCGTTTCGAGGCTCTGCGCTTCGCCGGGGCGCGCGAGATATGCCGCCACTGCGGAGCGAACTGAAAAATCAGCGTAGTCTCCAAGTTCTGTGAGAAGTGTCAGGGGATCAACGTGAGCGTGGTGAACGAGGTACAGCATTGCTTCAGTTCGCACATTGTGGTCGGGGTCTTTCAGCAGGGGTTCGATGGATGGCAAGACAGATTTGTCGCCCGCGGCGGAGAGAACCGAGATGGCTTTTTGACGGACTGCCGGCGCGGGATGGCTCAGAAGGCCGCGAATCACCGGGTGAACAGCGCGCTGCCGCTCGATTTCGAAGAGACTTAGCGCGTAGAGAATTTCTTCCGGGTCGGAGACCAGGATTTTGCTGGATAGCAAATCCGCGGTGGAGCGGTCAAGCGCCATCGCAGAGACCTGGTCGGCATTCAGCCGGTGCTGGCTGATGGATTCCCTCAGAGCCGCTATGTACTCCTTCCCGGTGAAGGAAACCGCTACCAACCATGAACCGATCACAAGCAGAGCAATCCAAGTGATCTGCCGCGCCGGCACCTTCAGATAAGTGGCAAAAACTAGGACCGTCACCCCGGCCAAACCATCGCCCAAACGCACGATCACCGTGTCGATAAACCATTTCGCTCGCAACTTGAGCCTATGCGGTAGCGGCAGGTACAACAACTCGAAGGCAGACTTGTCCAGGGAATAACGGAGTACTTGATCGCTGCCTTTTAGCAAGATGGCGGATAGGAGGGTGCCCCACATCAGCAGCCCGGCCGACCCCAACATGACGGAAATGGGAAGCACAAACAACATCGTGCCTATCCCAAATCGACGAAGCAATCGCGAGGTCAGCAACAACTGAATCAACAATCCCAATATCCCGGCGTAGAAATAGAAGTTTCCAAATAAGATGGCCAATGCGTCTTTGTTTACCAGAAACTGTTTGGCAACCGCTTTAAATTGCCAACCGGTAAGCGTGGTGACGAACGCAGCAAGGCCGATGACTGCGGCTATGGGTCGCAAATATGAAGAGGAAAGAACCAACCGCATACTGCTCTGTAGGTCCCTTTGCCCGGTTCCCTTATCCCCAGATGCCGCCGTTTCACCATGATCTGCAACTCGGGATTTCCAGCTCTGCCACGCGGTTGCCATCAGCGCTGCACAAATCAAGAGAAGCAACGTCATGCCTAGCAGCAGGCTTTCCGTGCCGAATACTTCGGCTATAGTTTTCGAAAAAAAACCGGCGAAAATCGCGCCCAATATGGCTCCCCCGCCCACCATGCCGAAAATGCGTTTCGCTTCTCGGGTGGTCAGTAGATAATTCGCCAGGGTCCAGACTTGGGTCGGAGCGAGCACCCCGAAGATGCCTACCCAAATATAAAACGCGGGATAGAGCCATGCGGGATGGTAGTAGTGAGACAGCGCCCAAAAAAGCGCGCAGTTCGATGCGAAGAAGAACTGGCTGCCTACCAGTAGGTTGCGAAGAGAGGTCCTCCGCCCCAAACGAACATAGCCGACTACCACGATTCCCACTAAAATCGCGCTCGCGATGTCTGCGTAAGGCAACTGGACCGCTTGGAAGCGAGCAAGGAATAAGGCATCGCGTGCAACTCTTCCGGTTATGTAGCAACTCATAATCAGAAATAGACAGGCGCACAGGGGGATGCCACGGCGTAGATCTCCGGGTTCGATGTTCAGTCCGCGCTCAATCCACCGCTTCATCCGAAGAACCTTCTTTCGCAGCTTTCTGTTATTGCGGCGCGGCCGTCGCTCCAGAACATATACCCCCGGCCGGTGACTTCGCTACCTTTTCCGAAACCTTCGCCCCATTCCCAACTGATGGATGCTCTCCCGGGCCTCCGTCTTTCGCCGAGGAGCCAGTGGAATCGAGAAGTACCACCTGCTGGTCAAGATACACAGCGATAAATTTGCCATTGCCGCAGATTTCCAAAGCTGACGCCCTACCTCCGGGGTAGTAGCTACTGAGCATGCCGGTGTCGATCAGAAACACTTTGTTGCCAAAGCGGGGTCTTATGCGGCCACCCTTCTGCACCGTGTGACCCACTACAATGTGTGTCGCTTTGTAACCGTCCAGGATCTTGCTTACCTGTGGTGCACCCTCTTCTTCGCTCCACTGGTCGTAACCGCGAAACCACACCGGTCCATCCACCCGCACACTGAACCAATCTTCATGCTTCAAGAACTCCTGGATCTTTGCCTGGCGCTCAGTGTTGGCAGGGGCATGAGACTTGAGCTCAGCGCTGACCTCCGCCCGAAGCACATTGTAGATTTCCTGCAAATTGAAGAATGGCAGAATCAAATTTTCATTCTGCAGATACTCTTTAGAGGAATCGAATAGCTTGATTTCGTCGTGGATCCGATTATTTATTACATCAACCTTCGTCTTGGCCAGCTCAGGAGAAATTCCTCCGTGCAAAAAGATAATTCCATCGATATCGGCCACCGCGGCATGTCCCCGCAGCCATTTCCCGTATTCTCCCTTTGGACCTAACGCCTCCCGCTGCTCAACAAAACCCGCTGGATGGCGCGCCATCCACTCCACCTCAGTCAACTCCATGGGCTGGGGAAGCTCTGCAAATAACGATGCATGACCATCCTTCCATTTCAGATACTCGGCATACGCCGCTTTCTGTCGCTTGTCGGAATTGGCGTCGGCAAAACTTGCATAGTTCCCCGGGGTGACGTAGCGCAGGTCGCCCATCATATTCATCACTTCGTGGTTACCGAGCAAACTCACAACCCGGCCGCCTGCTTGTGGCGCTTCTTTCTCGAGGGCCATCATCAGGTCCATGACCTCGCGCGGCTTGGGGCCGCGATCCAGAAGGTCTCCGACCTGCACGAATGTTGTCTTGCCGCCCGTCCAGTGGTTCTGCTGGTCCGTCAGACCGGCGCGCTGGAGAATGGCGACAAAGCCGTCAAAGTTATTGTGAACATCACCGATGGCAACTATGGTTTCCGATGGGCCCGCTGGAGCGCTTTCCGGTCCCGCCCACGCTACCACCGCCGACACCAGGACCCAGACCAAATTAATACCAAGGTGTCGGGGAGAGACCCACACCGGAGCCCGGACCATTTCCTTCCTCCTAGGGACCAAGTCCATCCTGACGGCCAGGGACGGCCGATCAGATTTCGACCCGGCGGTTGGTAACGGGCCACCGCAACTCAACTCGTGGAACCATCCTTCCAGGTTCCGCGAGTTGGTTGCTATGCGAGCACCTTGTCTTAAAAGCGATCGGGGAGTTTCAACTTGCGATGCACGACCGAACTCGTCTACTGGTTGGCGTTGCCGTGCGTGAGCCGCTTGGAGATTAGAGCCGCGTGAATTACACTGCCGTCGGCGCTACCCTTGCAAATTACGTAGTCCCCGTCTTTAACCTGGCTGGCGTCAATGTCGTTCACCTTCTTGTCGCCGTGATACTGACTGACCCATTTCGTTGAGCTGTCGTACACACAGGTCCTCTGCCCACTCCCACCAACCTGACGAATGGTCAGAGAGGACTGTTCCTTGCTGCTCCTCTCAACTCTACCTTCAAAGCGCATCTCCTTCGACTTGGCGGGAGTGTCTTGAGCGAACACCGCCGTCGCCAGCGGAGAGGCTAGTACCAACGCAAACAGCAAAGTGAGTTGCTTCTTCATTATATTTTTCTCCTTATCGCCGGTGTCACCGGCAAAGCCGCGATGCGGGGCACCCCGCTGCATCCCCTTATTGGTTGCCCGCCAGCCCTGATGCCAAAAAAGTCGCCGCCCATCGAGCGGTGCAGTTTACTTTGGCGCTTAATGATTCAGTACAGCACTTCTTTCTCACCTTTTTCAGCGATTAGCTTCTGGAACCGTTCGACAATCTTATCCCGTCGCATCATCACCGCCGCCACTTCATCCTTGTCGAGATAGCCTTTGGTTTTTTCTGTAAGCTCCTTCCCGTCCAGGGCCTTCAGTCTCTGCAACAATTGCCGGTCACAGCGCGTCAAGTCTTTGGGATCTTTCGGTTCCTTGTTGAGGCGAAACGCGCGGCTGAAATCAACCCTCCAAATCTGCCAATTCTCACCGATTAGCACGTTGGTCAGATTGGGATCGGCATCGGAGACCAATTGATCGAACACCCGAATCTTGTACATCTGATTGTTCCAGGCCTCGGGAGCCGGCACCGATATTTTTTGTTTGACGCGGTCCGCCTCATCCATCTTCACCGGCAACCACCAACTGAGCGAACCTTTCTTGCCGTCATATTTGCGCTCGACGTATACCGGAAGCATGTCGTCCATTCCAATCAACTCAGCCAGCGCATAGGCTGCGATGTTGTACTTGTAGGAATCCACGAAGTTCAGTTCGACGGCACCGCTGGCCAGCTTCATCTCGTGTTTATGTTCATCAATAGGTTGGAAAGAGGCGTCGTGGGTGACCGTTCCGTCCGACAGTGTAAGACGCGAGGTGTTGGTGACGCCTTTCTTGGCCCCGTGACTGTTCACCACTTTGGCGGTGACAAGGAACTGCTTGATCTGTTCCTTGGTCAGGTTTGGCTCGTCCCCGGCAACCGCGAACAGTCCGCATACCAGGCATGCCACAACCGCAAGAAACAAACGCCGGCGCAAATAGAGTAGGTTCATGGGAGCACCTCCACAGAATTGGTGGGACTCTACTCCTTTATGTCGCAGTCGACAAGAAAATAGTCGGTACTGGCTGGCTCAAGGGAATTTTCGCACCCTGGTAATAGGGTTGGACCACCGACGAAAGCGGACATTTCTACTTTGCCAAACCGGACACCCCGTCTTTGCAACGACACCCCAAAAAAGGGACTTGGCACCGACCACATTTTGTGGTACCATTTTGTCGCGTTTGATGCTTGTATCGCCTTTGGAACGTTGAAGAAAGCGGTCGCAAGGTCACACTTGCGGCCTTTTTTTGTGTACGGCTGAAGACGGCCAGGCTCTGTTGAGGGGCTCGGAAAGGCACCAAATAGCTCAATTTAGTAATGCTCAGCCGTAACCCGGCTGACAGAAAAGAGTAAAGCAGTGAGTAAAGAACAAGGAACAGTGAAGTGGTTTAACGCCAGCAAGGGCTTCGGTTTCATCCAGCGCCAGAGTGGAGAAGATGTGTTCGTTCATTTCTCCGCGATTGTGGCTGATGGCTATAAGTCGTTGAATGACGGCCAAGCGGTTGAATTCGAGGTTACCAAGGGACCCAAGGGCCTGCAGGCCTCCAACGTCCAGCCCCTCTAACCCACTTCGCAAAATCACAATTACTGGCGGCGCACTTCGGTGCGCCGCTATTTTTTTACCCCCCTGTTCATACACGCAGTCCCACCTTTCACTGCCAAATCCACCCCACTGTTAGTTGTTTGTCCCGCCTGAACGCAAAGCACCATTGTAGCTTGCGCTACTCCAGGCTCGCCGGGCTATTGCTCCCAACCAATCCTCACGTGAACATGAATGGTGTAAATAAGTAGATACCTCCATCTGCAACTTGGGGCAACTGGATATGGCGAAATTCAATCGCGCAGAACTTGATCAGCTCGAACGACGTGAACTCCAACTGACCATTCTTTCCGCGGTCTTTGTATTTGTACTGGCCGCCGGCTTGGCGACCCTCATGTATCCGCTGGTCTTTGAGCATCCCGAAGGCAATAAGTGGACCTTGCGCGTGGCCTATTTCGGATTTTGCGGGCTGACGCTGCTCTTCATCGGCTACCTCGTTGACCGCCAGGGCATGGTCCGCAAATTGAAGCAGCAATTGCTGGAGGAGCTGGAGCGCAACGTTGAGATAAGTCATCAGGCCAGCGTGGACATCCTGCAATCCATGCCCGACATTAGCCACTTTTGGGATCGCCTGACCATGGAATTTCGCCGCGCGGTGGCTACCCAGAAAACTCTGTCGCTGTTGCTGATCAAAGCTAAGCCCGCCACGAAAGCTGGCGCAGCCGGCGACGAATCTGCGGCTTTTGGCGACGCCGCGAAAGCCATGGCCAAGAAGCTGCGACCGACCGATTCCATCTACCGCCTGGGTAAGGATTTGTTCGGAGTAGTTCTTCCCGAAACCGATCCTGATAATGCCCAGCGCGTGGCCTTCCGGTTACAGGAATCCTTGCAATTCGTGCGCGCCAAGTTTGGCGGCACTTACGACATCAATTGCCACAACTATCCCGAGCAGGTTCAGAGCGCCCACGAAATGGAAGACATCGTGAAATCTTTGCTGCCTGACGAAATGGGCTGGGAAGTACCTGCGGCGCCTGCTACGCGCTAAGTCGCATTCGACTCTTGCGATTTAAGCTCCAGTCGGGTCGGTAGTCTTTCGGGCGCAAATTACTTCAACCCCTGTGCCAGGTCCGCGATTAAATCCTCCGCGTCTTCCACACCTATGGACACGCGCACCGTGCCGGGACGTACGCCGGCACGCCGCAACTCTTCAGCGCTCATGTTGTAATGCGAAGTGTACATTGGCAGCGATACCAGCGATTCCACTCCGCCCAGACTGACCGCCAACAGAAACAGTTGCACCCGATCGCCGAAGCGCCGCGCCGCCTCAAGACCGCCCTTCAAGTCGAAAGCCAGCATGGAGCCGAATCCGCGCATCTGTTTTTTTGCAATGGCGTGATCGGCGTGCGATTTCAGTCCCGGGTAGTGGACGGCCGCGACCTTCGGATGGGCCTCCAGGAATTTCGCCACGGCCAGGGCGTTTTCGCACTGCCGCTGCACGCGTAGCCCCAGCGTTTTCATCCCGCGAATCAGCAAAAACGCCGCTTCGGGATCCATGGAGCCGCCCAGCGAAATCACCATGTGCTGGATGCGGTGCATCCATTCCGCGCTGCCAGCCACCGCTCCCGCGATGATGTCCGAATGCCCGGCCAGCGCTTTAGTGGCGCTGTGCACCACCATGTCATAACCCATCGAAATGGGATTCTGAAGTATGGGCGTGGCGAACGTGTTGTCGATGATGGAAACGAGTTTGTTCTTCTTGGCGAAAACCACAGCTTTGTGCAGATCCACAAGACGCAGCATGGGATTCGTGGGCGTCTCCACATACAGCACCTTCGTCTTGGAAGATAATTTCTCTTCCATCCCTGCCAGATCCGTTTCCACGTGATGCACTTTGATCCCCATGCCCGGGAAAATATCGCGCATCAGCCGGTAACTCCCGCCATAGAGTTGCGCGGTGGAAATCAGTTCATCTCCCGCTTTTAGCGCGCTGAGCAGCGCGCTCGAAACAGCGGCCATACCAGACGCGGTAACCACCGCAGCTTCCGCGCCTTCCAATGCCGCGATTTTTTCCTGCGCCACGGTGAGCGTGGGATTGCCATATCGCGTGTAGATGTATGCCTTGCTCTTGCCTTCGGCCCACAGCTTCATTTCTTCTGTGGACGAAAAGGTGAACGTAGAGCTTCGGCAAATCTCCGTGCCGACCGGAGCGCCAACTCCATGCTTGTTCGGTTCGCCGGCGTGAACCGAGCGAGTCTGTGGACCCCACTTCTGAGTGCTTGAATTTTTCATAGTGCTGGAATTGTTGGCCTTCTAGCCCATCCCCAGCAAGCACCATTTTGGCGCTCGTCAGGCGGGTAGGCGGGGAAAATGGCTAAGTATTCAGGGCTTCTCTTCGGAATGTTTGTGGGAGGTAAACGAACAGGAATATAAGCAACTTCCCCACCAAAAACCGACTGTCAACACGATCAACCACATTCGCTTTGTCCATCGTTCAGATCGATCGATGCTAAACCAATAACGCCACATGCCAAACCACAGAAAAAACAATGCAATCGGACCGAACACTCCCAAAATGGCCCACGGCAGACGGGGCAGAAGGACAACTTATTTGTGTCGACTTGCCCAAGAAACACGGGAGTCAGGGCCAACACCAAAATTGTGGATAACGCACACAATTTCGCTGCCTGCCGGGAAATCAGCCAGTCATCCTTAAACTATGTCCATATCATTCTGGAAGCGAGACGGTCCTCTGCGAACCCAGTTTTAATTTAGGCTTCGTCCTCAGCTTGCTGATCAGCGTGCGGTTTGTGACTGGCAATTACTTTTTCAGCCAGCTCGTTGGGGACGTAGTCGTAGTGGGAAAATTCCATCGTGTAGGTGGCGCGTCCCTGCGTTTTGGAGATTAGGTCGTTGGCGTAGGTCAACATTTCAGCGAACGGCACCTGCGCCTTGATCACCACGTTGTGTCCTCGAAGATCGCTGCCCGCGATGCGTCCGCGACGCGAGCTCAGGTCGCCCATTAAGTCGCCGGAGTATTGGTCGGGCGCGTAAACCTCGACATGCATGATGGGCTCCAGCAACGCTGGCTTGGCGGCTTTCATGGCTTCTTTGAAGGCCAACGAGCCGGCGATTTTGAAAGCCATATCCGAAGAATCCACGTCGTGGTATTTGCCGTCGTAGAGACTCACGCGAAAATCGACTACGGGGAACCCTGCCAGGTACCCGCGCGCCGCCGCGTCGCGAATCCCCTTTTCTACGGAGGGGATCCAGTTCTTGGGAATCGACCCGCCGAAAATATCGTCGACGAACTCGATGCCCTTGCCACGTTCCGCGGGCTCCATCTTGATGCGGCAGACCCCGAACTGGCCGTGGCCGCCGGACTGCTTTTTGTGCTTGCCTTCGGCGTCGGCTCGGCCGCGAATGGTTTCGCGGTAAGCGACCTTAGGCGGCTTCAAGGTGAGGTCCACGTGATAGCGCTTGTGCAGTTTCGCGACCACCACTTCTATGTGCTGCTGGCCGGAGCCGGAAAGCAAGAATTCCTTGGTTTGCGGGTCGCGGGAGAAATGCAACGCAGCGTCTTCTTCCAGAATTCGGTGAATCGCGACGCCGATCTTGTCTTCATCGGCCCGGGTCTTCGGCTCAATCGCAAACGTGATGGAAGGTTCGGGAATCGGCGCGCGCTTGTAAAAAATCGGATTCGATTTATCGCCCAGCGTCTCGCCTGTAGCAGTTTCTTTCAATTTCGCGATGGCGCCAATATCGCCGGCATGAAGTTCTTGCACTTCAATGAGTTGTTTGCCCTGAACAACTTGCGTGTGCTGAAAGCGCTCCGGCACGTTGCGGTTGTAATTCATCAGCGTCGCGTCATTTTTCAACACCCCGCTCATCACCTTGAAATAGTTGATGCGCCCCGCAAAGGGATCGGCCAGCGTTTTGAAAACAAACACAGAGAGCGGCTGCGCGTCATCGAATTTGCGCGGCATGGCTTCGCTTTTGCCGGTTGGTTCTTTATAGGCCACGATGGAATGCTCATCGGGATGCGGAAATACATCGGCGATGAAGGACAACAGGCTGACGCTTCCAATATTATGTAGCGCCGAAGTCATCAACACCGGAATGATTTTCTCTCCCACAATCGCCCGCCGCAGTCCGGCGAAAAGATCCGGCAACGGAAGCGTGCCTTCATTGAAAAATTCTTCCATCAGCGCGTCATCACCTTCGGCCACCGTCTCCACCAATTTCTCGTGGGCTTCCTTGGCATCTTCCGCGAGCGCCGCGGGAATTTCTTCAATAGTGACTTTCCCGTCGCTATCCGGCTGGTAGAAATGAGCTTTCATGGCTACTAAATCAATCACTCCCCGAAAGGCTCGTTCGTGGCCGATGGGCAGTTGCAGCGCGACGACGTTGCGGCCGAAAACCTGTTCCAGCGATTCCATGGAGCGTTCAAAGCTGGCCAGGTCGCGATCCATTCCGGTCAGTACAAACGCGCGCGGGATGTCGTACTCCACGCAATAATCCCAAACTTTTTCAGTCGTGACTTGCGTCCCCACGTGCGCGTCCACGGTAATCAGCGCGGCGTCCGCGGCGATCAGCGAGGCTTTCGACTCCGTGATGAAGGTGGAATAACCGGGTAAATCTATAAAATTAATTTTAACTTTGCTGCCGGGGGCATGGCTGGTGGGATCCGCGGTAGTAGGCCATTCGGCGTGTGCGATAGCCGTTTGAATGGAAAGTTTGCGCGCTATTTCTTCTTCGTCCCAGTCGGTGGTGGTGCTTCCTTCCGCAGCTTTTCCCCAGCGCGGGGTTGCGCCCGCGGTGTAGAGCAACGACGACACCAGCTGCGTCTTACCGGTGCCGCCGTGGCCGACAATGCCAACGTTGCGAATGTCCTTAGTGAGATAGCTTTTCATGTAGACCTCCATCGTGCGAGGTCCGTGCTCGATGAGAAGGGCGCGGGCCTGCGCCTCGGAACGAGTTAAATCCTCTGAAAAGCGCGGCCCTTGGTCTGTCGCTCTTTTTGTCTTACACAGCAGGGCGAAGAACTAACGAATCTGTGGTCTGCTCTTCAGTCGATTGACCGCCCCTGGCAGCCAATCGGGCGGATGCTAGCACACCGCATTGTGTGGCCGCAATTGCCAGAGGGTGAAATCAAGTCGCTATTTGTTGCAGCTACATTGGATCGAGCGTGGCTTTTACCGTGACAGTGCGGTCTACTCAAAACGGTAATTGCACGTTGCCGATCCACGTGGTGTGGGCACTTAAAATCAGAGTGTGCGTGCCTTCGGTGAGGCGAAGCGTCGCGGGGGTAGTGCCGACAAATTTATCGTCCAAAAAGATTTCCGCACCGTCGGGGTCGGAAGTGATCTGGTTGGCGCCAAGACCCGAAGAGATTTGCGGGCCGGCAGCGGTGTTCATCATGGAAGCGCCGGATGGCAATTTTGTATTGGCAGACGAGTAAGGCTCACACCGGCCAATATAGTACAATTTATATGTAATAACAATTAAGTTAACAGAACGGACAACCCAAGGAGGGTTTGTACAACTGTTTTATAGAGGATTCGTGCGGGACTGAAACCCTTCGCATGCGAGAACCGGTAAGCGGGGATACTTGGCAAATCTCGGATCGGTGCGCGAAAGTTCGCAAAGTATAAACGTTGAACCTCGAGCGGACTCGATGTGCCGGGCATGCACGCAGCTCTTGCACAGGCCAGCCATCGCATCGTGCTGCTCCAGAGGCGTGGTAGGTTCATTCACAGATAAAGAATAACGCCGCGAACTATCCGGCGGATAATCGCCTTCATCGCCCAAACTTATTTTTGTGAAGGCGGCTTCTCTGAACCCGGTGGCGGTGTCGCATCCGGTGAATCGGCAGGCGTGTCGGCCGGTGGAGGCGCTGCCGGAGCAACAGGTTTGCCGAAGTGGGACTCATCTATTTGCGGATTCACTTCAATTTTGTCGGCAATGATTTTTTGCGCCTGGCCCGTGCCAGGCGCGTCGGAATCGATCTCAAACGCAAATTGTATGCCGTCAACTTCGCGATAATCGTGGAACACCGATTCCCAAGGCACATCCCTATCGCCGACTTTGCGCGTGCCTTCCCACTTGATCAGCCGGAATGACTCCGCGTCAAAGAAATAGTTGCGCATGTCGCCTTTTTTATTGGTCAGTTTCAAGCGATAAGCGGGTTTGCCGTCCACGTCTTCTTTCCCCACGAGAGCAATCAGATTTCCCTTTTGTTTGTAATCGACCAGCGGGCCATCAAAGTCGGATTCGTCAGAAATATTACTGATATCCTCGGCGGTCATCGGCTGCACCGTTTTGTTCTCCGTGAACGGGTTCAGGATCCAGCCCGTGGACTTGCCATCGTAGCTACGCACCAGCGTTTGGCCTTGGACGGTTACTTCAATATGCATTTTTCCGGGCCGCTCCAGCTCCACAAGAAATGGTCCATCGGCGCCGGGCCCAAAGTTGATGGTTCCGGAGATTCGTTGCGAGTGCACCGCCTTGATTCTGGAAACTCCTCCGCGCGCGGCCAGAACCTTATTCACAATTTCGTCGGCGGTCTGCGCCGCCGCGCTCAACGGAATAAACAAAAAAACCGCAAAGCAAAGTGATTTGATTTTCATGACGGCCAAGCTATTTCTCCAAAGATAATGGTATGGGCAGACGCTGCGAAGGTCAATTTGGAGCGCTGGTTTTTGGGAATAGAACGAATCAAGATCGGACAGACTAATTATGTTTTCGCTTTTTCCAGAGCGGCGGTCAGCGCGGGCATGATCTCGAAAATGTCACCAACGATCCCGTAATCCGCAATTTCAAAAATCGGAGCGTTTTGATCCTTATTGATGGCCACGATAGTGCGCGCACCCTTCATCCCCACAACGTGCTGAATCGCGCCGCTAATGCCCAGCGCCAGATACAGTTTTGGCGCAACCGTCTGGCCCGAACTGCCGATCTGGCGCTCCATGGGCAGCCAACCTTCATCGCAAATCGGACGCGACGCGGCTATCTCTCCGCCGATTGCTTTGGCCAGCGCTTGCGCCTGAGGTATGTTTTCCGGCGCTTTAATCCCGCGTCCAATCGAAACAATCACCGGGGCTTGCGTCAAATCCACCGCCGACTTGGCTTCCTTGAAAAGCTCCAACGGCTTGGTTCGAATTTGTTCAGGTTTCAATTCCACGGCAATTTTGTTTATGGGTGCCTTGCCGCTGGGCTGCGCTTTTAACAAATCCGCACGAAACGCGCCCGACTGAAATGAGGCAAACCACGGAGCTGCGCCCTGAAAGGTGACATCAGCCGCGGTTTTTCCTTGAAACATCTGGCGCACAAAAACAAGTTTGTCGCCGTCTTTGTGAAATCCCACACAATCCGCAATCATCCCTTTGCCCATCATGGCCGCCAGCTTAGGAGCGAAATCGCGCACCTGATAGGTATGCGGAAACAACACGAGATCCGGTTTCGAGGACGCGATGACCTGCGACAGCGCGACAGAATATCCATCGGGCGTGTAAGCCTCCAGCAGTTCATGCTCCACCAGCAAAACTTCCCCGACATTTTTTCCCGCCAGGTCCTCGGCGAAATTCGTGACGCCCTTTCCAATCACCAGTGCGCTGATGGCGCTGCCGGTATCGGCCGCAATCTGCTGCGCAGCCACCAGCGTTTCAAAGCTGGTGTTATTCCATTTGCCTTGGCGCTGCTCGGTAATTACCAGGATTTTCATTTACGGTCTCGATCCTTCAGCACGCCGCAAATCATTAAATGACACGGGCATCGAATTTCAATTTCTCGACCAGCTTGGTGGCCATTTCCGCTGGCGTACCGGTTAGAAATTCGGTCTTCTTGGTTTTGGCGGGCACATAAATCTTTTCGATCTTCTGCGTAGCGTCAGACTTCACACCTAGCGACTCACGCCTGATGGAGGCGATTTCTTTTTTCTTCGCAGCCATGATGCCCTTCAGCGTGGCATAGCGAACCTTGTTAATCCCCGACTGAATGGAAAGCACCGCCGGTAACGGGCATTCAATGTGTTGAAACCACCCCGCCTCCAGTTCCCGCTTCAGCCGCATCTTTTTTTCCTGTACTTCGATTTGCATGATGATCGTGGCGTGCGGGAGGTCCAGCAGCGAAGCTACGAGCACGCCTGTCTGTCCAAAACCGTGATCGTCGCTTTGCAGGCCGGTCAAAATTAAATCGGCATTCTCTTTGCGCAATGCTTCCGCAAGCATGCGCGCGGAGCTCAGTGGATCGAGTTGTGCGAACTGATCGTCCGAAATGTGAATTCCGCGATCCGCGCCCTTGGCCAAAGCTTCCTTTATGGTCTGCTTTACGCGTTCGGGACCCATGGAAATCGCCACTACTTCGCCGCCATGCTTCTCTTTCAAACGCAAAGCTTCTTCAAGCGCGTAGCTGTCCGGCTCGTTCATTTCAAATCCAATATCGGATTCCTTGATCCAGTTGCCGGCGATGGCGAGCGGAGCATCCTTGGCGGGAACCTGCTTGATGCAAACAATAATTTTCACGATATTCTTCCTGAAGAGAACTGGATCGGCGCAGCAGCGTCTACTTCCCGCTCCAGCGCTTGAAAATCAACGCGGCGTTCGTGCCGCCAAATCCGAAAGAATTAGATAACGCATAATCCAGCGTAGCTTTGCGCGCCACATTCGGCACGTAATCCAGATCGCATTCCGGATCGGGCGATTCCAAGTTAATCGTTGGCGGTATCACTTGATCGCGTAGCGCCAAAACGGCGATGCCCGCCTCTAGCCCGCCGGCACCACCAAGCAGGTGGCCGGTCATCGATTTGGTCGAGCTGATGGGCACGCTTTTCGCGCGGTCTCCAAAAACACGCTTGAGCGCGCGTGTTTCAATCACATCGCCCAATGGCGTGGACGTCCCATGTGCGTTCACATAACCAATATCTTCGGGTGTGAGCTTTGCGTCTTTAATGGCCGCGCGCATCACGCGAAATGCGCCGTCTCCATTTTCCGCAGGCTGCGTGATGTGATACGCGTCGCCAGACATTCCGTAACCGACAATTTCTCCCATGATCGGCGCGCTGCGTTTTTGTGCGTGCTCCAACGATTCCAGAATCAAAATCCCCGCACCTTCGCCCACCACAAATCCGTCGCGTTGCGCGTCGAAGGGGCGGCTGGCATGCGATGGATCGTCATTACGGGTCGAAAGCGCTTTCATGGAAGAAAATCCGCCCACACCCATCGGCGTGATCGTGGCTTCCGTGCCGCCGCAGATCATCATCTCCGCGGCACCGCGCTCGATAATTTTGAAAGAGTCGCCAATGGCATGCGCCGAAGCGGAACAAGCTGTAGCAGTCGCGGAATTCGGTCCCCGCGCACCGTAACGAATCGAAATGTGTCCGGAAGCGAGATTTACGATAGCCGACGGGATAAAGAAAGGTGAGATACGGCCCGGACCGCCCTGCATCAATTTAATGTGTTCGCGCTCGATGATGTCGAAACCACCGATGCCCGATGAAACGTAAACCCCAACTTCATCCAGGTCCGAATCTTCTCTCTTCCAACCGGACATCTTGATGGCGAAGTCCGCGCCTGCGAGAGCCACTTGAATAAAGCGGCCCATCTTTTTCAGTTCTTTTTTCTCAATCCATCGAAACGGATCGAAATTTTTAATTTCGCCGCCGATCCGGCAATCGAAGCCCGTAGTATCGAACAGCGTGATAGGACCAACGCCACTCTTACCCGCGACGAGGTTCGACCAGCTCTCCTCCGTGCCGGTCCCCAGCGCGCAGACCAATCCAACGCCCGTCACAACTACACGGCGAGTCAACTGTTTGGTGCTCCCTGTTGAGGTGATAAGACCGTGACTTACTTTCCCTTGGAGTGCTTATCGATATATTCGACGGCATCTTTTACCGTCGTCATTTTCTCAGCGTCTTCATCAGGCACTTCAATCCCGAAACTTTCTTCGAATGCCATCACTAATTCCACCTGGTCGAGCGAATCCGCTCCCAGGTCGTCCACAAAGGACGCCGTAGGCGTAACTTCCGCTTCATCGACACCGAGCTGCTCGACAATAATCTGCTTAACGCGTTCTTCCACACTGGCCATTCCTGTTTCCTCCGCGATCTGCTATCGCTTGGTTTGCCTTTTACCGATGAGGCTCAAGGTCGTTCTGGAAAATTGGTATCCGCTCAGCCCGGCGTAGGTGCCAGCTTTACCGCTGAATATCGATGGCGCCGATAACCCGTTCATTCTAGTCACCCTATCCTGCTAGGTCAACTTTAACGGCTTTTAAAGCGCTGCACCGGTCAATCATGCCAGGTACATCCCGCCATTCACGTCCAGCACATGCCCAGTTATGTAACCTGCCTCATCGCTGGCCAAAAAGACAATCGAGGCGGCCACATCGCGCGGAACGCCCAGGCGTCCGAGCGGAATGCGCGCCTTCAGCTCCTCTTTTACTTTGTCGGATAAAACATCGGTCATGGGAGTTTCGATGAATCCTGGCGCCACGGCGTTCACGGTAATGTTCCGCGATGCAATTTCCATCGCAATGGCCTTGGTTAAGCCGATAAGCCCGGCCTTCGCGGCCACATAATTGGCCTGTCCGGCATTGCCCATTTGTGCCACCACCGAGCTTACGTTGATGATCCGTCCCGCTCGCGCACGCATCATGGTGCCCAGCGCCTGTTGAATGCATAAATGGGCACCGGTTAAATTGGTGCGAATAACCGCGTCCCAGTCATCCGCTTTCATGCGCACAGCGAGTCCGTCGCGCGTGATGGCGGCGTTGTTGACCAAAATGTCCAGGCGGCCGAATTTATCGATTACCTGCTTGAATCCGGCTTTTACCTGCTCCGCGTCGGCAACATCCATTTTTACAGCGATGGCTTCGCCGCCCGCGGTTTGTATTTCGCCGACGAGCAAAGCAAGTTTTTCTTCCGTGCGCGCGGCAACAGCCACTTTGGCGCCCGCAACTACCAGCGCCTGCGCGATGTCCCATCCGATTCCCTGGGACGCGCCGGTTACCAACGCAACTTTATCTTTTAAGCTGAACATCTACTGAACTACCCCCTGAAACTTTTTGCATTGCAATCCTCGCGAGCTGTGTGCGCGGAACTTTCCTGAGTGTCTAAGCCGCGTCGGAGCGTGCACCAGCGATTTTCTCCACGGTCTTCAGTAAACTCGTTTCGTCTTCGACGTTCAACGTAGCCACCGAGCGTTCAATTTGCCGCAGCAGTCCGGTAAGCACTTTGCCCGGACCCACCTCAACGAACGTGTTGACTCCTTCTTCAATCAACATCCGCACCGATTCTTCCCAGTGCACCGCGGCAGTGACCTGCCGCACCAGCGCCTCACGCGCCTGCTCGCCAGTTTCGATGGTGTCAGCGTCCACGTTGGTGACCAGCGGAACGCGCAATTTATCAAAATGAGTCTTCTTCAGCTCGTGCTCTAATTTTTCCTGCGCCGGCATCATTAGAGCGCTATGAAAGGGCGCCGATACGGGAAGAATGGTGGCGCGTTTTGCGCCCGCCTGAGAGGCCAGCTCCACGGCGCGTTTAATGGCATCAGCGTCGCCAGAAATCACCGTTTGATCCGGAGAATTCAAATTCGCCGGAGCGCAAACCTGTCCCTGTGCCGCGCGCTTGCAAACATCGCTCACCACCGCGGGCGAAAGTCCCATGATCGCAGCCATGGCGCCCTTGCCCGCAGGAACCGCTTCCTGCATATAGCTGCCACGCTTGCGCACCAGCCGCACCGCATCGGCAAACTTCAGCGAACCGGCAGCCACCAGCGCTGAATATTCGCCAAGGCTATGCCCAGCAACAAAATCCGGGGCGAGCCCCTTTTCTTCCAGCACGCGATACGTAGCAATTGAACAGGTCAGAATCGCCGGCTGCGTGTTGGCGGTAAGCTTCAGGTCGTCTTCCGAGCCTTCAAAGCACATTTTCGAGATGGAAAGTCCCAGCGCTTTGTCGGCTTCGTCAAACACAGCTTTCGCCGACGGATACATTTCCGCCAGTTCTTTGCCCATGCCCGGATATTGTGAAGCCTGCCCGGGAAACACAAATGCTACTTTGCCCATTGGTCTTCCTGTCTTATGTCTTTCGCATTTCTGGCGCGCGAATGCCGGGACGGTCTGGGTGTGCCGCGGCGGCCGAAAGTTCCTGTTCGATTTTGTCGTTCATTTGCGCACGCGCGAGTCCCGCGGCGACGCGAATAGCATTCTTAATAGCGTTGGCGTTGGAGCGGCCGTGGCCGATGACGCACACTCCGCGCACGCCCAGCAGCGGAGCGCCACCATATTCGGTGTAGTCGATGGTCTTCTTCAAACCCTTCAACGCTCCCCGCGAAAAAAGAAATCCCACTTGCGATGCCAGCGAGCTCTGTATGGACTTTTTCAGCAAACCAAAAATCTCCAGCGCCAGGCCTTCGCAAATTTTTAGCGCGACGTTGCCAATAAACCCGTCGCACACGATCACATCCACAATCCCCGAAAAAAGATCCCCGCCTTCCACGTTGCCCACGAAATGCACGGGACTTTTCTTCAGTCGCGTGTACACTTCGCGCGTCAATTCGTTGCCTTTGATTTCCTCTTCGCCCACCGACAGCAAGCCGACTCGCGGCCGCCGGTTGCCAAACGTGGCGCGATAGTACATTTCGCCCATGACCGCAAATTGCACCAGATGCTCAGGCTTGGAATCCACGTTGGCGCCAACATCGAGCAAAACAGAAATCCCGCCTTTGGCGTTAGGAAACGGCGCGGCCAGAGCCACGCGGTCCACCGATTCCAGTGTGCCCAACAAAAATCTCGCCACGGTCATGACCGCGCCGGTATTCCCAGCGCTCACCAGGCCATCCGCCTTCGCTTCACGAACGAGGCGTGCCGCCACATGCACGGAGCTATCCTTCTTCCTGCGAAACGCCTGTGCCGGATGATCATCCATGGTGATCACCTCGCTGGCGGCCACAATCTCAATCGGCAAGTTGGGAGCCGCATGTTTGGCCAGTTCCGCACGCAACCCATTAGGCTGTCCCACAAGAATAATGCGCACGCCGTACTCGCGCGCGGCTAGCACACTGCCCTCCACCTCGGGCCGGGGCGCGTGATCTCCGCCCATGGCGTCCACTGCAATCGTGATCATTGGATTTCGTCCGCAGGCTACGGAGATTACGAGCTAGGCCGGTTCTTGAGCGGCTTTCCCTTTGTAATAACCACAGTGAGGGCAAACCTGGTGCGGCTGCTTCATTTCATGGCAATTTGGGCACTTGCCGAGCGATGGCTTGGTCAAAAAATCGTTAGCCCGCCGGGTGCTGGTGCGCCGCTTGGAATGCCGTCGTTTAGGGTTAGGCATGACACTACTCCTTGTTCCGCGCGCTGGCGGAGATAAATCGGGCCTTTACAGCCCGGAATCTATTGTTTTTTCAGCCAGTCTTGCTTGAGGCGCGCGAGCGGGGCCAACCGTGGGTCCGTCGCGTGGGTCTCACACCGGCACTCTTCGTGGTTCAGGTTTGCGCCGCAATTGGGGCACAAACCGCGGCAGTCGCTCTGGCAAATCACCTTCAAAGGCAATGCCAGCAGCACCTGCTCTTTCACCACATCGGCCAGGAAGAGACCTTCACCCTGGAAGAATCCAATCTCGGTATCGTCGTCCTTCAGCCGGTCTTCTTTCGGCTTCTCATCTTTGGGCAACGGCGCGTAGAACAGATCGAAAGCGCGGTTTACTTCCTCCACCACCGGCTCCAGGCACCGCGCACACTGCAGCTCAATCTTCGTATCGAGCTGGCCTTCCACGCGAATCTGCCCTTCCAGCAGCTCCGCAGTGGCGTTTACTTCCAAGGGTTCTAGTTGCTTGATCTCCGAGGAATGAAAATCGACGCTTCCGGGCGCATATGTCTTCCGGATCCGCAACTTGCGAACGGCCAGATCCTTAACGTCAAGGAACATGTCGGCAGCGCCTCCGCGCGTAGGTTCATACCTTATCATTATTGATTCGCGGAGCGAGCAAGTCAAGGAATCGGACGCCTTGGTAGCGTGTCAGTTTCCGATTACCGCTGCGGGCTCAATCGGTCGATGCGACACCATCTGATATAGATTTTCTACCAAACGTTTACCAGGTACCTGATTCGAGCAGAAGTTGGCAAACAGTGTTCGTAGGTCGTATTTCTTTTTGTAACCATCCTCGGGGGGATAACAAACGTGCAACGCCTATATTACCCTTGCTGTGGACCTTCGCTCCAGTAAGAATCCGGTTGCGCCGCCAGTTCTGTATTCTATCGGAGAAATATTTTGGGTATTCTTAACCCGCCACTGAGTGGAGACGTACTCTCTCTAGTCGGCACGCTTCCTCCGGACCGCGCCATCGGCTCGCTCTGGCGCCGCATCGTAGCATTTGTTGTCGATGGCATCATCGTCGGTATCGCAGGGAGCGTGATCGCGCTCCCTTTCTTCGAGACGTTTTCGCGCTTGGGCCCATGGGGACGACTGGTAGGTTTTTTCATCGCCCTTCCTTACTTCGCGATTCTGAATAGCGCAATCGGTAATGGACAGACTCTCGGAAAGCGGTGGATACGCTTGCAGGTTGTTGACGTACACGGGAACACGATTTCTTTCTCGAAATCCCTCATTCGGTATGCGGTGTTTGCAATCCCATATTATCTGAACGCGATATCGCTTCCGGTGACACGAACTCCTTGGATCGTTTCCTCTTTGATTGGATTGCTTATCTTTGCAGTTGGGGGCGCCACGCTCTATCTCGTGCTCTTCAATCGGCATACCCGGCAGGGAATTCATGATTTGGCAGCCGGAAGTTATGTAGCCGATGCGGATAAGATGGGTCCCCCAAAAACACAACCAATTTGGAGAGTACATTGGGCGATTCTCGCTTCGTTGCTCGTCTTACTCTCATTGGCCACAGGAATTCTTGGCAATAAGCTGGCGAAATGGGGGGCCTTCCCCCAGATGCTCCAAGATGTCCGGTTGATTGAGGACATGAAGGGCGTTCAACAGGCAGGCGTGCAAGATTTGACCTGCAATAACTGGAGCGGCAGCGAAAGGAAAAAGATATTTGTCGTCAACGTGTTCTGGACAGGAAAATCGGCAGATGAAGAAGCTTTTGCCAACCGGGTCGCCAAGCTGATCCTCAAGAGCGATCCGAAAGTGCAAGAACACGACCTGCTCAGGATCCGGATGATTCGCGGCTATGACCTCGGCATCGCCCATGCTCAGGTTTCGCATCCTTTTGAGCGCACCCCTGCTGACTGGAATGCATACCTACTTGGGACTTCTGCGGCAGAGGGTTCGACGCCTACCAAACTGTAGTTGAGGTTATTCCGCCAGCCTATTCTGCGAACCTACGGAGTTACTTGCATCCCACAGGCTAGTTTGGCGCGTACTGCCGGGTCGAAAATTTCAGACCATTCCCGCCTCGTATCAATGTGGCTTGAAAGTCTTCCCGGTCTCCAGCAGCGTCTTCAGACGGGAAAGAATACGCGGCCATCCATCGGCGCAGGCAGCGTAAGTGGGGTCATCCTCGGCCCACTCGTCATGCGTCACCGTTACTTTTGTGGCTTCGGTCTCGGGTACCAGTTCGATAGTTGCGCGTGACGCCTTATCGTTTTCGCCCATTGCGAAGGTGTACTGAAAAACTTTTGGCGGCTCAAACCGCAGGACCTTCCCTCGAACGTAGGTCATGGGCTTCCCATCTGGTCCCGGGCCGACCCATGCGAGCAAGCCACCAGGCTTAAAATCCGCTTGCAGCTCAGCGCCCGAGAAGATGATGCGGTTCGACTCCCGCGACACAAAGCCTTCCCACACCTTCTCCGGAGTGGCGGCGATGTAGAAAATATATTTCAGTGGTGCTGGTTGGGCCATGATTGCTCCTGACTTTCCTGCCCCATCTTATAATCATCAAGTCACTTCCAAGCTTGCCATTTTTTTAAGGGGCAACCCTTCGGGAGCGACGTGGTTCACAGTCGGAAATGGGGTTAAACGGGATGCTATTCGAATTCGTCGATTTCGCCGACGCTCGTCTCGCGGCTGCGTTTGCGGGTTTCGGGTTACCCAGCGGGATCTTCTGGCTGTATTTCTCTGGATCGATACTGCTGCTCGTCGGCCTGGTAAAGATCCTCAAAGACGAGCTCCCGCAAATGCACAGGCTCGACAAGATCATGCCGTTCGGACGATTGTTTCTGGCGATTCCGCTGGCTGTCTTCGGAACGGAGCACCTTACCAACACGGCGGACATCGCGAATATTGTTCCGCGCTGGCTTCCGGCGCATGAATTCTGGGTTTATCTGGTGGGAATCGCTCTGATCGCCGCCGCTCTGAGTATCACCGTCCAGATCCAGTCCCCATTGGCAGCAACGCTTTTGAGCGCCATGCTGTTTTCATTCGTACTCTTGATCCACATACCCAACATCATTGCGCACCCCAGCAATCGATTTTTCTGGGCGGTCGGGCTGCGTGACACTGCTTTCAGCGGCGGCGCTCTTGCTTATGCGGGATCTCATGGGAGAAGCGTGCCCGCGCTTGTAACCGTCGGACGATTTTTCGTCGCCATACCCGCAGTGTTCTTTGGTGTCGAACAATTTCTGCATCCAGAGTTTGCACCAGGAGTTCCGCTGGAAAAAATCATCCCGGTGTGGGTTCCTGGACGCCTGCCATGGGCTTATCTAGCGGGTACGGTGCTTGTCGCGGCTGGAGTAGCACTCATCGCCAACAAGAAAGCGCGCAGGACAGCAACCTTTTTGGGGGTGATGATTCTGCTCCTCGTTCTGTTTGTTTACCTGCCGGTTCTAGTGGCGAGTCCCACCGACATTGTCTCGTTGAACTATTTTGTCGACACTCTGCTGTTCAGCGGAGCAGCTTTGGTTTTGGCCGATGCCCTGAAGGTTGGTCGAGAGGTGAGTCTGCATCCGTAGCCTTTAGTACCACGACAGTGATCGGGGCATGGTCCGAGGCAATCAATGCGCCACCAGTTCTGTAAATGTGAAAGTCATCAAATTTCAAATCACTGCTGATGTACACGCGATCGAGATACACGATAGGGAAAAATGCCGTCCACGATCTTCCGGTGGCGCATCGGAAGCTCGCAAGGGTATGGTTCACGATCCCATTTCGCGATTTCTCGTTGAAGTCTCCCAGCAGTATCCGCGGGGCATTGTGGAAAGATGGGTTTTCGAGAATGGAGTTCGACGCCAGGCGTTCCGCTTGTTGCCGCCTTTCCTTTTCATTTTGACCGAGATGAGCACTAAACACGTGGATCGCGCTGGCGTCGTCCGGCCAGGCAATTTCCGCGTGCAGGCACACCCGCTGCTCGTGGTGCGGCACACCGAGTGGATAAACGTCAGACCTTCGAATCGGAAATCGGCTCAAAATGGCGTTGCCAAATTCATATCCACCCACGTGATCAGCCCTTGCAAACACCACATGGAAGCCCAGAACATGCGCAATCTCCTCCTCCTGGCCGGAGCGCACCTCCTGGAGTCCAATAACATCGGCGTGAGTGCGACTGAGAATTGCAGCAATGCGAGCACAACTCAGGCGAAGGTCGAGACCCTCGCATGAATGGATATTGTAGGAAGTGACGGTCAATCGCGCGGTCTGCGAAGGATCAGCAAGTCCTATGGGGCCGGGCAACGAATGGACGCTGCCAAATTCAAAAGATTTGAAGTCAAACGGGATGAAATTCACAAAGGCAGAAAGCAATACTGCCAGAATACGGATCGTAACAAATTTCAACATCGTTACATACGGTATGGAAAACCGACCTACTTCTTTAGCAAAGCGAGGATCTGTTTTTGATTCTTAATGATGGTATTGAGACTACCCTGATTTTTTAGAATTGTGGCTTGATTCCTCTTTATAGCTTCCTGGTTGGATTTGATCTTCATTTGATTGGCGATAATTTCTTTCTGGTTTTTTAGAATGCGCTTCTGATTGGCGATCACGGCGATTTCTGACATTTGTTATTCATCCCTTCGGCATGAAGTAGAACACGGCGAGACGGCCCTATCAAGTTGTCCCTCGGGGCGCGTGGTGCATTTTCATCTCGGCCCCACTGCGGGTCAATAGTGTTTTTGGGTGAGTGACGGGTCGCCCGATGCGATAACGGAGAATAAATCTCGGAACGATAATGAGATTCCTTGACATTTAATGGCAGCAAGTTATCGTGCGTTGGGCCGTTGAAGAGGAGACAAGCGCGATGCGCAGGGCAATTGGACTATTGGTAGTGGCGTGCATGGCTGTGACGCAAGTTTATGGACAAGCGCAGAAGCCTGAAAGCAAGGGGCCTGAAACGAAGACGGTGGTGCTCAAGGCTGCGAGGCTCTTCGATGGCAAGAGCAATTCTTTGGTGACGCCGGGCCTGGTCATCGTGACCGGCGGAAAAATTTCCGCTGCCGGCGCGAATGCCGCCATCCCGGCCGGGGCTGAAGTAATCGATCTGGGAGATGTGACACTGCTGCCCGGATTTATCGACGCCCATACGCATCTGACCGGAATGTACACCACCGACTATAAGCAGGCGGCCCTGGACTCACTGCAAAAAACCATCCCTGAGCAAACGCTGGATTCCATCGCCAACGCAAAAGTTACCCTGATGGCGGGATTCACAACTGTGCGCGATGTAGGCTCGCATGATTTCATCGATGTTGGCCTGCGCAATGCCATTCGCAATGGCGAAGTGCCCGGACCACGCATGTTGGTCTCTGTGCATGCGATAGGAACCACTGGAGGCCACTGCGACGAAACCGGCTATCGCTCCGGCGCATTTGGACATGAAACCGGTCCGGAACAAGGAGTGGCTAACGGCCCGGACCAAATGCGTTACGCCGTGCGCCTCGCTCACAAATATGGCGCTGACATTATTAAAACCTGCGCATCCGGCGGCGTCCTTTCTCTAGCCGACGATGTCGACACCCCTCAACTGACGCAAGAAGAATTGAATGCGCTGATCGATGAAGCGCATGCACTCAAAAGAAAAGTAGCCGCGCATTGTCATGGAGCGGAAGCCGCCAAGCGCGCTATTCGCGCCGGCGTGGATTCCATCGAGCACGGCTCCTTCCTCGATGACGAAGCGCTAGACATGATGAAACAGCACGGCACCTACTACGTGCCGACCTTAATGGCCTTGCAAGGATTGTCGGAACAGATGCAGGCCGGCATGTATATTCCTCCCGCCATTCGGCTGAAAGCCGAACAGGCCATGACCTCTCTGCATAAAACATTTCAAAAAGCTCTGGCTAAGAACATAAAAATCGGACTGGGCACGGATGCGGCAGTTTATCCGCACGGACGCAATGGCGAAGAGTTTCATCAAATGGTGGATCTGGGCATGAAGCCCGTCGACGCGCTGCGAGCCGGAACGTCGGTTGACGCCGAGTTACTGGGGCTGTCTGACAAAATCGGTTCCCTGGAAGCCGGCAAGTCCGCTGATATCGTTGCTGTTCCCGGTAATCCGCTGCAGGATATTCGACAGACGGAACACGTGCTTTTCGTAATGAAGGAGGGCGTGGTTTACAAAAACGATCGGTCAGAAACGCGCTGACGTAATCGCATCTCGTATACTCTGTTTATTACCAGTGCTTTCACCATTTAACTCAATGAACCTCGCATGACAGTTTCTTCCGCAGGGACTAGCGCTTTTAATTTAACTGTAAGTGCCAAGCGAGCGTGGCTGTTTGCGTTGCTTCTTTCGCTGGCCACCGCGCTAGCGATCATTTCCCCGTTTTTTTGGCTAGGAAACGCTTCCGGCCACGACTTCTCGTTTCACGTGGCGTCCTGGATGGACGCCGCCGCTCAGTGGCATGACGGAATCCTGTTGCCACGATGGACAGACCGAGCGAATCACGGCTTCGGCGAGCCGCGATTTATTTTCTACCCCCCAATTTCCTGGATGTTCGGAGCCGCGCTTGGATTCGTGGTGCCGTGGATTTTTGTGCCGGCAGTGTTCATCGCTTTGACGCAAATCCTGGCCGGCATGTGCGCATTTGCGCTCGGTCGGCGTCTGTTCCCGACACGCGGCGCGCTTGTTTGCGCGGTTTGTTATGCGGCGAATCCCTATGCGCTGCTCATCGTGTACATGCGCAGCGATTTTGCCGAGCAACTCGCACTGGCGTTTTTTCCACTGCTATTTTTGGCCTCCGCAGTAGTGTCAGGCCTGTTGGACTCACCGGCTCGCTCAGGCCGCCGTGCCATCGTATTTCTAGCGATTATGTTCGCGGTGGTGTGGCTGACCAACGCTCCCGCAGGGGTGGTCGCCAGCTATAGCCTGGCCATGCTGTTTGCGTGGACCGCGGTTACAAACAAATCGTGGCGGCCATGGTTGCACGGTACCGCGGCGCTGGCGTTGGGTTTTGGCCTGGCAGGTTTTTATCTGGTGCCCGCGGCGTACGAACAACGCTGGGTGAATATTTCCCTGGCGCTCGCGTCCGGTTTGCAACCGTCACAGAATTTTTTGTACGCCGTAATTACCGACGCGGAACACAACGCTTTCAATCGCATCGCCTCCAACACCGCGGTCCTGATGATCGCGTTGACCGGCATATTTGCGGCGCTGAGTTTTCCACGAAGCCGATCAACTGCGCAGCCCCTAAAGAAAAGCCTTTGGGGCACGTTAGTTGCGCTTTCCGTGACGGCGGCATTCCTGATGCTGCGAATAAGCAATATTTTCTGGGAGGCACTTCCCAAGCTACGTTTCGTGCAATTTCCTTGGCGCTGGATGTCCGTTCTGGCAATTCCGTTTGCGGTTTTCATCTCCGCCGCAATAGTTCAAAAACGAGCGCGCGGATACAGGGCGGCGGCGATGATCGCTGCGGTGCTGGTTATCCTGGCATGCACCGCGACGTATTTGGTGCGGCACACCTGGTGGGACTCCGAAGACGTCCCAGTTCTTTTGGAAGCCCTGCAAAACGATGAAGGCTTCGAAGGCGTAGACGAATATGACCCGCTGGGTGATGACCACTCTCTGTTACCGGAGAAATTGGAGCGAGTAATGGTTACGCCAGGGCCCGAAGCCGAGGCGGAACTCAAATCCCCTACCGAGGTTACTGTGGAGTGCTGGACTGCTGAGCGAAAAGAAATGCGCATCACCACGCGCGAACCTGCCGTCTTGAAGCTGCGGCTGCTCGATTATCCCGCGTGGCGCGTTGAGGTGAACGAAGCCGTCGTGATTCCAGAGCAGACGGGGGAAACGGTGCAGATCACCGTGCCGCTGGCCAATGGATCGTCACATGTATTGGTGCGTTTCATCCGAACGCCCGATCGCACCGTCGGTGCGGTAATCAGTGGCGTCAGCGCTTTGATCGCGCTGCTGCTCATCCTCAGGAGCCGTACGGAGAGATCGACAGTAGATTAGCAATGGACTAGCGGCGATCCACGGTGGGATGCCGCACATCCTGCCCCTGCACAATGTAAATAACGTCTTCCGCGATGTTGGTGGCGTGATCGCCAATGCGTTCCAGATTCTTGGCCACCAGAATCAGTTCAAAGGCCGGAAAAACTACGCTGGAGTCGCCCATCATGTAGGTCAGCAGCTCCCGAAAAATCTGGTCACGAAAATTATCGACCTGGTCGTCACTGGCCAAAACCTTCTGCGCCAGCTCCACGTCCCGCCGCACCACCGCGTTAAGCGCATTGCGCACCATTTCTTCAACCAGCTCGCTCATGCGCGGTAAATCGACGTATGGCTTTACACGCGGGTGACGCAAAATCCGCAACGAACCTTGCGCGATATTTACGCCCTGATCGCCGATGCGCTCCAG
>Ga0210394_10001161_pt1 | contig 44295 bp, 33 predicted proteins | sample IncBWC12MmetaG_FD_160121 | JGI IMG/M metagenome (GOLD analysis project Ga0210394, IMG submission 160121) | Forest soil microbial communities from Barre Woods Harvard Forest LTER site, Petersham, Massachusetts, United States - Inc-BW-C-12-M | ecosystem: Environmental > Terrestrial > Soil >...
CGTCTACGGCGACGGCAGCCAGACCCGCAGCTTCTGCTACGTCCGCGATGAAATCGAAGGTTTCATGCGCCTTGCGAAGTCTTCCGAACACCTGCCGGTGAACATCGGCAATCCGAATGAGTTCACCATTCTCGAATGCGCTCAGCAGGTGTTAAAAGTAACTGACTCGAAAAGCAAGATCGCTTACGAGCCGCTGCCGCAGGACGATCCTAAGCAGCGCCAACCCGACATCGCGAAAGCGCGGCAACTGCTGGGCTGGGAACCAAAGATCGATCTCACAACGGGCCTGCGAATGTCGCTGGATTATTTTCGCAGCGCAGTCGAAGAAGAATCAACCACGTCGAAAGTCGCGAGATCGCTCTGAAGAGAAATAAATAATCCTATCGGTGCTGAGGAACCGAGGATGAGCCAACTACTCGCTGGTCCCGGCTGCGGCCGCGACGAAATCAATCAATTGCTGCACGCCGTGGCGTTCGTTTTTGGTGTTCAGCTTGAATGAGATCCCCATCCCGTAGCCGGGATGCGACGCCTTCACTTGACCAGTTAAGTGCAGCTTCATTTCGTGCGTGCGCACAATAATCTCTATCGGAGTGCCCACGGAAAACGCGAGTGGCATCTCCAGGTAGCATCCGCCCGGCCCCAGGTCGCTGAGATGGCAGTAATTCTTTACTGTGCTTCCCTGCTGGTAAACCTCGGCGCCCAGGCGACAAGCATAACGGGTTTCCCGGCGACGGTTGTCCGGTTCGGAGCGCAGTCGTGCTCCCGCTTCTCCATCCCGGCCTGTCGCCTCCTGTCGATCTTGCCGATCCTGGTACTGCTTCTCAACGATCTGTGCTTCCGCCACACCAGAATCTTCACGCGGGCGGATTGAGTGCTCGACCTCCACCGACTGTGTGGCCAACTCGCGCTGCATCGCTTCGCTCAGGTTGATGTTTAACCACTCTCGCAGCACGCGCCGCGAGGCTTGCGGCACATCCACAAACTGAATTCCCGCGCGCCCGTTCCAATCCTGCCAAACCACCTGGCCCGACAGCCTCACGCTCGCCATCTGTCCCGGCAATTGAAACTGAAAATAAACTTTGCAGGTCGGTGGCAGCCTCTCCCCGAAATTCACAGCCATGCCGTCTTCCGCCAGGTCCACCAAAGTAGCTCGAGCCTGTTCCACGCCGGCATAGTCGATGGTTGCATGGGTATGCACCGGAGCGCGTCCTTTTCGACGTTTATCCCGGTGTAGGACACTCTGTGCCGCGCGCAGACTGCTCACCGCACGCTCGTAGGACACTGGCTTGTACAACACGAAGTTCACTCCAAGCGAGAACATCTCGCGGATGCTCTCCTGCCCCGTGACTATGGCCACGGCCAGAGTTGCGTCATTCAGACGGGAGGAACGGCTCTCGTGCAACAGCGAAACCAGATCCGCCTGAGTTTCACAATCAAGAATAATTACGTCGAACCTGTCTTGCGCGAGCCGGACAAAGGCGCGGGCGGCATCCGAGCATAACTCCACGCGGATGTCGAGTTCCTCCAAAACGCGGCTCAGCACTTGGACGGAGGCTTCGTCTTCGCAAACCAATAGCGATGAAAGAGTCATACCTGCATGATCGTAGGATCACTCCAGTTCTTCCGACAAGTTACCGGAGTCATCGCCAAGTCCCGGGTCTTCCGTAAGAATCACGCTAACTCCACTGAACTCAGTGAGTGACCTGAGTCACCACCGCCATTACAAAAGACCAATACGCTGGCGTTGCACCGTGGTGCTTTGACGCCGTCAGTCCCCGTTCCTAGGATGAAGTCTGCCGCACCGGTACAACTGCCGGTCGGGCTACCTTCCCCGGTTAAAGGTTTCCAGTCCGTCTACAGCTTCAGGAAATCCTGGGGAGATCATTAGCTCCTCGCAAAGAACTTATGGCATTGCGGAAACATAACGGCTTCTCACTGCTGGAATTGATGATCACGATCAGCATTTCGTTGATCCTCGGTGGGATCACATACATGGGCCTGCAGCCGCTTCTGTTACAAGGTCACGTCAACACGGGGTATGAGAAAACCCTGATGATTCTGCGCAACACTCGAAACCAGGCGATCACTCAGGGACACCAGTACCAAATCAATTTCACACCGACCACGGTTCAAGTCCAGTACCAGCCTCCAGTGATTGGAGGAGTGGCGCAACCGATCCAGCAAGTGATGACCTATACGCTACCCCCAGACGTTAATTTTGCGACGAACGGATATCCGGCCAACGCACCGGACGGCTTCGGCACCGGCTTGAACGCCCTTGACTTCGAATCATCAGCACAGCCTGGCGTTCCCCTCGCTCCTCCCTATGTGGTTTTTATGCCGGACGGCTCTGCGCAAGACAATCTCGGCAATCTACTGGCCAGCGGAGTTGTCTACATCACGCTCCCAGCCGGCAGTAAATACACTTCGAAAGCGATCACTGTGTGGGGAGCAACCGGCCGAGTGCGGGGATGGGCGCTGACTCAACAGGCAGGTCTTCCAATATGGGTGCAAGAATGACGCAAGAAAAAAAGCGAACGGAGCGTAGCGGCCAGAGCGGTTTCGCGATCATCGAGGTTTTAATCGCCATCGTGATTTTAACCGTCGGGATGACTGCGTTAATTGGCGCCTTCGGATTAGCGATCACAGCAACTGAGTCCGCGCAGGAAGACTTGATCGCTCGGCAGAAAGCGCTTGATGCCCTGGAGAGTATCTACACAGCCCGCAATAGCCAACAGCTTCCTTTTGCGGCGATCCAAAACACGGGTAGCGGCGGGATCTTCTTGCCTGGCGCCCAACCTCTGCTTTGTGCGGGACCCATCTACGGAATTGTCGGCGTGCAGGGGGACACCGCTCCGTGTCTTACCGCGGCCGGAGCCGCCTGCCCAAACGGCGGCGTCGAGTGCACCATCCTTCCCGGCCCCGATGGCGTTCTCGGCACTGCGGACGACGAAACTTTCAGCTTGAGTAACTTCACCCGCACCATCGCCTTTAACCCTGTCAACCTGCCTGGCGGGCCAGTCAACGCAAACCTGATCGGCGTCACTGTGACGGTCAGTTATACCAAACCGAATTGGCCAACCCGCAACTACTCCGTCAATGGGTTGATTTCGAGTTACCACTGAGCCTGTAAACCATGACACTACGGAATCCAAAATCGCAACGCGGCTTCACTCTGCTGGAGTTAATGATTGCCTCGGTCATCGGCCTCATCATGATGGCGGCCATGACCACCTTGTTCCGTCAGGCCTCGAACGTCGCTTTCACCGTAACCCAGCGAGCCGAAACCCAGCAGAACATGCGCTCCGGCATCGAGTTGATGACCAAGGACATCAGTCTGGCGGGCGCAGGTTTGCCGACTGGGGGCTTTCAGTTGCCCAATGCTCTGGGAAATAGCAGGATCGCTTGCAACCAGGGTGGCACTTGTTACGTTCCGGGCGCCGTCTATCCCAACGGCAATTACCTCACTGGCATCATCCCGGGCTTTGGCAATGGCGTACAGGGCGGCGCGCTCATTCCCAACGCTCCCGCCGCGGTGAATGACAGCATCACATCGATCTATTCTGACTACAATTTCCCGCTGAGCAACTTCAAGTTCACTTTTGCTGGGGGAGTTTCAACCACTGCTACGGTCACGCTGAATACCTGTCCTGCTGCCTGTCCTACCGCGGGGCTGCCTACGAACATCCTGGCACCGGGCGGACTCAATGTGGGAGACCTGATTCTCTTCAACGTGCAAAACGCAGGTACCGGCGTGGGCGCGGCGAATGGCCAGGGCACCAGTTCCGTTCAGATCGCCACCGCAGTCGCCGAGATTACCAGCATAGCCGGCGCCGGCCCCTGGGTGGTTGGTTTCGCCAGTCCCGACCCGCTCAATATCAATCAAACTGGTGCCAACAGTCTGGCCAGTGCGCTCACTGCAGCCACCGGCGCAAATGACACTATAAGCGCGAACCGGTTATTCGCGGTCACCTATTTCCTACAGGTTCCTCCCGCTGGAGGCACGGTTCAAACTCCACGTCTGATGCGCCAGGTCAATGGTCTCACCGCCGTGCCTGTGGCGGACAACATCCTCAACCTGCAATTCAGCTATGACGTGATCAATTCCGTTGCCGGCACACTCGACGCCAATCAGGCTAATCCGCTGCTCGCGGGAGATAACCTGGCGCAGATTCAAAAAGCCAACATCTTGGTGATGGGGCAAGGGCCGCTTTCGGGAGGCACCCGCTCTCAGAGCATGTATCTGCAGACTTCGGTCAGCGCGGGCAACATGAGTTTCTGCAATTCGCTGAGCAATAGTGGAAAGGTTTGCCAATGATCGGCTGTCTGCGCCGGTCGTGGAAGGTTCAAGGGGGAAAAATGGGAAGGACAACCGCAGATTCGCGAGGCTTCACGCTCGTCGCAGCGCTTCTGTTGACGCTTTTGATGTCGGCCATGGCAGTCGGGCTGATCTACATGGTCAACAATGAGCAACGCATGGGCAGCAATGACCTTGAAGGCAACATCGCCTACTACGGCGCCGAGGCTGGCATCGAGAACCTGACTGCCTCGCTCTCTCAGCTATACCAGACCTCGCAGACCCCGAATGCCGCCGCCCTTTGCGCTCTAACCGCTCCCGCCTACTATCCCACGGCGGTTACCGGTTCCAACATCACCGGCATGAATTACAGCACTTCGATCAGCTGGCCACCAAACAACGTTTGTCCGACTGCTGTGAACCCGTCGGGCACGTGGGATATCGTCGGGGCCGGCGCGAACCAGGGGATGGTGGCAACTCTCATCCCGTTCAGTTTGCAAGTAACCGCCACGCGACAGTCGAGCGCAGGTCAAGTGGGCACCAATGCATTGGCGGCAACCGGCGCATCCGTGAACCTCACTCGCACCGTAGAAGTCGCGCTGCTTCCCGCCTTCGAGTTCGGACTGTTCTGCGACGGCGACTGCGATTTCTTCGCCGGTCCGAACTTTAACTTCGGTGGCCGCATTCACACCAACGGCAATCTGTTTCTCGCCTCAGGCTCAAGCTTAACGTTTACCGACAAGGTCGCGGCCGTTGGCGAGGTGATTCTCGACCAGCTGGAAAACGGCCATCCTACTAGCGCCGGTTACGGCGGCCAGGTTTACGTGCCCGCCGCCTCTGGAGCTTGTCCTCCTGCCCCGGGGAGTGGACCGGTCCCCCCCAACTGCAACGCGCTCGCTGCCGGCAGTTGGACGGGTGGGTTTGCGCCCTCCTTTGGCACGCCGAACTACCCCAGCCCCCTCGCATGGCCAAATATCTCCCAAGGAACCGTCGCGGGCGGTGGATTTAACAGCTACATCACAAACGGGTATACCGGCGCAACGAAGTTGCAATTACCTTTCGTGCAATCTGACGTCGTGGGGGCCATCGAGATCATTCGCCGCCCCCAGGCAAGCGATAGTCCGCTCTTGAGCACCTCGCGTCTCTATACCGAAGCGGCAATCCGCATTCTTCTGGCCGATACCGAAGCTGACCTTTACCCGGGAAGCACCCGGGCCGATGCCGCCACGCAAGACTTCCAGATTGGCACTCCGTTCAGGCAGGGAGCTAACAGCCAGGGTTTTGTGTACGTAGCGTCGACAGCGGTGGGAAACACCGTCGCTGCAGGGAATATGTACTATGCCGCGGCCAAGCCGGTCGGCGCTGGCCCGAACAACTGGACTGGGTCTGCGCCCGCGCCCTGCTCGCTCGCTCTAACCACATGGCCGTTGTTCGGCCAAGTAACTTCGGCAGCGCCCGATCCTCTCTGCTCGGGTACCTGGCTTCGCGTGGAATACTGGAACAGTACCACTCAGGCTTGGACTGGCATCACGGCAGAATGGCTCGGTTACGGTTTCGCGCGCGGCTATAATTGGCCACCCACTCATCCTTACTCGAGCAACACCGCCACGGTTCCTTATTGCGCAAGCTTTCCTAACTACCCAACCGGCCCGTGCCAAAATCCACTCAGCCCGGCGATCTTGATCCTGCAGCAGCAGCAAAACGGCAAACTTCCCAGCACGGCAACCGGTGGCCCTGCAACCGCGAACAACTGGCTCCCCATTAACTTCTACGACTCGCGTGAAGGCGAGCCCAGAGACAGCCGCCCAGCCGACGTAGCGCCCCCGAACTCGGACTGTAGCCCGAACGGAATCATGAACGCAGTCGAGCTCGACGTAGGCAATCTATGGCTCTGGCTGCAACAATCAGGACCCTACGCCACTGGCAGTGGCAATAAGGTGTCGACGACCAATCAAAATGGCACCGTCGAGAACGGCTACATTCTTTATTTTATGGACCATCGCGGCATGATCCCCGATGCCCACCCGTTCCCTGGTATCGGTTTCTATAACGGCTTCTCTGGAATGTCCGGGCTGAATGACGTGGTCAACAGCGGATCGGCGGTCGGCGTGCCCAACGGTACGCTGGAACCGATCACATATTATGTCGCCGCTTCTACTCCTTTTTCGCCGGAAGATACGGCAATAAAAGGTACTGGGATTCTTGGCGGGAACGTCGACAACTGGGGTCAGAAAAACCTGGGCGCCGGATTTGGCATTATCGGGGCGGCGAACATCGCCAAACCCTACTACATTCAGGGTTCCGTCACCGGTAATTTGATCCAGTGTTACTCGGGAAGCACCGCTGGCGTTCCGGTGTACGGCACCGCCACGGCCGAATGGAACATGGTAACCGGCCCACGGCACGTGTTGCGCTTGATCGACGGAGGCATGGAGACCAACGGCACAAGTTTTGTGCCACCCACGGGCGCGGCAGTTCTGCCGAACGGGCAGGCGTGCCCGGGCACGTGCGGCTTCACAGTAGCCTCGGAGGAACCGGTTTATGTGTACGGAGACTACAATACCGGGCCTGTCGATGGCTTCTGGCCAAGTGAAAACGTCACCACCAACCCGCACTCCGCCGCCGCGATCATAGCGGACGCGGTCACTTTGCTTTCCAACCCGCCCATCAACAATGCGGCCCTCCAGGTGCCGACGAACAAAACGGGCTGGTTCGACCTGGAAAGCTTCCTCTATCCTCAGCAAGCCGTGAAAAATGGCACCAACCCCGGTCGAATGGGAAACACCAGCCATTATCGTGTGGCCATTGCCGCTGGGAAGAGCATTCCATTCCCGCAACCGGCATGGGGTGGGCAGGATTTTGGCACCGACGGCGGCATGCACAACTTCCTCCGCTATCTTGAGGATCGGAGCGACAACGGCCAGGGCGGACAAGTGAACTACGCCGGTTCGCAGATCAGCATGTTCTATTCGCAATATGCCACGGGAATATTCAAGTGCTGCAACTCGGTGTATAGCGCTCCTAAACGAAACTATTTCTTCGACACACAACTGCTGAACCCGAACAATCTGCCTCCCGGAACCCCCATGTTCCAGGACGTGGTAAGTTTGGGCTTCCACCAAAGCTTCACGCCACAGTAACACCGCACGAAACTGCATTTAACACCCCGGTCGTTCGCGACCGGGGTTAATTTTTTTGTACTATTCCACCCGCGCACTGCTTCCCGTAGGATTCACAGACTAAAATCGTCCGTTCGTAAACGAATTCATCCATGAGCGCACTTCCATCGACACCCCAACTCGAGAGTCCGGCCGCGGCGCGGCTCAGCCTGGCTCTGGACTCTCTTTTCCGTCTGCGCCTTAGTTGCCTTCGGCCTCTTGTTTATTCCTGTATTCATCATCCGTCCCTTTCGCTATCAAGCCCCGCGGGCTCTTCTGATTGCGATGGCGCTGCGCCAGCGCGCGCCTCTGGGCACGGCGGTCGCGGGCGCCGGGTGTCTTCTTTGTGCATTCCTGCTCTGGCGAGCCGCCGGCCGCTGGCGCAAGGTTCTGCTTTTGTTCATGCTGTGCATCGTCACCTTCTCAGCGGTGATGGCGCGGCTCAATCATTTCGAGTGGATGTTTCATCCCATCCCCGCAGCGCAATTTGTGACGCAATCCCAGAGCAAACTGGATCCTAAAGAGATGATCATGGCTGTGCGCTTCGGCGGTGACGCTCGCGCGTATCCCATCAGCCAGATGGCTTACCATCACATTCTGAACGACCTGGTCGACGGGGTGCCGATTGCCGTCACCTATTGAACCCTCTGTCACACCGGTCTGGTGTGGACGCGAACGGTAAACGGACGGGTACTGCATTTTTATCTGGCCGGCATCAACAACCAGAACTTCCTCATGCGCGACAAAGAAACCGGAAGCTGGTGGCAACAAATTACCGGCAAAGCGATCTATGGCCCGCTAAAAGGCGCATCGCTCGAACTTGTCCTTAGCGATGAACTCAGCTTCGGCGAGTGGAAGGCCGAAGCGCCATCGGGGCAAGTGCTCGCGCCGGTCGCCAAATACACCAAAGAATACGACCCCAACTGGGAGCCCGAGATCGAAAAGCTTCCCCTCGTAATCAGCTTCCCCGGCACCGAGCTTAAGTCGCGCGACGTGGTCATAGGACTCACCATCGCCGGCGCCGCTCGCGCCTATCCCTTGGAAACTTTCGCCAAGCAGTCTCCGGTTCTGGATCGCGTCAACGGAACGCCGCTGTTGCTCGTCCTCGGTCCGGATGCAAAATCCTTCCGCGTCTTCATCAGCCGCATCGCTGGCAAAGATGCCGAATTCTTTTTACAAGGCGAAGAACCAGCCGAGACTCAAGCAGAAAAGGCTCCTGACGCTAAGCCCGCGACGAAGTCCGACACGAAGCCTGAAACGAAAAACTGGATACTGCTCGACACACTTACCGGTAGCCAGTGGAACTTTCAAGGCTGCGCCATTTCTGGCCCGGCACAGGGAAAGTGCCTCGACCGCGTCCCCGCGTTGAAAGACTACTGGTTCGATTGGCGCAACTACCATCCCGACACTAGCGTCTACAAACGCTAGTCCGAATTGATCTACACTCTAAGTCTTCCGGAGAAATTCAATGCAGATTCCCCGCCAAAGAACGGTTCAGAATGACAAGAGGAAATGGAGGTTTCACCCGTGTCTGCGATTCGCGCCATCTTCTGGGATGTTGGAGGAGTGCTCCTCACCAATGCGTGGGACCATACAGAACGCGCCGACGCGCTCGAACATTTTCGTCTCGATGCGAACGACTTTCAGGCGCGGCACGAGATGGTAGTCTCGTCATTCGAGCGCGGCAAAATCTCTCTCGATGAGTACCTGGATCGCACCGTGTTCTACTGCGAGCGCCCGTTCAACCGCGATCAGTTCCGCAATTACATGTTTTCGCTGTCGCGGCCCATGCCCGAGGTTCTAAACTTCGCCCGCGCGCTGGCCGGTGCGGGCAAATACTTCATGGGGACGATCAACAACGAGTCGCGCGAATTGAACGTGTATCGCATCGACAAATTTGGTTTGCGGGACATCTTGCGCGTGTTTGTGAGCTCTTGTTTCGTCGGCTTGCGCAAACCCGAGAGTGGGATTTACCAACTGGCAATCGAGCTTACACAAATCGCCCCGGAAGACTGCTGCTTCATCGACGATCGCTCGCTGAACCTGGAGTGTGCCACGAAACTCGGAATGCACACCATCCAGATGCAGACTCTCGAGCAATTGCAAGGCGATTTGGCAAAGCTGAACGTGCAAGTGTGAGCCTTCCTCGGCGTACCCAGCCAACCCAGTGGTGCGAAGCGGCAACGAATCTCAATCCGCTCAATTTTCCTACGAGTCGGACGATGTTGAGATCGACAAACTCGAGGAGGATTACTTAACGCATGAACCGCAAGTCGCGTTTCGTCACTTCGCTATTTCTCGCCGCCGCCCTGGCGTCTGCTGTGTTGGGCATGGCGTGTGGCCATCATCACTACTACCGGGTCTATGACCCCTACTACAGCGACTATCACGTCTGGAACGATAACGAGGTTGTCTTCTACCACCAGTGGGCCGGCGAAAACCATCGCGATCCGGATCGCGATTTTCGCAAGCTCCGTCCCGAGGAGCAGAAAGAATATTGGACCTGGCGCCACACCCACAGCGACCACGACCACCACTAAACAGACCTGCGGCAGGGGAGTAGTTTCGTAGGCTCCCCTGCTTGAGTTTTTCCGCCATGCCCCCTCGACAACCAACCGCCAGGCCTTCGTAATTTCCGATTCCGCTCAACTCCACTTCCTTGTGTTCTAATGCTGGCGTCCTGCTCGGAGGCCGTTCATGTTCCGCTATCTTGCCAGCGTTCTAGTTGCACTGCTCGCTCTCACACTCTCCGCGCAGCTCTCTGTGTACGCCCAATCCAAGCCTCGCGCCCGCGACCTCGGAGTTCCGTTCGACGGCACGCCCGGCCCGAACAACGCCATCACTGACGTCAAAGGAGTCGAGGTCGGCCACGCCACCCTCATTTCCGGCCAAGGCAAACTCGTAGTCGGGAAAGGCCCGGTGCGCACCGGTGTCACAGCCATTCATCCCAGAGGCAAGACCTCGGACGACGCCGTTTTTGCCGCGTGGTTCACGCTGAACGGCAACGGAGAGATGACCGGCACGACTTGGGTCGACGATTCCGGTTTTCTTAACGGCCCTGTGATGATCACGAATACGCACAGCGTCGGCGTCGTCCGCGACGCAGTGATCGCGTGGAAGGTTAAGCACGGCACGCCTGACATGGAAGGCTATTGGTGGTCGCTCCCGGTGGTCGCCGAGACCTGGGACGGCTGGCTCAACGACATCAACGGATTCCATGTTCATCCCGAAGACGCCTGGCACGCCCTCGACGCAGCGCATTCCGGCGCGGTCGAAGAAGGCAATGTCGGCGGTGGCACGGGCATGATCTGCAACGAATTCAAAGGCGGCATCGGAACCTCCTCACGCATTCTCGACGCCAAAGCTGGCGGCTATACCCTCGGCGTTCTGGTTCAATGCAACTACGGACGTCGCGACCAACTCCGCATCGCAGGTGTTCCTGTCGGCAAAGAAATTCCCGAAAAGCCTGCCTACGGCAGTGACACCGGTTCGATTATCGTAATCGTAGCCACCAATGCCCCACTGATCCCCACGCAACTCAAGCGCATCGCCAAAAAAGTTTCCCTCGGCCTTGGCCGCGATGGCAGCTACTCCGGCGACGGATCCGGCGACATCTTCCTTGCCTTCTCTACCGCCAACCCCGGTGCGGTAGGCACCAAAGGCCTGCACCAACTAACCATGCTGCCCAATGATTCCCTCGACCCTGTTTTTCTTGCCACCGTGCAAGCCACCGAAGAAGCCGTGATCAATGCGATGGTAGCCGCCGAAACCATGAAAGGCATCGACGATCACGAGGTCATAGCCCTGCCCCACGACCGCCTTCGCGAAGTGCTAAAGAAGTACAACCGCCTGAATCAGTGAGAGCAGCTCAATACATTGTGTCATCGTGAGGAGGGCGCTTTTTGCCCGACGAAGGACCTATGGAGCGACCGCGCCGCGATGCCGTTCTTTGGCATCGCACTAAGCGCGACGCGATCTTCCATATCCTGCCGGCAGCGCCACAGTGCCCATTCCCACAATGGAACTCTCACCGCCCATCCCCATCGTTACCTTCGCCGCCCCACCCCCGTGCCTATCCTTTACGCCGCAAAAGACTACACTCGGAATTGTGAAGCGGCATTACACGATCGTACGGATTAAGGGTGGCATGAAGTTTACCTGCACTCGCTGTGCGCACCACGTCAGCACCTTCGATTTCGATTCCCGAGACGGCAACCTTCGCACGCAGGCCGCCACCGCCATCAACCGACACGCCACCAGCGTTCACCACGAGCCTGTAATGTTCTCATCGCTCGACGTTCAACAGCGCGTCTGGCGATCCTGATCGACGCCGACCGCCACATCCGCGTCGCCGTCGGACGCGACTACTCCGACGTCCCTCCCACCCGCGGCGTTCACAAAGGCGGAGCCCACAGCGAACTCAGCGTCGCCGTCACCGTTGCCGTCAACCCCTCCGACGCTCCCCCGCCCGAACAAATCTCCCCCGCCGTCGTCATCCAATCCCGCCCCACCCGCTTCGACCAGGAACAACAGCAGCAACAATAGCTCGTGTGGCACACTCAACACACTGTCATCCTGAGCGGAGCCGGACGTTCGCGAAGCGAACGTCCGGCGCAGTCGAAGGACCCCTGCACGGCTGGCAGTTCCCTTGTCGCCGCAAGGAATTCACATAATGCACTCACCACTGTGAAAATTCCTTGACGCGCTTCTGGGCGCTGCGTAGCTTCAACGGGGTCCTTCGACTGCGTTGGCCTTCGCTTCGCGAACGCCAACTTCGCTCAGGATGACAGCTCATGGATTGCCTCGCCCGCAAAGAGCATTTCCGCTCCCCACTTCTCGGCCATATCCTGCCAGCGAGGATTCCTTGATTCGATCAATGCCGTCTTCTTCGCCCGCCTCCAACCCTTCAATTGCTTCTCGCGGCCAATGGCTTTGTGAACATCGTCGAAGCTCTCGTAATACACGAGCCGGTCGCAATGATACTTGTTACTAAATCCTTCCGTTTCGCCGCGCTTGTGCTGCAGTGCGCGTCGATAAATGCTGTTAGTCATCCCAATGTAAAGCGTTCCCGAACGGCTGCACATGATGTAGACGAAATACTGGTGATCTTCTTTCACAGTCTGTCATCCTGAGCGAAGCGAGACATTGGTGAAGCCAATGGCTCGCGCAGTCGAAGGACCCCATACCTGCGTGCGCGAACACCGACTCCGCAGGGAGTTCCAACCTGAAAGCCCTCCGCACGTCCAGATTCCAGATCAAAAAAAAACACAGATCGAAGTCGCAAAATATCTGTAATCAGCAACTTGTGGACTTTCGATCTGAGCGAGCCCGGCTAAAATATTGAATCGGAGCGACTTGCAGGCAGAATATTGAAAATGCGGCACTTGCTGAGTTTGCGAGTTTGCGAAATCGGCTGCCGCAATGCCTCGGCTCATCTTCTCGGGCGTTTCCAAAAGTTGTGTGACCGGCTCTACCATCTTTGCTTAGGCATGATGCGATGAATTGCAGATGGTGCACAAGGTCAGATGGCACAATGGAGCTGTGAATCGTGTTTGGCGGATTGACGAGAAGAAGAACCTTCCCCTATGCAGGGTGCGAATGTTGGGTCGCACAGTGCGGCTACCGAGATGAAGGATTTGATAGTAGGGAATCAATGGGCTATCTTCGGGAAGGTCTCGGCAAAAAATGGCAGTTCGATTTCAGACCTTCTCATCAAGCGTTCGGCCAATCCGCGTCGCTGTTTTGACGAAGGTGGACGATCCAGACTGGCAGTCCACCTGTTTGGCGATAATCGAGTTTTTCACCCAACTCTGGGGAGGCCAATCCGCAATCATAGTTCCGACTAACGGGAAGTCAATCGACGACGTTTTCTGGGCATTGCTCTCGGCGCATGATCCCGATCTGGTCCTGGTCTACCAGAAAACCGGAGAGGACATGCGGCGGACGCAGTCGGGCAAATTTGAGAAGCTGGTCGAGAAGGAGGTGGGCAATGCGATTGCACAAGGGGTTAGCGCCGCATGGGCAAGAGAGGAAATTCCTAGTTCCCTTGCCCGAACACATTGGGACGGCCTCGACATTGACCATGGACTACTGGATCAGTTACTGACGCGCCTAGCACCTTTTTCCTTCGAGAGAAAGATCACGAACCCCAGCGTCACAGCGGGATGCACTCCCTTTTATCCCCTCACATCGATTATTGACGTGCTGGATCAAGTGCCACATGCCAGCGAAACCGTCGACTTCGGCAGGGACGGCGCGATTCCCACGCTCTGGCTAGCGGCGACTGTAGGTTGTGCGACACAGGAACACTTGGCAAACCTTAATGCAAAAGGGGTAGCAGCGACACCAGTTTCTACCAATCACGGTGACGAATTTGACCTTATTCGATGGGGCATCCAGCCCTGGAAGGATTTCCAAGGAAAGACGCTCTTCGACATTTCGAGGGCTGGACTCGGAGTTGTGAGGTCGGCGCGCGCTCGAACCTTCGAGTTGCCGAACGCATTGATCTTGGGCGACACGATCCAGGATTTTTGCCTCTTTTATTCGTTAGCCCGGTTACACGGCCGCGCCACGTGGCTTCCGTCGTGGTTTCTGGATGGGACAGAGTCCCCTCGCAGGTTGAGGAATATGCTCTCTAACACGCACGAACGCGGCCAGTTCGATCATGCCGATTCTTTCGAGCTAATGAGTTCGACGCTATCTCTACCCGACATTGAAAAGGTCAAGCTGCTACTTCCGCCGATTTATCCCCGCATGTCATTCCACTCCGAAAGCCTGTCCGTCCACTCCGTCTCCAAACTCGTCGGTCATCCCCTCAGGACCTACGCAGTAGGGAACATCGAAAAACTCTCTACCCACCAACTGCTGGACAATGAACTGCCTGGTCCCTTTGAATCTCCCAGCCCAGCCATCTTCAAGACAATAAACCCGCAAATGCATCGATGGATTGCGGAAGTCGGTTTCAGAAGACATCGAATCCCACGGCACCCCGCGCTGGGAAGTGTAGTACTTTCCCACACGAACCTAGGGGAGTCGTCAACCCGAATTGGCGTCGATGGGTTAGCCTACGTCTGCCCCGGCGCGATGATTTGGGGCACCGATCCCGATTTCAATCTTGTCCGGCCCTCGATTCGGGTTCCGAACGCCATCGATATTTTCCGCTACGCCCTGAAGTATTGTGGTTACGAATGTGAGGTGTCGGACAAAGGAAGGTACGAAGACGAGACGATCGATAAGTTGGGAGGCATCGGATTAGCACGGAATGCATTCCGAAATCGGGGACTGAAAGCGCTGTTTGAGAAATTTATCGATCGATCGACACCTGGAAAAGGTGTATTCGATGAGGGTTCTTATCTTAAGGACGACCGTCGATACCTCAACTTTGCGGCGATCCTAAAGTTGCTGGGCGATAATACTCGGAGTGTTGAGGTCATTGATGATTACATCTCCAAAGCGGTGTTCTACCGCGGCCTCATTTTGAAGTGTAGCCACTGTTCTGACGTTAGCTGGTTTTCTATTAGCGAAATTACGCACGAGTTTACCTGCAGGCGATGTGGCAGGACTCAACAATATAAGAAATCGAACTGGAGGCACCCCGACGAGCCATCATGGTTCTACAAACTCGATGAGATTGTTTACCAGGCATTGCTGAACCATAGCGCTGTACCAATCCTGACGTTGGGCGTTCTCCGGGAGGAAAGCAAAGATAGCTTTCTGTTTTGCCCCGAGTTGCGGATAGGTGTGCACGGCGACGAGAAGCATTTTATGGAGCTTGATATCTGCTGCATCTGCGACGGAAAGCTCTGTATTGGGGAGGCGAAGAGCAACGGAACGCTCTCGGCTAAGGGAATCTCGGCGAGCGCTGCCGCAACAAAGTACCGGGATCTTGCAGAAAAACTCGGCGCGACGAGAGTTGTCTTCAGCACCTCCAGGGATCAATGGGACAACGCGAGCGATGCCGCGATTGACTTGGCTTTCGGCTCTTCCCCAACTATAGAGGTATCAAAGTTGGCGGCTTCGGATCTCTAGCTGTGGCCATTGGACGGCGTCGCTTCGCTCCGCGGGCAGCCGAGGCGGCTGTCTCCACATGAGGTGTGCCTCTGCAGGCGAGAGCAGGTTCCTCGCCCGCCTTCGGCGCGCTCGGAATGACATCATCAATGGGGGCTTGATCGCAGCGCTGAAGCGCTGCGCCACCCCAAATCAAAGTCTAGTCGACCACAGCTTTATCCGTGATCTCCAGCCCGCGGTCGATGATCGCGAAGGCCTCGCGCAGTTGCTGCTCATTGATGCAGAGCGGAGGGTTGGTGAAGAAGGTGTTCCAGCGGACGAAGGTGTAGAGGCCCTGCTCGCGGAAGAAGCGGCCGAGCGCGGCCATCTCCTCCGACGTGCCGTTGAAGGGAGCCATGGGCTGGCGCGTTTTGCGGCTGCGTACCAGCTCGACGATGCCGAACAGTCCGATGGAGCGCACCGCGCCCACCGATGGATGCTTGGCCTGCAACTCGGCCGCCAGCTCTTTGAGAATCGCGCCCATTTTTTTCGCGTTGTCGATCAGCCCATCTTCTTCATACACGCGAATGGTCGCCAGCGCTGCCGCGCATCCCATGGGATGACTGTTATAAGTCAGTCCTCCATAAAAAACTTTGTCGTGAAAATGCTGCGCGATGTGCTGCCGCATGCCAACCGCTCCGAGAGGAAGATAGCTCGAAGTCAGCCCTTTCGCCATGCACAGCAGATCGGGAACAACCTTCCAGTGATCGACCGCGAACCATTCGCCGGTTCGCCCAAAGCCAGACATCACTTCATCGGCGATCATCAGGATTCCGTATTTGTCGCAGATCTTGCGCAAGCCAACGAGATATCCATCCGGCGGAACGAGAACGCCGTTCGTTCCAGTAACCGGCTCGAGAATGAATGCTGCGATGGTTTGCGGGCCTTCGAGCTGAATCGTTTCCTCAATCATGGCAAGCGAAGACTCGGCCGATTCCCACCCGCGTTCGATGCCATGATAAGGATCGAGCACATGCACCACGCCCGGAATGCCAGGTTCGGCGGCCCATCTGCGTGGATCGCCGGTGAGACTAATCGCTCCCGCAGTTGCGCCGTGATAGGAGCGATAGCGCGCCATGATCTTGTGACGTCCGGTGAAGAAGCGCGCGAGCTTGATGGCATTCTCGTTGGCCTCGGCTCCGGCGTTAGTAAAGAAGAAGGTGTCGATATCGCCGGGAGCAATCTCGGCGAGCTTCGCGCCAAGCCGCGCGCGAACTTCGGTAGCCATGAATGGGTTCGCGTAGGCAAGCGTCGCCGCCTGCTCGGCGATGGCCTGGATGACGCGCGGGTCGCCGTGTCCGATGTTGACGGACATGAGCTGGCTGTTGAAATCGATGAAGCGCTTCCCTTCCGGCGTGTAGAAGTAAATCCCTTTGGCGCTGGCGACGGGAATGGGATCGACCTTCGACTGCGCCGACCATTCATAGAGCGTGTGCTTACGGGAAAGATCGACAATTTCTTTGCCGGACATCGTGGGACTCGCAATAGTTGTGGTCATAACATTCCTCTTTGAAATCGTTCACCACAGAGTCACAGAGACACAGAGAAAACTTTATAGGACTCTACGTATGATTCCTTGCGTCAGTAACAAGCTGTTGAAGTTGATTAGTAAGCCGACTTTTTTTCCTGACAACTTCAGGTATGTCAGAAGTTGAGCCTCGTAGACTGGCAGGATTTTCTCAACGGACTTTAGTTCGACGATCACCTCATCGTTCACGATCAGATCTATCTTGTACCCACAGTCGAGCTGCAAACCCTTATATGAGACAGAAAGATCGATCTGGCACCTGAAGGGCAATCCACGGAGATGCAGCTCGTGACAGAGGCATTGTTCGTAAGCGGACTCGAGCAATCCGGGACCGAGCTGACGATGCACTTCGATCGCAGCGCCGATGATCGCGGCGGTTCGAGGGTCTTGCTGATTTTCGATTTCTCTGTGTCTCTGTGACTCTGTGGTGAGAAGTTTCATGTTCTTCTCTTAGAACTTGCGCGAATGTTCTTTGGCCCAGCGTTCGACTACTACTTTCTTGTCGGTGTAGAACTCGATTGCGTCGCGGCCCTGGCCGTGGAGATCGCCGAAGAAGCTATTCTTCCATCCGCTGAAGGGGAAGTAGGCCATGGGAGCGGCGACTCCGATGTTGATGCCGATGTTGCCTGCCGGGGCTTCGTAGCGGAAGCGGCGCGCGGCCGATCCGCTGGAGGTGAATAGCGACGCTTGATTGCCGTACGCGCTGCGTTCCAGGAAGGCCAGCGCTTCGTCCATGTTATCGGCGTGGACTAGGCTGAGCACGGGACCGAATATTTCGGTGTCCGCAAGATCGCTGGTCGCGGGAACGTCGTCGAGAATGGTGGGCTTCACGAAGTTGCCGGACTCATACTTCGGAATCTTGGAGTTGCGTCCATCGAGGAGAACTTTTGCGCCTTGCTTTTCGCCGAGCGCGATCAGAGATTCGACGCGCTCTTTGCTTTGAGGCGTGATCACGGGGCCCATTTGAATGCCGTCTTCGAGACCATTGCCAACTTTGAGTTTTGAAGCGGCGTCGGCGATGGAGTCGCGGAACGTTTTCTGCGCTTCGCCAATCGTGACCGCGACGGAGACGGCGAGACAGCGCTGGCCGGCACAACCAAAAGCACTGTCGCTGATGATTTGCGTGGCCATGGACATGTCGGCGTCGGGGAGAACGACGACGTGATTTTTTGCCCCGCCTTGGCACTGGCAGCGCTTGCCTTTTTCTCCGGAGCGCGCATAAATGTAACGCGCGACTGGAGTCGAGCCGACGAAGCTGATGGCGCGGACTTTAGGGTGGTCGATGAGCGCATCAACAACGGCTTTGCCACCGTTGATCAGACTGACTACGCCTTTGGGCAATCCAGTTTTTTCAAGCAGTTCGTAAACGTAGCGCATGGTGAGCGGGACGCGCTCGCTCGGTTTGAGGATGAAGGTGTTGCCGGTGGCGATGGCATAGGGCAGATACCAGAACGGAATCATGCCGGGAAAGTTGAATGGCACGATCGCCGCAGTAACGCCGAGAGGTTGGCGGATCATCATCTCGTCGATGCCGCGAGCGACATCTTCGAGGTTGTAGCCTTGCATCATCATGGGGATGCCACAAGCAACTTCAACGTTTTCGATGGCGCGGCGCATTTCAGCTTTGGCTTCGGCAAAGGTCTTGCCGTTTTCCTGCGTGATGATGCGGGCGACGTCGTCGATGTGCTCTTCGAGCAGCATCTTCAGCTTGAAGAGCGTCTGGATCCGGTCTTCGGGCGGCGTGCGGCGCCATTCGGGGAAAGCGGCGGCGCCGGCTTCTACGGCTTGATTAACTTCGTTCGCATCGGCGAGTGGGACTTGGGCTAGCAACTCGCCGGTGGCGGGGTTGACTACGTCGCGCCATTCGTTCGCGGATGAGTCAGTCCAGCCGCCGTTGATGTAGTTGGTGAGCTTGATGGCTGGTGCGGCTACGGTGGTCATGTTCGTAAATACCTTTATCTATCGCGAAGAATGTTGGCGCTGTGATGCAGCCTTCGTCGGGTACATCGTGAGAATGCCCAGCATCATTTCAATGATATCCGCCTATAGGGGTCCTTCGACTGTGGTTGGTCTTCGCGCTTGAGGCGCGAAGATCAATCCTCGCTCAGGATGACAGAACTTTTACACTAGTTGCGCTACGGCGCCTTTCTTGTCACAGACGGCAGCTAGTGCTGATTCCAGTACGTCGAGGCCTTCGTCCATTTGCTCGTTGGTGGCTACCAACGGAACTAGCACGCGAATCACATTCGAATACGACCCTGCGGTGATCGTGATTAGGCCGTGCTCGTAGCAATAGCGCATGATCTGCTTGGTTTCGTCGGTTGCCGGGTTTCTTGTCTCTTGTGACTTCACGAGTTCGATGGCTTGCATGCCGCCAAGGCCGCGCACGTCGCCGACGATGGGCCAGCGTCGCTGCCATTCGCGCGCACGGCGCTGAAAGCGGTCACCGAGTTCATCAGCTCGGGTTAGCAGATTTTCCCTTTCAAACAAATCGAGAACGGCTAACGCAGCGGCGCACGAGAGCGGATTCCCCGCGAAGGTTCCACCGAGGCCGCCAACGGCGGGGGCGTCCATGATTTCGGCGCGGCCGGTGACGCCGGCGAGCGGGAGGCCGCCACCTAACGATTTAGCGGTGACGATCAGGTCAGGTTCAATGCTGTAGCGTTCGCTGGCAAACATTGCGCCGGTGCGGCCGAAGCCGGATTGGATTTCGTCGGCGATAAAGAGGATGCCGTGCTTGTGGCAGAGGTCGACGAGAACTTTGAAATAGTCTGGCGGCGGGGCGACGAAGCCGCCCTCGCCGAGAACCGGCTCGGCGATTACGGCGGCGACTTCTTCGTTGGCTACTACGCGCTTGAAGGTGTCTTCGAGATGGCGCGCGCAATACAGATCGCACGACGGATACTTCAAGTTATAGGAACAGCGATAACAGTAGGCGAAAGGAACGCGATAGACCTCGCCGGGAAACGGTGCAAAGCCGGCCTTGTAAGGATGAGTCTTGCTGGTAAGCGCCAGAGTCATCATGGTGCGGCCGTGGAATGCGTCTTCGAAGGCGATGATGCCGGCACGTTTCGTGTACGCGCGCGCGATTTTGACGGCGTTCTCGACAGCCTCGGCGCCGCTGTTGACGAACAGAGTTTTCTTGGGAAACTTGCCGGGCGTGACCTCGTTCATGCGTTCTGCAAGACGGATGTAGCCTTCGTATGGCGTGACCTGAACGCAAGTATGGAGATATTTATCGAGCTGTTCGCGGATGGCATCGACGACGGGCTGCTGGCGATGGCCGGCGTTGGCGCAACCGATGCCACCGGCGAAATCGATGTAGCGGTTGCCGTCAACGTCTTCGAGCCATGCGTCTTGAGCCTTCGCGACGTAGATGGGAGTGCCATGGGAAAGGCCGCGGGGCACGGCTTGGGAGCGGCGCTCGCTGAGAGCGCGGGAGTTGGGGCCGGGGATGGAAGTGCGAAGTTGAATTGTACTCATATCAATTTCTCGTGAGAATGCCTCGCTAGTCGTGGCGCCGCAGAGAACAGCAGGTCCTTCGACTGCGGTTGATCTTCGCGCTTGGGCGCGAAGATCAATCCTCGCTCAGGATGACAAGGCGCAATCATCAGTACCAGCCGATTGGTTGCTCGTTCAGATTGATGTAGACCTGTTTGGTTTCGAGATATTCTTCGATGCCCCAGGGGCCGAGTTCGCGGCCGAAGCCGGATTGTTTGTATCCGCCCCAGGGGGCCTCGACGTACGTTGGTTGCATGTGATTGACCCAGACGATGCCTGCCCGCAACGCTTTTACAGCGCGCATGGCTTTGAAGATGTCGCGGGTCCAGACGGCAGCGGCTAAGCCGTAGGGAGAATCGTTGGCGATCTTGAGCGCATCTTTTTCGTCTTCGAAGGGGATCACTGCGGCGACGGGGCCGAAGATTTCTTCGCGGGCGATGCGGGCGGAGTTGGTGACGTCGGAGAAAATCGTGGGCTGCACGTAGTAGCCCTTGCCGATTTTCTCGGGGCGTCCTCCGCCGGATACGAGCTTGGCTTCTTTCTTGCCGATCTCGATGTAAGAGTTGACGCGGTCGTATTGCTCTTTGCTGACCAGCGAACCCATTTTGGTTTCACGATCGAGCGGCGGACCGAGCTTGATCTTCTTCGCCTTCTCCGTCATCGCTTCTACAAACTTTTTGTAGATCGATTTCTGAACCAGGATGCGGCTGCCGGCGGAGCACACTTCGCCTTGATTGATGAAGACACCGAATAGTGCGCCGTCGATGGCCGCTTCGAAATCGGCATCGGCGAAGAAGATGTTGGGCGACTTGCCGCCGAGTTCGAGGGTAACGCGCTTCACGGTGTCGGCGGCTTGCTTGACGATTATTTTGCCGACGGCGGCGCTGCCGGTGAACGCGATTTTGTTGACGTCGGGATGCTGAACGAGCGGAGCGCCGCAAGTTTCTCCGAAGCCCGTGATGATGTTGACGACCCCCGGGGGCAGGCCGCAGTCGGCGAAATAGTTTGCGAACTCGAGAGCGGTGAGTGGAGTTTGTTCAGCCAGCTTGAGGACGCAGGTGCAGCCGGCGGCGATAGCGGGAGCCAGTTTCCACGCGGCCATTAGAAGAGGATAATTCCACGGAATAATTTGTCCGGCGATGCCGACTGGCTCTTTGAGCGAGAGTGACATCGCGTTGTCGGGAACAGGGTTCACATAGCCGACGACTTTGGTGGCTAGGCCGCCGTAGTATTCAAAGCAGGTGGCTGCGTCATTGATATCAAATTCGGCCTCGACGATAGGCTTGCCGGTGTTGCGGCACTCGAGTTCAGCGAGCGCGGCGAGATTGGCACGTATTTTTTCGGCGAGACGGAAGAGGACGCGGCCGCGTTCCTGCGCGGTACTGGTTGCCCATGGACCTTCTTCGAACGCCGCTTTGGCGGCGGCGACAGCACGGTTGACGTCGTCGGAGCCAGCGTCGGGAACCTGGGCAATGACTTCTTCGGTGGAGGGGTCGTAGACCGGGAAGGTCTTCGCGGATTTGCTCGCGACCCACTCGCCGTTGATGTACATCTGATATGTGCGGACTTCTGTGGTGACTCCGCCGGACATTTTGGTTTCGACCTCCTGCTTATCTCAGCGCTAAAGCCGCCGTCGATTTCGCAAGCTTCCTTGCAGCGCCGAAGCGCTGCGCTATCCAAATCGCAATCCTAATCAGATCTTGTCAGCAGCCAGCGGCACGACTGAAGTCTTGCTCTTCCCAATCTGTGGTTGCGGCGCTTTGTGACGGCCGTAGACGAAGAAGAAGAACGCGGCGAGACCAATGAAAAACAGCGTGCCGCCGAACATCCATATCTCGTAGGACCATAACGATGTGATCTGCTGAGCCGGAAAAAACACAAGCGCGATCCCCAGAACCGTAGTCAGCAGGCCACTGGTACCCGCAAGAAACATAGTTGTATGGCTGTACTGGCCCTGTGGCGTGGTTTCCTTAAGTGCGAACCAAATCAGCGCAGCGAACATATAAAGGAACGGGACGAGTTGGAGAACGACGGCCAGCGACAAGAGCTTCTGGAAAACTTCTCCGGCTCCTGCGGGGCTCAAATACAGGAGCGGCAAGAGGCCGAAGACACCCATCAACTTATCCCAAAACCACCAGCCGTAAAAGTTCCCCAGAACCAGGATCGCCGAGACGATTCCTTGGACGATCAATGCGGCGTACGGCGTGGCGTAGCGGGGATGAACCTTGCCGAGCCAAGAGGGCATGTAGGAATCGAGGCCGGCGACGAAAGGAATGCGGGCGGAACCGCCCATCCACGCGGAACCTATACCGGCAATGGAAAGGCTAAGCATGAGGGCAAAGGGGATGGTGATCCAGCCGAGGCCGATACTGCCGGCCATGTGACTGACGGCCTGAACTATACCTTGCAGCACGTTGACATTTTTTCCCACGGCGATGAGCAGGGTAAGAGTGGCGCCCACGTAGAGCGCGCCGGAAAGGACTCCGCCCAAAGCGACAGCACCGGGGAGGGTGCGGCGGGGATCCTTGATTTCGTCGCCCATGACAGACGCGAGTTCGAGGCCAACCAGGCCGAAGCAGATGACGCCGAAAGAATTCAGGACGAAACGCGGGTCTGCGGGGATTTTGAAATCTGCCGCAGTGATGGTGGTGCCAAAGCGCGACCAGATCACTACGCCCAAACCGATCAGGACGGCGGCGGCGGCGAACGTTCCGATGGCGCCGAGATTGTTAATCCACTTGCCGACTCCGAGGCCGACGATGTTGAGCACAGTGAGGAGAGCCAGCAAGACTAGCGAAGTGGTGGAGGCGAAAACTTTATTATCAGCGAGGCCGAGATGAGCGGGACCGAGCACATAGACCGAGACGCCGACGAAGTAAAGCATCACGGTCGGCACATAGAGCATGTTGTTGGTCCAGTAGCACCAGCCGGAGAGGAAGCCGTGGAAGTCGCCGAAGACTTCTTTCGCCCAAAGATAGACTCCGCCTTCGCCGGGATAACGGTGGGCGAGTTCGATGACGGCAATGCCTTGCGGCCAGAAGAAAAGAAGAAGCGAGATGATCCAGAGCCAGATAGTGACGCCACCGTTGGCCGCGATGGATGGGACTACGTTCAGGTTGAAGACGGCGACAACGAAGAGGAGAACGAGGTCGCGGCGTCCGAGGGCGCGGATGAGGTGGGGCTGGGCGGGTTGGGTTGATGTAGACAAAGTTTGTTAGATGGCCGCAAACAGCAGGTTCCTCGCCGGGCTTTCGCCCGGTTCGGAATGACACACGTTTTATTAACTGTCGGCAGGACAGCCGAGAGCCTGGCCTGAGTTTGCCGAAGGTGCGGCTGTCCCCACATGAACCTTTCTGTTCTACACACTAGTGCGCGGCCAGCGCGGGCTGGCCAATTCGTTCCTGCTGCGCCTTAGCGAGCGATTCGGCTATGTCGCCGAAGGCAGCCAGGTGTTTGTCGATATCGGCATCGGTGTGTTGGACAGAAATCGTCCACTGCTCATCCCACCAGTAGGGCTGGGGCATCACGCCGCGGTTGACCATGGCGAACCAGTAGTGGCGCCAGAGATCGATATCAATCGTGGTCCAGTCACGGTAGTTGCGAATTTCCTTCGGATAAAACATCAGAGCGCCATTAGCGCCGGCATGTGCGATGTAGGCTTGCAGGCCGACTTTCGCGATGGTCTTGCGATACCCCTCGGCGAGTTTCTTTCCCAGCTTGTCGACCTGCGCGTAGTTGTCGCGAGTGAGGACTTCGCGGAAGGTGGCGAGGCCGGCAGCCATCGACACGGGGTTGGTGTTGTAGGTGCCGCCGTGGAAGACCTTATGTTGCGAGATAAGGTCCATCACAGACTTGCTCGCGCCGAAAGCAGCGAGCGGAAAGCCGCCGCCGATGGACTTGGCAAGGCAGATCATATCTGGCTTCACGTTGAAGTATTCGCTGGCGCCCCCCCAGCCGAGTTTCGCACCGGTTTTTACTTCGTCGAAGATGAGGAGCGCGCCGTTCTTGGCGGCGATCTCGCGCAGTCCCTTTAGGAAGCCGGGCTGCGGCAGACAGAGGCCGACATTCATTAAGATCGGCTCGAGAATGATTGCGGCAATCTCGCCGGGATTTTCTTTAAAGCGACGTTCGACGGTGGCGAGGTCGTTAAAAGTCGCAATGGTAACGTTGGCAACCGCGGACTTGGGCACGCCAAGCCCACCGGGAACTGATGTAGGGTTATCGATATCGCCGAAGTCTGGGGCGTGGGGTTTTACACTAACCAGAGCGGAATCGTGCAGACCGTGGTAAGCGCCTTCAAATTTTACGATCTTGTCGCGGCCGGTCGCGGCGCGGGCCAACCGAATCGCGTGCATGGTGGCTTCGGTGCCGCTGTTGCCGAAGCGGCACATCTCGACGGGGAAGCGCTTGCAGATTTCTTCGGCAAGTTCCCATTCCATGTCATGTGGCATGCCATACATGGTTCCCGTCGAAAGGCGTTTTTCAACGGCCTTCATGACAGCGGGATGGCAATGTCCTGCCATGAGCGCGCCGAAAGTCAGGTTGTGGTCGATGTATTCGTTGCCATCGAGATCACGGAACTTGCTGCCGCTGGCGTCTTTCACAAAGATGGGCCAGGGATCGTAATGGCGATAATTGCTGGCCACACCAAGGGGAATTCGTTTGAGGTTTTTCTTGTGCGCTTCGGCGGATTTTGGCGTGCGGCGTTCGTATGCCGCGAGTTCTTTCTGCAGATCGGGGTACATCGGACTGCTCCAGGATGGCTCAAGCCGGCAGCGAAACAGGCCGCGGGCCATTAGAATGCCGGACGGCAGAACCGCCCGGGTCGTAGCTACAGATAGTTTACACGGCAAACTAAAAGTAAAACTTAAGAGCAAACTGCACTGCGCGCGGATCCCGCGCCTGCTGCACCTGGCCGAACGTCGTATCGCTGAAGTTCCCGTCTGGGTTCACGAATTCAGTCTTGTTGAACAGATTGAAAATATCGGCACGAAACTGGAAGTATCTTGCTTCCGAAAGAGCAATTCTCTTGGAGAAAGTAACGTCCCACTGGTTCTCCCCCGGACCACAACAGATCGAACGGGGCGTGGTCGAGAAAGTGCCGGGCGTGGGGTCTGAGAACTGGGACGGATTTAGGTAGAGGTTTCCGTTCTTCTTTGGGTTGAGGATTTGCAGGTGACCAGTGAGTTGGGGAGCATCTGCGCTCAAAAAGAATAAGCTGCTGATCAGCTCCTCATCGTCCTGTGTCTGGATGCGGATGGGGAAGCCACTCTGAAACTGAATGATACCTGACATTGCCCAACCATCGACAAGGGCTCCCTTGAATCCGTTGTATTTACGAACGGGAAACTCCCAGTAGTAATTGAGAACAAAGCGCTGCGCCGAATTGAAGAGGGAGAGAGCCCGGCTGGATTTGTAATTGAAGGGATTGACAGTCTCTTCAAAGCTGGAAGCCCAGTCCAAAGACTTGCTCCAGGTGTAGGCAGCCTGCAGCTGAAGTCCATGAGAGAAGCGCTTCTCCAAGCTAGCCTGCAGCGAGTTGTAAGCGGAAGCTGCGATGGTGTCTTCGGCGAAGATGTTGGTGAAGACGGGAACGCCATCGATTGGACATCCTGCGCCGGTAAACGGAGCACAGTTGGGAGACGAGTTGGGGCGAAGACCTACTAACGTGATTCCGTTGGGGCCTACAGTAGTGCCGCCGGGAATGAACGTCCCGCCAGATCCAGCATTGTACGGCAGGTGCAAGCCTTGAGGAGCGATTGTGGTTCCCCCCGGAATAAAGTAAGGATTGTCTTCAAGAAACGGTCCGCATGTTCCGGCGCCTAGCGTGGCATTCAGATCGAGACACGTCTGCGGAATAGCAGGATTGATATCATGAGATGCCAGCAACCTATGTCCCTGCGATCCTACGTATCCGACTTGAGCAACGACATTCCGCGCCAACTCTCGTTGGAAATTCAAGTTGTACTGGGCCGTATACTGCGTGCGCATGTGCGGCTGGAAATCCCCGTATAACAACATGGGGCGGAAGGAAGCCCAATCCTGGGGAATTCCAGGCACGGGACTGAGGATTCCATTAAACGGGTTTGGACTAACCGTACCGGTTTGCGAAATAAACGGGGTGTTCAGAAACGTCGATGGCAAGAAGGTACTGCCGCCGAAAGGAGGCTCGGCGCCGAACTGTTCGAGAACCAGTTGCTCCATTGGATTGTAGAAGAGGCCCCAACCACCGCGGATGGTGGTTTTCGGATTGGGGCTGTACGCCAGTCCAATGCGCGGCGCGAAAGCTTTGTAATAGGTCTGCGTAAGTCCCGCGGAGACGCCAGAGTCTCCGGGGACAACCAGTCCGGTGGGCTGTACGCCAGCGGCAGCACATGTGCTGGCCCCAAGAGCGCCCTGCTCGGCTGTGCTTAAAATGCAGGGATAAACGGTTGAGTTCTGGCCGGGACGGAAGGTCTGAACGTGGTGCAAGGCATCGGCGAGAGGCGTGTCCAACTCCCACCGCAGCCCGTAGTTCATAGTGAGAGAAGGTCTAATCTTCCAGCTATCCTGGGCGAAAACATAAACGCCAGTGTTGCGAATGTCTTCGCGCTGCGCCGATCCTTGCGTGTAGCTGTCGTCAAGGCCCAGCAAATAACCGGGATAGTTGTCGTTGTAGAGAACGGAATTCTCGGTGGTACTGTTGAAAGTGTAGTCACCGCTAACGTTGTAATAGAGAGTCTGGTCAAACTGTGCCCGCCGCACATCCGCACCAAATTTGAAGGTGTGATTGGCTTTGACCCAGGTTAAACTGTCCGTCGCCATGTAGGAGTTCCCCACCTGCGGTAGTTCGCCCTCCCAACCATTGCCGATGGCGAAGCCACCGGATACACCGATAAAGGGAACGCCCTGGCGATTCGGAGGGAGGCCGGTGGTGATGCCGTACTGTGGACTGGTGCCGAGCTGGCCGACAATCGATAGCGGCCCGCTGTTGGAATCTGATGTACCGTTGAAGCACACTGACTGCGCCGCAGGAGAAGAACAGGAATCTTGCACGAGGTTTGTGCTTTGCGGATGCTGGAAGGTCAACTGGCCTTCGCGCATATAAGTAATGCGGGCTTCGTTGACCAGAGAATTGGAAATTGTCCAGGTATGGCTGGGATTGTACTGTTGATAGCGCGAACCGACGTTGGCGCCAAAGCCGGGAACGTTCGCTCCTGAAGCCTGAAAATTATAGAAGGGTTGAAAATTGACGTCGTTGGTGAAGTAGTAGTAGAAACTGAAATTCTGTTTCTCGTTGATGCGATGATCGAAGCGAATGGTGAACTGATTCTGAGTGTCAGCACTGACGGGTACACCTTGAAAAAACCCGCCAGCACGATTCGCGGCCGGCACGAAGCGAAGCATGTTGACCGCGACTGGGTCTTGACAATTAGTCGGGATTACGTTGGTAGGAAAGACAGTCGACCACGGCAGAGGGTTCTGACTGCCAAAGCCGCCGCTTACATAAGTATTGTTAATTCCGCCTTGTGGGAGGCCCAGGGCTGCGTCACAGCCGGGACGACCGTCGAGAGCCTCCGCCGCGAACTGGTCGGCAATTCCGCCTGAGAAGGCCGTTCCGGCCGAGAAGTCTCCGGTCCTCTCCGCCGGAGTGGGCACGACCACAGTTTGCCCTGAGACGCCCTGCCGCACGCGTCTGCCTTCATACGATACGAAGAAGAAGGTGCGGTCTTTCTTAATCGGTCCGCCGAAGGTTCCGCCGAACTGATTCTGATTTTCCTGCGGTTTGACGGTATTAAAGTATCCCTGCGCGTTTAAGACTGTGTTGCGGAAATATTCGTAAACGTCGCCGTGCCACTGATTCGTTCCCGACTTTGTGATGACATTGACCACTGCGCCAGAGTTCCGGCCATATTCGGCATCGAACGTGTTGCTGATAACGCGGAATTCCTCAATGGCGTCGGGGGTAGGCTGAATCGTAGGTAGGTTGGCGAATTGGTCGTTGGCATCGCCGCCATTGACGCTGAAATTGTTGGCGCGGCCCCGGCCACCGTTGACGGAAACCGCTCCCGCATCGTCGCTGCCATAGAAGGTGCCGCCGCTCGAGCCTAACTGCGATTGCACGCCGGGCTGCAATTGAAGAAACTGGTAGGTGTCGCGGGCATTCAGCGGCAACTCATTCACCGAGCGGTTATTCACTACGGCACCGAGCTGCGTGCTGGTAGTATCCACCAAGGGTGCCTCAGAAGTGACGTCGACAATCTCCTGAGTTCCGCCGAGTTGCATCGTCATATTGAGTGTGATGACTTGATTGACGTCGAGCGCAATGCCCTTGCGGACGTCTTTCTTGAATCCAGTTAATTCAAAAGTGAGCGTATAGGTTCCGACCGGAATGTCCGGAAATCCATAATCGCCGCTGCCACTGGTCTGCGTCTCGCGGCTTACGCCGGTGGCCTCATTAATGGCGGTGACTTTCACTCCGCCCACCACGGCGCCGGACGGATCTGCTACGCGGCCGAGGATGCGGCCGCCGGTGCCTTGCGCGGATAGCAGGGTGGGGAGGACGAGAGAGATTGCGACGACTAGGCAAACCGATTGCAGACACATCGTGGTCCAGCGGGGTCGCGTTGACGGCATGGAGCCTCCGGGCATCTTCGCAAGATGCTGTTCTTCTTGGAAAACTTTCATGAAAACTTTTTGAGAATTTCTCTCGAAAACGATAGCTTGTGTGCAGCCGCAACCTTGCTATAATCCCGCAAGGTTAGAGAAGCAGGTAGTGCGCTGTCAAGGATAAAAAAAGCGCTGCCTTGCATAGAAAAATTCTTATCGACTCGTGGTACGCGATGGCCGCTGGCAATTCGACACCTTACTTGAAGATCGGAGATGTGGCGCGGCGTGTGGGAGTGTCGCAGTCGGTCATACGATCGTGGGAAAGTTTGGGGCTGACGCGCCCTCGGCGCACCGAGAGCAAGTACCGGCTGTATACGGCTGACGATGTGAAGCTGCTGAAGCGCGCGCGGTTCCTGCGCAAGGTGCGGGGATTGAACGCCGCGGCGATTGTTGAGTTGTTGCGGCGCGAAGGGCGGGTGCGTCCCGCGGTTAACGGGGCGGCGGGAGCGATTGGCTCACACTTGCGGCAACTGCGGGCGAAGCGCCGGCTTTCACTCGCGCAAGTAGCGCAATCGGTAGGGATCTCGGTGGGATTTTTGAGCGCGCTCGAGCGTTCGCAGATGAGCGGCTCGGTGGGCACGCTGCGCAAGCTGGCGCGATTTTATAAGACAAACATCCTCGATTTTTTTGATGGGACGGGCATCAGCAGCCGGCAGGTGCGTCCGGAACAAAGAAAAATGTTGGAGGCCGGCTCCGGCGTTCGTATGGAGTTGCTGGCGTGGGGAAATACGGTGATGGAGCCGCACTTGTTTCGCGTGGCGCCCGAGGCAGGCAGCGGCGAATCTTACACGCACGAGGGAGAAGAGTTTCTCTACGTCTTGCGCGGGCAACTGACGATCATGCTGGAGAACGAAGAATACCGCCTCAAAGCTGGAGACAGTTTTTATTTTGAGAGCGCAACGCCACATCATTGGAGAAATCCAGGGCGTGCAGAAACCTGGGTGCTTTGGGTGAATACGCCGCCGACATTTTGATTTTCCGCTGCCAAATGCGGAGTGCCAGTGCGGGCCACGAAGGCGCGGCGAAACAGCGAAGGAGGAACTGATGAAGATCCGACACTCGGCGACGCTGCTGTTATCGCTGTCTCTGATTTTGTTGACAGGCTCGTGCGCGAAGAAGACTCCGACGCTCAACTTGCTGGTGTGGGAGGGCTATGCCGATCCGGCATTCACAAAGGCTTTCGAGGAACAGCATCACTGCAAAATTTCAGCGTCCTATATGGGATCGAGTGACGAACTGGTGGCCAAGCTGCGCGGCGGCAGCGCGGGAAATTATGATGTGATCTCTCCCTCGAGTGACGTGGCCATATCGATTGCTGCGGCGAACTTGGCTGCGCCGCTGGATTTGACGAAGCTTCCGAGTTATGCGCAACTCTCTCCGCAACTGACTTCCCTGCCCCTGGTGCGCGTGAAGGGCCAAGTGTTTGGCGTTCCGTTCATGTGGGGACCCGACCCGCTGCTTTACGACACTTCCGTTTTCGCGCAGCCTCCGGAGAGCTGGAATGTGCTTTGGGATGTGAAATACCGGGGTAAGATTTCGGTGTGGGACGATCTCTCGACGATCTACATGGCCGCGCAGGTTCTAGGCTATGACAAGCCCGATCCCTCACAGCTTTACAACTTAACCGACGAACAACTCGATGCAGTGAAAAAGAAATTGCTGGAGTTGAAACCAAATATTCGCAAGATGTGGTCAACCGGCGGGGAGTTGACGAACCTTTTTCAGAATCACGAAGTGGTGGCGGCGATGGGGTGGCCGCTGATGACCAACCAACTGCGCAAGGTCAATTTCCCGGTGGGGGAGACGATTCCACGAGAAAATACCACCGGATGGATCGACCATTTGATGATCACCGCAGGCAGCGAGAACAAGGATCTGGCTTACGAATTTCTCGAGTACATGATCGAGGCGCAGACACAGAAAAAGGTGACCGGCGTGACCGGGTATACTCCGGCGAATCCGCAGGCCGGGCAGTTCATGACGCCGGCCGAGGTCAAGAGCCTGCATCTCGACGATGTGGACAACTACCAGAAGCGGCTTTATTTCTGGCAGAATGTCCCGCGGCGCGGCAAGTACAACGAGATTTGGAATGAAGTGAAAGCGGCGCAATAAAACCAATACCTAGTACCCAGTACCACGTTGCGAGTCTCGGCCTGTGCTTCAGAGTTCACCCTTGGTTCCGGCGAGAGATCCGATACGCTGATGAACACATCTGAAATGACGGCTGTGCGGGATGCTGTTGCGGGAATCCTCGGCCGTCCTTTGCTTCGCATTCACAACGTGGCCAAGAACTTCGGCAAGAACGTGGTGTTACGGGACATTTCTCTGGATGTGGCGGAAGGAGAGTTCCTCACGATTCTGGGGGAAAGCGGCTCGGGAAAAACGACGCTGCTGCGGATTATTGCGGGCTTTGAGAGCGCGAGCGCGGGCGAAGTTTGGATGGGGGATGAGCAACTGGATCGCCAGCCTCCCTACCGGCGTCGCGTGAACACTGTGTTTCAACACTATGCGCTATTCCCACACCTCACCGTGGAACAGAATGTTGCGTACGGACTGCGCGTAGCGAAAAGGCCCGAGGCGGAGATTTCGTCGAGAGTGGCAGAGGCTCTGGGGAAAGTGAAGATGTCGGCGCACGCAAAGTCGAAGCCGTCAAAGATCAGTGGCGGACAGCAACAGCGGGTGGCGCTGGCACGGGCGCTGGTGAACCGTCCACGACTGCTGCTGCTAGATGAGCCGCTTTCGGCGTTGGATGCAAATTTGCGACGGCAGATGCAGGTGGAATTGAAATCCTTGCAGCGCGAGGTTGGCATTTCGTTCATCTTCGTTACGCACGATCAGGAAGAAGCGATGGTGATGTCGGATCGGATTGCATTGTTGCGATCGGGTGAACTGGAACAGGTAGCGACTCCCCGAGAGATTTACGGCAGACCCTCGACAGCTTACGCAGCGCAATTTATCGGGCATACCAATTTATTGAAGGGCGAAGTTCGCGATGGAATTTCCCGCTGCGGGCCTCTAACGTGGCAAACGACGCTTCCAGATGGACCGGTGCTGCTATCGTTGCGGCCCGAGAATGTCCGGCTTGCGGCGGAGAATACAGTGCTGTCGAACGGTGTGCGAGTTCGCGGAAAAGTTCTCCACCAGGCATTTCACGGCGCGACAGAGTTGATTCGCGTGGACTGCGGCGACGGACTGGTACTGGTTGTTCGGACTTCAGGAAGTGGTGGCGCACTAGATGCGGTCGACCTGGAGTTTTCGGCGGCTGATGGGGTGCTGGTGCGCGAGTCGCCCGAAAGAATCTAAATGTTCTCCCGAGCTTACAAAGCGACGGTGACGTTGCCCCCACTTCTGTGGGTTACGGCATTTCTGCTGGCGCCGTATCTGCTGATGTTCTGCTACAGCTTCTGGTCGGTGTCGCCGACGCAGAGCATCGTGCACTCGTGGAACTTCGACAATTACGCGCAACTGCTGCGGGTCGATGTTTACTGGCAAACGCTGCTGCGCTCGATGTGGATTGCTGCGCGCGTAACTGTCTTCTCTCTGCTGCTCGGGTATCCGCTGGCGTATTTTCTTTCTTTTTACGCAGGAAAGAAAAAGGATCTGCTGTATCAATTGGTGATTATTCCGCTGTGGGTGAGTTATCTGGTGCGGGCTTATGCGTGGAAGACAATCCTCGGATCGGACGGAGTATTGAACACGCTGCTGCAGTATGTGCACCTCACGAAGCATCCGCTGGAGTTCCTGTTGTATAGTCCGTTTGCGGTTGTGCTGACATTGACGCACATCTATACGCCGTTTGCGTTTCTGCCGATTTACGCGGCGCTGGAGCACATTCCGCGCAATCTCGTGGAAGCATCTCATGATTTGGGAGCGACTCCTGGGCAAACTTTCTGGAAGGTGATCTTCCCTCTCTCGATTCCAGGAGTGCTCGCAGGAGCGACGTTTGCTTTCGTGCTCAGCCTTGGCGATTTTCTTGCGCCCTTGCTGCTGGGTGGGCCAAGCGGCATCATGATTTCCAACATTGTAGTCAGCCTGTTTGGCGCGGCGTACAACTGGCCGCTGGGCGCGGCAATCTCGTTGTGCATGCTGCTGTTGGTGGTGGGTTTGTTGTTTTTCTCGGAGCGACTGGAAAAGAAATGGAGTTTCTCGTGAGCGATGCAAAATTGGTTTCAGGCTCACGCTGGTTGTTGTTCCATGCTGTCGCCGTCTTCGCGTTCCTCTACTTGCCGATCGCTGTCCTCATCCTTTATTCGTTTAACAGAGACGGCGTTGGCGGATTCCCCCCGCACCATCTGACGCTGGACTGGTACCGCACGCTCTTTGCCGACGGGCCGATCTGGGATTCAGTGCTCAACAGCCTGCAAGTTGCATTGGCCGCGATGGCGATCTCGTTGACCTTCGGTGTGCCGGCAGCGCTGGCGCTGGAGCGCGCGCAGTTTCCAGGGAAAGCTCTATTTCGGCGACTGGTACTGCTGCCTTTGATCTTACCCGGAATTATTACAGGGCTTTCGCTGCTTATGCTGTTCAACGTGACGGGGACGAAGCTCAGCCTGATGACGATCGTCCTGGGGCATGGAACGGCGTTGATTTCCGTGGCGACGACTGAGGTGTTCGCGGGCCTACAGACGCTCGATCGGGCGCAGGAAGAGGCTTCGCTCGATCTGGGTGCAAATTATTGGCAGACATTCTGGCGGATCACCGTTCCGAATTTGAAGCTGCCGATCATCGGCGCGGCGCTCCTTATTTTTACACTTTCGATGGATGAGATTGCGGTGAGCTTTTTTCTGATCGGGCGCGACAACACGCTGCCGCTGGAAATCTGGGGACGGTTGCGGCGCGGCATCACGCCGGAGATCAATGCGGTGTCGACGATTATTTTTTTATTTTCACTGATCGCGATCGTCCTTTGGTATCGCTTGCGGATGCGGCGCGAGGCAACCTCGGAAGCGGGCACCGAACTCGTGGGAGCCGTGGAAGGAAATGCGTTATGAGCGCGAATCGCAGGGACTTCATCAAGTTTGTAGTGGCTGGGGCTGTGACGGCGGGATGCCCCATCGACATTTCACTGGTCGCAGCGCAGACCGATCACGCGCAAAAAAATTCCGCGGCAGACGTAGACGGCGAGGACAATCGAATCTGCCATCAGGTGCGCGATGGCAAAGTGTTCACACGGCCTGCGGCCTCGGCGCGGCATGATGTGGTGATCGTGGGCGGCGGCATCAGCGGTTTGACGGCGGCTTATCGCTTACAACATCACGATTTTCTGTTGCTGGAAAAAGAACCGCACTGGGGCGGCAATGCGTTCGCGATGGAGTATGAGGGCGGCACCTACGGCACAGGAACGGCATTCCTGTCGAAGGAAGAATACGCGTACCACTTCGCCAAGGAAATTGGGCTGGAGCCGCTGCCGGTCAACAGTTCGGACGCGAGCATTATTCGAGGCGAATTGATTCCGGATACGTGGGGCGACGGGCTCAGCAACCTGCCATATCCAGAGGCGGTTCGCGAGGGGTTTAAGAAGTTCAAGAAAGAAATACTTACGATTGATTTAGAGAAACGCAGTAAAGAACTTTCGAACACGCCGTTTTCCGATTTTATGAAGGCATATCCCCCGGAGCTCAAGCAGTGGTGGGATGCTTACGGGCCGTCGAATTATGGAGCTGAGAGCGACGAAGCGTCCGCTACGGTTGGCATTCTGGAATTGCAGAATATGGCGGAAGAGAGCCACGCCGACGATCGCTACACCTGGCCGGGAGGGCTGGGCGCGCTGACGAGAACACTGGAGGATATTCTTCAAGCAAAATACAAAGACCGCCTGCAAGCCGGCTCTACGATTGTGGCTGTTGTGCCCGGAAAAGAAGAGGTGCAGGTTACTTACGTGCTGGGCGGCGAATTGAAAACGGTGGCGGCCAAGGCTGTGATCATGGCGACGCCGAAGTTCATTACGCGGCGCATTATCGAGGGCCTGCCTGAGAAGCAGAGCGATGCCATGCATCAGATTCGCTACATTCCGTATCCTGTGGTGAATCTGATTTTCGATAAGCCGGTTTTCAATCACGGCTACGACACGTGGTGCCCGGGAAATGCTTTTACCGACATTGTGGTCGCGGACTGGGTGATCCAGAAACAGCCCGGTTATAAACAGAAGTTCAATATTCTGAGTTGTTACGCGCCGATGAAAGAAGAGCAGCGCTTTACACTCTTGACGGAGGGAGGCGCGCGTTCCATCGCGGCGAATGTGCTGCGCAACTTCCAGAAGCTGATGCCGGATCTGAATGTCGACCCGGTGGAAGTGCACATCTACCGGCGCGGCCATCCTTTGTATATATCGACGCCAGGATTGTTTACGGAAGTTCAGCCGCTGGTGCGGCATCCTATGGATCGCATCTTTTTCGCCAATACGGACTCCCAGGGGCCAGAATCGACCGCCAACGAAGCGATTCTGGCGGCGCAGCGGGCGGTGAAGGAAGTGACTGCGCGATTGGCGGGAAGACCGGCTGCGAAGGAGAAGGCGGTTGCGGGGTAACGCTTCTTAATTTTGTGCCACCGCTTTCAAAACCATTTAATTTCAAGAAATCGTCAAAATGGTTCGTGAACGCCAGGTTACTAACCTCCGCACGTTGGTGCGATGTAATCTCCTGATAAACCTTCACCCATAGTAAAGTTATAGAAGGGTCGGTTGCAGTCGAGGATGGGCCACGTCCGCCCGTCAACCCAATCAGATCGATAAAAGGGAAATCACACTTTGAGTTTGAGCATTCGCAACATCGCTATCATCGCGCATGTGGATCACGGAAAGACCACACTGGTCGATGCCATGCTGCAGCAAAGCGGCACTTTTCGTTCGAACGAGCATCACGTCGAGCGGGTCATGGACTCGAACGAACTGGAGCGCGAGCGCGGAATTACCATCCTTGCCAAGAACACGGCCATCTTTTACCACGACGTGAAGATCAACATTGTGGATACGCCGGGACACAGCGATTTTGGCGGCGAAGTGGAACGCGCGCTGAAGATGGTGGATGGCGTGATGCTGCTGGTCGATGCGAGTGAGGGTCCGCTGCCGCAGACCCGCTATGTGTTGAGCAAAGCGCTGGAGGCGAAGCTGCCTCCCATCGTCGTCATCAACAAGATCGACCGACCCGACGCGCGCGCCCAGGAAGTGCTAAATGAAATCTACGATCTGTTCATCGATCTCGATGCCAAAGAAGATCAGCTCGACTTCCCGGTACTCTACACCAATGCGAAGGAAGGAACTGCGTCGACCGACATTCGGGGCGGAGGGGAGAATTTGCAGCCGCTGTTTGAGGCGGTGGTGAAAACGATTCCGCCGCCTAGCGGCGATCCCAAAGGGCCCTTGCAGATTCTGGTGGCGAACCTCGACTACAGCGACTATCTCGGCCGGCTGGCCATTGCGCGAGTTTTCAACGGCACCATGTTCACCGGCGAAGACGTCGCCATCGCCAAGCTCGACGGCACGCTGCACAAAACCAAGATCACGAAATTGTTTTCGTTCTCCGGGCTGAAGCGCACCGACATCACGGAAACCGTATTGGGCGATATCGTCGCGGTTGCCGGAGTGGAAGGCATCACCATAGGCGAAACGATTACCGACGCAGAGAATCCTGCACCGCTGCCTCCCATCGTGATCGACGAGCCAACCATCGCCATGATGTTCACGGTGAACAATTCGCCTTTCGCAGGCCGTGAAGGCACCTATGTCACGTCGCGGAACTTGCGCGAGCGGCTAGCAAAGGAACTGCTCACAAATGTTTCGCTGCGGGTCGAAGAGATGGAGACCACCGACGCGTTCAAAGTGCTGGGGCGCGGCGAGCTGCAACTCTCCATCACGATTGAGATGATGCGTCGCGAAGGCTATGAACTGATGGTCGGCAAGCCGGAAATCGTCACCAAGCGTATCGACGGAAAGCTAATGGAACCGGTCGAGCATCTCACGGTCGACGTGCCGGAAGGTTTTGTGGGGGTGGTGATGGAGCAGTTGGGATCGCGCAAAGGCGAAGTCACAAACATGCACAATCACGGCTACGGACGCGTGCGCATCGAATTCCGCGTGCCCAGTCGCGGACTGATCGGCCTGCGCAGCCAGTTGCTCACCGACACCCGCGGCACCATCGTGATGAACTCCTTGTTCGATGGCTACACCGAGTGGCAAGGTGACATTCCACACCGGCCGACTGGCGCGCTCATCGCCGATCGCGCTGGCACCTCCACGGCCTACGCGCTGTGGGGACTGCAAGAGCGCGGGGAGCTTTTCGTCGGCGCCGGCATCGAGTTGTACGAAGGAATGATTGTCGGCGAGAACGCGAAGGATGATGATCTCGACGTGAACGCGGTACGGGAGAAGAAACTCACCAACATGCGTGCATCAACTGCGGATGAGGCGATTCGCCTCGTGCCCTTCCGTTCGCTAAATCTGGAGCAAGCCATAGAATTCATTTCCGACGACGAGTATGTGGAGATCACGCCCAAGTCGCTGCGCTTGCGAAAAAAAGTGCTGCAATCGAACAAACGGAAGAAGAGAGCGATGGCCACGGTGGAAGAAGTGTGAAGTCTCGCAGTCGCACCACAGAATCGAAAGATCAATCCTCGCTGCGAATGCTGATGGTGCCCTGCAGCTGTGGGACAACGTTTGCCGTCGCCGAAAACTACGATCGTCTTGGTACCGCGTGGACCCGGTATTTGATCTGCCCGAGTTGCGGCAAGCGGCACGACCCCAAGAATCGGTTGCTGCGAGTTGGTTATCACCGCGAAGGTTATTGGAAAGTGGACGACTGCTAGCGATAGATCCCCGCGGTTCTGATTCTAGGTTAAGACTTCCCGTAGTTATCGGTCGAATAGCTAGTTATTCCTAACTAAGCCTCAATTGACAAGTAACATTTGACAAACCTGCTATACTTCTGGCCGCATTCGACTGTTCGCCGGCTCCGGTCTCGATTTTCAGGAAGGTGTCCCCGACCTGCCAGTCCGCCGCATTGAGCTTGCACTTCGACAGCTAATGCAGAGGAAGATGCGTGAAGAATATTTTTGTAGGCAACTTGAGCTTCAACACATCGGAAGACGAGCTGCGGCAGATGTTTGAATCGTTCGGGCAGGTCGACCGGGTCAGCATCATGACAGACCGCGATACCGGCCGCTCGCGTGGCTTCGGCTTCGTGGAAATGGCGAGCAATGAGGATGGCGAAAAAGCCATTACGGCGTTGAACGGCTCACAGGTCGGAGGACGTACGCTGAACGTAAACGAAGCCCGCCCCAAAACTGAACATGCCGGCGGCGGCGGACGTGACCGGGGCGGCCGGGGCGGCGATCGCGGCGGGGACCGTGGCGGCCGTGGTGGCGGAGGCGGCGGACGAGGCCGCTGGTAGTCGTTAATATCCGCTCGTTGGCAGTCTCGTCTGTTCTTGTGCTCTTGCGGTGTTCTGCCTACGCGTAATCAGACGGTCGTTCTTCGACCACCGAAGTCGGCCCGGAATGAGGCCACAAATTGGCGGGGCTGGCCGCGTGGCTGGCTTCTTCGGTCTCGCCACGCTAGTTTTCCGGCACACTCATTTTGAACGTGGCGTGAATTCTCAGGTGGGTCCATTGATGCTTCTCGACTGCCCCATGTAAACTGGAGCTATTGCTGGCGCCCGTAGCTCAGATGGATAGAGCGATTGCCTCCGGAGCAATAGGTCGGGAGTTCGAATCTCTCCGGGCGCACCAGATTTCTCCTCTCAACATGCACGCCCGGATTACCGGGAGCGCACGTACCGTTGTTTCCATTCGGCCTTTCAGTGGATTTCGAAGGTAAATTCAAGAGTCGCGCAACACTCCAGGCGCGAGTTTAGGGGCGGGCAGGGACAGATGATAAACGCACACAGATTATCAAAGGCCATTGCCGGTCTATGGCTAGCAGTCGCGCTGTCGGCGGCCTCGACGATTTGCTTCGGGGCAGATGAACCTGCAACGGGTAAGCAAAATCCAGCGTCTTCAAGCGCAAGCCTTTATTTGAAGGTTCAACTAAAGAGTCCTCTCAAGGTTTCCAAATTGAAGCCGGGCGACACTGTTGAGGGAAGCTTGTCGCGCGACGTTTACTCTGCCGACCGCGAACTATTTGCTTCCGGGACCGACGTGCGTCTAACCGTGGACCACCTGGAGAAAAGGCGGCGAATTGCGAATGATCACTGGCCTGGCGTAATCAAGTTATTTACACCGCGCCATGAGTCTTATCCAGTTTTCAAAACAGCAACTGTTTCTGGAACGAACGGCGAGACCGCGTTGCAGGTGTCGTTGATTTCCATCAGCCGCATGCGCGAGGTACACGCCCAAGCAAAGAAAAAGAAGAAAGATGTTAAGCCGGAGAATGCAAACGGCGCGGTGGAGACGAGCAAATCTGGCGGCGTTTACGGGCCGAAGAAGCTGCCGACGCCCACGATGGTGCTGGAGGCGGTTGCTCCGGCAAACCAAAACGGATCGACTGGCAATGGCGAAGGCTCGTCGGCATCCGACGTATCTGCTCTGGAGGCTCTTCCAGCGGGGACTGGGTTCAAGATTCTGCTTTTGGGCGATGTGAGCGCTGCCAAGAGCAAGCCTGGCGATATTGTGCAGGGGCGGCTGATTGAGCCTGTTCTGATCAACTCGCGCGTTGCCCTGCCGGCTGGCGCTCTGATTGAGGGAAAGGTAGTCAAGAAGACTCCACCGCGCTGGGGAAGCCGTGCAGGGTCGTTGTATCTGACGTTCACTGGCCTGACGCTGCCAGGTGGAAACCTTATTCCTATCTCTGCGTCGTTGGCTGGAGCGGAACTGGACCAGCGGTCGCATACTAAGATTGATGCCGAGGGGCAACTCCATGGCGAACATCCTGGCAAGGCATGGATGGCGATTAACATTGGCGTAACAGCTGGCATCGCGAAAGAAGTGGATGACGGGGCTCAGCTGATTATCGAAGCCATTGTTTCAACGGCGACCGACGCTTCCACAGCCGGCACGACTCGGATCATAGCGAGTTGTGTCTCGGGCATCTATATTGTGTCGCGCCGCGGCCGCGATGTGGTGCTGCCCAGGTTCACGGAAATGGATATCGCGTTGGACCGGCCACTGTCGGTGACGAAGAATGCTGAATCGACAGCATCGATTCCCGCTTCTGCGGCAACCGCGCATGGCAACTGACAGCCGCCCAGCTTGAGGATCGTGACGTGACGACTGAGCCCAGGCGACCGCCTCGCGAAATTTCAAACCAATCTCTTTCGATATGAACTACGACGCTGTTCTGGTGGTTTCTTTCGGCGGACCGGAATCGAAGGAAGAGGTAATTCCCTTCCTCGAAACCGTGCTGCGCGGCCGAAACGTTCCGCGAGAACGCCTGTTGACCGTGGCTGAGCACTACTACCACTTTGACGGGAAAAGCCCGATTAACCAGCAAATGCGGGATTTGATTGCGGCGTTAAAAACTGAGCTGGAGCGAAACGGGCCGAAACTGCCGATCTACTGGGGAAACCGAAACTGGCATCCATTCCTGACCGAGACGCTGCAGAAAATGAAGGAAGATGGAATCCGGCGGGCCTTGACCTTTGTCACTTCAGCTTACAGTTCGTACTCGGGGTGCCGGCAGTATCTCGAGGACATTGCGCGCGCGCAAAGTGAAGTGGGTGTAGGCGCGCCGGAAGTAGATAAACTGCGGGCATTCTTTAACCATCCGTTGTATGTCGAGGTAACCATCGAGCGCGTGCGGGATGCTCTGCAGGCGGTTCCGGTCGAAGCGCGGCAAAACGTGCAAATCGTATACACCGCGCACAGCATTCCGGTTTCGATGGCCGAAACGAGTGATTACGTCAGGCAACTTGAAGAAGTGCGGCGGTTGGTTTCGGAATCGTTGGGTCAGAAAAATGAGGCGCTCGTCTACCAAAGCCGTAGCGGCTCACCGGGGCAGCCTTGGCTGGGACCGGATGTTCTCGAGCATCTGCGTGAGGTGAAGGCTAGGAATCTGGCATCGGCTGTCGTGCTGGCGCCGATCGGTTTCGTATCGGACCACATGGAGGTGTTGTATGACCTCGATGTGGAAGCGGCACAGCTCTGCGATTCGCTGTCACTGCCCAAAGTGCGGGCGAAAACGGTAGAAGGGCATCCGAAATTTGTTGGCATGATTCGGGAATTGATTTTGGAACGAACCGATGCTGGATCGGAACGGCGGGCCTCGGGAGTGCTTGGAGCGCGGCCGGATTCTTGTGAACAGGACTGTTGTCCGGCACCGCAACGTCCGGTGCGGCCGCACGCGAATTGAGAGCTCCAGACAACTAAGAGCTTAAACACAGAGGACACTGCGGTTCACAGAGGAAAGACGCGAATCCGTTAGATTGGAGTTGGCACTCTGGACGGGTCGTAGTCTGTGGCTTTCGGACGGCCTTCCACCAGATGCATGGTATGAAGGATGGCTTGAATGACTGGTTCGTTGCCGACGGCCGTGTTCATCATCATGTGATAGAGAGAACGCGTGGGCCAGTCGGCGTCGAAGTAATGTTTGACGAAGGCGATGCGTTCGCGGTCGACGGCATCGACCTGTTCCTCAGCGTCAGTCGGGTTCAATCCATCTTCAACTAGACGGCGTACTTTTTCAGCTCGCGGCGCATAGAGAAAAACGTGAAAGGCATCGGGCTGCTGGCGCAGGAAAAAAGGCGCGCCGCGTCCGACTACGACTGAGTTTCCTTCCCGGGCAATCCTGGTGGTAATTTCCTCCATGATCAACATCATGCGATCGGTGTCGAAAGTCTGGGCGCCGAGAGGAGAACTGCGCTCGGAGCTGCCACGCCAAAAGGTTTTCGCGAGGCGGTAGAAGCGGCTGTCGATGCGCTCGTCGCAGCGCTTAACGGCAGAGGGCGCAACGTTGGCAATGCGGGCGATTTCTTCGGTCAGGCGGTGGTCCCAGAGATTCCAGCACAAATGCTGAGCCAGTTGTGCGGCAATCGCGCCGCCGCCGCTGCCGTACTCTCGTTCGATGGTGATCAGTCGAAACATTTCCTGCCCACCAGACTCCCCGGCCTCGATTATCTCGTAGAAGCAAGAAATCGATTCTGCGGCATTAGTGTACCGCGATTCCGCCTCCGGGCCTGCCTTTTTTCATCAGGAAGACCAGCGGAACCATGCAGAGGATGGAGATGCCCAGGAGGCGGAAGTCATCGAGATAAGCCAGCATAGCGGCCTGTCGCTGAATTGTGCCTTCGATCAAGGCGTAGGCTTGCTGAGAGGCGAAGGCTGCGTTCGCACCATGCAGACGCATGGCTTGAGTGGCGCCCTGCAACATGGTGCGGAAGGCGGGGTTGGCAGAGCTGAGATTGCGCGAAAGATCGTTTAAGTGAACCTGGCTGCGCCGGTCGAGCATGGTGGTGACCAGGGAGATTCCGACACTTCCGCCGATGTTGCGGGCAAGATTCATCAGGCCGGACGCAGCGTTGTTTTTATCACGTGGCAAGAACGCGTAGGCAGCCGTATTAATGGGGACGAATAGGAAGGCCATGCCGGCCGCCTGAAAGACACGGGCCGTCGCCACGGTACTGAAGTTGATGTCCAAGTCGAAGCCGGCCATATGGAACAAAGAACCCGAAAGCACGACTAAGCCGAAAATCAGCAGCCAGCGAGGGCTATAGCGCGAGAGCAGGAATCCGACCAGCGGCAGTAGCAGGATTATGGTGAAACCGCCCGGCATCAACGACAGACCCGCTTCCTCGGCGGTGTAACCGAGCAGAGTTTGCGAGAACAGAGGCAGCAGCAACGTACTGCCGAGCAAAGCAAACCCCAGCATGAACATCAACAAATTGGAGACGCCGAAGGTACGATCGCGAAACAGATGCAGATCGATGATGGGATCTTTGTGTCTCCACTCCCAGATGATGACGAAGATGAGAGAGACCGCGCAGATCACCGACAGGATGACGATGAAATGCGATTCGAACCAATCTTCGCGCTGCCCTTTGTCGAGAATAATCTGAAGAGTCCCCAGGCCAAGGGCAACGAAGCCGAGACCAACGTAGTCGATTCTGGTTTCACTGAGCTTGCGGCGCTTGAAATAGGGCGGATCCTGAATGAGCCGGGTGGTGAGCAGAATCGAAATGATGCCGACCGGGATGTTGATGAAAAAAATCCAACGCCAGGTGAAATTATCCGTGATCCAACCCCCGAGAGTTGGTCCGATGGCCGGAGCACTTACGACGGCCATTCCGTAAACGGCGAAGGCCATGCCACGTTTCGCGGGTGGAAACGTGTCAGCGAGGATGGCCTGCTCGCTGGGCTGCAATCCGCCTCCGCCGGCGCCTTGCAATACGCGGCAAATGATGAGGGTTGCAAGATTCGGCGCCAATCCGCACAGGAAAGAGCTGATGGTAAACAGAGCTACGCAGCCCATGTAAAAATTCTTGCGTCCGACGATTGAAGAAAGCCAGCCGCTTAAAGGAAGCACGATGGCATTCGAGACCAGGTAGGAAGTCAGCACCCAAGTGCTCTCGTCCTGCCCAGCCGAGAGGCTACCGGCGATATGCGGAAGCGCGACGTTGGCGATGGAAGTATCGAGCACTTCCATGAAGGTCGCGAGCGTGACGGTGATCGCGATGATCCATGGATTTACCGCAGGACGCCATGCATCGTCGTTCGCAATCGTGGTGGAAGCGGCACTCATTGCCGGATCCAAACCTTAGGAGTCACGGACATGCCGGGGCGCAGCGACTGATCGTTATTTTCGCTGGGATCGAGAACGATCTTCACCGGAATACGCTGGACAACCTTCACATAATTGCCCGTCGCATTTTCAGGAGGCAACAGGCTGAAGCGTGCGCCGCTGGCACCGGCGATGCTATCGACTTTGGCCTTATAGCTCCTGCCATTGGCATCGACTTCGATGGTGACGCGTTGCCCAACTTTCATTTCGCGAAGCTGGGTTTCTTTGTAGTTCGCGGTGATCCAAACGTCGTTCAGCGGAATAATTTTCAGCAGTTCCTGTCCGGGCGCGACGTTCTGTCCAACCTCCACCGTGCGATCACTGACCACCCCAGCGACGGCAGCAATAACCTTGGTGTACTGCAGATTCAGCTGAGCTTGATCGAGGTCCGCTTTCTTGCGTTGCACATCAGCCA
>Ga0210394_10001162_pt1 | contig 44294 bp, 38 predicted proteins | sample IncBWC12MmetaG_FD_160121 | JGI IMG/M metagenome (GOLD analysis project Ga0210394, IMG submission 160121) | Forest soil microbial communities from Barre Woods Harvard Forest LTER site, Petersham, Massachusetts, United States - Inc-BW-C-12-M | ecosystem: Environmental > Terrestrial > Soil >...
TGCGGCGAGCGCAGCGTCCTCCGCCAATTGCGCCATGCCGCAATCCTGCTGTTTCTTCTCGCAGCCGAAAAGCAACAAGCGAAAACAGTGGCGCGCCCAGCGATCATAATTGAGCCAGCGATCCAGACCCGTTTCCTTCGCGCGCGTTTGCTCGTGAATGGATTGCGCGCCGTGCGCCCCGGCGGCCGGCAAATCCTTGAGTTTCGCGTGGTAGGACTCCGGTCGGCGCGCGAGCGAATTTACCAGCGCTGCGTTGGACTGGCGACAATCGAGCGCCGAAATCGTGGCGCCATCCGCGGGACAAAGCACGGCGGCGTAGCGGTGCGAAGTGAAATAAATTTCCTCGTGGCCGTCGGAGTCAAAGTCCAGAGTCGAGACATGCTGGTAATAGCCGGTAGCGTTCGTGAGCGAATCGGCAATTGCTTCGGCCTGAATCAACGATCGCCACAGCTCCGTGCGCAGGTGCGGCGAATAGAGCCCGCCGAACACGCCGTGCCAGTAGGGATCGTTGCACTGCCCGCGCAGCGTCAAGGTACGGGCCTTCTCGCGCGCATCGCGGAACGCCTGCGCCGGGTGCGGATGCTCGTAGAGCTTGCGGACTTTTTCCGAGACGTGCAGCATTTTTTTGTGCAGCAGATTCGATTCGCGATATTTCGAGAAAAAGTTGCGCCAGATGCCGCCGCGAAAAAACGGCAGCATTTCCGTGCGCGTTGCGAATTCGGTGCCGAGCGCGTGATAACGATTCCGCGCGGGAGTCGGCAGCGCCCATTCCATCATTTCGGTGTAGGAAGCGGTGGGAAGATCGGCGCGCCCGAGCGGAGGTCGCGAATTAACCGCGGTACCGGGCGTCGTCGTTTCCAGCCAGCCCGAATTTTGCTCGAGCGCAACGAAAAGGCTTTCCAGCCAGCCGTCCGCGTAGCACAGTTTGTTGGTCCCGGGCCACACGCCGAATTTTTCCAGGTCGTCACCCATGGCTGCGAAGCCGCCGGGATGTTCCCGCGCGCAAGTGCGCAGAAATTCTATGGTGTCCGCGGGCGCGCGAAAGGGCAGCAGATAGCGCAGCGCTTTCAGCCCGGGCAGGACTTTCACGGAGTGGCGCTGGTCCTCGGCGAGATAGTAGCCGTAGAGCTGGTCCGGCTCGAAGCCGGTGCCGAGAAAGTGGTTGTCGTCCACCAGCGTGTACTCGACGCCAGAAGGCGCAAGAGAAGAAGGCAATTGCGGCTCCCACACGCGCTCGGCGAGCCAGGCTCCGCGCGGGCGCGCGCCAAAATGTTTTTCGACGTAATCGGCCAGACGCGTGACCTGCTCGTGACGGTCTTCCGGCGGAATGGCGATCAAGATCGGCTCATAAAATCCGCCGCCGGCGATTTCCACTTGGCCACGCTGCACCAGCGTGCGCAGCAAATCGAAATATTCAGGGTGGGCGCGTTCGATCCATTCCAGCAGCGAGCCGGTGTAATGCAAGCCCACGCGGATGGAAGGATGGCGCGCGAGCGCCTGAACGAAAGGCAGATAAGATTGCGCGTAGGCACGCTCGATCACATCGTCGAAATTTCCAACCGGCTGATGCGCGTGGATGAGAAGGACAAACTGGAATTTCGCCACTCAGGGCCTCGCTGAAGCATTCACAGGATAACCCGGATGCGCGGGAGTTCTCAAACGCACTTCGGTAGGTGGCTCCCACAAACAATCAACCCATGGCATGGGACGGAGTTCGCGCGGCGTTGGTTTCGTCTGCCGGCGCTGCGCTTCAGGTCGCGCAGATTTCCGAGCGGACGTCCGACGCGCTCGCAAATTTCGTGAGCCGCTCTTTGAGGCGCGTCATGGCCATGTTCAGGGATGCGTCCGCAACGCGAACCGGAGCATAAATCACAATCATGATCTCCTGGGACGAATCCGTGATCATGCTGCGCGTGGAATCGCTGATGGGGCTGCCGAAGGGGCCCGCGGGATCAGCCAGGACCGGCCGACCCTCCAGATGCCAGGTCTGTTTTCCGATGCCTTCATATTTTTCGCCGGCGGCACCGTGACGCAACGCAACCGGCGAATTGATTTTCGCGCGATCGTAGCAGCCGTAGGGCCAGCCGGCCTCGAGCGAGCCCAGATTGCCGATGTCCACAACATTCGATACGCGGTAAAGGCCCTTGCCTTGCACCACGCGCCGCAGCAGAGCTTCCGACGAGGGGCGATACTTCGAAGGGTCCATGCCCCACTCGCGGAACATGGCGCGCACCGCGCGAACCGGCTCTGCTTCAGCCAGACTCTCCACCGTGAATTCGGCGCGCTTGCGGGCGCAGACCTCGTCCATTAATTTCGCGAGATCGGGATGCACCAGCACGACGCTCGCGCCATCGGCTTCGACGACGCCGAGTCTTGCGCCAGGCAGTGCGATTTTAATTTCCATGAGGTTCGCTCTTTCCGGGCTGCTATGATGACATGCAACCAAGAGATTCAACGAAATTCTAACGGGAAACGGGCCGGCGCGCGATGAAATCCAGCGAGAAGGAAGAACAATTCGAGCGCGGGCTGCGGCACTTTAATGCGCGAGAGTTTTTTGAAGCGCACGAAGTGTGGGAAGAAGTCTGGCTGGTTGAGAACGAGCCGGAAAAAACTTTTCTGCAAGGGATCATACAGATTGCCGCGGCGTTTCATCACTACCGGCGCGGAAATACCGACGGCGCGGAATCGCTGCTGGCTTCCGGAATCGTGAAACTTACGCGATTCCCTGGCGACCATCGCGGCCTCGCGATTCATGATCTGCGAGAAGAAGCGAAATGGTGGGCGCGAGCGCTGGGTGAAATGCGGCGCCCGGGAGACGAGAGGCTGCCGGCGATTCGTCCGTGGGACAGCGCTGACACTGCGGCGGAATCGCGCGCTAAAGTTCATGCGGACAAAAAGTAAGAGGCCGGAGATCACCTGCTGCGGGCCGGCGATTCCTCGTCCGAGTTTGTCGGCACCGGCGTCGATGAACCTTGTTCACTTCGAAGCGACCAAAGCCTTTTAGCCTGCTGCAATGCCTCGCTGACACTGGCGCAAATGTTTTCCGCGCCCACGTGCTGCTCGAACTCCGCGTCGCGCATGATTTCCGCCGGCTGCTGGCGTCCGCCGCAAAGCAGCAACGTGCGGCCGGATTTATGCACGACATCCGCCAGATTCTCGAGGGCCTGCAGGCCCGTGCCGTCCAGAGCAGTCATGTTGCGCAAACGCAGAATGACGATGGGCGGCAGGTCTGGAATGCGTTCGATGACGACGTTGATTTTATCGGTGGCGCCGAAGAGAAAAGGTCCGTGAATGCGGAATATCGCCACGTAAGGAGGAATTTCCCTGTGCTGCAGAATGTGAGCATGGCCTTCCTGCAAATATTGTTCGGTCACCTCGGAAACGGTGGTGGTCTCCGTCACTTTGCGAATGTAAACGAGCGCGGCCAGAATCATGCCGGCTTCGACGGCGACGGTGAGGTCGGCGAAAACGGTGAGAAAGAAAGTGACCAGCCAGGTGCCGATTTCCAGCGGTGAAAGTTTCAGCAGCTCCGGGATTTCGCGCCACTCGCCCATATTGTAGGAAACAACCAGCAGAATGGCGGCCAGCACTGCTAGCGGAATAAAACGCGCCAGCGGCGCGGCGAACAGGATGATCGCCAGCAAGGTGAGCGCGTGAATCATTCCCGCCACCGGCGTTTTCGCGCCCGAGCGAATATTTGTGGCCGTGCGGGCGATCGCGCCGGTAGCCGGCAGCCCGCCGAAGAGCGGCGAAAAAATATTGGCGACGCCCTGGGCCACGAGCTCGACGTTGGGATTGTGCTTGGTGGCGCTCATGCGGTCGGAAACCACGGCAGACATCAGCGATTCGATAGCTCCGAGCATGGCGACGGTAATCGCGGGCGAAACCAACGGCCGCAGCAAATCGAAGTGAAAATGCGGAATGTTCAAGTGAGGCAGACCCGACGGGATTCCGCCAAAGCGCGTGCCGATGGTTTCCACCGGGAGCTTGAAAATCACCACCAGCGCGGTTCCGAGGAAAAGGGCGACGATGTAACCGGGGACTTTTTTCACGAAGCGCATGAACACGATGATGAGCGCCAGCGAGAAAATTGCGAGCGCCGTCGCGACCGGCGACAGCGTGCGAAGATTAAGAATAAGAGCTTCGATGCGCGCCGCGAATTCGCCGGGAACCTTTTCGATCCGCAGGCCGAAGAAATCTTTGATCTGCGTGCTGGCGATGATCACCGCGATGCCGTTGGTAAATCCGACGACCACCGGGCGCGGAATAAATTTCACGGCGCTGCCCAGTCCGGTGATACCCAGGATTACGAGCATCGCTCCCGCCATGAGCGTGCACATGTACAGCCCGTCCATGCCGTATTTCATGACGATGCCGTACACCACCACCACGAACGCGCCGGTAGGCCCGCCGATCTGCGTGTTGGAACCGCCGAAAGCGGAAATGAGGAAGCCGGCGATGATGGCGGTGTACAGACCGGCCTGCGGCGGCACGCCTGAGGCGATGGCGAAGGCCATGGCGAGCGGCAGAGCGACCAGCCCAACGGTGATACCCGCGATCAAATCGGCCACGAGCGTCCGGCCGTTGTAATTCCGCAGGCATTGAACCGATCGTGGGAGCCAGTCTTTCATGGGAGCAGATTCGTCATTTTTTCAAACGTTGGATTTGCCAATGGAAGTCCATTGCCGTGTGCGACGCAAAGACGGTTGCGCGCCGTACACACCGCACCGAATTCAGTATCGCTCACCTAGAGGAGAACTTCGCAGAGATTGAATTGGGAAGTGACCAAGACAACAAAGCAGCTCGCTGAAGAATTGCACGGCGCGCCGGCCCTTTCGCCTTTAGGGTTCGACGATGATCTGGCCCTTCATGCGTTTGTGGCCAGTGCCGCAGGATTTGCAGCACTGAAACGAATACGTTCCGGGTTCGGTGGCCTCGATATCAACCGGTACAGATTCTCCTTTCTTCAATTTCCAGCAGTCTTCGCCGAAAATAAAAGCCAGGCCCGGTGCGGTGTTGACCTTCGCCCCGTCTGGGAACGCGCTGATGTGCAGCCCATGCGTGCGGTCGGTCGAAACGACTTGCAGGCGGACTTTGTCGCCGACTTTGAGCTGGACTACGGCGGGATCGAATTCGAAATCTTTCGCGGTCATGTCGATGATTCGTGGCGGAGCCTCAGCGGCCCGTTGCGGCCCTGCTTTCGGAGGTTTCTCATCCTGCGGTGAGCGGGCGGAACTGTAGACGCGCCCGGGGACGACAATTGCAAGCGTTGCAGCCGCAGCGAGTAATGCGGTGAAGCGAATATCAATTTTCAAGATGGCGTCTCCTGTGGACCTCGCAGCGCGCGTGCGGAACCTTCACCAGCATGTACTGCGCTGCGGAACGCGCCGCGAACCGCTGCGCCAGCGCCAGTCATTCTAGCAGCGAACTCGCTCTCCGCCGAATTTGGAAAAGTTGACACCCCGGCAAGTGTGTAGCACGCTAGTTCAGCGAACCGTGGCAACTACAGCCCGAATGCCGCATCCAATCAACAGTGAATAGCGCGATAGGAGACTACCCATGCCGCTTGACCGAGAACAGATTCTAGACGCTGCGCGGCAGTGCTACGACCCGGAGATTCCCATCAACATCGTGGACCTGGGCCTGATTTACGACGTGCAATGCGACGACGCCGGAAACGTAACCGTGAAAATGACGCTCACGACGCAGGGCTGCCCTTCCGCACAGGCCATTCCCGAGCAAGTGCGCGCGCGTGTAGCGGCCATCGAAGAAGTGCGCGACGTGAAAGTGGAAATCGTGTGGGAGCCGGCGTGGAATCCCAGCATGATCAGCCCTAGCGGGCGCCAGGTTCTGGGACTGGAAGTCTAACCCCGCCGCCACGGAACACAGCGCGCTCGCCAGCATATACGAAATTCCGTCGCGCCTTGAAACCATCGGCCGTGCCGTAGCGCGGTGGCCCGCGCGGTTACGGCTAGGCTTTCTTGTTGGTGTACCAATCCGCGTTAATCGGCGTGAAGTTGGCCCACTTTTCCGGCAAATCTTCCAGCGCGAAAATTGCCGTTACCGGGCATACCGGCACACACGCCCCGCAATCAATGCACTCCACGGGGCTGATGTATAGCTGCGTTTCGGCTTCGAAGTCCGCCTCGTCCTTGCGCGGGTGGATGCAATCCACCGGGCAGACGTCCACGCAAGCTGTATCTTTAGTTCCGATGCAAGGCTCGGCAATCACATACGCCATTTCGAGTTCTCCTCGAACGAGAGGTTTTCGAACGGTTTAGCCTGGGATGCTGCTCCAAGACCCCGCCTCAATTTTTATATCACCAAAGGCAGGCCGGTACAAGCGCTTGCCCACGCCTGTGGTGCGTCAGTTTCCGATCATTTCGCCCGCGGGCAGTCGTAGGGTGATTCCCGTATGGTGGCTCCCTAGGACATTGGCTAGCATCCAGTGGGTTTAAATTGCCTTTGGGGGCGGTCAAGACCGTTGAGTTCCGTTCGCATCCTTCTGGTTGACGACCAGGAAGCCGTCAGGCGTGGTCTCCGATCCTTGCTGGCATCCCGAGCCGATTGGTCAATATGCGGTGAGGCTGCGGACGGGGTTGAGGCTGTCGCAAAAGCCAAAGAGTTGCGCCCGGACATCGTACTGATGGATATCGCGATGCCTCGCATGAACGGGTTCGATGCGACCCGAATCATTCGACGAGAACTCCCGGAATCCAAAGTCGTGATCGTCAGCCAGAACGATCCTGCAATGGTTCGTCGCCAACTGCGGGAAGTCGATGCTGCAGCGTTTGTCGACAAGACTGTCGTCTCCCGAGATTTGCTGTCAACGATTGAAAGACTGCTCGAACAGCGAAACACGGAAGACGCTCGCGATAGGGTCGCTCCGAACGACAGCGGGAATGTGGTCGAATCCGCTATGCCCTGGAAGAGCGATGGCGTAAGCTCGCCGTCGAATCGCTTGGAGGCAGGCCCAACGGAACGTAAAGGGCTTGACGTCCTGGCTCGACGCACCGCCGATTTCGTCGAGGGCTGCAAAGCCGATGATGCGGTGACAAGAGACAAACAGCCAAAATTGGATTCGCTCGATTCCCTGGCCGTGCAGAAAAACTTCAACGCGCCCGATCAAGAACCCGAAGAATGCGCAGCGGCAAAGCGGTCGCCGACACCCGCCCTTCTCAATTTAGCTAGCCACGCCTATCTGATTGACCTCGTGCCGATGGCCGCGTATGCGGTGCGAGCGCCTGATGGCGTAATCGTTTGGTTCAATTCACGAGCCAGTGAACTCTGGGGTCGTGCACCTAGAGTTGGCGACACGGATGAACGGTTTTGCGGCGCTTACAAACTTTTCGATCCTGCCGGCACTTTCCTCGCCCATTGCGATAACCCCGTGGCTCTCGCGTTAAAGACGGGCGCCTCCGCGCATGGCCAGGAAGTGGTAATTGAAAGGCCGGGTGGAAGCCGCGTCACGGTGTCGGTACACGTTGATCCGATTCGAGACAGCAACGGCTCGATCGTAGGTGTCGTGAATTTCTTTAGTGATATCACCGAGGAAAAGCAGTCCGAGCGAGCAATGGGCTTGCTGGCTGCTATTGTGGATTCCTCGGACGACGCGGTCGTCAGCAAGAATCTCGATGGCATTATCACCAGCTGGAACAAGAGTGCAGTACGATTGTTCGGCTATCTCCCGGAAGAAGCGATCGGCCGCCACATTTCTTTGATTATTCCAGCCGATCGCCGGGACGAAGAAACGATGATTCTGGAGCGACTCAGGCGCGGCGAGAAGGTAGACCATTTCGAAACCGTTCGCGTAAGGAAGGACGGCAGGCTGGTCAATATTTCCGTGACCATTTCGCCGGTGAAGGATGGCGCAGGGTGTGTGGTTGGCGCTTCAAAAGTGGCGCGCGACATCACGGAACGACGGCAGGTCGAGCAAGCTCTGACGGAACGAGCACAGCTGCTCGACTTGAGCAGTGACGCAATCCTTGTTCGCGACGGGGCTGACCGTGTCACCTATTGGAACAACAGCGCTTCGAAACTTTATGGCTATAGTGGCGAGGAAGCGCTGGGTAGAGTGACCCACGAGCTGTTGCGAACCGTATTTCCTGAGCCGCTGAAAAGCATTACCGAACAGCTTAACCGCAACGGCCGCTGGACCGGCGAACTCGTCCACACCGGTAAGGACGGCAATCAAATCGTGGTTGTCAGCCGTTGGTCGCTTGATCGGGACGACCGCGGGGATCGGAAGTGCGTTCTCGAAACGAATAGCGACATCACCCAACAGAAACAAAGCGAGAAAGCATTGCGTGAAAGCGAGAATCGGCTCCGCGCGCTGGCGGATACGCTGGAGACGCAAGTTCGAATCAGGACCGAACAACTGGAACTGCGGAATAGAGAAGTGCTGAAGCAATCGGAGAAACTCAGGGACCTCTCGCATCATTTGATGCAGTTACAAGATGAGGAAAGGCGCCATATTGCCCGCGAATTGCACGACAGCGCCGGGCAAACTTTGACCGCGTTAGGCATGAATCTCGCGACAGTGGTCGAACGTGCTGGGAATGTGTCTCCTGAACTGGCTATCGTCGCGGCAGAAGGAGAGGAGTTGGTTCGGGAATTGAGCAAGGAAATTCGGACGACGTCATACCTCTTGCATCCCCCGCTCTTAGATGAAAGTGGACTCTCCGAGGCGCTCAGCTGGTACATACAGGGGTTAAAAGAACGAAGCGGCTTAGAAATCACCAAGGCCATTCCTGAAGATTTCGGAAGACTCTCTCGGGCCCTGGAGCTGGCGATATTTCGCATTGTGCAGGAGTGCTTGACCAACGTTCATCGTCATTCCGGCAGCAAAGCAGCAGTAATTCGGATGCACCGCGATGACCGGAGTGTTTACCTGGAGGTGGAAGACGCTGGAAACGGTATATCCCCGGAAAGGCTGCTGGAGATTCAATCGCACGGGGGAGGTGTAGGCATCCGAGGAATGCGCGAACGCGTCCTGCAGTGCGGGGGTGAGATGAAGATTGAATCCGAGGGTCGCGGAGCAAAAATCTCGATTACCTTCCCGTTCGCAATAACCGCCGCTTCGAAAACGGAAGAGTTTCTCGATAGGGCTGCGGCCTCTGTCTAGTGCTCTCTGAATGGGAACTAAGGTCAGCAATACTTATGCGTATCCTTATTGCGGACGATAACGAGTGGGTCCGTCAGGCCGTGATCCGGATGATCTCGTCCAAAACCAACTGGACGTTCTGCGGCGAAGCAGCGGATGGCACAGAGGCGCTCAAGAAAGCGCGCATATTTCTGCCCGATCTCATCCTGATCGACATAAACATGCCAGGGATAAATGGGTTAGAGGTGTCGCGCGTTCTGCGGCAAGAGGTGCCGACGGCCACCATTGTAATCATGAGCCAACATGACCCGGCTCGATTGCTGCCAGTCGCGATTGAGGCAGGCGCGCACGCGTGCGTGGACAAGAGCTGTCTTGCCAGCGACTTATTGCCGACTATCAAGTGCGTGCGGCCTGTGGCAGGCGACTCCTGATTATTCGGATATGCAAAGCGGCGGTGACCGGGCTCGTTCCCCTTAGTGGTTTCCCGCGAGATGCATCAATCAAGCAGAGGATTGCGATCTGCTTCCGGGAGCTTGTACGGCGGCATCTGTGCGATAATTCCGCGCCTGGGCCAGTACACGGCTTCTGCCGTGTCCCACGCCACCTCGTCCGAGCACGCTCCAGAACCAGTATCCGCGAAAGCGCCGGCCTGCGCGCAAACGCTATCCTGTGAAGCAGGCAACAGCACCCTCGTCATCTGCTCGCCTAACATCCGCGACTGGATCGCCAAGGAGTGACATTCAGAGGAATAGGAGAAAAGGAATGTCCAAGAAACTCGAAGGAAAGATTGCACTCATTACAGGCGGTTCACGCGGCATCGGCGCTGGAATCGCCAAGCGGCTGGCCGCAGACGGCGCGCAAGTCGCCATCACCTACACCAAAGGCGCCGACGCGGCCGCGGCGGTCGTCAAGGAGATCGAACGCGGCGGTGGAAAGGCGATCGCGATTCAGGCCGACGCCACTGACGCCGGCGCTGTAAATGCCGCGGTAGAAAAGACCGCCGCGACTTTCGGCCGGATCGACGTCCTGGTGAACAATGCCGGCACGGCCATTCCCAAAAGTTTCGAGGAGACCACTCTGCAGGAGCTGGACCACATGATTGACCTTAATCTCCGCGGCGCATTCGTCGCGACGCAGGCAACGCTGAAGCACATGAAGAACGGAGGCGGCATTATCATGATCGGCTCGTGCGTAGGCGAGCGCATGATGACACCCGGCCTGGTGGCCTACTCGGCGACGAAAGGAGCCATCAAGATGTTCACTCAGGGGTTGTCCAGAGAGGTGGGGCACCGGGGCATCACGGTCAACAATATCCAGCCCGGTCCGATTGACACGGATTTGAATCCTGCGGCGGGCGAATGGGCGGCGCCGCAAAAGGCCAATACGGCGCTCGAACGCTACGGATCTGTTGACGAAGTCGCCGCGTTGGTAGCTTTCGTGGCTGGTCCCGAGGCGTCGTACATCACCGGTGCGAATCTGACGATCGACGGCGGCACAAACGCCTAACCAGCGATGGCATCTTCATGTAAGCAACAGATAGAAAGTCGGGAGCACCAACGATGAGTGCTTCCATAGTCGCTTAACTGAAAAAGTGCGTTCCAATGCGCACACGGACGGTTTCGTTCTTCTTCAAGCGTTACCGCAGAAACTCCCGAAGTCCTGCAAATTTTGCTGACTCCTCACTCGGCTCGGGCTAGCGCAGGCTGCTTGACGGGCATCCCGACTGCCCAAGACCCAATGCCGCATTCCCTTCGCCTCCTCTGAAATGGTTACCTTCTAAACACGCACAGGTGCCGAAGTCCTATTGGCTTCGGCGTTTACTCTCATAACAATTAAGCATACCGTTTGCTGCGCTTTTTCCGGATCGGACTATCCCGGACGCCAGCGCATTCGACCAACCGTCGAACAACCCTCGAGAGGAGATTGGCCCGATGATCGTTCCCGTTGGCCATGAAAATTTGCGGGGCCGGCGCTGGCCGTGGGTGACTACTGCCATCATCGTGCTGTGTGCCGGAATTTTCGTCGCCACCAACAGCGCCATGCAGGAGCAGATGGCCCAGACCGGTCAGACGGAACTCCACATCATGCTATTGAGCGCGCTCTATCCCGATGCGCCAATGACCCCAGCGGCGTCCGACATTGTGCGGGCATTCAAGTTCGAGCACACGGACATTTACTCCCGGATGGAATCTTCCGACCGAACTCAATTCATCGACGCGTGGGACAAAAATATTCATTCGGCCGAATTTTCGGCGAGCGACGCGAATGCGCAGATGAACGCGCTGTGTGCGCAGCTCGCACAGGCGCAGGCAGGCTCCATCGCCTGGAAGTACGCTTTTCACTCCGTGGATCCCTCCGCGCGAAGCTACCTGACTGCGACGTTCCTCCACGGTGGGTGGCTCCATCTCATTTTCAACATGTGGTTCCTGTGGCTGGCCGGGACGATTCTGGAGGACCTCTGGGGACGTATCATCTATCCGATTTTCTACCTCGCGGCGGGCGCGCTCGCGTGGGCAGTACACGGCGCCGTCTTTCCGCACAGTTTCATTCCGGCGCTCGGGGCCTCCGGAGCAATCGCGGGCTTGATGGGAGCTTTCCTCGTCCGCTTTCCCACTACGCGCATTCGCCTGGGCTGGGTTCTGTGGGTAAAAATCATAAAATTCAATGTTCCGGCCTACGTCATTCTGCCGATATGGTTGCTCATGAATTTGTCCTCGGGCGTATTAGCCCGATTCGTCGGAGTCGATGCCGGGATAGCCTACTGGGCGCACATCGGCGGCTTTGCCTTCGGCGCTCTGGGAGCATACCTTCTACGCATAACCGGCCTCGAGCATTCCGCCGATCAGGCGATCGAAGCAAAAGTTAGCTGGAGCGCCGACCCGCTGATCGTTCGCGCGAACAACTTGCTCGCCGAGAACAATATCGCAGGCGCAATCGCCTGCCTGCGCCAACTCGTTCAGGAACAGCCGGATTCGCTGGATGGTTGGGACCTCTTGTTCAAGGTCCAGGAACGAAAACAGGATCATGAGGGGCAAAGAGAAACTCTCGCTGTTCTTTGCCGGCTACGCGTAATGGCTGGAGAACTGGAAGGCGCGGCGCGCGACTACGAAATGTACAAGAACCTGGGCGGCGACAAGTTGCCACGCGGGGTGTGGCTCGAACTTTGCCGGTACTTCGAGCGCGAGCAGCGCTGGGAACTGGCGGTCGAAGAATACGAAAAACTCGCGCACGCATTTCCCACCGAGCGGGCTGGCGTCTCTGCGCTTGTTTCCGCGGGACGCATCTGCGTTACAAATCTTTCCAGTCCTGAGCGCGCCGAGAAATTTTTCAAAGGCGCGGAGATTTCTCCGGTTCCACATTCCGATCTCGACGCCGCGATTCAAGAAGGGTTGCAGAAGTGCATCCCAACTCCCGTTCAGCCCGTGCGATATTTGCGCTAGAACTTACGCCGCCGCAATGGCGTTACCAGAAATTGTAGGACGCAAGCGTCCGGCAGGAGGTTGTGATGTTATCAGCAGGGCCCCCGGCCTTTGGAAAAGCGGACATTTCTACTTTGCACAATCCGGACATTCTCATTTTGCCGCGACAGCCTTTCTCTACTCATTGACGGGTAAGGTCACAAGGCGGGGAAAAGTGATACACCCCCGACGCTTGGAGTCGCGCCAAGATCCGCGCGTGCATTGCCGGTGGCGGTTGGCGAGGGGGATTTCGTTTTTATTGCGGCGGAGATTGCAGCGACGACAACGGGGGAGACGCGTTTTACCGATATTTAATATTCGCGCGGGAATGTTTTATAGTCCGGGGTGATATTTCACGGAATCGGTGGTTATTAAAAGCAAAAATGATTTCCTGTCTGACATTGCATTCCTATCTCCACTGTTTGCAATATGTTGCAACGATTGCAAAATCGTGAAATCCATCGCTCGCTTTTTGCACGGCATTCTACGTTCTTGTAATTGCGCGTCGCTCCCATAGACATCGGCGTAAACGGTAAAATTTCATTGGGCTGGACGTAGCGCGAAATCTCTATGATGTCTGGTTAATCAGTTGGGCCACTTGGGAAAGCCGACTGCTGGTGCCGACGACGAGCTCCAAAACGATGTGAAGATGATTCATATGGCGTGCCCCCACAAGATTCCTAGTACGGCGAGGACTGCCTGGCAGCGAAAGAGAACCGGCGGACACATAAAGCGTGTAGATATCGAGTGCAGTACTTTAAAATAGAAGTAATATTTCCTTGATTGATATTGAACTGCCCGTTTAAAATTCCAGACGCTTGCCCTATATCGGAGGAAGCTCAGGTCACAAACCGTGCGACCTCTCAAAACCTCGGTCGTCATAAGCCTGTTGGCACTTCTTGCCGGGTGCGGTAGCAGTGGCGGTGGGTCTTCGGTTACTCCTCCTCCTGCTACTCCGGACTTCGCTCTAGGCGTCAATCCAACGAGCCTCACAATTGTGATCGGCAGTTCCAACGCCGTCACGGTCTCCGTTACTGCCGCGAATGGATTCTCGTCCGAGATCAGCGTTCAAATGACCGGGCTGCCGTCGGGAGTCTCTGCATTTCCTCCGAGCCTGTCCTTAGCCCCGGGTGGATCGCAGCTAATCACGCTCTCGGCAGCGGCAAGCGCACCCGCCTTCAGCGGGTCAATTACATTTACAGGTACCGCTGGCTCTCTGATACATACAGCAAAAGTGATTCTGTCGGTTTCTACAGACTCCGTGACCGCGAACACGCCGCGCTCTCGGACTCGCTATGTGAGGACGGATGCGACTACCGAGTATTTTGGATCCCTGAACGCGCACTGGATTGTCTACAACCCAAACACGTCGCAGTTTTATGTGAGTGACCCGCAATCCAATCACGTGTTTGTGCTCGACGCCACTACCGAAAAGGAGGTGGCGAGTATTAGCGTTCCAGGCGCATACGGTATGGACGACACGCCGGACCACAATACGCTGTACGTCGGCACAGAAATCGGCGACGTCTATACTATTGATACCGCCTCAAACACCGTCAGCAAACGCTATATCGCATCGCAGATCGGGCCTAACGGATTCCACGCGCTGAGCGCGCTCGTCCTCAGCAACGGAGACGTTGCACTGCTAGGCGCTGCAGGCGGAATCCCCAGTGTGGACGGCTCACCCAGTTTTGCGGTTTGGAGCCCAACACAAAATTCGATAACGGTTTATGCGACGGCCTATGGAGCAGGACAAATCAGCGGGCCGTTTATGCTGGTTTGCGGAAATCTGATGGGGAACATCGGTGGGTTTGTGAGAAGTCCGGACCGAACCAAGATAATTATCGGGAGCATCGACAGCGACGATACGCTTTGCCAGATTGACGGTTCCACGGGACAAAACAGCTCCGTCACGGCGGAAGGGTCCTTTTCAACGACGCACATCACTATTTCCCCTGATGGGAAGTACATTATTCTTCCGAGTTATCCTAACCAAGTGATCGTCTATAACGCTCAGACCCTCAATCAGATCTCCACTTTTAATGTGAGCGGCGACGTGTCCTCCGCCGTGGGCCTAGCTGTCAGTGCCGATTCGAGTACCCTATTTGTTTCCTCTGAAGTATTTGTGTATGCCTATTCTCTGACCACGTATCAACAGATCGGTTGGACTCCGAATATCTTTTTGACTACAGATTTTGTAGGTGAGATGAGTGCTGTTGGTCCTATCGATAACCCCGACCTTCAGGCTGTCGACGGGACAGGACTGTTCGCGGGCCCGATGGAGGAGGGGGTTGGTTTCATCGACACTTCCGCGTTGCAAACAGGCCCTGTCGGAACCGGTTTCACGAACGCATATCCGAATCCAGCGAGTGGCCCGCTTTCTGGCGGAACTCAGACTCAATGGTCTGGACAGACGACAACACTAAACAATAATAAAATCTATTTCGGGAGCCAGACGGCAACGTTCGACTCGTTGTCGGACGGCCTTCTAACGGCTACAACGCCTGAGGGGGCTCCAGGTCCCGCGGACATTTACGCATACACGACAGATGGAGGGGTGCAAATCATACCGGAGGGCTTCAGCTACGGACCGACGATTCTGGAAGTCACGCCGAACGCCTCGACAGCTGAGGGAGGCGGAACGGGCGTCTTGTATGGTTACGGTCTGGGGCCGCTAACCGCCACTTCAATTCCGTCCGGTTTGCAAGTCACGGTTGGCGGAAACCCAGCAGTCATTACAGGATTCAATCCCAGTGCTTACGGAGTCGTCGCTCCTCCCTTCCAGTTGGAAGCGGTCACCTATACGATTCCAGCGGGGACAGTCGGATCCGTCAATGTTACGGTTTCCAACAGCGTTGGAAGCGCAACACAACCGGGCGCGATGACTTATCTTCCTGCGACACAGCAGTTCCCGCTGGCCGGGGCTCAATTGGTTCAAGGTATTTACGACTCCTATGACGATCAGTACTATTTCACCGACGCAAATCAGGTCCAGGTCTTTTCGCTTTCCCAGGGTCAATGGTTGTCCCCAATTCCGATACCTGCGCCTGTCGGGAGTACGCAAAGGTTGTGGGGGATTGCTCTTTCGCCCGATGGAAGCAAGCTTGCAATTTCGGATGCCATGGCCGGAGTGATTTATGTCCTTGACCCCTCGAACCCATCTTCTGTGAACACATATTCGATAGGTTCATCGAATCCGAACGCCGCTTATACATTTCCATGTGGTGTCGCAATTAGCGACGCAGGGAATGTGTATTTTGCCGTTTTTGATTTAGATGGAACCGGAGATCAAGGATTCTTCAAGCTAAATACGAGTACCGGAGCCGTCACGAGCTACGGAGTTGACAATCCCGGCCTTGGAGCAACCGATGCGAACCTGCGAACCGTAATTAGTTCCGACAACACGCGAGTCTACTTCAACGATGACGGATACGTTTTCAGCATCGACACCGCGACAGACAAGATTCTTTCCGCAAGCGATTTCCCGGGCTGCTGCTACGGTGATTACGATTTGACGCTGGCCAGCGGCCAACAAGAGTTTGAGGCCAGCAGCTTTCTTTACGACGCGAACCTCGACGCAGAATCTTTCTACGCTTTGAACGACCGGGAAGTGCTCAATATTTCTTATGTCTATGGCGCGAAACTCGATCCTGATGGCAGCCTGCTATTTCAGCCTTCCACCAATGGGATAGACGTTCTGGACGGAAGACTCGGCAACTTGCTGACGCGACTTGCCCTGCCACTTGCGCTCTCAACCAATTACGACGCGCTGGTTGACGACGGCAAAGACACTACGCTCATCGCAATCACGGGCGCTACAGGCAACGGAATCGCGGTCCTGAATCTAACTTCGATCAGCGAACCCACACCACTGCCCTACATGAAGAGATCCTTCGCTTCAGCGTATCTACAGTCTCTTTCGGCTTCCTCCAAGACAAACGCCGAAAGTGTTTACGGGCGCCGAGGTACTTCACTCTCGCACTCTGTCAAACACGTTACGAGACCAAATTTCCCACGTCTTCGATAAAGGGTTTCGAAACGCCTTACGCTGTGGGCAACTATCGGCGCACGCCGAGTCCAATTCCGCATGCGGAGCGCGGAGTCCTTATAGGTCGCGCAATCGGAAACTAACGGTCAGTTTCCGGTAACGCGTCAATCAGGCATGTGAATCATTTCAGAGCGCGCGGAGTTGCCAAGATTCCTAATTTGGGCGGAAACTTTTGCCCCCGGCTGGCGTGTGGCACAACGACAATCAGGTTCTGGGCGGCTTACTGTTGCATCGTCGCTTCCCGGCACGTCGAACCACGCCGTCAGTCGACGGTATACGCTTGTTGCTTTCATAACTACGTGGCAGTATCGTTCATTCATGCAGCGCAAGCCTCGCAGCTTAACTTCCGCACGCGGAGGTGCCTTTGCCTCGGTGCAATGATGAGAGCAGCCAAATCGCCATCTCAGGAAAGGCGGTGAAAACCTTTCGCACTTTGATAGTGCTGATTGTTCTGCTCGTATCGCCAGTGCTCGGACAGACACCGGAGAAAAGTAATCCCACTGTAAACGATCGCACCCAATTACCGCGAATCGATCCTCTTGCGACGCAACTGGATGACGCACTCGTTCATTCAAAGCAAAAGTCAGTCATCGTGTTTGACTTCTGGGGCCCTGACCAAACATTGACCGCGCTTGGCCGAAATTTGGCGCAAAATCTCAGTACAGCACTCGCAACAGCGTCTGTTCCGCTCGAAGTCTTGGATCGCTCAGGAATCGCGGCAGCGTGCCTACGGCATGGTTTATCGCCTTCGAATACCTATGACACGTCGATTGAAATTTGGATAAGCCAAGACTTGCGGGCGAAGGCGATGGTACTGGGGCAGCTTTCGGTTGTCGACGACAGACTCGAAATTCAAATAACAGCTTATAGAACGGAAGATCAAAAATGGGTCGCAGGTTTCAAACAAACGTCGGTGATTACAAATGATATGCGTGTTTTGATGGCTAAAGAAATAGAGAGCGTTGCGGTGAAGACGGCGCCCGCACAACCGTCATCGAGTACGTACTCCTATCCCAAATGCGTCTCTTGTCCCCCCGCAGAATACGATCGGAGGGCCGCTGATAAAGGCTTGGAAGGAACTGTCACTCTAAATGTCGTGGTAGGAACGAACGGGAAAGCCCGCGACATCATCGTCACGAAAGGATTACCATACGGCCTAACGCAAAAAGCGGTTGAGGCAGTTGGCCGGTGGACTTTCAAGCCAGCTCTAACCCCAGAGGGCCAGCCAGTGGAAGTCCGACAAACACTTGAGGTCACCTTTCGTCTTCTCTCCGGTTGGTAGGAACTGGCCCGTAGAACACGCTAGGCATTCTGCTTCAGAACTTTGAAACCTCGGGTCTGTTGCTAACTAATTGTGCTCCTGGGTTACTTCTGTCGTGACCACCTGTCGCAGCCACAATCGAGGATGAACTATGACCCACGAAATCATTGATCCTGAGCCGCACTCGAAGCCCAAGTTCGGAGACGGGTGGGAATACATTCCGCGCTGGCTACGAGTCGCGCTGTTCGTAATTGTGGTCACAGTGATGGTCCTGATCCTGTACTTGACGCGCTGATCCGCGGAAGCAACGCGGCGGACAGCCCGGAGTGGCGCTTAGTGCCCGATTAGGCCGGACTGCGTCTTCGACGCGTCGCTAGTGCCAGAAACTTGTTCAAACAGATTTGCTGATTCCAGAAGACTTACAAACAAGTTCCTGGAGAGTCGCGTTACCGTCCATTCCAAGTGGTACTTCACTTGATTAATGCTGCAGATTATCGGACGAGCTCATACGAGTCCTCACGCTTTAATCTTGGCTGCTGTTTGTCTGATGATCGAGAGGGTTTGACGACGAACTGGTTTGCCCTTATTTGCGTTGGAGATTGGTGCTTGGCTTAGCTTTGATTCTCTCATCAAGCGCCTAATGCCGATGGTGGACCAATGTCTTCTCTCCGAAGCATCAGCGACAACTGTTTTCCTCTGCTTCTCATATACATAGACTTGAGAATCCAACATGCTCGGATCTTCACCATGCTCCCAGCGCCGATCAGTTTCTTTGCCGAAGCGTTTCGCGTCGGTTAGCGTAGACGGCGTAGCTATTCCGGGCTGACCAATCCCCCCAAATATTGGAGTGGCAACCCGCGAGTCGATGTGTTTCTGTTTCTCGGGAGTAATGGCGAGAGGATCGTCGAAATTTTCCTGCAGCCATATTTGTCACGAAAGCGCCTCCGCAACTCGGCGACGACGTCTATGGGTGTATCACTTTTCCCCGCTCTGTAACCTTACCCCTCTACTCATTGACTTGCCATCTGCGCCAACCTAACATGTGCGCCCGCAGTCTCAGGATGTGACGATCATGACGAGAGTTCGGGTTCGCAACTTCTCCATTTCCCTGGATGGCTACGGCGCAGGCCCCAATCAAGACCTGGCAAATCCGCTCGGTGTAGAAGGCAGGACCCTGCACCAATGGTTCGTAGGTACCCGAACGTTTCAACGGATGATTGGAAATGAGGGTGGCGCCACGGGCGTCGATGATGATCTTGCAGCCAACGGGTTCGTGAACGTCGGAGCCTGGATTCTCGGCCGGAACATGTTTGGGCCGGTTCGCGGACCGTGGGTTGACGACACCTGGAGGGGTTGGTGGGGCGACAACCCGCCTTATCACGCTCCCGTCTTCGTGCTTACCCACTATGCCCGCCCTCCCATCACCATGGACGGCGGTACGGTTTTCCATTTTGTTACGGAAGGCATTCAAGTGGCGCTGCAGCGCGCGAGCGAAGCCGCGCAGGGGCACGATGTCCAAATCGGAGGAGGAGTAGAAACGATTCGAGAGTACCTTCGCGCGGCGCTCATTGATGAGCTTCATCTGGCGATCTCGCCTGTGCTCCTCGGCTCTGGGGAGCACCTTTTCAACGGAATTGACGCGCCCAAGCTTGGCTATCGGTGTACCAGACACGTTACGACCGCGAACGCGACACACGTCGTTCTGACGCGAAGCGGCTAGTTGTCACCCGGTGGTCATTTCTCGTGAGGCCTGTTTAGCAGCACCTGGTCTTTCGCATCCTGGCGGGTGATGGCCATGCGCCGCTATTTGAGGCTCGCGATATAGGCCACCAGCGCCTTCATTTCATCCGGCGACAATTCGGGGGCAGGCATGCCGCCGGCTTTCATCTTGGCAGTGGGATGGAGCAAAAGCTCAGTGATCTGATCGGTCGAGAACTTAGCGCCCACCCCGATGAGGGCGGGCCCCGCGGCCGTGCCTATTCCGCCATCGCCGTGGCACGCTGTGCAGTAGTGCGACTCGAAAATTGCTTTCCCCTTCGCCGCCAGTGGATCAGCCAGCTCCACGTTGGCAGCGACAAGTGAAGCGGCAGAAAGCTCGGGCTCGAAGGGCTTGGCCATGAATTCAGCTTCTTCAGTGTTTTGCTTGGCGAGTTGTTGCGCGACTTCGGGGTCGTGCTGGTCCAGATATTTGCTGCGTAGCCCCAGGCCCACGAGTGCGAGCATCACGAAGGTATACGCGCCAGTGGCGATGGGCCGTTTCCACGGGCGGCGCTCGACACTGCGATCGAGAAACGGCAAAGCGATAACGCCTAGAGCGAGAATCACGGGTATCACCAGGACGCCGATCACGGAAGCGGCGCCGTGCCAGTATTTGAGCCACTGAAAAATCGGTAAGTAATACCATTCAGGCCGTGGGACGAATTGCGCATCCGCGGGGTTGGCGGGTGGTCCGAGCGGCACCGGAACGAAGAACGCAAGGCATCCCAAGCCGATGATGAGCAGCGCGGTCAAGGACAAGTCCATCAAGATCTGGCGAGGATAGAAAAGCTCTGGTTTCTGTTTGGGTTCAAGGGGATCTTCCGTGAATGGACCGGCGGCTCCGGCCGTGCGAAATAGAAATATGTGAGAGGCGACCAGCGCGAAGATACACGCTGGAATCAAGAACACGTGGGCGACATAAAAGCGCGAGATGGTCAGCGTGCCCATGTCCGTGCCGCCGCGCATCAGACGTTTTACACTCTCGCCAATCAAAGGTATTTCGCCAGCGGCATTGGTGCCGACGGCGGTGGCGAAGTAAGCTTTCTGGTCCCAGGGGAGCAGGTAGCCGGTGAAAGCCATACCCAGAACCAGCGCCAACAGCACGCAGCCGGAGAACCACAGCAATTCGCGGCGGCCCTTGTACGCGCCGTAAAGATACGTTTGAGAAAGATGCAACAGCAGGACCACGATCATCGCGCTCGCGCCATAGCAGTGCAGACCGCGCAGAAACGAACCGGCAGTAACGGATTTCGTGATGTACGCGACAGTGGTGTGCGCGTGATCCGCCGAAGGAACGTAGTACAGCGCCAGGAATACTCCCGTGATGATTTGCGACAGGAATATGAACAAGAGGCCGGAACCGAAAATGTAAGCCAGTCGCGCTCCACCGGGAATGGGTTCGTCCAAAGCGCTGCGCAGCACGGAATCCAGGCCAGTGCGGCGATTGAGCCAGCCGCGAAAACCCGCGGTCACGTCCTGTGCAGCGCCATCTTTTTGCCCATCAACCGGTTGCACTCGTGGAGCGACTCCTTGGCTTTTTTGCTAGCCTATGACTTCCTTGTCGGCCACCAGCTGCCGGAAATACTGGAAGAGCACCAGAAGCTGGCCATTCTGCTCGACTGTTTCGAGCGTATCCATTCCCCTCAGACACGGGCCGCTGATCCGGCTGCCATCCGGTGCGTAGACGGCGCCGTGGCACGGGCAGATAAATTCCTGCTTGGCGCTGACCCAGGGGACGATGCAACCCAGGTGCGGGCAAATCGAGGAGAGCACCTGCAACTGGCCTTGGCCGTTCTTAGTTATGTACACCGCTTTTTCGGATATTGCTTTGCGCCAGCCGTCCACCTGCTCGATCTGAATCGTCCGCTCGACCGGCTCGTTCATCGATGAAAATTCGCTCAACGATCCGACCGGAGACGCTTTCAGTTCCGTGGTGCGGCGCAAGAGGGGAAAAAGAGCGAAGCGAATCAAGGGCACCGCAAGCAGCGCGCCAACGCACAGCGAGCCCAGCGTGAGGAGAGCACCCAGAAATGATCGCCGCTGCTCATCAAAGGGTTGCGGAGTGGAAAATTTCCAGCGTGGAGTATTTCCGGGGTCGCCCGCACCGATCTTCATCGCACCCTCCCACAGCCGTGCGGTTCTCTTCGTGCGCCAAATGCCATGCTAGCAGCGGCACACCTCACCGAGAGGTCTTCATTTCTTGGCGAGCTGCCGAATGTAGGTTACGAGCGACTTAATCATATCCGGAGAAAACTTCGAGCCGAATGCCGGCATCTTGCCGCTCCCCTTGGTGATGATGGCAGCCAGCTGCGCATCGGTTTGTTTTTGCACATCGTCCGACCGCAGGTCTCTGGCCTTCAGAGCCTTGCCGGTGGGTGTATTGGCGCTGCCATCTTCGCCGTGGCATAGCGTGCAGTTGGCCTTGAAGGTCTTGGCAGCGTCATTCTGAGCGCGCAGGCCTGCTGGGAAAGCCAGAGTTGCCAGAAAAATGAAAATCGCCGCGGTTGCCATACGACCGATGATTTGCTGCATCTGTTTTCTCTCTTTCGCTCGGGCAAGATCTCGCCGAAAGTCCCCGGGAGGATTCTGCAGTCCCAGGCGCCCGTAGCGCTGCGAAGAACTGGAGACGAGTTTACCGCAGCATCGTCATCGCGCCGCGCTCTTTTCTCCTGGGCTTCACGCGCCTACGGGCCTGCCAGAGCGTCGAGTCGCGTTACGCCCATTGGATTTCAGAATAACTGTCCGGGGCGTGACCCGCTTGGCTTTGCGAAACTACTGAGAGAATCGGGGGCTGGGCGGTTGGTGCGCGGGTACCTAAGAAGTTACGCCGTGTCTTTGGCGTGAAACGCTTTTCTCTCGGCCGTCTTCTTGAGCTTGTAGGACACGAAATGCAGTACGGCGGCCAAAAGAGCGAAGCAGGCGGTCGCAAGTGAGACTGTCATGAACCCGAGCTTAGATCGTGACAACTCGCTAGGCAAATCATTAGAACGGATGGAGCCGATAGACCAATCGTGGGTGAGGATCGGATCGAAATCCGCACCGTGGTTTTTGTAACGGCGTCGCGCAATCGGAAGCTTGCGCACTTCACTTACGCCTGTGAGCGGCATCGCCTCGGGTTGCCGCAGGTCCGGTCAAACCGATAGAATGGCTGCATGAGAGAGGGGACCCATCGCACATGGCATCATGGCCGGATACTTGTAACTTTCGGTGTCGTGCTGGCTGTAGCGCTTCTTGCCGCTCGGCCTGGACGTACGCAAACGGAATCTGGCAAGACGGCACCACACGTAGGCAAAGCGGCCGGCCCCGCCGACCCACCGCTGATTGACCTTGCGGGCTACCGTCAACTTCTTGCGAAATACAAAGGGAAGGCGCTGGTGGTGAATTTCTGGGCCACGTGGTGCGAGCCTTGCCGCGATGAATACCCCATGATTGTGGAGCTGGCCAAGGAATTCAAACCGCAGGGCGTCAGCGTGATTGGCGTGGACATGGACGACGAATCGGACATGAACCTGGTGCGGCGATTCATCGCGCGCACTCAGCCGCAATTCCCGAATTACCGCCAGAAACCCGGAATCGATTTGGATGCGTTCTACGACGGCGTGAACCCGGAGTGGAAAGGCACCATGCCGCAAACAATTTTCTACGGACGTGACGGCCAGATCCTGGGATTTTTCCTGGGCACGCGGCCGCAGACCGTTTTCGAGCAAGCCTTCCGCGCCACGCTCGGTCCGGCAGGCAGCGGAGGCGATACCGGACACGGCGGGACCAAATAATTCGTAATAGATTCACCAATTCCTAGCAACAGGAGGCACGCACGAATGCTTCACACACGCGGCAATAAAATTACCTGGTTGGGCCACGCGGCCTTTCGCATTGACACGCCCAGCGGCAAAGTAATCCTCGTAGATCCCTGGATTCTGACCAACCCGCTCTGTCCCGAAGCGAATAAGAAATTCGAGCGCGTGGACACTATGCTCATCACTCACGGACATTTCGATCACATCGCCGACGCCGTGGAATTCGGCAAGAAATTCAAACCGCAAGTCGTCGGCATTTATGAGCTGTGCGCCTGGCTGGAATCCAAAGGCGTGCAGAACACCAGCGCCATGAATAAGGGCGGCACGCAGAAAGCCGGCGAAATCGAAGTAACCATGGTTAACGCCGTGCATTCCTGCGGCATACTCGACGGCGATCACATCGTCTACGGCGGCGAGGCTTGCGGCTACGTCCTGCGGCTTCCTGGCGGACTGACGGTCTATCATGCCGGCGATACTGCGCTCTTCAGTGACATGAAGCTGATCGCGGAACTCTATGCGCCGGATGTGGCGCTGCTGCCGATTGGCGATCACTTTACGATGGGTCCGCGTGAAGCGGCCATGGCCATTCGCTTCTTGAACGTTCGCCATGTGATTCCCATGCACTTCGGAACGTTTCCTCAGCTGGTCGGCCGGCCTGAACAAGTTCGCCAACTCACGCAGGACATCAGCGGCCTGGAAATTCACGTGCTGAAACCGGGCGAGTCCATCGGAGAACCGAGCTCGCACTTCACCGCGCAGAACTAGGAGTGAAAATGCCGGGAATTCTGGAACCGCAAATCGAAAAATACCTATCAAGCCTTCTGCCGCAGCGCGATGAAGTGCTCGCCGAGATCGAAAAGTATGCGCAGGAGCGCGACATTCCCATCATCGGGCCGGATTGCGGACGCCTGCTCGCGCTGATGGCGCGGATTTCCGGAGCGAAGCGAATTTTCGAGATGGGCTCGGCCATCGGCTATTCGGCGATCTGGTTTGCGCGCGCGGCGGGAGCTGGCGCGGAAATTTACTGCACCGATGGAGACCCGGCCAATGCCGAAATCGCGCGCAAGAACTTCGAACGCGCCGGCGTGAGCAAAAGCATCCGATTTATGACCGGAGAAGCGGTGGATTTGATCGACAGCACCGAAGGTTCGTTCGACATCATCCTGCTTGACGTCTACAAACAGCAATATCCCGCGGCGTTGAAGAAATCCCTGCCCCGACTGAAGAGCGGAGGCCTGGTGATCGCGGACAACGTGTTGTGGTCCGGCCGCGTCACTGAGCCGCCCAAGGACGATCAAACGCGCGGCATTCTGGAATTTAACCGAATGGTCTACACTTCGCCGGAACTCTTTCCCGTGATCGTGCCGCTGCGCGATGGGGTCGCCATCTGCCGCAAGTCGTAGCGCGAAACAAATCCTCGGCTGCCCGCCACACCGTAAGAAACAGCAAAATGCTGCTTGCACAACGGGCCGAGTTCCCAGGCACGGAGGCATGAGGGATTTGAAAAGACAGGAGCAAACCGCCCTCGAAGCCGTCGCCGGACGGTTCTCGGCAACCTGGGAAAAGGGTAGTGATTCTACCGGCGCCCATATCACGGTCGCCGGGAAACGGGTTGCCGTTGACATCGCAACTCTCAAGCGTCGCGGCACTCGCCAAGGTAACGTCTCGAAGCCTGGTTTGAGGTTCGATAAGGTTGCGACCAGACTCATGGGTCGTCTACGAGCCACCCTTGGCGAAACCGCGCCGGGCGGCATGACTGTATTACTGACGATCACCGCTCCCATCCGTTTGCCATCGAAGACGGCTGCTTCGCTGGAAGACGAAATAAAAACTGTTCTCGGGCGGAGATCTCCGGGTCGAGATAAGAAAGTCACGATTCACGGGAATCGTGTCCGGATTCGACTTTTGCCAGGCGAATCTGAGCGAGTGCCAAAAATGATTGGGTTCGTGCACAATTCCGATGCGGACCCGCTTCTACTGTTGGACATGACACGTGAATTGCTTGAAGTAATCAACGCCAAGACGGACAGGCGCGCGCCGAGGGTTGCGGGGGATCGCTGGCTCGTGGTGATAAGCGGCCGAGGAATTTCATGCTTAGAGGCATATCGCTACATCTATTCGCAGCTGCGCATGGCGACCGATTTTAAGAAGACACTCATGGTATTTGGCGATGGACGCGTTGAGATGTTGACGCCGTGAAATCAATTTGCGCGCGCCAGTCAGGAGCTCGACGTAGGTCGCGCAGAGGCCTTGGGCGACGAACGCGGAAGCAGATTGCGCAGGAAGAATGTCACATTGGCGGGACGTTCGGCCAGGCGGCGCATGAAGTAGGGGAACCAATCCACGCCGAAAGGAATATACACGCGCACGCGGAATCCGTCGCGCACCAATTTCTGCTGCAAATCGGTGCGGATGCCATAAAGCATCTGGAACTCGAAGCGGTCGCGCTTGATATTTTGTTCGCGGACGAAATCGAGCGTGGCGCGAATCATGGCCGGGTCGTGCGTGGCGATGCCGTGATAGATCCCGCTCGCCAAAAGCACTCTCATCAGTTTGACGTAACTGGCGTCCACGTCGGCCTTCTTGGGGAACGCTACCTCGGGCGGCTCCTGGTATGCTCCCTTGCAAAGGCGCAGGCGGCAACCCACGGCGAGTAAATCCTGCACGTCCCGCTCGGCGCGGTACAGGTACGCCTGCATCACCGTGCCCACGTTCGAGTACTCGGAGCGCACACGCTTCACCATCTCCACGGTTCGCTGCGTGTACGCCGAGCCCTCCATATCCACGCGCACAAAATTCGACTGGCTGGCGGCGTGCGCGACGATTTTCTCCAGCAGTTCGTGGCAGAGCTCTTCGTTCAGGTCGAGACCCAACTGGGTCAACTTCAACGAAACATTCGCGTCCAGGTGTTCCTGCGCGATGCGATCGAAAATCGCGATATATTCGCCAGCGGCGCGGCGCGCACCGGCTTCGTCCGACACATTTTCGCCGAGCAAATCCAGACTGGCCAGCTGCAGCGCGCGATTCACTTCACGCGCGGCTTCCAGAGCGTCGTCCAGAGTTTCACCGGCCACGAAGCGGCGCGCGACGCGGCGGCTCACACTACTGCGCATCATCAGCGGCGCGAGGCGCTTGCTCTCCGAAAGGCGCAGCAGGAGAGCGCGCATCAGAAAACGCCGAGCCTCATCAATTGGGATTGGGACAACCGGTGCAGTTGTGGCGGCATGAACTCTGAATTATGCAGCAAATAAGACGGTGGCGTCAGCCTTTGTGCCTTTCCAGGAACCGCTCCGCCTCGATCGCGGCCATGCAGCCGGAGCCGGCCGCGGTGATGGCCTGGCGGTAATGATGGTCTTGCACGTCTCCCGCGGCAAAAACGCCTTCGATGTTCGTCTTCGGCCCGTCGTGCGTGGTCAGGTAGCCGTTTTCGTCCATATCCAGCTGCCCCTTGAAGAGCTTCGTATTGGGATCGTGGCCGATGGCAACAAAAACTCCAGAGGTCTCGAGCTCGCTGGTCGCGTTGCTCTCTGTGTCGCGGATTCTTACTTTTTCCACTGATTTGCTGTTCACGTCGTGAACTTCCTCGATGACGTAAGGCGTGAGGAACTCGATCTTTTCGTTGGCGCGCGCGCGGTCCAGCATGATCTTGGTCGCGCGGAATTCGTTCCGGCGATGAATCAGCGTGACCTTCTTCGCAAACTTCGTCAGGAAGGTGGCCTCTTCCATCGCGGTGTCTCCGCCGCCCACTACGATAATGTCTTTCCCGCGGAAGAAGAAACCATCGCACGTCGCGCAGGTGGAAACGCCATGCCCCAGCAGGTGCCGCTCCGACTCAATGCCCAGCATTCTCGCGGACGCGCCCGCTGCAATGATCAGGCTCTCGGTTTCGTACGTTTCTTTCCCGGCGACCACGGTGAACGGTCGGCGGCTCATGTCTACAGAGGTGACCGCGCCGGACTGGAACTCCGTGCCAAAGCGCTGCGCCTGCTTGCGGGAATTTTCGATCAGTTCCGGCCCCAGAATGCCGTCAGGAAAGCCCGGGAAGTTCTCCACCATGGTCGTCAACGCCAGCTGCCCGCCCGGCTCGTAGCCATCCAGCACCAGCGGATTCAAATCCGCGCGCGCCGCATAGATCGCCGCGGTCAGCCCGGCACAACCACTCCCGATGATGATGACCTTATGCACTGAATTTTCTCCCAGGTATTGGATGATGCAAACCAGCGCGGCGAACCAATCCAAACAACCCATTGTATCATTCCGCGGCCGACCCGCCAGCGCCGGGGACTTCTGAACCACCGACTGCCGCCGCTCCCACGGGACACGCGATTGCGTCGGGTTGCGTCTTGTCTGATAATGGCGCGCGCATACGACACGACCATGGCGACACCGGGCAATCTTTTTCGGCTTCTCAGCGAATTCATCTTGCTGCTGCTGGGCGCGTTGCTGATCTTGCTGGCTGCGACGGGCCGCATAGGGCTACCGGCGCGTCCTGGAGGCGTGGTCGCGCTCGGTGCGATCTTCATATTTTGGGGCGTGCGGGCGGCCACGAGGCCCGCAGCGGAAGCCGCGCGCCTGGAAACGATGATTCGCGCCGGATCGCTCGCGCTCGTCGGCCTCTTTATTCTCGCCGTGCCATTCGTCCCCGCGCGGCACGCGTCGCAGTTGTTTGTGCTGGCCGGAGGTGTGCTGGTGTTGCGCGGAGCGCTCGCGGCGGCGATTTCGGTCGCGCGCCGTTGATTTCGCGACCCACAAATTCGAACGCACGCGCATTCACGCTTGCCAGTCGCGCGCGTTCCGGATAACCTCCGCCGCAGCGGCGCGGGATGCAAAGAAAGCATGGCTCAGCCCCATGGCACGAAACCGGCTGCTCACTGAGTAGCTGCGAGGAGAAAAACCATGCTGAAAGCGTTCAAAGAATTTGCGATGAAAGGAAACGTGCTGGACCTGGCGGTGGGCTTTATCATCGGCGCCGCGTTCGGAAAAATCGTCACGTCGCTGGTGGCGGACATCATCATGCCACCGATCGGTCTGGTAGTCGGGAAGGTGGATTTTTCCGGCTTGTTTCTGAATCTCTCCGGCAAATCATACGCCACGCTGGCGGAAGCGAAGGCTGCCGGTGCGCCCACGCTCAATTACGGGGTTTTTCTGAACAACGTGGTGGACTTCCTGATCGTCGCATTCGTGGTTTTCCTGATCGTGAAGATGGTGAACCGCTGGAACAAACCCGCGCCGGCTCCGGCGGCCACCACGAAGGAATGCCCGTACTGCGCTTCGTCTATCTCACTGAAGGCGACGCGCTGCCCGAACTGCACGTCGGAACTGCGTGCGTAGGCGTTAGCACAATTCGATTGCGGTTCCCGGCGAACGCGAAGTAAGAACGCGGCTCGCGAGGCAACTCAGCTTCCCGGCAATTTCTTGGGAGTGTCGCCAGTCTCCAGCCGTTGATCGCGTATTTCGTGCACATGCTGGCGCAGCCGCTCGACCACCGCGTCCGTCTCGCCCTGCGCCATCTCCCGCTCCACTTCGCCGAGCGCGAAATGAATAATGTCGTGGTGATGGATTTCCTCGCCGGGCAGCTTGTCGCTCAATTCCAGCCAGACTCTGTGCAGCAAATCAATCTCCTTCGGTGTGAGGCGCGGCGCGTGCGGGCCCAGATAGAAAATTTGTTCCTGGCCGGAGGGCGTGAAAATTTCCAAGGTAACCCGCGGGCGCGGTTCGGCCATGTGCTCCCAGGCGAGCCCGATTTCGCGAGCCTGCTCGGTGACCGGCATTTTCGATGAGCTCCCCGCCACGATGGTGCTCGACTGCAAATTCATGGCCGTGCGCAGTATGCCTTCCCACAAATCATTCGCCGCGGCCACGGCCAAACGCACGGGTTTGCCTTCTTTTTCCGCAAGCGCCAGTACTTTGGTGAAAAGCAATTGCTCGATGGTGCTGAAGAGCTGGTCCGGCGCCAGATCGTATTCGCCGGAGGCCGCGCGGCGCAGCATGCGCACATGCAGTACTACAATCTCCGCTTCTTTTTGACGCACCCGCCGCAGCGCCGCTTCCAGGTGGTACAGCGCGTAGTAAGTACTCACCGGAACGAGAATGCTTCCCGGCGCGACGCCGACGCTGGTGGGGGTCAATTCCGCTTCTTGCGCCAGGTTGAACTGATCGAGTTCCACGTGAGCAGCGCCTGCTGCGTGCACGCGCATGCGATGCTCGGAAACCTCGAAGACGGTGAAAAGTAAAATTGTGAAAATGACCCCCGCGATGGTCGCTTGCGGTTTCGTAAAGAGATTGATAATCGCGATGGCCACCAGCACCAGCGTGATCATGCCCAGGCCGATGGGAATTTCCTTGCCGAAGATCACCGGGTTGAGCGGCACGCGGTATTCGCGGTCTTGCGGATGCGTGTACCGCAGCACCAGCACGGCGATGCCCTTCATCGAAAAGCTCCAGATCACGCCAAAGGCGTACAGGTTTCCGAGGAAGGTGACGTCGCCGCGGCTGGCAATGATGGTGACGATCTGAAACGCCACCACCAGGTTAATGATGCGGTGGGTCGTGCCAAAACGCGGATGCGGATGGCGGAACCAATCAGTGAGCACGCCGTCTTCGGATACGCGATTCAGTACGCCGTTGGACCCGACAATCGCGGTATTCACCGCCCCGGCAAGAATCAGCGTGCCGACTACCACGACGAAGACGTGGAAAGTCAGGCGCACTGGAAAACTTCCGACCAGGTGCATCGCCAGGCCGCCGATCAGGTTCTCAGTAAAATTGCCGCGCACGCTATCCGGAATGATCATCACCGCGAAAAACGAAACCAGCGAAGTGAACACCAGGCTGTAGATAAAAATCACCAGCCCGGCTTTCTTCAGGTTCTTCAGCTTGGGATGCTCGATTTCGCGATACACCTGCGCGAGGGATTCTTCGCCGCTCATCGCCAGCACCGAATGGCCCAAGCCGACAAAAATAATGATCAAGGTGATCGTGTGCGCCCAGTGATAACGGTCCAGCCAGCCGAGCGAACCATGATCGAGCTTCATGTTCTGCGCGTTGGGCAACGGAGGCAAACTCCAGCCGCTGCGCACCCAGAGCGTGTAAAAACACCAGCTGATCAGCACCACCACCATGATGGTGGTCAGTTGCATGATGCGCAGAGCTTTGCCGCTGGATTCCGGAACGCCCTTGATGTTCTCCCACCAGAAATAAAGAGTGATGATGATGGCGACCGTAGCGGCCGTGCTGTCCACGTTCAGATGCAGGGTGGTCCTTGCATGGTGGAAAAGTTCGTTGATGACGCCCACCAGATATTGCCCTGCGGAAACGCCGCTGATCGGCCCGGTGAGCACGTAATCGAACATCAGCGCGGAGACGGAAAACTTCGCGAGCGTCCCGCCGAGGGCTTCCTTCACCACGCGATACACGCCGCCGCGCACGAACATGCTGCAGCTTTCCACGTAAATCGCGCGCACCGCGTAGGAAAACAGCATGATGCCGAGGATGAACCACGGCGCCGTCTTGCCGATGAACTGCTCGGCCTCGCCGCCGGCGTAATAGGCGGAAGAAGCCAGGTCGTTCAGCACGATCGCCGCGGCGCGCCAAAACGAAATGAACGCCAGCATGGCCGTAGTGGCCACCAGAACTTTCGTTACGGGACGGGCGCGACCCGGCGTGAATGTGGGACCTGTGGAATTGGAATGCATACGCTTTTGAGTGTGGACAGAAACTATACGTTGAAAAGCGGCCAAAAAGGAAGTCTCGCGGCGGACGGCCCACTGCTAAGGGTAACTACTGGCCGGTTGGGCAAGGAGGCTTTCGGCAGCGGTCGGCCACCCGGGCTTTCGATAGCGCGCTATGCGGTCGTTTCTTTCGCTGGGGAACGAAAATCGCGCTCGCAGGCTGCACAGGGACAAATTTCGCGCAGGTGCTCGAAGCTGAAAATTCCCGTCGCGTGACTATCGGAAAATTGAATCTGCACCGCGTAGTTCCCCACCGCATGGGCGCTGTTGGCCGTGACGCGCGGCTTGTACATGGGTAGCAACGCCGAGCTGCTGGTGGTCCCGCCCTTACTTTTCTTCTCGCGCTCGTCCTTGCACAGGGCGCACGGGCAATGATCGCGCAAATACGGGAACTCGTAGCGGCTGGTGTGCAGGTCCGACCAAGTGATTTCCACGCCTTCGCCCGTCGAGACGTGCACCTTGATGCTCAGCGGTTTTTTTCGCGCATCTTGCGCTATGGGCATAAGAGTTTCAACCTGCGATCGCAAAATCCAGCCTGCATTTCGCGTCGACGCGTGCAGCCGGCAACAGAATATAGTGTGACATAGATGAGGCCGAGCGAACTTTCATTCAGGCAAGCTCGGGCTTCAGCGCCGCAGCAGATTGCACTAAATGTCCATGCGCGAATTCGATGCGGCGATCGGCAAGGCGCCCGATGGATGGTGCATGGGTAACCATCAGGATCGTATGGCCTTCTGCGTGCAGTTCCCGCAACAGACTGAGCACAATGTCCTCGTTGGCCTCGTCGAGGTTGCCGGTAGGCTCGTCCGCCAATATCAATTTGGGATGATTGATCAGCGCACGCGCCACCGCCACGCGTTGCTGTTCGCCGCCGGAAAGCTGCGAGGGCAGATGCTCGATGCGGTCGCCCAGTCCCACGCGTTCCAGAGATTGCTGCGCTTCTTTCTCGTCTGTGGTGCTGTGAAAATATTGCGCGAGCATTACGTTTTCCACCGCCGTGAGATAGGGCAGGAGATGGAATTGCTGAAAGATGAACCCGATTTTTTCCGCGCGAAAACGCGTCAGTCCGGCTTCGTCCAGCCGCGCCACATCGGTGCCGTCCACCATCGCCTGCCCAGCCGTCGGCGTATCGAGCCCGCCCAGTATATTGATGAGCGTGGTCTTTCCCGAGCCGGATGGCCCCATGATGGCGATCCATTCGCCCGCATCCACGCGGAAGGAAACTCCGTCGAGCGCGCGCACGTTTCCGAACTCCTTGCGCAGGTTATCCACTTGGACGAGCGTCGCCACCACGTTCCCCTATTCTCCCCGCAAAATCTCAGCAGGCTTTGTATTGCCCAGCATACGCAACGGAAGCGCGCCGGTTAGCGTCACCACAATCATCAGCGCTATCGTCGCAGGAAACACTTCCCAGCGCGGCGAAATTGCCGTGCCAAACACGCGCAGACCCATCCAGTACGACAATGCCGCGCCTAAAATCGTGCCCACGAGTCCGCCCGCCGCGCCCAGCACGCCTACCTCGGCGAGAAATATTCCCACAATGCGCGAGATCGAGCCACCCAGCGATTTCATCAGGCCAACATCCTTGCGCCTTTCCATCGCCAGCGCGGCCATGGTGCCGAGCACGCATAGCGCCGTGAGAATCAAAATCAGCAGTACCATGGAAACGATCAGCAGACGGATGCGCCCGAGCAGTGCGCCTTCCGCTTCTGCCACCTGACGGATGGGCCGCACTTGCGATTGCGGCAGCGCGGCGGCCAAGCGCGCCGAGTACTCGGCGACGACCCGCGCCGTGCCTGTCACACTCACTTGCGCGAGGCCGATCTGCCCCGGCAAATTCGCCAGCGACTGCACCGCGCGCAGGCTCGCGAAAACCTGATTATCTTCGGCGCCGCCCGCATCCACTATTCCCGCGATGTTGCATTGCGCGCTGCGATCCAGGTAATGCACTTCGAGCGGATTCCCCACAGCGAGATGCAATCGCCGCACAACGTTGCGGCCCACCAGGCAGCGTGCGTCGTCGGCGCGCGACGCGACCCAGTTCCCTTCCAACTTCCACGTCGCGTCGAGCTTCTGCGCCTGATCCAGCCACGTACCGGCGACGACGACCGGATGATTTTGCGCGCGCGCGACAATATAAAGATACGGCGCGGCCGCCGTTACCTGCGCCGACGGCAACTTTCGCAGGGCCTCCAGCACATCGCGCTCCGGCATCAGGCTCGGCACCTCGGCGGCGCTGATCTGCGCCGGCGCGCCACTCGCGGGCGAAATCACAATGTTCGCTCCGAGCGTGCGGAATTGCTGCGTCAATTTATTCTGCACGCCGAGATCGAGATTCAGCAGCGCGGAAATCACTGCCGCGCCGCTCACAATCGCGAGTATCGCGACCGCCAGCCGCCCGCGGCTTCCGCGCAAGAGTTGAAATACCATCCGCCAAAACATTACTCGCCCCTCAGAATCACGGCCGGGCGAAAATGCGCCGCGCGCCGCAGCGGAACCAGGCTGCCGATCATCGCGACGATGGCTGCAAGCGCCAGCACCACGGGAAACAGAATCAAACGCGGCGCCGCGGGCGTCCCGAAAACGCTCTCGCCCAAAAATCGCGCGAGCCCCGCGCCCACGAAGAACCCAATGGCACCTCCCACAATCGCCAGCAGCATTTGCTCGGCCAGAAAAATCCCTCCGACCAAAGCGTTGCTCGCTCCTAGCGCTTTCATCACGCCGATTTCCGAGCGTCTCTCCAGCACGGTCGTCGCCGAAGTAGCCGCAACCGCCAGTGCGGCGGCGCCCAGCGCCGCAAGCGTTACAATCCACAGCAACATGCCCACGCGGGTAAGAATGCGCCCTTCGGTTTCCGCCACGCGCCGAATCGCATGCACCTCGGTCCCCGGCAGCACCGTTCTAATCTGAAACCCGATTGACGAAATATAGGGCGAGCAGAACCAGCGATCGTATTCGGTGGGCGTGAGCTGAATATTTTTGTCGGTCTGCGCGCGCTCGCCGCGTTCGGCCAGCGCATCGGCCGGCTTGGTCAACGCGCTAACGAAAAGTTGCCGGAATTTGCCGGGGTGACCGGAAATTTCCTGCGCCACGGACAACGGTACCAGCACCGCGTTGTCTTCCGCGTCGCCGGTGGAAATAATTCCCGTCACGACCAGCGGGCGGATGTCCGCTGAAGCTCCCTCCTGTGCCACGTGGATGGTCTTTCCAATCCCCAAGGCCGCAGGATATTTCTCCGCCACGCTTAGACCGACAACGCATTCAGCAGCTCCATCGCGAAACCACCGACCTTGCACCTTCCACCACGGATGCGTAGCGCTCGCGCCGGTCTCGAATTCTGTGCCGTCGGGCACCCGCACCTGGTGCTGATACCAAGTGCCAATCAAAGTTGTCGCGCCACCGGTTTCCGAAACGGAGGCAGGAACATCGAGAAACGGCGTAAATCCCAGAATATTGTGCCGCCAGAAAATTGTTTTCAATTTGCCGAGGTCCACTTCGTTCAGGTAAGCGCCTTCGTCCACGGGCCGGTAATCCACGCCGCCGATTTCCACCGGCAAAGTATCCGATTCCGGCGTGACCAGCAGATTCGCCCCTAGGCTGCGAAATTCGCGCGCCAGGCGGTCGCCCACCTCCAGTGCAATTGTGAGCGTGGCTGTGGCGACGGCCATGCCGATCACTAGCGCCACAGCCGTCAGTACTTTTCGCCGGGGATTGCGCGCGAAGGATTCTCCTACCAGGCGGGCAAACATTGCGTCAGGAGTGAATCTTGGAGGCGGCCTCGCCCAGCGCCGAGAGGTCCACGATCACCTCGCCTCCTTCCACGCGGGACTTCACGCTGATGGGATTGCAGCCACCGGATTGGCCGATCGAAGGAATATAAATCGCGGCGCCGCAATTCCGGCAGATGACGCTCTGGCCTTCCTGGCGATAGCCGGCGGTGCCGCAAATCTGGCAGGCATCCAGTGCCGCAGCGTAGTCGCCGTTCAGTTTGTGGATCACCAGAAAGCGAATCACGCTGCCATCCACGTCGGCCGTGTAGAAGTGCAGGCTCGAATCGGCAAGCTCGGAAAGCGGGATGCGGACTTGATTGTCTTCCGCGGTCAGCATTCGCGCCGGCGAAGGCGCCGCGGCAACGCGTCCGTACACGTAATCTCCCGCGAAGGAAACCACCACCGCGACACACAAGATCGCCGCAGCAAAACTCCACCGCCGCTGGCGGCGGAATTCATATTCGCGCATGCGACGCGCCGCGGGATTGGCGGCTTCCTCCGCCACCGGCTGTTTCGCGCCGAACCATTCGCGGAGAGCCACCAGCGCCGCAGCACCCAGAATCAGCACAAAAAAGAAAACTTCGTTGCGCACAATCGGCCCGATGGTGGACATCTCCAGTTTGCTGGAAGGAATCCACATGGCCTCGCTGAGTTCGTGCACGCCGGTGAGCGCGAGCTGGAACGCCACGACCATCAGAATCACGCTGGTGGCTCTGAAAAACCGCTGCAGAGGAATTCGCAGCGTGCCTTGAAAGAAGAAGATCCCGACCGCCGCGGCAATCGCAATTCCAATCGCCGTGCCGATCCACACCTGCACCCCGGCGCTGGAAAGCTCCACAGCGCGCAGCACCAATACCAGCTCCGCCCCTTCGCGCACGACCATCAGAAAAACAAACGTCCCGATCGCCCATCCGCCGGCGCGCGTGGACTTCTGCGCATACTCTTCGACGCGCTCTTCGATGTGTTTCTTCAGGTAGCGCGCCACGCGGTTCATCCACACGATCATGGACACCACCAGCGCCGAGGCCACCAGCATCAGCAGGCCCTCGAAACCGTCCTCGCTCACCTGCCAGCGATCGAGCAGCACGGCAGCCGCGAAGCTGGCCAGCACCGCGAGCAGCACCCCGCCCCAAACGTAGGTCGTAAGCGCGCGCCGGCCAGTGCGATTCAGATACACCAGGACGATGCCGACAACCAGAGCGGCTTCGACGCCTTCGCGCAGAGCTAGCAGGAGTGCGGAGAGCATAAAGTTTCCAGTTGTAAACGAGTTTCAACTGGAAATTTAAGTTTATCGCTGGGGTGCCCCGAAATCAAGCAAATTCAATGCTCTTAATCCCTTGCTCACGTTTCCCTGTAGAATAGCATCTTATAACTGAATGACTTCGCCGCACCATTCCCACAGCCCCTCACGGAGCCGCGCGAAAACCGGGCCGAATTCCCGGGTTTTGCCATTGGCGCTGGCGGCTACGTTTCTTTTTTCGCTGCTCCTGGCGCTGGCCGTACCAGCGGTAAATGCCGTTCCGCAATCGGCCGCGAAATCCACCGCCACAACGCCACAGACGCAAACCGCGGCAGCGCCAAACGGCAATCCGGCGCTCGAACAAAAGCTTCCGTTGCCCCCTCGCAAACAGGACGTCAAGAAGGGCAAGGAAGCCTATAAGCAAGGCCTGAAGCTTGAGCAGGCTGGGGATTGGCAGGCCGCGTATGACGCCTACTCGGACGCCGTCGAATGGGACCCGAGCAGCCGCGAATACCTGGTGCGGCAGGCCGTCGCCAAGGGCCAGGTCGTCCAAATGAAAGTCGACCTCGCCGAACGCGAAGCCGTCGCCGGCCATTTCGCCAACGCGCTGCATGCCTTGCGCGATGCGATGCAGCTCGATCCTTCGAATCGCACGATCCGCGAACGCCTCACCGAACTGGAGGCGCTGGACCCCAGCCGCGCGCGGCAAATCATCGCCGAGCCCGTGCTCGTGCCGGCGGTTCAGCTCGATCATCGCCCTGGCACCCAATCGTTTCAGCTGCGTGGACAGACGCAGTCTGCGTACCAGGAAATCGCCCAGCGCTTTGGCGTCGAAGTCGCCTTTGATGTGGACGTGCGCCAGGTGCCGGTGCACCTGGATCTGCAGGATATGGATTTCGCGACGGCCGCGCGCGTTCTGGGAAACGCGACCAACACATTTTGGAGACCGCTGACGAAGCACCTGTTTTTTGTGGCGCCGGATACGCCGCAGAAGCGCAAGGACTACGAAGTCTCCATCGTGCGCACTGTGCTGCTCGCTTCTACTGAAACCAACGACCAGATGACCGAGCTATCGCGCCTGGTGCGCGAAATCGCCGGCATCACCCGCACCGACCTGGACACCAAGAGCCGCACGCTGACCATGCGCGCTTCACCGCAAGCCATGGCGGTGGCCACCGGCATCATCGAAGATCTGGAACGCCCTCCTGACGAGCTGATCCTGGAAATCGAAGTTATGGAAGTGGATCGCAATCACAACGTGGACTTCGGGATCACCGGTCCGCAAACGGCAACAATTTATTCGATCCCCTCCAACGCCGCGCAACTGGTGCAACAGGGCGGCGCCGCGGCACTGAACGCTCTGCTCACGCAGGTTTTCGGGTCAGCGTCTTCGATTCCGCCGGTCTTCGCTTTCGGCGGAGGCAAGACCACCTTTCTTGGCACACTGCCCGGCGCCACGGCCACGCTTTCAAATTTTCTTTCGACGGTCCACTCCGGCCGGCGAGTTCTGCTTCGCGCGGAAGATGGCCAGCCTGCAACTTTCTTTGTCGGCGAGCGCTTCCCTGTTTCCTTGGCGCAATATTCTTCGAGCCTGGTCAGCAACGCCACTTCAACGGCGACCCAGACACCCACAGCTTCCGCTTCCGCCGCGACCTTGCCCATCATCACGGTCACCACCGGAACGAATCCCGACTCCGTCGTGACTGCCGACTTTAATGACGACAATTTTCAGGATTTCGCGGTGGCCAATTTCACCGATGGCACGCTTTCGATTTTCCTGGGGAATCCCACCGATCCCGGCACATTTCAGAATCCGTCGACGGTTACGGTCGGCGCCGGCCCCACGTGGATCTCTACGGGTTTTTTCAATACGAAGACAGACACCACCAACACGATCGTAGATCTTGCCGTCGCCAACCAGACCGCCGGCACGGTTTCGATCCTGCACGGTAAAGGCGACGGAACCTTCACGGCGGAGCCGGTTCTGACGCTGCCGGCCGGAACGGGCCCCACCGCCATCGCGGTCGCCGATTTCAACGGCGACGGTTTCGCGGATCTAGCCGTGGTAAATAAAAACGCCAATACCGTTAGCATTTTCCTCGGCAACGGCGACGAAACCTTTCAGGCGCCCAGCACGCTGGTCACCGGCAACGCTCCTACCTCGATTGTCGCCGAGGCCTTCAATCCCAGCAATACGGCCTTCATTGACCTGGCCGTCACCAATTCCACCGACAACACTCTGCAAATCTTCCTGGGGAATGGAAAAGGCGCATTTACCAACGGCGTGACCTACAACACCGGCGTGACTCCCGTTTTTGTCGCGTCCGCTGATTTGGATCTGGACGGCAACCTGGATTTGGCGGTGGCCGATAGTGGCGCCGCCACCAGCGCGAACTCCGTCGGCAACAGTATTTCCGTTTTCTTGGGCAATGGCGATGGCACGTTCATCAAGCCGGGCGGCACGAGAATGGATTTTGCGGCCGGCACCACTCCCACGTCCTTCGTCATCGCCGATTTCAATAATGACGGTATTCCGGATCTTGGCGTTACCGCCAGCGGAGATGACGCCTTTGCGCTGATGCTCGGCGCCGGCGGTGGCGCACTTGACGCGCCCATCGAAGTGCCGGTGGGCACCACGCCGGATTCCATTGCGACCGCCGACTTCAACGGCGCGGGGCTTCCGGACGTGGCCATTTCGAATTTCGGGTCGAACACCGCTTCGATAATTTTGGATTCGTCCGCGCTCATCGGGCTTCTTTCCGGCAGCGGAACGGGCACGCAGTTTCCCAACGCGCAATACATTGACATCGGCTTGAAAGTGAAGGCCACTCCGCGCGTACACGAAAACGGCGACGTCTCCCTGCAATTCGAATTCACGCTCAGCAGCCTGGCGGGCAATAGCCTGAACAACATTCCGGTCGTGAACAATCAGGAGATTCATCAGAGCGTGCGCGTGCACGCCGACGAATCCGCCTTGCTGGCGGGCTACCTGGCGCCGCAAAGCACCACTACGCTGAATGGCACGCCGGGAATCGCAAACCTGCCGTTGAGCGGAATCGTCGGGGGGACCACGTCAAACCAGTTTTCGAACACGGAGGTACTGATTCTGGTGACGCCGCGGATCGTGGACTCCGCGACGCGCAACAAGGAACATTTGATTTATGCCGGACGCGGCCAGCTTGGCGGCCCCGGCGCTCTGGGCCCCACGATTCAAGAACGCCGCGGCGGCGGTTTCGTGAATCCTGCTGCGCCGCCGGCCGAGCCAGCTGCCGCGCCGCCACAGCCCGAAGCAACGCCCCCGCCGCAGCCGCAACCGGAACCGGCGCCACAAACGGCGCCTCCGCCAGGCCAAACACCCGGGCAACCTGTCGGGCAGCCGCAAAACTATCCGCCGCAGCAATCCGACACCACGCCGCGTCAATAACAACAGAGCGATTCTTCGCTCAGCCGTCGCGCCAGCACCCGCGCGTCCGAACCGTTTGCAGAGAAAGTGCCGCGGGTAGCGTCCTGAGCGCAGCGAGGGATCTGCTTTTCGCGCATACGCTACTGAAAAAGCAGATTCCTCGGGCATCATGCGCCCTCGGAATGACCATCGGAGCGTTTTTTCGCAAATTGTGAAATCACCAGCGGAAATTGTAAGCTGCCCGGCAACCCCGCGCTGCTACGGTGCCGCTTCCAGCACCACCACCGGCTGATAGGTGCGCGGCACCACCGGTTCGGCAATCGCAATCAATTGCCCTTGCTGGCTGAAAACGCGCAGCCGCGCCGGCTTCCAATCCCCGGAATCAAGCTGGGCGGGCGCGTTCTGCGCCAGGTTAATTTGTCCCGGCTGAATCTGCGCAAGCGTCAGATTAAATTTCGCGCCGTGGCGCACGCGCTTTTCAATCACCGGCAGAATGGTCGTGCGCGGCAAGTCCGTCAGCAATTTTTCCAGAGGAATCACGCGCTCCAGCAACCGCCCGGCCCTGGCATCCTGCGCCAGATCGCCAAGCGAGACGGCCTGATCCAGCGTAAATTCACCGACGGCCGAGCGCGTGATTTCCGCCAGGTGCGCGCCGCTCCCCTGCAGCTTTCCCAATTCATGGGCTAGCGATCGAATGTATGTGCCCGCGCCACACTCGACCACAAATCGCGCGACTGCGCCTTCCAACGTCGTCAGCCGGAATTCGAATACTTCCACTTCCACCGGCTTCAGATTCACCGGCTTGTTTTTCCGCGCCAGTTCGTGCGCCGGGCGGCCGCGAATTTTCTTGGCGGAATATGCCGGCGGAGTCTGCTGAATCTTTCCCAGAAAGCGCGCCGCATACGCCGCGATTTCATCGGCGTTCAATGAAGGAGCCGCGTCCGGACCGAGCGCTTCTCCCTCGGCGTCATACGTATCGGTAGCAAAACCAAAGCGTACCGCGCAGGTGTAGCGTTTGCGGCGCCCCGTGTAAAAACGCGCCAGACGCGTGGCGCGGCCCAGCGCCAGCACCAGCACGCCCGTCGCCTGTGGATCGAGCGTGCCCAAATGGCCGATGCCGCGAAACCCCGCGAGCTGACGCACGGATTCCACCACGTCGTGCGAAGTTTTTCCGGCGGGCTTATCGATGACCAGGATTCCATCAACCGGAGGTTGCTTGGGTGTGCGGGACATGAATGGTTTGGCAGAGCGCAGCCGTAACCGCAGCCGCTTCCGTCCGCAGGCGCGCGTTTTTTTGCGCGCCTGCTGCGAAGTCGAAAGCGAATGTCAGCAAGCGGCGGATGATCGCTGCGTTAAGAACTATGCTCCTCGGGATTTTTGGCCTTGCGCAGCAGGTTCTCGATGCGATTGCCGTATTCTTCCGTTTCATCGAGGATGAACAGCACTTCCGGCGCGCGCCGCATGTGCAACCGTTCCACCAATTCGTGCCGCACATAACCTTTCGCAGCCTGCAGCCCTTCGAGCGTCGTGGCGCGTTCCGCCTCGTCGCCCGCCAGGCTCACGAACACGCGCACCGTGCGCATTCCCGCGCCCAGGCGCACTTCGGTGACCATCACCGGAGCCGCCAGTCGCGGATCCTTCAGTTCTCCGGCGAGCATCAAGCTCACTTCATTGCGAATTTCTTCGGCGATGCGTTCGGACCGGTGTCCTTGGATCGTCATGCGCGTTCCTCGTCCTGATCTTCGAAATAATCCACGTTCTGCGAAACCAAATCGCGCCCTAACAGGCGTTCCGATTCCGCCGCGATTTCCGCCAGCGTTTTTTCCAGGTAGCCCGTGTCGCTGGAAATCGTCACCACACCCACGCGCGAGCGCTGCCAGGTTTCCTGATGTTCCAATTCCGCGACGGCCACATTGTAGTGAGCGCGCAGCCGGTCTTTCAAGCTGCGCAAGACTTGCCGCTTGTCCTTGAGGGACTGCGCATCCAGTATATGAATTTCCAGGGTAAGGAGGCCGATCGGCATTTCCGTGTGGCGCAACAACTCCTGCTGCGCGGGTGAAGCTTATACCATCAAGAAACTCAGCGCGCTTGCGGCCTTGCGTCCGTCTCGCGCCGCGAAAGCCTTTGCAGGTCGGGGCTTCGGCCCCGACCTAACCCACGCCGCTATCCGGGCGGCTTGGGCCGCTGCAGGGGCGATTTTCCCGTGGGCGGCACAGACTCGCCGGCGTCGCGGCTTCCTAGGCGCTTTCCTGCCGTGGTGCACGCGGACGCGGCGGAGGTGGCGGCGGCAGCGCCGCGATCTTCTCGACCGTGAAGCATTCTAGACTGTCGCCCACTTTGACGTCCGCGAAATTTGCAATCCCAATGCCGCATTCAAATCCCTGGCGCACTTCCTTCGCGTCATCCTTGAAGCGCTTCAGCGAATTGATCCGGCCGGTGAAGACCACCGCAGCCTCGCGAATCACGCGCACCTCGGCGTCGCGCCGGATAATTCCCTCCACCACCGAACAGCCCGCAATGGTCCCCACGCCCTTCACGCGGAACGTGTCGCGCACTTCGGCGCGGCCCAGATGCTGTTCCTTGATGATCGGCGCCAGCAATCCAGCCACGGCCTTCTGCAATTCGTCCAGCAATTCGTAGATGATCGTGTAGCTGCGAATGTCCACGCCTTCGCGCTGCGCCAGTTCCGCCGCTTTGCGCTCGGGCTTCACGTTGAAGGCCACGATCACCGCGCCGGACGTGGAAGCCAGCAGCACGTCGCTCTCGTTCACCGCGCCCACGTTCGCCAGGATGACTTTCAGTTTCACCTGGTCGTTGGAAAGTTTCGGCAGCATTTCGTTCAGCACTTCCACCGAGCCTTGCACGTCCGCCTTCACCACCACCGGCAATTCCTTCACTTCGCCGATTTTCAATTGTTCGTGCAACTGGTCCAGCGTCAAGCGGCCGCTCGACGATTTCGCCAAAGTCGCTTCGCGCGCCTTGCCCTGGCGGTACTCGACGATGTGCCGCGCCTTGGCTTCGTCCGCCACCTGGAACTGATCGCCCGCTTCGGGCACGCCCTGCAAGCCGAGAACCTCCACCGGTGTCGAAGGCCCTGCCTGCTTGATCGCGCCGCCGCGATCGTCAAACATCGCGCGCACTTTGCCGTACACGGCGCCGACGATAAACACATCCCCCACATGCAACGTGCCGTTCTGCACGAGCATGGTGGCGACCGGTCCGCGCCCCTTGTCAACGCGCGATTCCAGCACGGTTCCCTTCGCCGGAACGCCGGGATCGGCCTTCAGTTCGCGCATATCGCCGACTAGCAGAATCATTTCCAGCAGCTTGGGGATATTCTTTTTGGTCTTGGCGGAAACTTCCACCATCACCGTGTCGCCACCCCAATCTTCCGGCATCAAACCTTTTTCAGACAGCTGGCGCTTCACGCGTTCCACCTGCGCGTCCGGCTTGTCGACTTTGTTGATGGCAACGATGATCGGCACCCCGGCAGCGCGCGCGTGCGAAATCGCTTCTTCGGTCTGCGGCATCATGCCGTCATCGGCAGCCACCACCAGCACCACGATGTCCGTCACCTTGGCGCCGCGCGCGCGCATGCGCGTGAACGCTTCGTGACCCGGTGTATCCACAAACACAATGCGCCTGCCCTGCACGCGCGTTTCGTACGCGCCGATGTGTTGCGTGATTCCACCCGCTTCGCCGCCCGCTACGTCTGCTTCGCGAATGGCGTCCAGCAAGCTGGTCTTGCCGTGATCCACGTGACCCATCACGGTCACCACCGGAGCGCGCGCCACTTCGTTCCCGGTGCGCTCTTCCTTCACCTTCTCTTCCTGCACTAGCTGCTCTTCGAACGTGACGACTTGCACCACGCCATTGAACGCTTCGGCCAAATTCGTCGCCGTCGGCACGTCCAGCGCCTGATTGATGCTGGCGAATACGCCGCGGTCCAGCAGTGTCTTCAGCAGATCCTTCGCGCGAATATCGAGCTTCTCGGCCAGCTCGCGCACCGTGATTCCTTCCGTAACGGTCAGCTCGCGCGGCTCGCGCTTCACCGGCGCGACTGGTTCGACCGCTGTGGCGCGTCCGCCCGGACCTGCGCCCGCGCGTGGACGAACGGGATGCAGCTTGCGCTCGCCCTCGGCGTAGCGCTTCTCGATCAGCGGCCGTCCGCGGGCTGCCGGCTTGCGCGCATAAAGCGGCTTGCCTGGCTCTGCTTTGGGAACGCCCGCGCCGGGTCGCTGCGTTCCGACCGGTCCTTTGTTGTCGCGACCACCTGGTCCGCCGCCGCTGCCGGGGCGCTGCGGGAAACGCGAAGGCGGTCCACTAGGACGCTGCCCGGGCGCACCGCCAGGACGGCCCTGCGGCGCACTGCTTGGACGATATGTCTGTGGAGCACCAGCCGGGCGCATGCCTTGCGGAGCACCGGGGCGCGCTTGCCCGGGGCCTGAAGCAGGGGCGCCAGGACGCGAAGGATAACGTTGCAAAGTTGACGGAGCACCGGCAGGTCGGGGCGCGCCAGGTGCTGCTGCCGCAGGACGTGCACCCGCGGGCGCGCTTCCCGGTGCCGCAGCTGGTCGCAGCGGAACGCCGGGCCGCGGCGCAGAGGAAGCAGGCGCTACGCCAGGCCGCGCAGCAGCAGTAGAAGCAGGAGACGCTGGTGGAGACGTGGCAGGCTTCGCAGCTGCAGGCGCCGCGCCAGTTGCGTGCGTCGCAGGATGAGCTGCCG